>Ga0075428_100004964_pt1 | contig 14777 bp, 15 predicted proteins | sample RhiMetdeltSRZDD2_FD_75291 | JGI IMG/M metagenome (GOLD analysis project Ga0075428, IMG submission 75291) | Populus rhizosphere microbial communities from Tennessee, USA - Rhizosphere MetaG P. deltoides SRZDD2 | ecosystem: Host-associated > Plants > Roots > Rhizosphere > Soil | place: USA...
TCCGACAAGCGTGGACACTGACCGCTATCGTCCGATGAACGTCAATAAAACAAACGGCCGGTTTGTGGTCGGATGGACTGGAAGCTCGACCTCCCAGACTTATCTCGAGATGTTTGTTCCTGTGCTGCGCAAACTGGTCACCCTCGGAAATATCGAACTGCGAGTTCATTCGGATCGGGAACCCGCGCTCGAGGGAGTCCCTTATACTTGGCGGCCCTGGTCCTCAGAGAATGAAGTCGACGAGCTGGCGCAGTTCGATATCGGTATTATGCCAATGCCCGATGAAGAGTTCGCGCTCGGCAAGTGTGCAATGAAAGCGCTGCTCTACATGGCTATGGGGATTCCAGCTGTCTGCTCTGCCATCGGGGCGAATGTCGAAGTCATACAGAATGGAGAGAACGGGCTTCTTGCATCAACGCCCGAAGAATGGGTCTCTCAGATCGAGATGCTCATCGCCGATCCCTCGGTTGTCGAGCGCCTCGGCGCCGCCGGCCGCAAGACGGTCGAAGAGCGTTACTCAATGCGTCGTTCGGCTGAGCTTTTCGGGCAAGCCGTTCGATCGGTAATCAGCGGTGAGCCGTTACCTGTCAGCCGCCACGAGTCAACGATCAATGCTCCGGGATCAACCTGACAACTTCCAATGCAAACAACTCAATCTCAAAAAGAACTGGCGATAGAGACGCACTCGATTCAGGCGGACGAATTCGCTGAGCGTTATAAAACACCTGCCACTGACGCGTACGGTTCGTGTTTCAACTACAGCCGGAAACGACTGGACGTCTGGCTGAAACGGTATTTGCCGGAGCGAGGCGACGGGCTTCGGTTGCTTGATGTGGGGTGCGGAACCGGGGATCACATGGCCCGGTACCGGGCGCGTGGATTCGAAGTGGCCGGTGTCGATGGTTCGGAAAAAATGCTTGAACACGCCCGTGCCAACAATCCCGGCGTAGAGATACATCGAGCAGATGTCGAGATGATCCCATTTCCGGATGCAAGCTTCGATTTCGTGGTATGCATCGAAGTCCTGCGCTATCTTCCCGATGCGCGGCCTTGCATTCAGGAGATTGCGCGTGTACTCAAGCCCGGAGGGGTTAGCCTTGTGACGGCGGCCCCTTTGCTTAATTTGAACGGCTATTGGCTGGTGAACCGCGCGGCAAACGCAGTGCGCATCGGCGATCTCGTTCGGTTGAAACAGTTCTTCGCGACCTCATCGGAGTTGCGGCGTGAGTTCGAAGCGGCAGGTTTCGAGAAACCCGCAATCCACGGCGTCTATTTTGGGCCGATCAATTGGATTGAAAGGCTAGCGCCGCGTGCACTGCCTCGTTTGCTGAAGAGCTGGGAGCGACTGGACGCATCGGTTTCTGATGCCCCGCTGTTGAGGGAGTTCTCGAACATGTTTCTGGTGTACGGAGTGAAACGAAGGTAAGTAGTGCATTTGGGATTAACACCCAGCTACCGATAGGACACCGCTACGCGGTTATCCTCTGTTGTGTTGTTGAAATTGGCGAGCGAAATGTCCAAACTCCAGACCCCCAACTTCAGTTGGGTGTCGAGCGAGTGTGCGCGAGCCACGGAACACCTCACTGAAGTGCGGTGTTAATAGAAAAAATAATGCCGAGTGAACATCCAATCGAGCTGGAACGAGGCGTGTTCACCATCAGCATCGACTTTGAGTTGATCTGGGGGACGCTCGACCTGTTCGGTCCGAATACATTTCGCCGCGCCTGCGAAATCGAACGCAACGAAGTCATCGACAGATTGCTGGATCTTTTCGTCGAGTTCGAAGTTCCAGCGACCTGGTGTGTGCTCGGGCACTTGTTCCTCGAACGCTGCGGGTCAGCGAACGGACGAAAACATCCCGAGATTGTGAGGCCCTCGCATACCTGGCACGTGAACGACTGGTTCGACCACGACCAGGGAGGCGTTGAGGGAAGGGATTCAGTATTTCTGGGTCGGAGTTTGGTTGAGAAAATACGCGCTTGCCCGGTTCAGCAGGAGATTGGCGGTCATTCATTCTCACACGTAATTTTTGGCGATCCCGGGTGCTCGCGCGAGACGGCGGATAGTGAGCTGGCGGCTTCGATAAAGGCTGCGGCCGACTTGGGAATCAAGATGCGGTCCTTCGCCTTCCCGCGAAATGAGGTGGGCCATCTTGATGTGCTGAAGAAGTATGGGTTTGCGTGTTATCGAGGTCCCGAGCCAAATTGGTACGAGGGTCGAGATTGGGGGACGGCGGTCAAACGGCTTTGTCATCTTTGGGACGTGATTACGGCGGCGAGACCTCCAGTCGTGCTTCCTGAAATCACTGATGCCGGGCTGTATAACATACCGGGCTCGATGGTCTATTTCCCGATGCATGGACTGAGACGTTACATACCCGTGGGTTTACGGGTGAAGCGGGCGACAAAAGGACTAGACTACGCCTCGCGGCAACACCGGATATTCCATCTCTGGTTCCACCCGACTAACCTTGCCGACCACTCCGAGGCTATGTTCGACGGATTGCGACGCATACTCGAGCACGCAGCCTCGCTTCGAGCTCGAGGCGAGATCGAATTTCTTCCGATGAGTTGTTTTTCGGAGGTCGCTCCGGCAAATAACGGGAATTGAGTAGTAGAGCCGAATCCACTACGCATCTGTAAGGATCGACAAGGGTGATGCGCGAGAAAATGGTTCGATTAGTTCTGATCGTTTCAGTGTGCGCCGGGTCGTTGTTTCTGGGCCGCTTGTTGGTGAAGTCGCCTGATGTTGGCATGGCTGCGATAGCCGGTCTGGCGGCTGCCCTATTATGCGGCTGGTTAACGCTGCAGGTTAACGAGGACAAGCGATTCTTGCTGCGGTTGTTTACCGCGGCCGTGATTGTGCGCTGGCTGCTTGCATCGATCATTTACTACAGCTCACTACAAGAATTCCTGGGTGGAGACTCAGTAACTTATGACTTTTTTGGCTACGCGTTATCGCAATCCTGGAGCGGACTCTTTGATCCAAACGATCACTTCCTGGTTAGTTTTACCAGCCTCAATCGCCCCGGTTGGGGCATGTACTATTTTGTGGCTTCGCTTTATTACATCATTGGCCACAATGAGTTTGCCCTTCAATTGATTAACGGGGTTCTCGGAGCATTCACTTGTGTGGCCGTGTATAGGATTTCGATGTTTGTGTACCCGGAACAAAGAGTAGCTCGCATGGCCGCCTTGATGACTGCTTTTGCCCCGTCGTTGATCTTGTGGTCGTCACAAGCACTAAAAGATGCGCCAATTGTGCTGTGTCTGTGTTTGTGCACTCTCTACACTCTCAAATTGCGCGCCCGCTGGAACCTTCAAAGTTTTCTGTTGCTGTTGATATACCTGTTCTGTTTGTATTCGCTTCGTCATTATGCGTTCTACATCATCTTTGTTGCGATTGCGGGAACCTTCGTGTTTGCCGCAGCGCGTTTCACGCCGCTGAGAATCTTGCAGGGAGCCATATTCATAATCGTTATCGGCGTTGCCTTCGTATATTTTGGAGGCGGGGACGTGGCCGAGCAGGCATTTGACCTTAAGCGCATTCAGTCAGGACGAGTTTGGTCCGCCAAAGTGGCCACCTCTGGTTTTGGCGGAGATGTCGATATCACTGATCCACAAGCCGCCCTCAGTTTTCTACCGATCGGGATTCTATACGTACTCTTCGCGCCCTTTCCATGGATGGTAACCAATGTGCGACAGCTCATAACACTCCCTGAGCTCCTCGCCTGGTGGCTTCTCTTTCCGATGATGATCAAGGGCTACTGGTATGTGCTGAAACATCGGCTGAAAGAATCATTTGCCATCTGCGTATTCATAGTCGGTTTGGTTTTTGCGTATGCTCTTTATCAGTCAAACGCGGGAACCGCATATCGGCACCGGGCACAACTATACGGGTTTTTCTTTGTGTTCATGAGCGTGGGACTCGAGCTCAGGCGTATTGCGAAGTCACGGAGACTTGCCAGACCAGGCCCTCACGGGCCCACGGGCGCGCCGCTCGTGGTAGTCGCAGGTCAGAGCAAAGTTCCGGTGACCTCTCAGAGGGTGTAGGGTAGACTGGGTCATAGTGTGTTGGGCAAAGATTCAGCAACGCACATACGGCTCACCGTTACGCGGTTGCGCTCCTCAGAGTGCAAACCGGTGACGCGCTGGCGGACCCCTTGCCCAGTGTTTCGTATACTGCGAGACAGACAATGGTCCGCCAACACCCCCGCATTACGTATTCGCTTAAACATGAAAGACCCCCTGGCAGAGCCAATCGCAGCAGAGAAGACCGGGGATAGGAATAAGTCGCTTGTGTGGAATCGCAGGAATAGCTGATCAAACTGGGCGTCCCATAGATGATGCCGTGCTTCGCCGCATGTGCGACGCAATTGCTCATCGTGGACCTGATGACGACGGATTCTACGTGCACACGGCCCCCGAAACCGGCGCTCAGAGCCGCCTCCAGGCCGCTTCGGTGGGGCTCGGAATGCGTCGCCTTGCAATTATCGATCTGGTCACCGGCAAACAGCCGATACACAACGAAGATAAAACGGTTTGGGTTGTCCTCAACGGCGAGATCTACAATTTTTCGGAGCTTCGCTCCGAGCTTGAATCAAAAGGTCATCGTTTCTATACCAACAGCGACACCGAAGCCATAGCGCACGCGTATGAAGAGTACGGCACCGATGTACCAAAATACCTGCGGGGGATGTTCGCGTTTGCGCTCTGGGACGCGAACGAGCAGCGGCTGGTGTTGGCCCGGGATCGCGTCGGTAAAAAGCCGCTGTTGTACTCGCTCGTTGGCGATAAGCTGATCTTTGCGTCTGAGTTTCAGGCGATTCTGCAGCATCCGGAGGTGTCGCGCGAGATTGATTTCGACGCGCTGAACCAATATCTGTCGTTTATTTGCGTGCCTGCTCCTCAGACCGCATTTCAGGGTATTCATAAGCTCGAGCCCGGTCACGTCCTGGTCTGGCAAAACGGCTCGGTTGAGATCAGTCGCTACTGGGCGCTGGACTTCACCAGGAAGATCAACATCGGCGAGCGCGAAGCGAGCGAACGAGTCCTCGAGCTTCTGCGAGACGCGGTGCGAGTCCGGCTTATGTCGGATGTGCCGCTCGGCGCGTTTCTTTCGGGTGGGATTGATTCAAGCGCTATCGTCGCGCTGATGAGCGAGCTGTCGTCCGAGCGGGTCAAGACCTTTTCGATAGGATTCGAAGAGCAGAGCTTTAGCGAGATCGAACACGCGCGACGCATAGCCCGGCGCTTTGGCACCGATCATCATGAGCTCGTCGTCAAACCCGACGCGCTGGAGGTCTTACCGGCTCTTGTGCGTCACTATGGCGAACCTTATGCGGACTCGTCCGCGATTCCGACTTACTATCTATCGAAGATGACCCGCGAGCACGTTACTGTCGCCCTAAGCGGAGACGGCGGCGACGAGTGCTTCGCTGGTTACGAACGTTACGCGGCAATGCGAATTGCCGAAGGATACTCGCGTTTGCCAAGTATTTTGAAGAAGGGGGTTTTGGAACCCGCAATAGCGGCGCTACCGGCGGCGAGCGCGACGCGTTCAAGGTACGGCCGGGTGCGAAGACTGCTTGGAGTGATGGGGCAAGGACGAACTGAACGATATCTGACTCTAACCTGCGGGTTCACCGAGGAGATAAAAGGTGATCTTTATACCAGGGAGTTTCGAGCCCGGACTGCCGAAGCATCGCCGCTAGCATATATGCGACCCTGGTTTTCGGGGAACGGGGAGCTGGACATTGTCGATCGCCTGATGATGGCCGACACTTCGAACTACTTGCCAAACGATCTGCTCGTGAAAGTCGATATCGCCAGCATGGCGGTGTCGCTCGAGGCGCGCGCTCCGTTTCTCGACCATCATCTTATGGAGTTTGCCGCCAGTTTGCCTGCCGGCTACAGGCTTCGGGGACTGACCACGAAGTTTTTGTTAAAACGCGCACTAAAAGGTCTGCTCCCGGATGAGACATTAACGCGGAGGAAGATGGGATTCGGTGTTCCGGTCGGACATTGGTTCCGCGGCGAACTGAAGGGGTTTCTCTCCGATGCAATTCTTTCTGAGAAATCTCTTGGACGAGGCTATTTCAAACCGGGAGTGGTACGTCGGTTTGTCGATGAGCACACCACTGGTCGGCGCGATTACGGGCCACAGCTGTGGACGCTTCTGATGTTAGAACTTTGGCACCGCGAGTTTATCGACTGAGTACGGGTAAAGAATGAAACCTATCACCAATGCCCTGACCATTGATTTTGAAGATTGGTATCAGGGTCTCGAGATTCCACATACAGAATGGGCGGGTTACGAGGACCGTGTCATCCCGGCAGGCCGGAAATTGTTAAGCATTCTGGAAGAAGCGGGAACTCGCGCAACCTTTTTCATATTAGGGTACGTGGCTGAGAAGCATCCCGAAATTGTTCGCGAGATCGCGGCCGCGGGGCACGAGATCGGAACCCACGGGTACTCGCATACGCTTATCTACCAGCAGTCGCCTGATCTGTTTCGCAGTGAGATGGACCGAGGGATCAAACTGTTGGAGGACATTACCGGCCAACGCGTGCTTGGTCATCGAGCGCCTTTCTTCTCCATAACTCGCGAGTCGCTTTGGGCGCTTGAGGTGCTGGGCGAGTTGGGTATCCGCTATGACTCGAGCATCTTTCCGGTACTCAACTACCGTTACGGTATTGCGGACGCGCCGCGCTGGCCTTATCAGGTCGAAGCGGGGCAGCAGCAACTCATGGAGTTTCCGATATCGACTTTGCAGGTACTTGGTCGGAACCTGCCGATTGCCGGCGGAGCTTACTTTCGCATATTTCCTTATGCCTTTACGCGAAGCGCCTTCAGATCGCTGAACAGCAAGGGACATCCGGCGGTGTTCTATCTGCACCCATGGGAGTTGGATCCGGAGCATCCGCGGATTCCATTGCCGCGAAGGATTTCGCTGACGCATTACTTCAACTTGCACCGGACTGAAGACCGGTTGCGACGGATGCTTCGAGATTTTAAGTTTGCTCCGATGCAGGAGGTGCTCGGTGTCAGTTGAACAGAAGGTGCGCAACCATTTTCACGCGGACGCTCGCCGTTTCGACGCGATCTACGAGGACGACAAGAGCGCGTTCACTCGGTGGGTGGACAATGTGTGGAGAGGTGTGGTGCGAAGGCGATTTGATTTGACGTTGGAGCTCCTTGAGCCACTGGCCGGCAAGAGCTTGCTCGACGTTGGATGCGGCTCCGGGCGTTACTGCATTGCGTATGCCGAGCGTGGCGCCGTTCGCGTAGTGGGCGTCGACTTCGCGGCAGCGATGATTGACCTCGCAAACGAGCACGCCAGGCGAGCAGGTGTGGCGAGCGCGTGCGAGTTCCGGGCAGGGATGTTTCCGGATGCGGCGCCCGAAGAGACCTTTGATTACAGCTCGGCAATGGGCTTCTTTGACTATGTCTCGGATCCGGTTCCGATCGTGAGTCGCATGCGCGAGATGACCAGATCGACGATGGTCATGAGTTTTCCGAAATCGCGAGAGTGGCGGGTCCCGATCCGCCGGCTGCGGTTCTGGTTTAGCGGCTGTCCCCTTTTTCTTTATTCGGAGACTGAGGTTAGGCAGATTCTGAGCAACGCCGGGGTGACAAGTTACGATTGGATTGAGCTGGATCGCGATTATATAGTGGCAGCGCGCCTCTAACGACTTGGGAGTCCCACCAACGCTGCCCAATAGTTTTTCAAATAGTAAGTCATGAATCTCGATTCGCTATGACCACATCTCAGACTCCCTTTTGCATTGGCACCCGCTCTTAGCTATGCCTAACTCTCAACCCGTCAGGGTGCTTCACATAATCACCAGGCTTATCGTCGGCGGCGCTCAGGAGAATACATTGCTGTCGGTCGAAGGTCTCGATGGATTGCCGGAGTATGAAGTCACGTTAGCCACTGGCGTTGACGACGGACCGGAGGGGGACCTGCTGGAGCGGGCGCGACGAACCACTCGACTTGTCGTTGTCCCGGAGCTCGGGCGCAGCATAAATCCCCTGTCGGATATTGCGGCGTTTTATAAGCTATATCGACTGATTCGCAAAGGGCGATATCACATAGTTCATACGCATTCATCAAAAGCGGGTGTGTTGGGCCGTCTTGCAGCGAAGCTTGCTGGAACGCCTATCATCGTGCACACCCTTCACAGTCTTGTTTTCCACGACTATCAACCCTGGGCTGTAAACCGACTGTGGTGGGTGGTGAAGAAACTCTGTGCACCTATGACCGATCATTTCATTAGCGTCTCCAGTATCATCTCCCAAAAGGCGATCGCCGCGGGAATCGGCCCTCCCGAGAAATTCACGACGATTTATAGCGGCATGGAGCTCGATTGGTTTCTGGATTCCAATGTTGACCCTGCCGCGGTTCGACGCGAATTTGGTATACCGGAAGATGCCCCAGTGGTGGGGAAGATTGCACGTCTATTCTCGCTCAAGGGCCACGATCAACTTCTGGACGCCGCGCCCGAAGTGGTGCGCCGCCACCCGGATGTGCGATTTTTCCTGATAGGCGATGGGTTGCTCTATGAACACCTGCGCCGCCGGGCTCGCAAGGCAGGGATCCTCGACAACTTTGTTTTTGCCGGGCTGATTCCCAGGGAACGCATCCCGGAAATGATCGCCCCAATGGATGTCGTTGTACATACTTCGCTTCGCGAGGGACTTGCGCGCGTCTTGCCGCAGGCTTTAGCAATGGGGAAACCGTGCGTTTCATTTGATATAGATGGTGCGCCTGAAGTTGTTATACCGGGTGAGACCGGATATCTGGTGAAACCGGGTGATGATCGAGAGCTCGCGAACGCGATCTCCGCTCTTCTCGATGATCCCCACCTTAGAGCTCGCATGGGGGAAGCCGGGCGACATCGAGTTGACCCGGCATTCCGCGCCGAGACGATGGTTGAACAGATTGCATCAGTTTATAAGATGCTTCTTTCGCGCTATGCGCGGAGGCTTTCGCGATTTGATCGGAGACAGTCGCCGAATATGGCGGAGGCAATGAAGCCCTCTTAGAATTGATATCAATAAAACGACGACGCGAAAGCGAGGGGGAGACAGGGCGAGGGGGAGACAGGGCGAGAGGGCGACAGGGCGAGGGGGAGACAGGGCGAGGGGGAGACAGGGCGAGGGAGACAGGGCGAGGGGGCGAGAGGGCGACAGGGCGAGAGGGCGAGGGGGAGAGAGTCGCCTTGTCGCCCCGTCGCCCCGTCGCGTTCTATTTTAGTGGGAAAGGAAAAGAATAATGAGAGTTTTGATAACCGGAGGTGCCGGGTTTATAGGATCGCATCTGGCTGAGCGGCTCCTCGAACGCGGGGATAAAGTGGACGTGCTCGACGACCTGTCAACGGGGTCGATGGAGAACATTCAAGAGATCAAGGACCATCCGAATTTCTCCTATCATCTTGATAGTATCTCAAACTCCCGACTGACGGCTGAGCTAGTCGATATGTGCGATATCGTCTACCATCTGGCGGCTGCAGTCGGTGTGCGCTTGATCGTAGAGAGTCCCGTCAAGACGATCGAGACCAACATTCATGGAACAGACATAGTTTTGAGTCTGGCCGCGAAAAAACGCAAACGGGTGCTCATAACTTCGACCTCTGAGGTATATGGTAAGCGCGACCGGGTTCCGTTCAACGAAGAAGACGACCTGGTGATGGGTCCGACAAGCAAAGGCAGATGGAGCTATGCCTGTTCAAAAGCGATTGACGAGTTTTTAGCGATCGCCTATTGGAAAGAGAAGAAGGTACCGACCGTGATCGCGCGGCTATTCAATACCGTTGGGCCACGACAGACGGGGCGCTATGGTATGGTGGTTCCGAATTTCGTTCAGCAGGCGCTCAGCGGACAGGACATAACGATATTCGGCGATGGAACTCAGACCAGGTGCTTTACGCACGTTTCCGACGCGGTCGGGGCATTGATAGCGATTGCCGAACATCCGAAAGCAGTCGGCGAAGTATACAATATCGGCAGTAATCAAGAGCTTACGATTGTCGAGCTTGCCAAGAGAATCAAGGAACTGGCGGGCTCCGAGTCCAATCTGATGTTTGTGCCGTACGACGAGGCCTACGAAGAAGGGTTCGAGGATATGATGCGTCGGGTCCCGGACATCTCGAAGATCCGCGGGTTAGTCGGATACGAACCGAAGGTTGACCTGGAGGGTATAATCAAGAGCGTGATTGGCTATTACCGGCAGAGGCTGGCGGACCAGCGAGGCATGCCGGCAAGCTCCCTTGTATTTGAATCACACGGTTCTAGTCGGGATAAAAAAGGCCACTAGAAGAGTGCTTACTACGAAGAGAAGAAACGAATGAATTCGTCACTACGTGGGAAGAGAACGAATTGAATTCGTTAGTATGTGGGAAGAAGAGAACGAATGAATTCGTTACTACGAGGAGAGATTTCAGATTCCGAGTCAATCCACGTAGTAACGAATTCATTCGTTCCTCCTAACTTCTGCAGTGGTGGGTCATTTGTACTCTAGGCACCAAGTTGTTAGGCGATTTGAAATATGCGAATACTGCTTGCCTTTCTGTTTGTGTTTGTGTGCGGGACGGTCCTCACAATTATCGCCCGCAAACTAGCGCCGCGCGCGGGGTTGATGTCGGCGCCGCGAGATGATCGCTGGCACCAAAAACCTACGCCTTTGCTCGGCGGCGTAGCTATATACTTATCGTTCGCGCTGGGCTCTCTGGTTTTCGCGGGAAATCTGGCGAACGCCTACCCCATCTTGGCGGCTGGGACGATGCTGTTCCTGACCGGGCTGATCGACGATCGAGTCCACATCAAACCGTATACGAAGCTCGTCGTCCAATTGATCGCCGCCTCCCTCACGGTTTATTTCGGATTCCATTTGCCGTGGGTCGAATATCAGTGGATCAATGATCTGCTCACGATCTTTTGGCTGGTTGGTATCACGAACGCAATAAACCTGCTTGATAATATGGATGGGCTTGCGGGCGGCGTGACCGTGATCGCGTGCGCGTTCCTGACGATCACGTTTTTGCTCAATGGACAGGTCCTGGAAGCTCAGCTTCCAGCGATGCTTGGCGCCGCTACGCTCGGATTTCTAATCTTCAATTTCAATCCAGCCTCGATCTTCATGGGCGACAGCGGCTCAATGTTCCTGGGGTTTATGCTAAGCAGCATAGCGCTGCTAAGCGGCACAGGACGCGTTCGAAATCTTACGTCGGTGCTGTTGTCTCCGCTTCTCATCCTGATGATACCCATATTTGACACGTGCATGGTGACGGTCACTCGAAAGCTATCGGGTCGCAAGGTGTCTCAAGGGGGTCGCGATCACAGTTCACATCGCCTTGTTGCTCTGGGTGTTCCAGAGCGACGGGCTGTGTTGTTGTTGTACGTTTTTGCGGCGGTCTCCGGAATTCTGGCGTTGATGGTGCGGTTGGTGGAAACCCCTTGGGCGCTTACGATAGTTCCCGCCTTCGCGCTGGTGGTCCTGTTTCTCGGTCTCTACCTGGGTAAGGTAAGAATCTACGAGGAAGGGGAGCAGCCTGCAGGCTTGCGCATAATCAATGCTATTGCGGGGTTCTCGTACAAACGTCGGATTTTCGAGGTACTTCTTGACGTCGTGCTGGTGACCCTTGCCTATTATGGCGCCTACGTTATCCGTTGGGATGGGCGTCTTCCGAGCGAGCAGCTCTCAATCTTTATGAGGACCCTGCCTCTGGTGATCATCGTAGAGATGGCTGTCTTCCTGGTTGGCGGCGTCTATCGTGGCCTTTGGCGCTACGCCGGGATTAAGGATCTTATTGTCATCGCAAGATCGGCGCTTGCTGGCGCCGCTTTGAGCATGCTGGTTGTCTTTTTGGTTTACTGGTTTAAGGGGCCTTCGCGCGGAGTCTTTCTAGTCAACGGGCTGCTTATACTGGTAATTGCGGGCGCGAGCCGGCTCTCATTCCGCCTGTTACGCGAGATGATCGAACCGAACGGGGAACATCATCCGGATGCACAGCCAATACTGATTTATGGTGCCGGAGATGGAGGAGAACTCCTTATAAAGGAGCTTTCGAAGAATCCAGATTACCGCTACGTACCGATAGGTTTTGTGGATGACGATCAACGCAAAGCTGGGAAGGTGATGCATGGCTACCGAATCTTCGCCAGCAGCCAGGTGCCTGATCTCATCCGGACCCATGGGATCACAGAAATCCTCGTTTCCAGCGTGAAAGTCCCCGAGACCCGGCTGGATTATCTTCGACGTTTTGGCGTGTCCTTCAAGAAGATGAGTATACGTCTCGAGTGAGGGTCACGGTGCGGACTACCCTGAGTGGGGAAGGGCGCTGTTTTGGACGCAAATCATTGTTGACATTCAACCTAACATCTCGTATTCTAAGGGCCAATCGCCTTGGAATGCGAAAGGCGAGTGCGCTTCGGAAGTGCAGTGACGCCCATACGAGAGAGCATGGAGGCAATGTGAAAACACCCAAAATGAACTTCAAAGGTATCCTTAGCCTAGCCCTATCGCTGTTGATCGCATCGGTTTTCTCGTTTAGCTCACTGGCTTCCGTGTTGAGCGATAAAGTGTCCGATCCGAGTGAAGAAAGTCTTCCGGCACTTCAGGCGCCTACTGGTAACCTAACAGTAAAAGGGGACGTGATATTAAACGGCAACCAGGCCCAAACTGGGGCGACAGTTCTAAGCGGGAGTTCGATACACACGAGGACTGGAGCCCACGCCACCATCGAAATGGGGCCGGTTGGTCGAGTCGATCTCGACCCGATCACGGCGATAACTTTGTCGATGACGCCCAATTCAATAGATGCTTCGCTGGACAAGTGCGGTCAAGGCGTCACGTTTACATTGCCTGCTGGTGTTTCGGGCAGGTTGAAGATCGCCAACGTAAGCGATGTTGGTGTGTTGTCAGAGCGCAGAGAAGTTGACGTTAGAGTCTTCCGAGGCGAAGCGCTGGTGAAATATGGTCAAAACAAAGAGAAAATCGTCAAGACGGGTGACCATGAGGAATTTGATAACGCCATCGAAGTGACGGCGACTGGCGACACAGTGTTCAAGGTTTACTGCATTGAGGATCATCCCCTCTATCTGTTGTTCCTAAGTGCGCTAGCCATACCCTTTATTATCGATGCTGTCGGTGATGATACACCACCGATAATGAGTCAATTGCAGCCGTAGCCAAGACCGGTTCAGTTTAGGTTCTGACCGATCGAAGTTCGTTTTGGCCCTTCTCAGAGACAGCCTTAACCCAAGCTGCGTGTGCGCCCACTGGTGGTGCGTTTCCTCCCTCAATACCTTCTGGACCTTTAAACAAGAAAAGGCCTGCCGTCCTCTCTCTCGAACATTCGCAGACTTAAATCCCACCCTGATCAGCCCTTCAGGCTGGTAATCACGTGAGCGGCGCTTTAACCAATCCACGGTCTCAAAGACTGCGGTCTCGGATACCGCTGTCGTTATACCTGCTTGCGCTCGGGCTTTTGCCATGGAGCTGGTTTCCGCCATTTCCCTGGCTGCACCAACACGCTCAATGGAGTGATTTGGTTTTGGCAGCTGCCGCGGTTGCCTGGATCGTTGAGAAGTTCCGTGCACGCGAGCGACCGACGCTTCGGCCGACACACATCGCTGTATGTCTGTACTTTGCGTTTGCTGCCTTGTCGTTCCTGGTAATGTCGGCCGACTGGCGTTCCGGCGGCGCCAAACTCCTGGGTATTAGTGAGTTGTGCGTGTTCGCGTTGATAACATCGGATGTTGCTCGGCGACCTGCGGATTTGTCCGCGGTAGGACGGGTGATTGCGATAACCTCGCTGGTAACGGCCGCTGCCGGGATTGCAGGCATATTGCTTTTTTATGCGGGGATCGAAACACGGCTTATTGGCACTTATGGCGATCTTGTTCCCTCAACACATTATGCACGCGCTCAAGCGGGGTTTTACCAACCGAATCTACTCGCGAGCTATTGTGTCTTTGCTGGTGCGATCGTCAGTTGTCGAGGTGCGCAGTTGCCGGTCTGGCTGCGGCGGGCGACGATGGGTGCGTTATGGATTGCAGTTTTGCTGACGTTTTCTCGGGGGATCCTTGCCTTTGGGCTTGCAGCGGCGATTCGGGCGGCAAACACACGATTCAAGCGCGTTGCCACCGGTTTATTCGCGGTTCTATCTGTCCTCATTATTGTAACTCTCAGCATATGGAACCTTGAATTCGATCCCAGCAGTCCTCTCAGCGCCCGATTTGAGGTCACCAAAGACACGAGTCGCTGGTTGAGTCTAACATCTTCGCTTCAGACTCTTGTTAATAATCCGGTTTTTGGATGCGGTTTAAACATGCGCCCGGGTCGTTATCTTGGAATTCCGTTTGATGCACATCTGACTCCGCTCAATATTGCCGCGACTCTGGGTCTTCCGGCATTGATAGCTTTCGCGTACTTGTGCGCGGCGTTGTGGCGATCACGCCGGCGGCCGACCAATACGGCGATATGGAGCGGTGTCGCCGGCCTGGCTTTAGACGCGCTGGCGCAGGATGTGGAAGACTTTCGACATGTATGGGTGATGATCGGATTGGCCGACGCGGATTCTCAGAAGGAGCCGGTTGAGCTCAAAAAAGGATGCTAGGCGGAACTGCCTCCACCGACCCTGCGTCGGTGGAGCCGTGGCTGACTAGCTAAGGCCCGTTGCGCTACGCCACTGCCTCCACCGACCCCGCGTCGGTGGAGCAATGACTGACTAGCTAAGGCTCCCTGTGCTACGCTACTGCCTCCACCGACCCTG
>Ga0075428_100004965_pt1 | contig 14771 bp, 8 predicted proteins | sample RhiMetdeltSRZDD2_FD_75291 | JGI IMG/M metagenome (GOLD analysis project Ga0075428, IMG submission 75291) | Populus rhizosphere microbial communities from Tennessee, USA - Rhizosphere MetaG P. deltoides SRZDD2 | ecosystem: Host-associated > Plants > Roots > Rhizosphere > Soil | place: USA...
AGTTCACGGGCCAACAGACGCAGACGAGCCTGTGGAAGGGCATGCAGGACGTGATCGCCGAGCGATACAGCCGCGACCCGGCCAAGGCCGTCAAGGAATGGCTGTCGCTGCTCGAGCAGTTCGATCGGCTCGACGCGCAGATGAAGACGATGCAGGACCAGATCGACGAGGTGCGCGCCACGGATGGACCCGAGTCCTCGCGGGCGAAGAGCCTCGAGAAGCGCCTCGCGGATGCGCGCAAGGAGCACACCGAAGCGCTGGCGCGTGAGGAACGCGTGCGCGACCTCGGCTTGCTCGCAATGCCCAAGAGGGTGGCGGCAGCTGGCGCCGCTGGGGGCGAGAAGTAGCCCCAGCCAGACCAGACGCCGCAAAAGGCAGGCCGTCGGCCGATGCCGACGGCCTACCCGCAGGCGTCGCGGACAGGCGCACGGGTGAACGGCTCGACATCGTTGCCGCCCTCGACGGCAGGAAGCAGGGGTTTACCGAGAGGGAGGCGTTACCCGGCTGCCGGCACGCTACTATTCCAATCGTTCCATCCCATCGACTTTGACCTGCCGCGCTGCTCACCGCGGCATCCACGTGGAGTAGACATGAATCGACGTATCGAGAGCGTTGTCTTGCCGGCGTTGGGTGTCTTCGCGATTGCGTGCAGCCTGCCAGGACAATGAAGCAGCCATATGCCCCCACCGCCTCCTGTGTATCAGGGGGCAGACCAGGCCAGGGGACCGAGTCCAGGCAATGGCGCGACCCCGAGCCCTACGAGCCCCAGTCCCTCGGGACCGAGTTCGCCCGGACCGGCAGGTCCCAAAGCGCCAGCTCCAGAGCGTCCCAACACCGGTCCAGCAACCGGTGGAGGTGCTCCGTCCGCGCCCGGAATCAGCGGCCCGACCACGGGCGCGCGCGGCATGGCGATCACGCAACAGCGTGGTGCAACGTCCAAGGACCGGTTGAGGATCGATTGGCGTCACCCCGTGCCTCCCGTCCCCGAAGGAATCACGACCTACGCCGAGAGCGCGTTGCCGCTCGCGGAAGCGCTGCAGGTCATCTGGGAGGGTGATGAGCGGCCGCTGCTCGTGTTGCGCGAGTGCTCGTTCTGCCAGGGCACGGATCAAGCCCTGTTGTCGCGCACGTCGAACAACGACCGCACGGTTCTGTTGACGAAGTGGTTCCGCGTCGTGCGCTTGCCGGCGCACGTGACGGAGCCGCGCCATGCGTTCCACAACGTGTTCAGCGGCTACACCTGGAAGGGCAACCCGCACTTCTACCTGCTGGCCACCCCGTGGTCCGATCCGGTGGAGTTCACGGGCCAACAGACGCAGACGAGCCTGTGGAAGGGCATGCAGGACGTGATCGCCGAGCGATACAGCCGCGACCCGGCCAAGGCCGTCAAGGAATGGCTGTCCCTGCTCGACCAGTTCGATCGGCTCGACGCGCAGATGAAGACGATGCAGGACCAGATCGACGAGGCGCGCGCGGCAGAGGGGCCCGAGTCTTCGAGGGCGAAGAGCCTCGAGAAGCGCCTCGCGGATGCGCGCAAGGAGCACACCGAAGCGCTGGCGCGTGAGGAACGCGTGCGCGACATCGGCTTGCTCCCGATGCCGAAGAAAGTAGCGGCAGCTGGTGCCGCTGGCGGCCAGAAGTAGTCCGTGCGAGAAGTAGCCCAGCAAGAGCAGCAGGCCGGCGGGCGTTGCCCGACGGCCTGCGGCACGCGTCGCGGAAGCCGCGATCACCGGCCGACCTTGACCTCGAGCGACGCCGCGCCGAGCGCAACGGTTACGCGGTTGCCGGCTCGCTGCTACTACAGACACTCCATCCCATCGACGACTTTGACCTCGCCGCGTGCCACCGCGGCATCCACGTGGAGTAGGCGTCATGAATCGACACTTCGAGAGCTTTGTCTTGCCGGCGCTGGGTGTCTTCGCGATCGCGTGCAGCTTGCCTGCACAATGACCACCCAGTAGCCCCCCACCGACCCCTGTGTATCAGGGGCCACCAGCGAGTCCGGGGCCAGGCGCCCCCCAAGGTCCCTCCGGCCCAGTCTCGGAACCGACGAGCCCCGGTCCTTCGGGACCGAGTTCGCCTGGTCCCTCAGGTCCCAAGGCGCCGGCACCACCGCCTCCCGCCGCTACCGGTCCCGCAACCGGTGGAGCTGCCCCGTCCGCGCCCGGAATGAGCGGCCCGACGACGGGCGTGCGAGGCATGTTATTCACCTTTGAGCGCGGTCCGACGTCCAGGGACAGGTTGAGGATCGATTGGCGTCACCCCGTGCCTCCCCTCCCCGTAGGGATCTCGACCTACGCCGAGAACGCGTTGCCGCTCGAGGTGGCGCTGCAGGTCCTCTGGGAGGGTGATGAGCGACCGTTGCTCGTGTTGCGCGAGTGCTCGTTCTGCCAGGGCTCGGATCAGGCCTTGTTGCGGCGCACGTCGAACAACGACCGCACGATACTGTTGACGAAGTGGTTCCGCGTCGTGCGTCTGCCGCCACACGTGACCGAGGCGCGTCATCCATTCCACAACTTGTTCGCTGGCTACGTCTGGAAGGGCAACCCGCACTTCTACTTGCTGGCCACGCCGTGGTCCGAGCCGGTGGAGTTCACGGGCCAGCAAACGCAGACGAGCCTGTGGAAGGGCATGCAGGACGTGCTCGCCGAGCGCTACAGCCGTGATCCGGCGAAGGCCCTCAAGGAATGGCTGTCCCTGCTCGAACAGTTCGATCGTCTCGACGCGCAGATCACGTCGATGCAGGAACAGCTCGACAAGGAGCGCGCCACGGATGGGCCCGAGTCCTTGAGGGCGAGGAGCCTCGAGAAGCGCCTCGCGGAGGCGCGCAAGGAGCACACCGAAACGCAGGCTCGTGAGGAACGCGTGCGCGACCTCGGGTTGATCGCGTGGCCGAAGAACGTAGCGGCAGCTTGGGCCGCTGGCGGCCTGAAGTAGGCCCAGCGAAACAGCCCTGTGAAAACGGCAGGCCGTCGGCAGACGAAGCCGGCGGCTTGCCCCTGCGAACGCACGGCAGAAGTCGCGATCAGCGACCGACCTTCACCTCTAGCGACGCCGCGCCTTCCCCGACAGGAAGCCGCACGGGCTGCGCCGTGAGCTCGGGACCAGGATCGTTCGACACGCGCACGGTGAACTCGCCGGGCGGCGCCACGTCGATCTCGACGACACCTTCCGCATCGGTCGCCAGAGAGCCCGGGCGTTGGAAGTCGTCTGCCTCGATGCGCACGCGGCGGTTACGCAGCGGCTCGCCGTCGTTGCCGCGCACGAGGAGACGCAGCCGGCGCGTCCTGCCTTCGATGCGCAGCTCACGCGTCTCGCCAGCAACCAGTGTCCAGCGATCGGGCAGCGGCAGGATCACGTGCCCGGGACCGGGCTGCGACGGGAACGCGAGCTGGGGACCGATCACGCCCGGCGCGACCAGCGTGCGGAAGCGGCCGTCCTTGCCGGTCGGGACGCGCACGGAAACCAGCGGCTCGGGTTCGAGACGCCGCAGGAAGAACTGTCCGTCGGCCAACGGCACGCCATCGAGCAGCACGAGGCCCGTGGCCACGGCGGGCAGGAACGCGCCGACCGCGAACTCGCGTTCGATCACGCGCCCACCCACCGCATCGATCTCGCCGAGCGCGTGGTTGACCGCGCCCGTGTGCACTTCGTTGCACACGAGCCAGCCCTCGAGCCGAAGCGCTGCGACGCCGGGCGGCAGCGGACCGAGCGTGAACGTGCCGTCGGCCGCGACCTCCGCGCGCGTGATCTCGCGCCCGCGCGTACGCGGCGCGCCGGCCGCCGTGACCCGCGCAACGACCGCCAGACGCCGTTCGGGTCTGCTCTGACCGAGCCCGAGTCCCGGCAATGCGTCCACGGGCACGAGCCGCCCGCGCAGCACCGTCGCGGCCTCGAGCACGATGCGCACGCGGGGCTCGCTCGCACTGACGACGACCTCGCGCGCGAACGGCAGGTGGGTCCTGCATCGGGCCTGCAACAGGAAGCGACCCGGCGGCGCGCTGAAACTCGCGACCCCTTGTCCATCCGTCGCGCCCGATGCGATCGACACCTGGCGGCTCCCGCGCAGGCCCGACGAACGCACTCCGCGCAGGCGCTTGTACGGCAGCGCGGCGTCGGCCGGCGCGCCGAAGCCGGCGAGCAGATCGACGTCACAGCCGGGGACTGGCGCGCCCGCGGCATCGACGGCGTCCACGCGCAGAGCGACGCAATCGGGCACACGCACGGTCCATTCGCCGCGCGGACCGTCGTCCACGACGAACCGCTCGGGACCGGCGACCGCGAGCGCCTCGTCGCGCGGCAACAGCAGCACCACGTGCTCGCCGCGCCGCAGGTCCTCGAGCAGAACGCCACCCTCGACACGTTTCATCCTGGCCGCCGTGTAGTCGAGCCACGACTTGTTCGCACCGGTGAGCTGCCCGTAGAGCAGATCGAACTCCTCCACGCGTCCGCCGCGCGCGTCGACCGCCCGCACGGTGACGGCAGCGAGCGGCTGCATCACGACGACGACGTCGCGCTGTCCCCATGCCACCCACTGGCCCTCGGGAGGCCGCACGTGTTCGAGCCGTGCTGCCTGTGCGCTCAACTCGACTCCGGCCTTGCCGCGATCGAAGTGCGGCGGACCACGGTGCAGCACGAACGTGCCCTCGGGACCGCTGTTGGCCCGGCCTCGCGCGCCTTCCCCGTATGCCCACAGTGCGACGCCCGCGACCGGCAGGCCCGCGCGATCCACGACGCGGCCCGTGATCGACTTCGCCGGATCGGGCCGTTCGACTTCGATGCGCACGAACTGCTCGCCACCTTCGGGCACGCGCACCTTGCGCGGCGCGACCAGGGCACCGGTGCCGTCCACCGACAGATACCATTCGCCGGCCGCCACGGGTGACGCCATCGCGAAGTGTCCGCGCGCATCGCTCGACGCGCCGTGGGAAGTCGAGAAGGCCATCGGCGACGGTTCGCCACCGAGCATCAGCAGCTGCACATACGCGTCCGCGACCGGCGCACCGGCCGTGTCGACCACTTCGCCGCGCACGCCAGCTGTGCGCGTCAGCAACACGTCCCCGAGGTCCCACGACCCGTTGGCCTCAGCTGCTTCGCGCCGCCCGCTCATCGGCGCGCGGTCTCTTGCCGTCGCCTCGAGCCGCAGGTTCTTCTGACCCGCGAACGCGAGACGCAGTTCGAATGTGCCGTCGTCCCGACTCGCGACCGCGGCCATCGGCTCGCGCTCGGCGGTGGGACCTGCCGCGTCGTCGTCTTCGAGCACACGCAGGCTCGCCTGCAGCGGCGCGCGCGTCTCGGCAGCCAGGCATCGGCCGTGCACGAGCAGCTCCGCGTCCTTTGCGGCGGGCGGCTCGGGTGCCTTGCGCACCGAGCCACTCGCGTCCGACACGGCGCGCACGCCTTCAACTGGTGTCGTCGCGTCCGACGTCGCTCCCGCAGGCGCATCGGGGGGCACGACCTCGCGCCAGGGTCCGAGCCACCACGCGCCCGCGAGCATCCCCACCGCGACGAGGCACACGAGGAGCCGGAATGGACGTGCTTTCGGCATGCTGTGCCTACGATGGCCGCGCGGACATTGCAGGGGAAGCGGCAAGAAGTCCTCCGCCACAGGTAGCGAGCTGGTCCCCGCCCGACCGGCACTACGATGGCGGCCATGCACCGCGCCGCCGTTCCGCTCGTCGCCCTCCTGCTGGTCGCCGCGCCGTCGCCTCAGGAGCAGGCGGCTCCTGCGCGCGAGCAACGCGTCGCGGTCGTGAGGATCGCGCTCGCGGCCGTGGACCCGATCGACACGGAGTTCGGCGCGGTCGCGGTGAAGGCCGCTGCGTTCCACGGTGCGAAGGTGATCGACTGGGATGGCCGGGACGCGAAGGCGCTGCGCGCGTTGCTCGCGGACGCGAACGCGCCGACCGACATCCTGTTCTTCGTGCGCCCCGAGCGCTTCCACATGATGCTGCATCGCAGCATCCTGCTGTCGCTCTGCGACCTCGACGGCGATGCGCTGCTCGACGCGACGTTCGGCTACCTGACGGCGCGCGACGCCAAGGCGCTCGACGGCCTGTGGCAGCGCACCGAGGCGCTGCACCGCGACGGCCTGCGCTCAGGCGTCTGGCATTCCGCCGGCGTGACCACGGGCATGCGCTCGACGACCTACCGCGGCCATCGCTCGGAGCTCGAGAAGGCGGCCGGCTTCGCCGGCGACAGCTTCTACTTCGGCTGCGTCGAGAAGGACCCCGACGTGCGCACGTTCGTCGCGGCGACGCTGCCCAGGCTCGCAGAGGCGTCCGTGCTCACTTTCAGCGGCAACGGCGACCCGCAGGGCATCTGGCTGTTCGAAGGCAAGCGCAACCTGAAGCGCGAGTTGCATTGGGACTACGAGCCGCAGCGCGTCGGGAGCGATCCCGACGGCGCGATGCCGCGCGTGCTCGCCGACCAGGTGCGCGCCCAAGCCCTTGCCGGCGCCATCGTGTGGAGCGGCACGTGTCACTCCGCGGCAACGCACGACGTCTGGCTCGAAGGCGACATCGTCTCGACGTTCGGCAAGGCACCGCACGGCACCGTGCACGAGCTGCCGCTCGAGCAGAGCCTCGGCCTCGCGTTCCTCGATGCGGGCGCGACGGCACTGCTCGCTCCCGTGGGTCCGAACCACGGCCTCGCAGTGCTGCGCGAAACCTCGTTCGCGCTGCAGCACGGCGCGTCGCTCGGCGAGATCCTCAAGTCGACCTACGACGACGTGCTGCTCGCGGCGAAGGGGCCCCTGCGCCTCGACCTCGCGGTCGACGGAGTGATCGTGAAGAACGGCGAACACGTGATGCAGGGCGGCGGCGCCAACCGCGTGTTGCTCGGCGACCCGACGCTGCGGCCGTTCCGCGCCACGGTCGATGCGCGCGAGACGATCCGCGTCGAGCCGGCCACCGGCGGCGCGTTCACCGTTCACGTCGAATGGGCCGCGGGTTTCCACGCGCGCGGCTGGGACATGTTCGGCACCGACAAACAGCGCGGTGCCTCGGTGCCCGTGAGGATCGCCGCCGACACGCTGTTGCCGGCGTCCTGCGCGAGCGTGCGCGCCACGGTGCGCGGCTCGCTCGCGACGGGCGAGGAACTGCCGCTCGTGCTCGGCCACGCCGTGCTCGAGACGTTCGCCGGCCGCCGCTGGCTGCATCTGCAGGCGAACGGACCACGCGACGTCGTCGAGAGCAAGGCGCTGCGTGTCGCCTTCGAAGTCGCGCCGGCCAAGAACTGATCGGACGGCGCCTGTGCCCGACGTCACTCAGGGCCCCACGGCGTGGTATGGCGCCGTTCGCCGCCGTGCCGCACCGCGTTCTCGCCGTGGCGGTCGCGGATCGCGTCCATCGCGCGCAGTACCTGTTCCCTCTTCTTCGGCAACGATGCGAACAGCCCGCGCTGCACGAGCACCTCGTGACCGACCAGCGATGCCGCGGTCACGCCGAGCAACCGCACACCGGGTTTCCCGTTCCAGCAGCCGTGCAGCAGTTCGCGTGCTGTGTGATAGAGCTCGAGGTCGTCCGCGGTCGGCGCCACCTTGCGCTGGCGCACGAGCGTCGTGAAGTCGGGATGGCGCAGCTTGAGGCGCACGACCGTGCCGCGCACACCCTCGCGGCGAAGCCGGCGTCCCACCATCTCGGCGAGCTGCAGCAACGTCTCGTGCACCTCGTCGGTGCTGGTCAGGTCCTCGACGAACGTCATCTCGTGCCCGATCGACTTGGCCGCGCGTTCCGTCTCGACCTCGCGCAGGTCGAGCCCGTTGCTGAGCACGTACAGGTGTTCGCCGAGGTTCTTGCCGAAGGCCGCCACGAGCTGCGCCTCGGTGCGCGCCTGCACGTCGCCGATCGTGCGCAGCCCCGCGCGTTCGAGGTGCTGCTGCGTGACCGCACCGACCCCCCAGAGCCGCGACACCGGCAGCGGCGCGAGGAACGCGCGCTCGGTGCCGGGCGGCACGACGACCAACGCGTCGGGTTTCCGCAGATCGCTCGCGACCTTCGCGACATACTTCGACGTCGCGACGCCGACCGACACGCAGAGCTGCGTCGCGCCCTTCACCTCGGCCTTGATGCGGGCGCCGATCGTCGGGCCGTCGCCGAACAGGGCCCGGCTGCCCGTCACGTCGAGGAACGCTTCGTCGAGCGAGAGCGGCTCGACGAGGTCCGTGAACCGGCCGAACACCTCGCGCACCTGCGCCGCGACGGCGGCGTAGACCTCCATGCGTGGCACGACGAAGATGCCGTGCGGACAGAGTTGCTTCGCGCGCACGCCGGGCATCGCCGAATGCACGCCGAACTTGCGAGCTTCGTAGCTCGCCGTGCTGACCACCTGGCGCTTGCCCGAGCCGCCGACGATCACGGGCTTCCCGCGCAGCTCGGGCCGATCGCGCTGCTCGATGGCCGCATAGAACGCGTCCATGTCCGCGTGCAGGATCGTGCGCTGCTGGTCGCTCGAAGAGCTGACTGGAGGTTCCACTCGTCGTCGCAGCGGAACCGACACGGGCCCCGCCGGGTCCCGACAAGGATGCCCGAGGTCGCGCGCTAGAACCAGTCGGGCGCCATCTCGGGGTCCAGACCCATCGCCTGCAGGATCAGCGACTGCACGTATACGGGGTCGATCGAGAACTCCTTCAGGGTCTCGTAGCACGAGCCGGCCTTGACCGACAGCAGAGCGAGGGCCAGGTGCTCGGGCTCGACGATCGTGCTGCCGAGCTGCCGCGCGGCGTCCTTCGCGCGTTCGAACACGGTCTTCACGTGGCGATTGAACGGGCCGTTCGGCACGGCCGGTTCGCGCGGCAGGCTCTTCACGTAGCCCGAGAACATGTCCGGGTCGACGTTGAGGTCCTGGAAGATGTGGTTCAGGCAGACGCTCTGGTCGACCGTGAGTCCGTAGATGATGTGGCCCGTGGCGACCGACTCGTCGGCCAGCAGCTGCGCGAGCTCTTCGGCCTTCTTGATGGCCACGACAGTCTTCGGGGCGAAGTCCTCGAACATAGGGGGGCAGGACTCTAGCGAGGGGGTGGGATGGACGCTACCGGGGCCAGGAGTTCTCATCGCAGTACCTTCGCGTACAGGATAGTCCCCTGGCGGTGTCTTGGTCTCCGATGTCGAACGAACCGCCCCCTGCCTTGCAACGGCTGCTCGATGAAGTGCCGTTCGTACGGCTGCTTGCCCGGACGCTGTTGGCCGAGGAAGCCGACGAGATCGTGCAGCGCACGTGGCTGCAGGCAGTGCGGCACGGCGGCCGTGGCGTCGAACAGCCGCGATCCTGGCTGGGGCGCATCGTGCGCAACGTGGCGAGCAATCTGCGGCGCGACCGGTCCCGGCGGCAAAGGCGCGAACACGACGCCGTGGCGCCGGGCTGCGTGCCGTCGTCTGCCGAGCTCATGCAGCGTGAGGAGCAGCGGCGGCTGCTCGTGGCTGCCGTCGATCGATTGCCCGCGGCGTTGCGCGCCGTCGTGCTGCTGCGCTTCTTCGAAGGGCTGCCGCCGCGAAAGATCGCAGCCCGACTCGACCTGCCCGTGGCGACGGTCTGGAACCAGCTTCGCCGCGCGCTGCAGCTGTTGCGCGAGGGACTCGACGCCGAGCACGGCGGGAACCGGCGCGCGTGGTTGTTGCCGCTCGTGCCGTTCGCGGCCGGCGCGAACGGAATGCCGTGGGCCGGGCCACTGGTGCCGGCGAGCACCGTGTCCGTGTCGACTCTCGGAATCGGAGTACTCGCGATGACGATGAAGACCAAACTGGTGGCCGCAATCGGCGTGCTGTTGGCGGCGACTGCGGTGTGGGTGCTCTGGGCGACGCGGGATCCTGTCCCGGCCGACCCCGCAGCAACTGTCCACGTTGCCGGGCAGCCCACCATCGCGACGGCGAGCCTGCCGCGCGATGCAGTCGCGACGGCGACCGTCGACGCACCCGGCCAGCGCGAGGCCGTCGTCGCGCCCGCGACCGAGGTATCACCGACCGGGACGCTGATCCTGCACGTGCGTTGGGGCGACGACCACACGCCCGCGGCGGGAGTGACGATGCTGCTGCGCCGCATCGGCGGCGAGGCGCGCTTCGATGGCCTGCGGCGGACGACCGATGCCTCGGGCGACGTCCGGTTCGAGTCGCTGGCGCCGGGCCCGGTGTACACGATCAGCGACCGCAGCGGCCTGCGCCGCGGCGTGTCGCGCATCCAGATCGAAGCCGGCAAGAAGACGGAGACCGAACTCGAGCTCGAGGTCGGCATCACGGTCACCGGCATCGTGGTCGATGCGACCGGTGTGCCGGTGGCCAATGCGATGGTCGAGGTGGGCATGCCAGGCCGAGCAGACGCCGACCTCGAGCCGCTCGCGACGACGGGCGCCGACGGCCGCTTCTCGGTGCGCGGTGCGCCGGAGATGTGCGTGCTCGGCGCACGCGCCGCGGGCCACGCGTCTTCGCGCCTGCGGACGATTCATGGCAAGGAGGGCAACACTGCCGAGGTGCGGCTCGAGCTCGGTCCCGCTGGCGGCGTGGTCGACGGTTTCGTGTTCGGACCGGACGGCGCTCCCGTCGAGAACGCCATGGTGGTCGTCGGGCGCGGCCGCACTGCAGGCGTCGGCATGGAGCGCGATGGCGGTCCGCCGATCCCGGCGCTCGTGCGCACCGACGCGAGCGGCCACTTCCACGCCGTCGGCATTCCGGCCGGCGAACAGCCCGTACAGGTGCGTGCGATCGGCCACGCGCCGTGGGCCGGACAGTGCCTCGTGCCGGCCGCAGCGTCGACTTCCCTGCGCGTCGACCTGACCGCCGGTGCTGTGTTGCGCGGTGTCGTGCGCGATGCGGCGAACGCACCCGTTGCAAATGCCGACGTCGAGATCGGCAGGTGGGAGGATTTCTCGCATCAGCTCACGCGCACGGCGAGCGACGGCGCGTTCGAGTTGCGCGGCCTGCCGCCGGGCGAGCTCGAGGTGAAGGCCCGCTCGGACGCAGCTGGCCGGGCAGCGCGGCGCGTGCGCGTGGAGGCCGGAGGAACGGCGACTTGCGACCTGCAGTTGTCGCGCGGGATCGAGCTGCGCATACGCGTGCTCGACGAGAAGGACGCGCCGGTCGCGGAAGCGATCGTCGAGTGCTTCGCGAACCGCCCGTCGGGTGGCGACGCGTGGTTCGTGTTCGCGCGGACCGACGCCGAGGGAAGGGTCACGGCCGCCAACTGCCCCGAACAGGGCGGCATCAGCGTGAGCGTGCGCGCGAGCGGCTTCGAGGAGCTGCGGCTCCCGGACGTGGATCCGAAGCAGAGTCCGCTCGAGCTGCGCGCCGTGCGGGCGGCGCCGCGCAGTGCACGCATCACGGGCAAGGTCGTCGCGCCCGACGGTCTGCCGGTCAGCAATGCTTCGGTGAACGCGCACCGGAGCGACCGCCCCGATCAGTCCGGTATGAAGCCTACGGATGCGGAGGGACGCTTCGAACTCGGTCCCCTCGTGCCCGGTACCTGGACCATCATCGTGCGCGCGTCTTCGTACCCGAACTACACGAGCGAGCCGCACGAGCTTGCGGCCGACGCGGTGTGGGATCTGGGGTCGGTGCAGTTGGTCGCCGGCGGAACCGCGGTCGTGCGCGTCGAAGGCGACCGGACCGATGTCAACTTCGCGATCGTGAGCGCGGCTGGCAAGGGCTCGACAGGCTTCTCGGAGAGCCACGACGCGCTGGTGTCGGGAGCACTCGTGCCGGGCGACTACCGGTTGCTGGTCAAGGGCAAGACGGTCGCCGCGCAGTCGCTCCCGTTCACCGTGCGCGGTGGCGAGAAGTCCTCGCTCACCGTGAAACTGCAGCCGGGAGTGCGCCAGCGTTTCGAACTGAAAGCGTCGGCGTCGAGTACACCGCCCACCGATGTCACGCTGCACATCCACCGCGGCACGGAGCTCCTCGTGCGCACGTGGGTCTCGCTGCGCGACGACCCCACCGGCGAGGTGTGCCTGTCGCCGGGTGACTACCGCGTGTCGTTGCAAGTCGAGGGACGCACCGTCGCGAGCGCCGCGTTCTCAGTCGGCACGACCGAAGGTCCGCCGCTGCGGCTCGAGGTGCGCTGACACCCGCGCCGCGGCGGCCCGCAGGGATTGCGGTCGATGTCCACGCCGCTACCGTTGGACCGATGCGCAAACTGTCGGGTCCCGAGCTGGTTGCGGTGGAGGAATACCTCGCCGATGAGGTGCGTTCCGCTGCGCGGCACGAGTACGTGGGAGGCTTCACCTACGCGATGGCGGGGGCGAGCAACGCGCACAACCTGATCGCGACGAACTCCCTGGTGGCGCTCGCCAACCGCCTGCGCAAGGGTCCGTGTCGGCCCTTCAACTCGGACACCAAGATCCGCCTGCGGCTTTCGTTCGGGGTGCGCTTCTACTACCCGGACGTCTCGGTCACGTGCCGCCCCAATCCGCAGAGCGACTCGTTCCAGGACGAACCGGCCGTGGTCGTGGAGATCGTTTCGGCGGAGACTCGTCGCATCGACGAAGGCGAGAAACTGCTGGCCTACACGGCGATTCCCTCGCTCGCAGCCTACCTGCTGATCGAGCAGGAGTCGGCGCAGGCCGTGGTGTTCCGGCGAGCCGAGCAAGGTTTCGTGCGCGAGGTGCACGCCGGACTCGATGCAGCGATCCCGCTGTCGGAGATCGGCTGCGAGCTGCCGCTCGCCGAGGTCTACGACGGAGTCGAGTTCTCCGAGGGCGCGTAGAGTCCGAGTTCGAAGCTCCGCCGCTGCGACTCGAGCCCCGCGGAAGGCGGTCGAAGCCTAAGCTTGTGCCGGATTCCAAGAAGTCCGTACACACACGGACCGCCTCGGTGTCTCTTCGGCATGGACACGCCACACCCCAGCCTGCAGCGGCTCATGGACGAAGCGCCGTTCGTGCGGCTGCTCGCCCGCACGCTGCTCGCCGAGGACGCCGACGAAGTGGTCCAGCAGACCTGGCTGCGCGCGATCCAGCACGGCGGCAACGACGTGGAGGCGCCGCGCGCGTGGCTCGGTCAGATCGTGCGCAACGTGGCGATGAACCTGCGCCGCGGTCGCAGCCGACAGCGCCGGCACGAGGGTGCCGCGCGAGCCGCGGATCTCGTTCCCTCCTCGGCCGAGCTCATGCAGTGGGAAGAACAACGCCGCATGCTCATCGCCGCGGTCGATGCGTTGCCAGAGCATCTGCGCGCGATCGTTCTGTTGCGTTACTTCGAGGGCCTGCTCCCCCACCAGATTGCGCGCAAGCTCGAGGTGCCGTCGACCAGCGTGAGGAACCAGCTGCGGCGCGCGCTGCAGCTCTTGCGCGAACGGCTCGACGCCGAGCACGGTGGGGAACGGCGCGCGTGGTTGTTGCCACTGGTGCCATTCGCAGCGAGCACGAACGGAATGCCGTGGGCCGGGCCGGTGCTGCCGACGAGTGCCTGGTCCGCATCGACTGTGGGAATCGGAGTGCTCGCGATGACGATGAAGGCGAAGCTCATGGCGGCGATCGGCTTGCTGTTGGCGGCGACCGGAGCGTTGGCACTGTGGGCCACGCGAGATCCTGTCCCGGCCGATCCCGAAGCGGCGGTGAAGGTTGCCGAGCGAGCGTCCGTTGAGACTTCGGACCTACCGCGCGATGCGGTTGACGCGATGTCGATGACGAACACGACCGAACGCGAACCGGTGAACACGCCGCTGACCGACGTGCCGCGGACCGGATCGCTCGTCTTGCACGTTCGCTACGGCGACGACAAGACCCCGGCGGAAGGGGTCACGATGATCGTGAGCCGCCCCGGAGTCCGCGCGCCGGCGGAGGGTCGGCGCCAACGAACGGATGCTGCGGGGATCGCGCGTTTCCCGTCACTGCAGCCGGGACGTTTTGATCTGGCTTCCGACCGCGGCTCTCTCGACAAGCATGCGGAAGTCGTCGCCGGGGAAACAACCGACCTCGACTGCGAACTCGCGATCGGTGTCCACCTGACCGGCGTCGTCGTCGACACCACGGACGCTCCCGTCGCGGGCGCCTTGATCGAAGTTGTTCCGCTCCGCGGCTCGGGTGGTGACGCGGAATGGCTGACGACCTCGGGTGGCGATGGACGGTTCTCGGTTCGAGCCGCTTGCCGCCTCATGCTCGTCGGTGCGCGTGCCGAAGGCCACAGCGCCTCGCCGTTGAAGTTCCTGCAGGGCAGGGACGGCAGCCAGTTCGAGGTTCGCTTGCAGCTCGGCCCACCGGCGGGCAGCGTCGAAGGCCTCGTCGTCGACGAACTCGGCCACGCGATCCCCGGTGCCGTGGTGCGGATCGGCACCGGGTGGATACCTGGCAACCTCCACACAGGGAACGGGGCGCCGCCCCTGCCCGCCCTCGTGCGCAGCGATGCCGAGGGCCGCTTCCGCGCGCTCGGACTCCCGCCGGGCATGCAACCGGTCGTCGCGGCGGCGGCGGGTTGCGCACCATGGCAGGGCACCTGCGAAGTGGCGGCCCATCTCGTCGCCCGGTTGCGCATCGAGCTCCGCGCGGGCGCTTCGATCTGCGGCAAGGTGCTCACCGCGGAAGGCGAGCCCGCGGCCGAGGTCATCGTCGAAGTGGGCGAACCGGACGACTTCGCGCGCTACGTGACGACCACCTCGGACGACGGACGCTTCGAACTCTCGAGCCTGCCCGCAGGCGAGCTCCTGCTCGTGGCGCGGCACAGTGCACTGGGCCAGGCAGAGCAACGCGTGCACACCGAAGCGGGCACGGAGTCCGAGCGCGAATTGCGGCTGTCGCGCGGGCTCGAGTTGCGCGGGCGGGTCGTCGACGAGACCGGGGCGCCGATCGCCGC
>Ga0075428_100004969_pt1 | contig 14761 bp, 12 predicted proteins | sample RhiMetdeltSRZDD2_FD_75291 | JGI IMG/M metagenome (GOLD analysis project Ga0075428, IMG submission 75291) | Populus rhizosphere microbial communities from Tennessee, USA - Rhizosphere MetaG P. deltoides SRZDD2 | ecosystem: Host-associated > Plants > Roots > Rhizosphere > Soil | place: USA...
GACGCGTTCGACCATTCTCGGAGCCACGGATGGCACGCACCAAATCCTCCCCCGGTCTGCTCGGCTGGCTGTTCGGCCGCAAGAAGAAACGCTCGCGGCCCAAAAAGAAGACCCTCTTCCGCCGCCTCGTGTTCTTGTTTCTCGCCTTTATAACCGGCGGCGGGGGAATCGCCGGAGCGACCGAGTACGACTGGCTGCGGGCGGCCTTCAACCTCCTCCTCGACCGGTTGCAGCAACAGCCGTCGCCGCCGGCCAACTCCCCCACGGAAGACACCGGGACTGTCCACGTATACTTCACCCGTCCGGACCAGCCGCCCGACCAGCCGGGGGACATCGCGCACAAGGTGGTCGAATACGTGGATGCCACCGAGCAGACGCTCGATGTCTGTGCGTTCGAGTTGGATAACCGAATCATCAGCGACGCACTGGTCCGTGCCGTGCGCCGCGGAGTGCGCGTCCGCCTGGTGACCGAGTCGAATTACATCGAAGAGAGCGGGGTCAAGGCGCTCCAAGCCGTCGGTGTCCCTGTCGTGGACGACCGGCGCGACGGCGCACTCATGCACAACAAGTTCATGGTCTTCGACCGGAAAGCAGTCTGGACCGGGTCGATGAACTTCACCGAGAATTGTGCCTACCGCAATAACAACAACGGGATCTACATCGAGGATTCGCGGCTGGCGGAAAACTACTCGACCAAGTTCGCGTGGATGTTCGAGCAGCGCAAGTTCGGCGCCGCCCCGTCGCGGACCGATCGCATCCCGCATCCGCTCATCACGGTGTCCGACGGCACCCAACTCGAGAACTACTTCTCGACGCATGACCGGCCGGCCGGCCACGTGATCGAGACCCTCAAGCTGGCCCGGAAGTCAATTCACTTCCTGGCGTTCAGCTTTACCCACGACGGGATCGGCCAGGCAATGCTGACGAAGTCCTCCGCGGGCGTCGAAGTAGCGGGTGTTTTCGAGAAGACACAGACGGCCGCGGGCCATTCCGAGTACTTCAAATTCCACGATGCCGGGCTCTCCGTGTTTCTGGACGCAAACCCGCGAAACATGCACCACAAGGTGATCATCATCGACGGCGAGGTCGTGATCGCGGGCTCGTTCAACTTCAGCGACAGCGCCGACCGGTCGAACGACGAGAACCTGCTGATCATTTACAACCGATCCGTCGCGGCCAAGTTCGAGGAAGAGTTCCAGCGCGTCTCCAAGGCGGCCCGCGAAGCCGCCGGACGGTAGGTACGTCGGGTTTTCGTTGGAGTTCCGCCTTTAGGCGGTGCTGGGCCCGAAGACCGCCTAAAGGCGGAACTCCAACGAAGACCCGAATTCCCGCTGCCGCTTGACCGTCTTCGTTGGAGTTCCGCCTTTAGGCGGTGCCGGGCCCGAAGACCGCCTAAAGCCGGAACTCCAACGAAGACCCGAATTCCCGCTGCCGCTTGACCGTCTTCGTTGGAGTTCCGCCTTTAGGCGGTTGGGACGTCCCAACCGCCTAAAGGCGGAACTCCAACGGGCGGGTGAATCCTCCACGGGTAAAACGTCTATCATGCGACCGCCCGGAGGATGCCCCATGCGCTTGCTCGCCGGCTTGTGTCTCGTCGCCGCTTCAACAGTATTCGCCGCACCGCAGAAGGAACAGCTCCCGGCCGGCGCGATCGCTCGACTCGGTGCAAATGCCGATTCAAAGAAAGACCCGTCCGCGAGCATCCACGTTCTCACATTCATCGACGAAAAGAACCTCTTCGTCGGAAACGGCGCCGGATGGACGACCTGGGATCTGGAAAACCGTCGGCTGCGACAAGAGAAACCCGTCGGCGGGCCCGCGGTCGCCATCGCGCGGCATGCGGACCGGCTCTATGTCGGCTCGTCGCGCGCGCTCCACGTCATCGAGCCAATTCAGTCGGTCGGTGCCGGAGCGGCCCGGTCGTGGGCGTCGGCGTCTGAAACCGTGAACGTGCTGACCGTCGCGCCGGGCGGCGGCCGGGTCGTGTATTCGGACGGCGAGCAAAAGCTGGCGGTCCTCGACTCGCGGACTGGCAAGGCGACCGGGACCGTTGAACTGGCCAGCCGACCGGCCGCGGCCTCGCTGACCGCGAATGGGCGAATCCTGGCCGTTGTCACCCGCGATGGCGCGGTTCGCGTGTACGAACTGGCCGCGAATGGCAACGTCGAGCCAGTCTGGACCAAGCGCATCGCCCGCGCCGACCAGATCGCCGCGACCTTCTCGCCCGACGGCCGCCTGTTTGCGGCTTCCTCGGGCGGCCGGGTCATGATTTTCGACGCCACTTCGGGTCGCCCGATGGGGCGGTTGGAGCGCCGATTCGGCGAAGGGGACGTGCGCTGCCTGGCGTTCTCGCCGGACGGCCGGCTGATCGCGGTCGGCAGCGCCGGGCCGGAGTCGGCCGTCCGCGTGTCGGACGTTGTCAGCAGTCACGAATATGTGTCGCAAACGGGACACTCCGGCGACGTCAACGCGGTGGTGTTTTCCCCGGACGGGCGGATACTCGCATCCGGCGGCGCCGACGGCAGCGTGCTGCTGTGGAAAGTACCGCTGCCGCACCCGGAGCGTGAACTCCCGACCACGGCCGACGCGTGGGAGAAACTCGACTCCCTTGAGCCGGTTGTGGCATACCACGCCCTGGGCTGCCTTCTGGCCCATCCCGGGCGGGCGGTCACAGTGATCGGCGACGGCTTTCGCGGCATACCGGCCGAAGAAGTTCGCATCCGCCGCTGGATCGCCGAGCTGGACCACGACGAGTACCGCACCCGCGAAGCTGCCCGCCGCAATCTGCTCAAGACCGGGCTCCGCGGCGCCGCCGCGCTGATGGAGCAGGACCGAAAAAAGCTCGGGCCGGAGGGCGAGCAGCGCGTTCGGCTGATTCTGGAGGCCCTCGATTCGCAAGGCCTCCGCGTTCCTGAGGGCGGACTGTTCGGCGAGCCGTTACGGTCGGTTCGCGGCGTGCGGGTGTTGGAGACCATCGGCGGAAAGGCGGCGCGTGAAGTGTTGGAGGAAGCCGCAAAGGGGCCGCCGGAAGTACGATTGACGAAGGAAGCAAAGTTGGCGCTGACGACATTCCGTGACGGGCCGTGATGGGCTGAGTCAGCGAGCGTCGAGGCGTCAGCCCGACGTGTTTGCGCCGAACACGTCGGGCTGACGCCTCGACGCTCGCCAATTTCAAGACACCTCGGGCTGACGGCCTCGACGCTCTCCCCGGTCGCCCGCGTCGTCCTCGCTTCGCCAGTCGCGCGCCGCTCCATTGGGGAATAACCGACGCCTCGTCGGGATCATGCCTTAGCCCGCTCGGGACGCATCGGCATGACAGAGGGGCGTTCGCGGTCCGCCCTCCGCGTCTGGCTTGGCATCCTCATTGGCGTGTTGCTCACGCTCGCGGTGGTCGGCTGCGTGGCCATGTACCTGATTGGCTGCGCCATCGGCAAGGTGGGCGAAGCGCTCCAGACCGACACCAAGGTCGCGGTCCGGGCGACAGCAGTGAATGGTCGGCTGGAACTTGATCTCACGTATGGCAAGGAGGTCACCGGACTCACCACGATCACCGTCACGGACGAAGAGGGCAACATTCTCTGGGAGGTTGGCGGCCAGGGATCGGCGAAGCCCGCGAAAGTGGTTTATGGCCAGGTTCCAGAGGACGGCTCGCTCAAGCAGGCGTTTCCAATGGACGGCTCGCCGCCGATGGACATCCGGGGCCAGACGGTCCAGGTTCGAGTCGTCAACCGCTTCCAGGTCGCGTTCGGGCCGGGGCAAGAAGTGACGGACGTGACGGTCGAGGTGCCGAAGTAGCGACGACCACCGGCGAGCGTCGAAGTGTCAGCCCTACGTGGTTGTAGAGGCAGACACGTCGGGCTGACGCCTCGACGCTCGCCGTTTCCGATCAATCCCCGCCGGACTTGACGATGAGGTCCGCCAGCTTCATGCACTTGTCAAACTCTTCCTTGGTGAAGATGGCGCGCGAAGGGTTTCCATTGACCTTCTCGCAGGCGTTGAGCGCCACTTTGAAATGACCGGTGTCGCTGGCCAGCTTGGCGAGCGACGACCAGCCCCACCGGGAGTCCGGGCGAACTGCAAGGAAGTCCGTGTAGACCCCCTCGACCGCGGGCCAATCCTTGCCGACGCGCGCCAGCAGATTCGACTTCCCTTGCGACAGACCGGCAAGAATCTCCGCCCCCTCGAACGGCAGCCCGGCATGCCAGTTTTTGGTTTCGGCCAGACGAGCCGCAAACTGGCGAATCGCCTCGACGTGTCCGCCCCATTTTGCTGCCAGGAAGTTCGCCTTCGGCTGGCACGCAGCGACACAATCCCCGTCGGCACTCATCGCCTTCTGAAACCACTCCTCGACTTGTGCGTGCTCGGCAAATGGGCCGACCGCACACATCATGCCGATCGCGACCTCGGCGCGCGACGGGTCCAGCCGCCAGGCCTCCTGGAATGCGGCCGCGGCCGTTTCGAGTTCGTTCTGAAAGGTCTCCATGTTTGCCCGCGGGACGCGCGACGCCCAATCGTGGCCCCGGGCATCCCAACCTCGTTGGGTGTGGTACTTGCCCTTCAGCCAAAGACGAACCGATTCCAACTCGGGCGCGTCGCCCAGTGTGTCCCGGAACGCCGCATACACGAGTTCGTGGGTCCCGCGGACCTTCGCGAAATAACCACCCATCAAATTGAAGAGCACGACGAAATCGTCGGTGGCGCCGTGCACGTCGTCCTCCAGAGCCTTTCGCAACAAGTCGAAGATCGCGACAAAGCTCTCGGACTTGATCGCTTCCTCGACCTGGGCCAGCGTGGTCGGTTCGGGCGCGTCCGCGAGGGCAAAGTTGTACGCCGCGTGGGCGCGGCGAACCGCCGGGTAGTTGCTGTCGCGGAGAGCCCGCGCCACGCGGGCGATTTCTTTCTTGTCGCCCGCACTCCGTTCAAACGCGCGCGTGTAATTAAAATGGACGTAGCGGACGTAGGGATCGTCGCACCCGAGTTCGATGGCCTTGGTCAGGGCTTCCCACGCCGCCTCGGCGGCGTCGACGTCGCGATCGTCATTCGCTTTGGCGATCGCGACTTTCTCCAGGGCCGCTTCCGCCGCGGCGTCCCACTTCGCATCCGTCCGCCCGACTTTCTTGTAGGCCTCGATGGTGGAACTGCGGGCGCGGGCCAGGCGCTCCGCCCGCAAATGCTTCATGCGCACCTGGTCCTGCGGGATGGCCGGCTGACGGAGATGCTCCGGCATCGGGCCGTGCAGTCCTTCTCGATCGGCATCGGTAATATCGAGTTCGTAGCTCTGGGTCGGTGCGCTGGCAGGCTTGTTACAACCCGCGACGAGAGCCACCACGAAACAGACCGACAATCGCAAATACGGCATGGCGACACTCCGCGATCCGCGAGTTCCTCAGTGGAAGGGCTGCGGAAGGGATTGTCAATTAGATAATGAACTCGTCTTGCAATTCGTGCATCCCCACTGTTTTTGTTTCTCCTTTGGAGTGCGGTGATTTATCACCGCTTTTGTTTTTTGACTGCTCCCGGCGCGCACAAAAAACAAAAGCGGTGATAAATCACCGCACTCCAAAGGAAGAAACAACGAAAATGTGGTCTACTCAGCCCGCCGCCTGGCGCTTCTCTTCTTCCCACCAGTTCCGCTTGTTGTCTGTTTTGCTTTTTGGAGTGCGGTGATTCATCACCGCTTTTGTTTGTTGACCGCTGCAGGTGTGCACAAAACGAATGCGGTGATAAATCACCGCACTCCAAAGGAAGAACAATGGAGATGTGGTCTGCCTAACCCGCCGCCTGGCGCTTCTCTTCTTCCCACCGGTTCAGCTTGTTGTACAGCGTCTTCAGGCTGATCCCAAGTTCCTTCGCGGTGGTCGGCTTGTTGCCGCCGTTCTTTTCGAGCGTGCGCAGGATGTGTTCCATTTCGATGTCATGCAGCGTCTTCACCGTTCCGGCGGGTGGCATCGGCAGGATGGACGGGCCTGTAGCGCTGGGAGCTTGGCCCGCCGCGACCGGTCGCGGGACGTGACGCGTCCGCACATGCTGCGGCAAGTGGGCCGAGGTGATCGGGCCGCCCGCGGCCAGGATATACGCGTACTCCATTGAGTTCGCCAACTCGCGGACGTTCCCCTTCCAATCGTACTCAAGCATCACGCTCAGCGCGTCCGGCGTGAGAAGCGATTCGACCTGTTCCGCCGGACGCTTGGCTGTGCGCGCGAGCAGGTGTCGGGCCAGGGCCGGGATGTCCGCCTTGCGCTCGCGCAGAGGCGGCAGGTGAATTTCGAACGTGTTGAGTCGGTACAACAGGTCCTCGCGGAACTCTTCTTCCGCGATCATCGTGCGCAGATCGCGGTTGGTAGCGCAAATCACGCGCACGTCGGACCGGATTGGCTCCGTGTCGCCGATGCGGTTGATCTCCCCCGATTCGAGGAACCGGAGCAGCTTGACCTGGATGTTCTTGTCCAGCTCGCCCAACTCGTCGAGGAATAGCGTTCCGCCGTTAGCCACCTCAAAGAAACCCTTGTGATCGCGATCGGCGCTCGTGAACGCCCCCTTTCTGTGTCCGAAAAGCTGGCTCTCGACGAGCGTTGGCGACAGTGCCCCGCAGTTGACCGGGACGAACGGCATGTCCGCCCGCTTGCTCAACTGGTAGATGGTCCGGGCGACGACGTCCTTGCCGGTCCCAGTCTCGCCCTGGATGAGCACGGTTGCGTCGGTCGGCGCGATGGTCGCGATCAGGCGCTGTACCGTCTGCATCGCCGGCGAGGCGCCGATCAGGCGATTCGGCCCTTCCGCGGCGTGAATCCGTGTCTGCAGCGCGATGTTCTTGTGCTTGAGCTTCCGGCGCTCGACGATCTTGAGCAGGATCGCCTCGATCTCGACCAGCTTGCACGGCTTCTCAATGTAATCGAACGCCCCGAGCCGCATCGCCTCGACGGCTGTCTCCTTGCTGGCGTAGCCGGTCATCATGACGGCTTCGGTGTCAGGCGAAACTTGCTTCAGTCGTTCGAGGACCTGGATGCCGGTCATGTCGGGCATCTTGAGGTCGAGGATGGCGGCGTCGAACGTGGCCTTTTCCATGACCCGCAGAGCGGTCCGGCCGTCGGGGCAGACGGTGACCTCGTGGCCGAGCCGGGGCAGCTCGGCCTTCATCAGTTCTTGCAACGAGACTTCGTCGTCGACAAACAGGACGCGAAGGCTGTTAGGCGGCGTGGCCAATTCCATCCTCCGTCTGTATCCCGGCCGGCTTCCGGGCCTTGCCGAAAGGCAAGACCCCCTGGGGACTTTCCTGAGCCTGGGCAGGCGTGAGCGGCACCCGCACCGTGAATGTGCTCCCCTGCCCGGGTCCGGCGCTCGTCGCCCGGATCTCGCCCCCGTGCTGGGACACAATGTGGTGGCTGATGAACAGCCCAAGCCCGGTCCCCTTTCCGGTCCGGCTTCGCGTATAGAACGGCTCGAAGATGTTGTCCAGTACGTCCGGGGCCATTCCGCACCCGGTGTCGGTGAACATCATTTCCGCCGTCGCTCCCACTACCTTGAGGGTGATGGTCAGCACCCCACCCTCTGTCATGCTCTCCAGCGCGTTGACCACCATGTTGAGGACTACCGACTTGATGTCCTCGCCGCACACGCCGGCGATCACCCGGCTGTAGGGTTGGAAGATGATCCGCTTGCCGCGGCAATGCTGGAGATGCTGGGCGATTTCCAAAACTCCCTGAACTAGCTCGGCCAGGTCCGTCGGCTCACGCCTCCGTTCGCCGACGCGGCTGAACTCGAGCAGCCGGCTCGTGATCCCCTTACACCGGAAGGCCTCCTGCTGGATCATGCGCAGGTATTTCTGGACGACGTCGGTTTCGTGCGGGTTGCGGGCGAGGTAGTCGGACAGGCGCGTCTGCAGGGCCTCAGAGCAAAACGCGATGGACGCCAGGGGATTGTTGATCTCGTGGGCGACGCCCGCGGCGAGAAACCCGACGCTGACCATGCGCTCGGACCGCACGAGCTGCCGACTTCGCTCGTCCACCTGGTGCTCCAGCTCGCGGTACACCTCGTGCAAGCGGGCGGTCATCTCATTGAACGCGACGGCCAGTTCTTCGAGTTCGTCTCCGGACTGCAGGTCGATCGGCTGGGAGAAGTCGCCGTCAGTGACGCGACGCACGCCTGCCTGCAAATCGCGGATCGGCTTGAACACCCACCCGGAAAACAGGCTGACCAAGGTACCAACGAGAAGCAGCGCGATACCGGTCGCCGCACTCACGATGACGATCGACCGGCGGTACTCGTTCCGCGCTTGACCGATCCGGTCGTACATGTCTTTGGCGACTTCGTTTCGCAGATCGTCGATGGCCTTGAGCAGGAGTTGATGCTGCTTCGCCACGGCCTCGTCGACCGCGAGCGGCTTGCTCGCGGTGATCGCCGTTGGGGCAGCGAACTGATCGATCGCGGCTTCGAGGGCGGCGAACGTCTTGTCGATGACCGCGACGAGTTGTGAATCCTGGTACGGGTCCGGGTCGCGTTGGCGGCGGACCGTCTCTTCGAAGAGCGTCTTGTAGTACTTGAAAACGCCTTTCGCCTGGTCGAGCTTTTCGCGGGCGCGGCGGACCTCGCCGGTGCGAGCGTCGGTCGACAATTCAATGGCGGGGTCTGCGTGGGCGGGCTTGACGGGCGGGGCCGCGGGATCGGCGAGGATCGCGGCGGCGTCGGGCTTGAGTTGATCGAGGGTGAGGAGTTCGGCGAGCTTGCTGTCCGTCGTTTTCATCGTGCCCATGTAGGAAGACAGCCCGTAGGCCGTTCCTGCAATGAGCGCGCCGACGCAACAAACCACCAGGCCGAGGCCGAGCAAGAGTTTGTTGCGCAGGCGCCAGCGACGGACCACCGCGAACCTCCCTGTTCGAGGCGTCGGGCCGGGCGGCGGGAGGCCGGCAACCATCCCTGGTAGAAACCTCCCCCGGATCGACGCGCGAGAGAGTACCAGAAGATTTCTTACAATGGGAGGGCAACTTTTACCTTCGGACCGCAGTCATTCTTGCCAGCGCGCTGCGGTCAATTTGCCCGCTTTCCCAATTGCTTTGCCCAGTCTCTCACGGCAGTTCGCTTGCCGCGCCGACAGGCGACATCGACAATACCCCGACCTCTCAGGACGGCTCGCATGAACGAAGTCGCCGCGTTCGGGCTATTGTGTTTCGTCTCCCTATTCGCCGTGGTCGAGCCGCTTGGTCTTTTGCCGATCTTCATCGGCATGACCGGCGGCATGGCGCCGGCCGCGCAGCGGTCGGTGGCGCGCCGCGCCTGCATTGTCGCCTTTTTGACACTCCTCGTTTTTGCGCTGACCGGCCAACTGATCTTTCGGTTCTTCGGAATTTCGGTGGACAGCATGAAGGTGGTCGGCGGGGTGATCTTCTTCCTGATCGGCTATGAGATGCTCCAGGCGCGGTATACGCGGACGAAGTTCGATGAAGGCAAGGGACCGGAACCGGACGGGGACGTGGCACTGACGCCTTTGGGCATCCCGATGATCGCGGGGCCCGGGGCGATTACCAATGTGATCGTTCGCTGGAACGAAGCGGATTCGACGCCCAAGCAGGCCGCGGTGCTGGTCGCCATCATCGCAGTGCTGGCACTCACGCTCGGCATTCTGCTCGGTGCCCGGCGCGTGGCGCGATTCCTCGGCGAGAGCGGCAACCGGGTGCTTTTGCGGCTGATGGGATTGATCACGATGGTGATCGCCGTGGAGCTGTTCTTTGGCGGGCTGACGCCGATCGTGCAGAAGATGACGCGGGCGTGATAGCGTGGGTCAGCTGCTGTGCAGAGTGAAGACGGCGACTTCCGGTCGGACGCCGAATCGGAACCGCCAGCCGTAGCCCACGCCCTTGTTGACGTAGACCGCGGTCGGGCCGTGCTGACACATCCCGGCGGGCAGTCGGCGCGCCTTTTTGCCCATGAAGAGCCGGCCGATGCCTGGCCAGTTCACCTGGCCGCCGTGCGTGTGGCCGCTGAGCATGAGGTCACAGCGCTCGTCGCCCAGGTGATCCACCGTCAGCGGGTTGTGGGCCAGCACGAGTCGCGGCGAGTCCGGGCACAGGCCGCGGAGTGCGCCCGCGGGGTCGCACTCGCCGGACCAAAGGTCATCGATCCCGGCCACCTGGAACGCGGCACCCCGCCGCTTGACCACGACCGACTCGTTACGAAGGACGCGGATCCCGCGTGCCGTCAGCGAGTCCGCGACGGCCTTGTGCAGCCCGCGGTGCCGCCGCCATCCGAGAGCGTTTCGCACCGAGAAATCGTGGTTCCCCAGGACCGCATACACACCCAGCGGCGCCCGCAACCGCGACAGGGCGCGGGCGACGTCGTGTACGTGCCGATAGCCCTTGTGCACGAAATCCCCGGTGAGCGCGATCAAGTCCGGCTCGTGCTGCCGCGTGCGGTCCACGACTTCGGACAGATAGTTCGCCGGCAGGTGTTCGCCACCGTGAAAATCGGTCAAGTGAGCAATCCGCAGCCCGGCGAGCCCCGCCGGAAGACCGCGAATGGAAAGCGACAATTCGTTAGATTCCAGCCAGGTCGGCTCAATCCGGCGGCCGTAGCTCAAGCGAGCCCAGGTCCGGCCGACCCAGCGGGCAACGTTTGCCCCGGTCGGGGCCGGTAAGGCCATCGTTGCATTCAACTTTGTCATTCCGGTGGAGAAAGCCCGATGCGGGATGTCATACGCGAGTTAGAGGCGTTCGTGCAAGGCGGGGATTCAAACAAAAACCAAGCCGGTCGCACCCCAAGTCTAGGGTAGCGACCGGCCAAAGGCAAATCAGCCGCAACACGCATACTACACGGAGTCGTCGTCGCCGAATTCCTCTTCGTCCTCGTCTTCATCGTCTTCGTCGTCTTCCTCGTCGAGATCTTCGTCGTCGTCGCCGAACTCCTCATCGTCAAATTCGTCGTCGTCGAATTCGTCATCGTCCAGATCGTCGTCAAACTCGTCGTCGTCCAGGTCGTCGTCCTCGTCATCGTCCAGGTCGTCGAAATCATCCTCCTCGTCCTCGTCCTCGTCGTCCTCATCCTCCTCGTCAAGTTCGTCGGCCTCTTCGTCATCCCGCGCCCAGGCGGGCGCAACCTCGACAGCAAGGGGCCAGGGAGCGGTCGCCGGGACGTCGGTCAACTCGTCGGGGACGGCCGTTATGTATTCGGTGCGGCCGGTCATCGGAAAGTCCTCGTATCGGGGTGGTGAGTCCGTGAATTCCACTGGCTATCGGAATCTGTTTCCTGGAACGCCAACCAGAAAGCCGGCCGCCGGGGGGGACCCGATCCCGCGACCGGAATGAGTTCAATTTCGACCTGTCGCAACGGCCCATCCCGTGACAGCATAAGAGCCTGCGCCACGACTGGGGTGCCAATCGTAAACGCTTCTTAGGAACCTTTCCGAAGGCGTCAAGCGAGAAACACGTTCCTTTCTTCGCCCGCTCGCCGTCCCTCGGAGGCAGCTCTAATCTGACCTCAGCGGCCGTTCCAGCGAGGCGACGGGAGGCGCCAATGCCAAACGAAAACCTGGTTGATTCCCCGCCCACGCGCGGGGCCGACGGCGGCCCCATTTACACCGAAACTCCCGTCGAAATTCGGACACACCAGCCATATCCCGGGCACGTGGCCGAGCCGTGGAATACCGTGACCGCGTTCCTGTTTGTCGTCATCGTAGTCTTCTGGGTGGTTCGTCTCCGCGGCCGGCTCAAACAATATCCGTTTCTCGCGCTCTCGTTGCCGATCCTTCTCGTCGGCGGAATTGGCGGCACCTTGTATCACGGCCTCCGCAACTGGCTCGGGTTCTTTCTTATGGACGTCATTCCCATCTGGGTGTTGGGGCTCATCGTGAGCATTTACTGGTGGGCGCGACTGGGCCCCAAGATGCACCACCTGCTCACCATGCTCGGCGTACTGGCATTCATACAGCTCTTCGGCCACTGGCAGCTTCCACCCCACTGGGCAATCAACGTGTCCTATGCATTGCTCGCGTTACTGATCGTGGTACCGCTTACGATCATTCTCGTCCGCACGCGCTGCCGGCACGCGGGCTGGGTTGCCACTGCCCTCGTGGCGTTTGGCATCGCCTGGTTTTGCCGCCTGGCCGACGCCTGGGAGCCGCCCCTGCTACCGATGGGAACTCACTGGCTCTGGCACACGTTCGGGGCGATCACGACCGCGGCCCTGACGGAGTATGTGTATCGGATCGAAGGAATCAGCCTTCGCCGGTCATCCGCCTGATCTAAGAAGTCAGTCCGCGAATTGGCTCTCCGTGATACACCGGGTGCGGCCGGTTTTCCGCGTCCGTCCACATGACCGCTTTGCCAATCCCAAGGGCCGAGTAGACAGTCGCCGCGAAGTTCTCCGGCGATTGCGGATCGGTTGCCGGATACGCGCCCGTCTTGTCCGTGGAGCCGACCACTGTCCCGCCTTTGACCCCACCCCCCGCCAAGAAGACCGATTGCGCCGCACCCCAGTGGTCGCGGCCCGGGAGCTTGTAATGCTGCGGCAGGCCGAAGACGCGCGGCGTCCGGCCGAACTCCCCAGCCATTACGACCAGCGTGGATTCCAACAGTCCGCGGGCCTCCAGGTCGTCAAGCAACGCGGATACCGACCGGTCCGTCGGGGGAAAGAGCTTGTCTTTCAAATGGGGAAACGCGTTCCCGTGCGTGTCCCATGTCTCATTGTTTCCGAGGTTCACCTGCACCAGATTCACGCCCGCTTCCACCAGGCGCGCGGCGATAAGAAGGGACCAGCCAAAGGCATTTCGACCGTAGCGATCGAGATCTTTCGTCGGCTGGTGGCGAATATCGAAAGCTCGCCGGACCGCGGCATCGGTCAGTAGCGAGACCGCGGCTTGACGGTGTCGATCCAGTCCCGCCGAGCTGGCACCGCGTTCCAGTGCCGCCCGCTGGTCGTCGATCGTCTTGAGAATGTCAAGCCGCGAGTTGAGACGCGTGCCGTCGATTCCCTGCGGAAGCGTCAGGTCCGGGATCTCGAAATCGCGCCGAACCGGCTGGAACGGCCTCTCCTGGTGATCGAATTCATATTCGGGATAAGCCCCGTAACCTTTCGGTTCAAACTTTGACCCTTCCAGGAACCAAGGATCGCGCGGCCGGCCCATCTGGCCCGCGAACTGGCCGGGGATGACGCGCCCGGTGTTGTGAATCAGACGCTCAGGAAGCACAACGGCTGGCGGCAGGTTGTTTCGCGGACGAGTGACCGCGCCGGCAACCGCCGCGATGGCCGGCCAGTCGGTCTCCTTCGGCATGTTGGGGTTGAAGCCCGGCGGCAGCACGCTCCGCCCAGTCAACATCATGAGGTGGCCGTCGGAGTGGTTGTTCGTCGGATGCGTCAGCGACCGGACCAGCGCCCACCGGTCCGCGCGCGCCGCCAGCCCGGGCAGGTGTTCACAAATCCGCAGACCGGGAGTCTTGGTTGCAATCGGCCGAAACTCGCCGCGGATGTTCTCCGGAGCGTCCGGCTTCATGTCAAAGCTGTCGTGCTGCGCCAATCCACCCGAGAGGAAGATGTAAATCACCGACCTGGCCGAACGGTCATTCGGTCCCTCGGCACGCAGCGCGCTGAGATGCGACGACCCAAGTCCAAGCAGGGACACGCCACCGGCCTGGAGCATCGTCCGGCGCGACAGAACCGGGTGGCAGAAGCTAGTCGGCATAACCGATCGACTTTTGTGGGATCCCGCGCATCCTACCGCGACGGCCAGGTCCGGGCAAAGGTCATTACGTGGTCGAGGTCGCAACAGAGCGGTTCTTGAGCAGGTCGCGGATCTCGCGCAACAGCTGCACTTCTTCGGGTGGCGGCTTCGGTTCCTCGGGTGGCGCCGGGCCCTGAAGTCGGTTGATCACCTTCACCAACAAGAACACGCAGAGCGCGACGATCAAAAAATCGAAGATTGCCTGCAGGAACTTGCCATAACCGAGCACGACCGCCGGCTGCTCGACAACCGGCTTGCCGTCCACGATCACGTCGTTCCCGTCCTTGTCCTTCTTTACTTGTTCTTTCTGAAGCGGGACGCTGAGTTCCTTGAAATCGACCTGTCCGACCGCCACCCCGATCGGCGGCATCAGGACGTCCGCGACGAGCGACGTCACGATCTTCCCGAACGCGGCCCCAATAATGACCGCAACCGCCAGGTCAACGACGTTTCCCCGGCGAATAAACGTCTTGAACTCGTCGATGAAGCGCATCGTTCACCTCCTCGGGAGTGGACTCGCTCATCGGTAATCGGAGTATCGTGGATGAACTTCACTCATGCAGGTCGGGCTACCGGCGCCGGGCGGGGTTCAGGATCTTTTTTTGGCTGGGACATTTTGGGACATTTTGGGACATTGATCGCCGTGTTACCTTCTTGTCCCCTGGTCAAGGATCTTTTTTTTCTGCGACATTTTGCGACAATTTGCGACACCTCCCGTCGGAGCCCCGCCCATGGCAGCCGCAATAACCGCTGCGCAGCCTCGCACCAGCCGCCCAGTGTGCCACCTACCTGACTGATATTGCGGTGCGCCTCAGAACGGAAGCGCCGGTCGCGGATTTTGTCAAAAAGTTCGCGAGCCCCTCAGCGCAGGCGGCTCTCGGAATGGACACCAAGACCCGACATGAGCGATCGCGTCCAGGTCAGCCCACCAGTTCTCTGATTGGCTCCCCGTACGGGAGGATGGGCATGGGCCGGCCGGTGTGGTCGGGAAACGATTTCTCCGGGTCGATCCCGAGGTGATGGTACATCGTCGCCCACAAGTCGTTTGGCGACAAC
>Ga0075428_100004970_pt1 | contig 14760 bp, 10 predicted proteins | sample RhiMetdeltSRZDD2_FD_75291 | JGI IMG/M metagenome (GOLD analysis project Ga0075428, IMG submission 75291) | Populus rhizosphere microbial communities from Tennessee, USA - Rhizosphere MetaG P. deltoides SRZDD2 | ecosystem: Host-associated > Plants > Roots > Rhizosphere > Soil | place: USA...
GTCCTGAGCCTTATAAGTTCCACGTCGAAACGATCGTCAGCGAGAGTGAACCTAACAAGTTCGGCTTCCTTCTGGTCAGTTTCGTCTCGGGCCCGGAGGATTATCTCTTCTCCCTGCCCGGCACCGATGCGCAATTCCTGGATAATAACGAGATCGAAAAAGTAGAGCCGGCTTTTGAGAGCGAAGGGTATACGCTTTCGGACGGAGCTACGATAAAGCGGGTCACGCCTGGACAGGAATGGCTGATCATCGATGACGACAATCAACTCACCTTTGACCTTGTGGTCAACGGCAGCTTGATTGATGTGAAGCGCAAATACCTCTGGCCTGTCATCTCGGACGTTTCCGGCAGTGAGCCGGTCGAGCTGTCCGCTCAACAAATCGGCTCAACCATGCTCTATAACTATGACCATTTGATTGATGACCCGGCCAAGCTCTTGATGCAGTTCAAGCGGCTTAGCGTGATTACGAAGCAGAATGGGTGGGGCGGAATATCGGTTACGCGAAATGCGTTATTGATCCCGGGCCGCGAAACTCAACGCGACTTCATCTATCAAACGCCCATGACCTATTTCGCCAACAAGGTCACTCCGAACATCAAGATAGACAAAGAAGTATCATTACGTTTGTTCGCAACCTCCGGCGCAAAGCTTGTTGACGCGCTAAGCGGCTATTTCGAAACGCTGTTTGCGACGCAGGCAGCGGCAGACCCCACAAGCATCAGACAAGTGCGAGTGTCTGCCCGCTATGGCTTCCAGGTAGCGTCGATTGGCAGTGCTGCGGATGGGCAGAGTTCTGAGAGGTGGTTGGAGGATCAGCGCCAGATCGTGGCCGGATTCCCTCTGATCCTAATACCGCAGTATGGATTCAAAGTCGCTACCGATTGGAAGAAGGATCCTGCAACATCGTTCGTTGTGCAGTTGGCAACTCAGACTGAGACGGCAAGACAAAGCGCCGGCGCTCCAGGCGACCGAGGGCGGTACTACTACGACGTAGTGGTTTACTCGACGCTCGGCGGCAATACGGGGCAAAGCCCGTTAATCGAATTCAATGCTCTTTACTATGACCTGCCCGAAGGCTCCGGGCAGTAAGAGCCGTGTTACATATTGCTCACGGTTATCTTAATGCTGTCGCCGGCGATGACCGGCAGCTCATATATGTCCGGTCCTGAATACTTTGTAATATCAGCCGGGGCGAGGATGGTGTTGAGATAGTTTGTTTGTGTAGGCGGCGCTTGCTCGTTCATCTGGTAGTACTGCCTCGAAATCAAAAAAGTGTTAGGGTCGACCATCGCAGTCGCGAAAGGAAAATGGCCCATGCGCTCAATGACGTTGCGCACGGTTGTGCCGATGGCGACCCAGATCGGGGCTGAGTTGACGAACACATGCAACTCCGGTATCAAAAGCGCGCGGCCGGCGAAGTAGACAGCATCTACAGTCGCGCCGGTAAAAATCGGGCGACCGTTCTCATAATCATCGGTGACCGATCGAATCAGCGCCCAGGTATCACCGCCCACCAGAGTTACATTTTCCGATATGCCGGGGTTGCCCATGTATGTGGGCGATATGAAAGTTTTGGGGTAGAGCAGTCGGTAGTATCTGCGCGGGCCGTGTTGCGATTGCACGTCGATGATGCTGCTCGCGCCGCTGGAACTGGGCGCGATAGACGGGGCGCGGTTGGCCGAGAGATACGAGTTAAAAGCTATCGCATCGACAAACTTGCTATTTGCCTGTTTGAGGAATGTAGAAATGTCATAGTAGCCCACGCCGCTCCCCGTAAAGCTATTAAGCGGCTGCCCCGGCCCAATAGATTGAAACGAACCATATTCGATTCTCAGCCTCATGCCAGGCATCAGGTCTACGTATCCTGACGAGGCGTTGAAGCCATAGCGATAGAACAGGGCTTCGGACAATTGCAGAGGGAGCCCGTCCACTATACGCTGCGCTACATATCGGGCCGTCCCGAGTCTGAGTTGGCCGTTATCCTCCATCGCTTCTAACTGGCTCAGCAAGGCCGCGAAAGCCGTCGCGAGATTCTGCCGGCTTTGAGCGTCGGTGTTCCAGACGTACACAGGTATCTGGGCCGTAAGGTTGGGCCAGGCGGTCCAGCTAAGGACGATGTCTCCGCCGGGGGGAGGGGAGCTGCCGTTCGTCGATTGCGGCCCGTATACATCCGCAATTACCACGGCATAGGATGTACCCCAGATTGAAGAGAACCCCTGCGATTTCGCTTCGGTTGGGGGCAGGAAGAATATGAACTGAGTGGGGTCCGCATCGCCGGGCCCTTGATAGGCCGGAATCACCTGATACTGCGGTGAGCGGTATGTGTCGCCATTCGGTTTGTTGGAAGCGCCATCTGCTTTTTTTGGAGCCATCAGTTCATTCCTTTACTCTCAACATTGTTAAGACGTTACATCTGCAACTGTGATCGTTTTAGACTGAGGTTATTCGCAGAGAAGTTTTGCGAATAGTAAGGAACGCTACACTGTCGTCAGGACGTTGTCAATGCCCGGTGTTGGTCATCTCGGCGGTCGAAGTCTTCCACGGTTTCCCCTGCACGGCCGATGCGGATGTGATGGCAATTCACGCTCTGTTCCCAATGCGAAGGCGGGACAAATCCCATCAACCGGCACAACGCTGCACGGATGTGTTTTCTCCGGATCGGCGAAGTTGAGACAACTCAGAAAGTCTTGGAAGACCGAAGTCGGCGGCCACGGTGTCTTGACCGAGCGTCCGTAACCGCCTTTTTCGATGAAGTCAAGCTGGGCCTTTAACAATTCGGTGGTTTTGCGATTGTCTTTATTCACAACCTTAGCCCTCCGCTCTGAGCAGCCCTTCTGGAGAGCTACCGGCTAGCTGACGGTATGTGAATGGCCGCGTGACAGGAACCAGTTGATCATAAACAGAATCCCGGGCGCCGCGACCAGAAAAAAGAAAGGGCCTCGCGGAAATTTGCCGTCGATGATCAGAAGCCAGAGGTAGAAGGCGATAAGGGAGCCGATCGCAAGGGCGCCACCGAGTATTTCCCGGCGCCAGGCAATGACTAATCCAACGCCAACACCGAGTGGAAACAAAGCCAGGCCAACCGCTTCCGCGACGGTGGGCCCGCGAGATCCGTCGCTTAATCCCTCACCAATAAGAAAGGCCAGGACGAACGCAATGCTCGCGAGACTCCAAATGCGCGCAACCCAACGGATAATGCCTGGTCTGGAGACGCTGGCCATAGCGATAACTCCCTTTCTCAACCTGGCTGAGCGTCGGCCCTTCACGACAAATATAAGACCAGGAGATGAAAGAGGATATGATGGGTGTCACTACTACACGTGACCCGCGTCACTTAGATAGCCTCCAAAATTACTTATACTTTTTTACTATGGGTGACGAAACAAGCAGGCGTGATTTCCTGAAAACTGCAGCCGCTTCGTTGCTGGTGGTATTCACCCAGGAAGAGCTGGCAGAGGGGGCGCTGTCTGAAGAAACAGCACCGGTTTCTCCTGCGGTGCAACTTGCTGTCATCGGTATTGGTCAGCAGGGCAAAGAGATATTGTCATCGCTCTCCCGATTGCCATCCGCGCAGGTGGTGGCGATATGCGACTCGTATGAGCCGGCGCTGAATCGAGCTCACGAGATCGCCCCCAAGGCAAGTCTCATTGCCGATTACCGCAAACTACTGGGGTCGTCTGATGTTGAGGCGGTCGTCATCTCTACGCCATCGCACCAGCATAAAGAAATCGCACTCGCATGCTTACAGGCGGGAAAGCACGTCTATTGCGAGGCCCCGCTTGCTACGACCGTAGACGACGCAAGAGCGATTGCGGTCGCAGCTCAGCAATCTCCAAAGCTCAGGTTTCAAGCAGGACTGCAAGGCCGCTCAAACGCCCTCTACAATCACATTTCGAAGTTTGTTAAGTCGGGTGCGCTTGGAACCCCCTTACAAGTCACCGCTCAATGGAACAAGAAGCAAAGCTGGCGGAGAATGGCCCCAACTCCTGAACGTGAAAGCGACTTGAACTGGCGACTTTCGAGCAAAACTTCCGCCGGGCTGATCGGTGAAATTGGCGTTCACCACTTCGATCTCGCAATCTGGTTTCTGAAGTCGCTGCCAATATCGGCCAGTGGCATGGGAGCAATAGTAAACTGGAAGGACGGCCGCGATGTGCCGGACACTCTGCAGAGCATTATTGAATTCCCGAACAACGTTCGCATGATCTACTCATCGACGCTCGCCAGTTCCTTCAGCGATTCATTCACGCTCTTTCAAGGAAGCAACAGCAGTCTAATGATGCGCGAAAAGACGGGTTGGATGATCAAAGAGGCGGATTCCCCGCTTCTTGGATGGGAAGTCTACGCGCGAAAAGAGCAGATCCACAACGAGACTGGTATCGCAATGGTGGCCGACGCAACCAAGATTCTGGAAGCAGGCAAGGAACCGGGTAAGGAAGCTCTTTCTCCAACGCAGGACGCGCTGACTCTCGCGCTCGATGGTTTTGTGCGCTCCGTTCGCGGCGATTCAAGAGTCGTCTGCGGTCCGCTCGAAGGCTACCAGGCCACGGTCGCCGCGATCAAAGCCAATGAGGCGATTATCGCAGGATCGAGGATACTCTTCGACAAATCATCGTTCGAACTTAAGTAATGAGGAGAGAGTAATCATGAAAAACCCCAGCAGCAAATACGAATTGTCTCGCCGTGATTTCATCAAGACAACTGGAGTGACCACAGCCGCATTGGCGGCGGCCGCGCTCGTCGACGGCGGGAACTCCGCCGTTGCTTCAGTGCCCCGATCTGGAAAAATAATCGGCGCAAACGACCGTATCAATTATGCAATAGTCGGCGTCGGCGGCATGGGCAGCGGCCATCTGAAAATATTGAAAGACTTTGAAGAGAAGGAAAACATTTCAGTTGTCGCGGTGTGCGACGTTTTCGAGAAGCGCAGGCGCAAGGCCCAGGAAGTAGCAAAGATCAGCGACACCATGGTGTTCAAGGACTATCGAAGGCTCCTCGAAAACAAGGATATTGATGTAGTGGTAATAGCGACGCCCGATCACTGGCATGCGCCGATAGCAATCGACGCAATGGACTCCGGCAAGCACGTCTACATCGAAAAGCCTATGACTCATAAACTCGACGAGGCCTTCGATCTATACAAGGCGGCAAAACGCACGGGTCGCTCAGTGCAGGTCGGCTCGCACGGTTGCAGCGATCCGAAATGGCACCGGGCGAAGGAAATCATCTCTGCGAATCGGCTCGGACGCGTTCTTTGGGCGCAGGGATCTTATTGTCGAAACAATGTGAAAGGCGAGTGGAACTATGACATTGATCCGGAGGCCAACGAACAGACGATAGATTGGAAGATGTGGCTCGGGAGCGCGAAGAAGAGACCCTTCAGCGCCGAACGTTATTTCCGGTGGCGCAAATACTGGGATTACGGCAATGGCATCATTGGCGACCTATGGCCGCACCGCCTGCACCCGCTAATGCTTGCAATGGGAGTAATGGAGTTTCCGCGAACGGTCTCATGCGTCGGAGGCACATTGTGCGACACGGACAAGGGTCACGGCGAGCCGAGAGATGTTGCTGACACGACAATGATGATGGCCGGCTTCCCTTGCGGGGTACAGATCTTTCTTGCCGGCTCGACTGTCAACGAGCGTGGCATCGAAGACGTTATTCGAGGACAGAAGGCGAACATGTTGCTGGGAGGGCTCAAAGTGGAGATTCAGCCCGAGCGCCCGTTCGCCGAAGAGATCGAAGGCAAAGATGAAACACCGCCGGACTCCGGGGAGACGCACGCAAAGCACCAGAAGAATTTCATCGATTCGCTCCGAAAGAACGTTCCGGCGAACTGCGACATAGAGCTTGGAATAAGAGTACAGACGATAGTCTCGCTCGCGGAGCAGTCTTATCGCACAGGTAAGACGATGCACTTTGATCCTGTCAAACTCAAAGCAAGCTCATAACTCATAGAGGGCTGCGCCTCTCTTGTCGGCATTCAGCGTAATCAGGTCGAGGGCACGCGAGCTGCCCTCTTATTTCATCAGGTGAAATGTTGGAGGCAGCATCGATAATCACCCTTTCGCTGCACGCCATGGCGACCCGGTTCGAGCTTGTGCTCTACGGCGATGAACCGGTGCGGCTCAGGGCTGCGGGAGAGCAAGCACTTCAGGAGATTGAGAGGCTGGAAAGCCAGTTGAGTTTTTACCGATCAGATAGTGAGGTTTCCTGGATTAATTCGCGTGCAGCCAGGGCGCCGGTGAGAATCGAGCCGAGGTTGTTTCATCTGCTCTCGCGTTGCGCGCACTTGACCAGGATAACTTGCGGGGCTTTCGATGTTACTGTTGGTCCCTTGATGCGCCTGTGGGGATTTGCTGGAGGGAGCCCGCGAGTCGCGCAGCCATCCGAGCTTGCCAGAGTCCGGAATGCAGTGGGGATGAAGAACGTCGAATTATGTGAAGAAAGTTTCACGGTTCGCTTCAAGCAGCCTGGCGTTGAGCTTGATTTGGGCGGGTATGGAAAGGGCTATGCCATCGAGCGCGCTATCGACATTCTCAAGGACAACGGGGTAAAGAGCGCGCTGCTGCACGGAGGGACGAGCTCCATCTTTGCATTAGGCACACCCCCTCTGGGAGCGGGGTGGAGGATAAGTCTGCGCGCTCCTTTCGATGATGGCGAAGAATCGACGGTTGAGCTCGACAATACGGGGCTTTCGGTTTCCGCCGCGCACGGCAAGTGGTTCAATGTAGATGGTTGTATGTACGGCCATGTTCTCGACCCACGCACAGGGGCCCCTGCAAAGGGCGGACTGGCTGCGGCGGTTACCGGACCGTCGCCTTCGGATTGCGAAGCTCTTTCAACCGCGCTGCTTGTGCTGGGCCAGAGCTGGGTGCCCGCGATGCAGTTAAGCTTTCCGGAGTACCAGGGGTCTATAGCATCGGCCAGGAGTTCAGATTCTTAATGTTTGAGTATGGGCCGTAGATATTGAAATTTGAGAGGGATGTTTTTGCATACCCATTACATCCGCTACACGCTCCTTGCAACCGTATTTGTGAGTTGCTGTATCTCAAGTGCACGAGCCCAAACAACCGCGGTACTGACGGGAACGATTCATGACACCTCCGGAGCCGTCGTGTCTGAAGTCACGATAACGGCCCAACACACAGAGACTAATGTTAGCCGTACAACCACGAGTCGCGATGACGGCTCCTTCCTTTTTCCTGAGATGCGTGTTGGAGCCTACGACGTACACGCCGAGTGTTCCGGTTTTCGGCCCATTGACAAAAAGGGCGTGTTGTTGACGGTGGGCGAGACGACTGTAGTCAATCTCATTCTGGAAGTTGGGACGCTTGAGGTAACGCAAGCTGTCCTGGGTAATGAGACGCTGGTCAACACCCATTCGGCGGAATTGAGCTATCTAGTGAATGAGCGTTCGATCACGGACTTGCCGTTGAACGGCAGACACTATACCGATCTCGCCCTGCTTCAACCCGGAGTTATCCCGTTCCGGCATCGCGACGGAGGCTCGGTAGTCGCGCACGGGCTGGGAATGAGCATAAACGGACAGGATCCCAGGTCGAATGTGTATCTGCTCGATGGCACTCTCCAGAATGACTTTACCAACGGGCCCGCGGGCAGTGCAGCCAGCACCGCGCTCGGAGTTGAAACCATTCGCGAGTTTAGAGTGGAGTCGAATTCCTACAGTGCCGAGTTTGGTCGCAACTCCGGAGGTCAAATCAACGCAATCAGTAAGTCTGGAGCTAACGAGCTTCACGGCAGCTTATACGAGTTTCACCGGAACGATAACCTCGATGCCAGAAATTTCTTCGATGGCAGCACTAAGCCGGAGTTTAAGCGGAATCAGTTTGGCGGCAGCGCAGGCGGTCCAATAAAACGCGACAGCACGTTCTACTTCTTCGGATATGAAGCGCTGAGGGAGCGTCTCGGTCGTACGATCCCAACCATCGTGCCTGACGACGATGCGCGTCAGGGAGTGCTTCCGGATCCTGCTCGCCCCGGTCAGACGATCCCAGTCACGGTGAACGAGGCGGTACGGCCGTACCTCAATGAGTTTCCCCGCGCAAACGGCCCTGCAATTGGTCAGGGACTGGCCGCCTACAGCTTTGGTTTTAGCCAGCAAATCGACCAGGATTTCCTGCAAGCGCGAGTCGACCGAAATCTAAGTGCCGATAATCAGCTCTTTGTTCGCTATACGTTCGATGACGCAGCCCAGAGGCTTCCAACCGACTTTCCCCAATTCCCTCGTTCCTTCATCTCGCGTAATCAATTTCTGACCCTCGAGGACCGGCACACCTCTTCGCCACGTACCTTCAACACTATTCGCGCAAGCTTTGCCAGGACACAAATCCGTCAGGATGTTGAGTCGAACACCTCTACACCACTTCAACCATTCGTACCCGGAAGAGACAAGATCGGCAACATCGATATTGGCGGTATTCCGCGATTTGGCCCGCAGACGTCGGTCAACGTGACATTGACACAGAACCTGTTTGGCTTCGAGCACAGCCTGGCTCACGCGCGAGGGCGTCATCTCGTCAAGTTCGGTGAATTGGTCGAACATTACCAGGACAATATGTACAACCCTACCTTTGGCCTTGGTATCTTCACGTTCCCGAACCTGCGGGCGTTCGTCGAGAATCGTCCTTCGCGGTTCCAGGGATTGACGCCGGAGGGAGCCCTCGATCGCTACTGGCGATTTACTCTGTTCGGGTTCTATGTTCAGGACAACTTCAGAATAAACTCCCGATTAAACGCGACTGCAGGCGTCCGCTATGAATTCGCCACACAACCCGTCGATATATATGGCCGGGATTCGGCGTTGATCAACATGACGGACTCGGCGCCAACAGTCGGCCAGCTATATAAGAATCCGACCTACCAAAACATTTCGCCGCGGCTTGGGATTGCATGGGACATTTTCGGCGATGGGACGATGTCGTTACGAGCTGGATACGGCAGCTATTTCAATACCAACAACCAGCAGAATCTAATTGTAACGGTAACCAATCCGCCGGCGACCCCTCGAATCATAATTAATAGCAGCCCGACACTGCCTCTGAGTTTTCCTGTCCCGCAGTTCGAGCGCGGGATCGGCAACACAATACGGCCGGTCGAGTGGAACCTGAAGAATCCGAACATACACGTATACAATCTCAACCTTCAACGGGAGCTGTGGTGGGATACTCTAGTGACAATCGGTTATGCAGGGTCGCGGGGCGTTCATCTTTTGAGGAACGCCGACGTCAACATACCGGTCCCGCGAAGACTCGCGGACGGGAGCTACTTCTATCCGGCTAACGCTCCACGGCCGAACACCGCTTTCGGAACGATCGAGCTGAAAAAGAGCGACGGAGACTCCTGGTACAATGCAATGATCTTTGAGGTTCGCAAAAGATGGAGTCACGGGTTCGAATTTCAATCTTCGTATACCTTGTCCCGGAATATCGACAACACTCAGGCTTCCACTTTCTTCTCGGACGCTACTAACGGCACAACGTCGGCAATGCCCGAGCCACCAGGGTCGAATTACAACAAGGGCCTCGCTGACTTTCATTCAAAGCACAACTGGATCGTCAATTTCAACTGGGAGGTGCCTTTTGCAAAGAGACTAACGGGGACCGCGTCAACGATGCTCGATGGCTGGCAGCTGATTGGCATTTCGCAAATGCGAAGCGGCAATCCTCTGACGTTATTTTTGCAAGGCAACCGCTCACAGTCCAAATGGTCACCTTCGAGCGGGCCGGGGTTGGGACCCGACCGGCCGAGCATGGCGCCAGGTCGAACCCACGACGACGCGGTCAAGGGTGACCCGAATCAATACTTCGATCCCACCGCATTCATCCTTCCGGCGTCTGGCACTCTGGGGAATCTGGGCCGCGGCGCTCTGATCGGGCCAAATCTGCGAACCTTCGATTTGTCTGCCGTTAAGAACACGCGCTTGGCCTGGGTCGGTGAAGGCAGCAGACTACAGCTTCGGATCGAGGTATTTAATCTGTTCAACCGGACCAACTTTGGAATTCCCGGATTGCAAGCCTTTGCAGGCTCTCCGCAGAACGTAAACGATCCGGTTCCACCAACGAGCGAGGCGCCATTGGCTTCGCTGGGTCGGATCCGTTCCACTACGACATCATCGAGACAAATCCAGATCGCCTTAAGACTGTCGTTCTGAGTCGTTTTAATCTGCCCCTTTTTTCAATTGATCAACCCACTCGTCCGTCAGCAACTCTGGGTGGAATCCAGGCCGCTTGATTGCAGAGACGCCGAGAGACGGCGCGCACCCTTCATCCTTCTTACTTGGATCAGAAGTATTCCTGAAAGCGCCCACTCGTTTTTCGCACAGTCTCGCAGTTCGTTGGATTTGGGATAAGCGCGTGATTGGCACTCTACTTGCGCGTTCATGTCTACACCCGCAACAAGAGGTCAAGTTAGAGGAGCGTGTGCACGAGAATCAAACAGACACCCGTATTTGAGGGCGACAGTAACGAGCAACAAGAACTCAGCAGGTCCACCGCTCCTGGCAGAGTGGGGCGGTATAACCACGGAGGAAATTAAGATGGCGAAAGAACAAATGAGCACGACCAATGATGCGGTTGCTATCGCACGCGCAGCATATGAAGCTTATGTCGCGAAAGATCGGGCGGCAATCGAGAGACTGATCGCCGATGACTTCCACTTTACGAGTCCGCTCGACAACCGAATCGACCGCGAGACCTATTTTGCACGTTGCTGGCCGATCAGCGACCGGATCAAAGGCTTCGACTACATCAACCTTGTTCCTGACGGCAATAGGGTCTTCGTCACTTATGAAGGTCACAGTACCAACGGTAAGAGCTTCCGCAATACCGAGATCCTTACGCTGAATAACGGCCAAGTCGTCGAGGTCGAAGTGTATTTCGGATGGTCGATTCCGCACAAAGCTGAACCGGGCGGTTTCCTGCCGGATGATGATCTCAAATAAACGAGCGCCGGAAGCAAAGACCGGAATGCTTATTGGCAAGCGGGTCTAATCTGTTTATATGTGATAGTCATAGGAGGCTTATGAACCAGACAGCTACAGAAAAGAGCGGTACGTCTCACGGTAGTTCTCTTGAAACACAGAACTTCATCGTGGGTTTATGGGGTGTCCGATATCAAGTTAAGGACGTGAGTCGGTCCATCCAGTTCTATACCCAGCAACTTGGTTTCAGGCTCGATCGGCAGGCCTTGCCCGCGTTCGCGCAAGTCTCAGTCGGCAATCTCAAACTAGTACTGAGCGGCCCAGGTGCTTCAGGTTCCAGAGATCTGCCCGACGGCAATCGACAGGAGCCCGGTGGATCCAACCGAGTTATGCTTGAGGTCACAGAACTGGCGGTGAGAGTCGAGGCGTTGAAGAAAGCTGGTCTTAGATTTCGAAACCAGATGGAAGAGGGACCAGGGGGAAAACAGATTCAACTGGAGGACCCCGACGGGAACCCGATCGAGCTATTCGAGCCTGCTCATTAGTGGTGCCTGACTCGAACACGCAGACAAGATGAAGTTACGCTAGCTGCAACAGAATTTGGTGGCGGCTCGCTTATAGTGTCGTCCCTGGTCTCTATATTTCAAAAGGCTCGATGCGAAATTGATTTGTTCTTCAGAATTCTGTCACTACGGTCACGCCTGCGACCTCGAACTTGTCCATATTCACTAACGCATCAATCGACTGTTCCAAGGTGATTGTCCTGGCGATCAGCCTTTCGGGCGATAGTTTTCCAGCTTCGATCATCGCGAATAAAGAATCGTAACGATGTGCCTGCATGCCGTGGCTGCCGAGTATTTCCAATTCGTTTGCGATAACTTTGCTCATCGGAATGGCAGGAGTACTCTGCTCCGCCAGCATCAGCCCGACCTGGATGTGCTTGCCGTGCTTGCGCAGATTGCTGATGGAATCGAAACAAGTAGTGGTATGTCCGAGGGCATCCAGGGATACGTGAGCGCCTCCGTTCGTGATCTCGATGACGGCTTCGGCGACGTGGGCGACGCGCCGACTATTCACGATTGCGACCGCGCCTAAAGCACTGGCGAACCGGAGCGCTTCTTCGGAGATATCAATAGCTACGACGTTGGCGCCGATGGCGTTGGCAATCATAATCGCCGACAACCCCACACCACCGCAGCCGTGAACTGCTACCCATTGTCCGGCGGAGACTTTGCCTTGATCAACGACGGCGCGGAAAGAGGTTGCAAACCGGCAGCCCAGACTTGCAGCCGCAGGAAAATCCATCGTCTCAGACAAGCGCACGAGATTCGTATCGGCGTGATGAATGGAGACGTACTCAGCAAAAGATCCCCAATGCGTGAACCCCGGTTGAAATTGGTGATCGCAAACTTGTTGATTTCCCGATTCGCACTGCGGGCAAGCGCCACAGCCACCCACGAACGGAACCGTGACGCGATCCCCGACTTTCCACTTTGTTACACCTTTGCCTACCGCCGCGACAACTCCAGCCATTTCATGACCGGGCACGTGGGGCAGTCGAATGTCTGCATCGTGTCCGACCCAGCCATGCCAGTCGCTGCGGCAGACGCCCGTCGCCATGACTTTGACGACTACGCCGTGTGTTTCGGGTTTTGGATCAGGAACATTCTTTACTTCTGGTAAGACACTGAAGACTTCATAAATGACAGCTTTCATCATGAGGTCTAAGTTTAAGATTGATCCCTCAAAACACGCACCACACCACTATCACGCTGGTCGACGACTGCTGCGGCTTACTTTGATGGTCGCTGTAGTATTTCCGCCAGGGCCTGCAACCGCTTCGAGTCTACTTCACTCCTGGTCGTGCCGGCGCTTTCTTTAATCGACTTCGCGAAGCTCTGGAGTTTTGCTAGCGATGCTCGATTCAGATGTGAACCTTCTGCGCTTAGAATCGCTGTCCGCACCGCGGCGATTTGGTCCGAGGGCAGCGCCTGCGATCGCTCCAACTGATCCAGATACGCCTTGGCTACAACCAACTGAGCCGGCCATTCGATCTTTTGCTGGTTCTGTACATTGAGCTCAGCCACCCGCACAGTTTTCGCGGCTGCGATCTCATTCTCAGTCAGAAACTTGGTTGGGCTTAGTTCAAAGGTGTCCAACCCGCGGGCGATCTCCGAAGCGTAGATGTGACCGTTGTACCAGTAGGCGGACCAGTCGCCACCCAGTGTGAGCATATGCGGATCAATTGGCCCACGATCGAAATACGCAATTTCAAACGGATGGTCCGCATCGGTAAAGTCCATCACAGAGATGCCACCCTGGTACCAGGCCTGCACTTTTATGTCTCGGCCGGGAACTGGAATGAGCGAACCGTTGTGCGCCACACAATTCTCGGTGTCCCCCTGTGCTGCAGGCAACTTGTAGTAGCTCGCGAAACTCAGCTTGTTATCCTTTAAACGAAACAGAGCGTTGGCGCCCCATTTGTTCGGATCGTTGGCTCGGCAACGCGCACTCAGTCCGCCTCCCCACTCATCGGTGAACACGATCTTTGTCCCATCGTTCGAAAACGAGGCCGAGTGCCAATATGCGTAGTTCTGATCGTTTACTGCGTCCAGACGCTTCGGATGCACCGGATCGCTTATGTCCAGAACGATTCCATTTCCTGAGCAGGCGCCCGCGGCCAACCCCATCGCCGAGAAGACGGTAATATCGTGGCACTGGTCGCTGTCGATTGGCTTCTCCGCGCCTTCTTTGCCGTGGGTGCCTCCACTGTTCAATCCGTTGAGTGAACCCGTACGGGCATCCATAAATACCCGAGGACTGGACACCACCTGTGCTTCCTGCGGCGCAGCCAGCGGAACCTTGATTACGTCAATTCGAAACAGCGCGGTGTTTGGATCTTTATCCGGTGCTTCACCTGAACACCCAGCCAACTCTTCGCCCTGACGCACGAATGATGTGCCGGATACGTAAATATAGACGTTGTTCTTATCCTTTGGATCAACTACCAGGGTATGTGTGTGCGAGCCGCGGCAAGTTTGAACGGCCGCTACCTGCCTGGGACTCCTGATGTCGGAGATATCGAAAATCCTTACGCCGCGGAATCGATCTTTTTGGGGCGCGGGCGGAGCCGGCTTTTTCTCTTCGCCGGCGGGGGGAGGAGGTCCCGGCGGAAACCCCTGTGTGCCGCAATCGAGGCGGCCATTTGTCATCTCGACCGACATAAACATCAGGTTCTTGTAAACCGACACATCTCCTTGCCCACCGGGACAAATCATCGATGTTAACAGCCTGGCCTTAGCTGGATTAGAGATGTCAAAGATATTGACGCCGTAAAAATTACCCTGAAACAGATGGTTTCCCTGAAACGCAAGATCCGAGTTTGCAAACGCGAGTTGAGCGATAACCAATTGCATCGGCTTTGGCATCTTTGAGGCATCGGGGATGCCGAGCATACCTAAGGTTTTCTGCACTTTCGAATTACCAGGCTCAGCCGAGTCGAGTTGGAACGGGCCAGGTTTCTTGAAGAGCTGGAGGTGCTTCATGCCCATCGAAACTTCGCCTGCGTTGTACATTCCGGGTGTCAGTTTGGCTCGCGGGTCGTCGGCGTCTGAGCCGGTCATTCCGGCGGGGAGCGGCGGCGCCGGCTCGGGGGCAAACGGATCTTCTGCTTTCTTTTGGTCGGGTTTAGCGTCCGCTGGCTTTGTTGACTGTTGAGACGAAGGCGTTTGGGCCTGCATCTCTCCGGCAAAACAAAACAAAACAACGAGGGCTACAAGAAAACGGAAAGCCATAGTTTGTACTCGATTCATC
>Ga0075428_100004971_pt1 | contig 14760 bp, 11 predicted proteins | sample RhiMetdeltSRZDD2_FD_75291 | JGI IMG/M metagenome (GOLD analysis project Ga0075428, IMG submission 75291) | Populus rhizosphere microbial communities from Tennessee, USA - Rhizosphere MetaG P. deltoides SRZDD2 | ecosystem: Host-associated > Plants > Roots > Rhizosphere > Soil | place: USA...
TAGTCGGACGTCGCGCCGGTGAACGTGTAGATCGTCTGGTCCTCGTCGCCGACGACGCAGAGGTCGTCGCGATCGCCGAGCCAGAGCTCGAGGAGGCGCTGCTGGAGTGGGTTCGTGTCCTGGTACTCGTCGACGCTGAACCAGCGCTTCCGGGCGCGGACGGTCGCGGCGGCGTCGGCGTCGGACTCGAGAATGCCGACCGTCTCGACGAGGAGGTCGTCGAAGTCGAGCCGCCCGGCCCTCGCCTTCGCCCGCTCGCAGTCGCCGAAGACGCGGACGAAGAGGTCGACAGGGATCGGTGGCTCGCGACCCGCGGCGGCGGCCTCGCGCTCGTAGGTCTGCGGCGACACCCGCCGCGCCTTCGCCCACTCGATCTCGTCGGCGAGGTCCTTCGACGGGGTGAACCGGTAGTGGCCGGGCAGCTGGCGCGCGAGCCGCGAGAGGATCGGCAGCTTCGAGTCGAGGAGCTCGGGCATCGCCGCGCCGTCGTGGTGGGCCGGCCAGAAGTGGCGAAGCTGGCTCAGAGCGTGGGCGTGGAACGTCCGGGCCGTGACGCCCGGTAGGCCGAGGGTCCTGAGTCGGTCGACCATCTCGGTCGCGGCTTTGTCGGTGAACGTGACGACGAGGACCTGGTCGGCCGGCACGACACCGGTCGCGATCGCGTACGCCGTTCGCCGGCTGATGACGCGGGTCTTGCCGCTCCCCGCTCCGGCGTGGATCGCGACGAGCCCGCTCGTCGCGAGGACGGCCTCGCGCTGCTCGGGGTCGAGGTCGGCGAGAAGCGCCGCAGCGTCAAGATTGGGCACGCCTCAGGGTACGGCGGCAGCCTCACCCGCGGCTTTGAGCGACTTCGCTGGCGTGCTCACCGAGGCGGTGTGTCTTGGCTCGAGGTTGGCGGGACGCCGAGGAGGACCGGGCGGTGCGCGCGCGGTCCTTACCACGTCCGGCGATACCCATGGTGCCGCGTCCTCGATCAAGCTCGCTGGCCCCGTTGGGGTCGCAGGGAACCTCAGCAACGCCGCGCAGCCGTCGACAACACGCGAGCGTGACGATCATCGGAGAAGCCGACCTCTCGCCAGCCGAAGGAACCGCGTCAAATCAATGACCCGGGTCCCAGGGCGGGGCGGGTAAGGTCGTGGTAGATGGCAAGTCATATTCGACGGCGTACTCGGGAGCGAATCGAGCGGCGACGCACGTGGTTCCACCGTTGGGCCTTCCCGGCTGGCTCGAGGCTTGGCCTTGGCGATCCCGGCGAGTTCTACAAAGACGAGCCGGACTTGCCAGGATACAAGGACCTCCTAGTAGCCGCGAAGCGGCTCGGTTACGCCGCCAGCCCATCCTGGGAGCTCACGCACAACCTGTTGCCAGACGTCATCGACGCGGCTCTTGCGGTCGACTATGTCGCGGACCAACTCCTTGCAACCATCGAGGAAACAGAACGTGAGTTCGCCGCTCACCTCCACCCGCCCGGACCTGTACCTCTCTACGGGTTTGGCATCTCCGACTGGCGATTGGCAGACGCCCTTGTCGAGGTTGCGAACCTGTTCGCGCATATCCGCTCGGTTGGCGACCGCATCACGCGACGCGTGCCCGGCGGGGACACGTCAGGCTTGCTCTCCGCCCTGAAGCCAAGGTCACCCCTCGCCGCCAGGGTCAAGCAGATGTATGACGCTTTCAGTCGGGACGTGCTCGTCGATGCGCGATCACTCGCGGCATATGCGCTGCACGAGTCCCGCATCCCGCACCCGCTGGCCGCGCACGCGGCGATCGAACGCGGGCGCCTAGAAATCAAGATCCCGAATCGGGCGATCCGAGCGGTTCGGACGCCGCTCGGCCTCCGCTATTCGCAGCGACGAACGGTCCGATCCTATCTCCGTAAGACCCTACCTAAGGTCCGGCGTTTAGTAGATGACCTCCTCGAAGCGTTCGAAGATGAGATCCCGGCGAGGGTCCGTCGATGAGGCTTAAGCCCGGAGGTCACGAATCGCCGCGTGGGCGTGAGGGTGCGCCCTGCCCAGGCGCCTCAAAGGACCGATGACCAGCTCGGTCGAGGTGACTGGGGGAACCAAGCATCTGGGCAAGTTTCAAGAGCTGGTGCGCTCGTTTGTTCAAATCCGTCCGGATCTCATGTTCCCACACGATTTCAACCTCGACCCCGAGTTCCCTCAAGGTCCTGACGACGCGAGCGTCGCGCTCAAGGTTCTCCCTGAACTTCGCGGCCCAGAACGCGCGGTTCGCCTTTGGCAATGCGAGGGAGCATTGCGGACACCGATGCCAGTAGCACCCGTGGACGAAAACCGCCAAGTGGCTTCGCGGGAAGTAGATGTCGGGTCGGCCAGGCAGATCGATGCCTACGCGATATCCTCGGGCCCCGAGCCTCCACAGCGCCTTCCGAAATCCGATCTCGCGACTAGAAACTGATCGCGTAGATCGCATCGTGTGCGCCGCGTTCAGGCTGCTGGCGGCTGGTGTTACGCGACGAGCGACTTCAATCGCCTCCGCTCCCTCCGCTCAATCAACGTTGGTTCGACGCGTTCGAGGAGGGCTTGGGCTATCCAATTGAACTGCGGCACGACGACCGAGTTTCCGAACTGGCGGTAGAGCTGAGAGTCAGAGACGTCATCGGGCCAAACGAAGGGCTTGCCAAGGTGCTCCGACGTAAACCCCATCAGAAATGCACACTCCTTCGGAGTGAGCCGACGTGGAGGTTCGGAGCCGTCCGGCATCGGGATCAAGATCTCCGCACCGTCCTTGTAGTACCTGGCGCTAAGCGTCCTAGTCGGGGCGCCGAACCGTGCAATCCCCCGGCCGAACCCGTTTCCGCGCGCCGAGTGCCGATTCATGTGGCGCTCAAGTGCCCGCCACGTGCCGTCTGTTAGGCGGTAGCGCCCAATCACGGCTGGTTCGTGCTCGAGCATCGAGCGCTGAAGACCTGGGCCGAGTGTCGGGTCGGGCGGTTCAGGAAGTCGGACTTCCTGCTCAAACAGGTCATTCCTGACTGCAACGATGATCGTGCGGCGTCGGTTTTGCGGAACCCAGGCTGCGCCATTGATCACGTGCGCAGCGACGCGGTATCCCGATCTCGTTAGGCGCCGCCGAATCACGCGGTAGGTCCGTCGCTGGTCGTGAGTTAGCAGATGTCGAACGTTCTCGAGCAGCAGGACAGGAGCCGCATCCGCTGCTGGGTGAGTTCCGGCCTCGAATCTTCTTTCGTCACCATCGGGAATCTCGGCCTCTTCTCGAAGGGACGCAGGGTCGTAATCGGTCGGTCCGCCAATCAGGCGAACGATCTCAAAGAAGAGATTCCCAGACACCGCGTCTTGGAATCCGTGCGCGCGGCCGAGACTGACCTTCTTGCTAACGCCTGCCAAGCTAAACGGCTGGCAGGGAAAGCCAGCGGCCAAGATGTCAGGATCGTTGAGGTCTTGAACCGTTACATCCTGAACTCTCGACGCGTCGACCGGGCCCCAGTTGGCCTCATAGGTAGCACGCGCGTACCGATTGCTCTCGACGGAGTACACGCACGATCCGTCGGCTGATTCCAGTCCGGCGCGTATGCCGCCGATCCCAGCAAAAAGATCAGCAAACGTGAACCGCGGATTTGCGGCTTCGCTACTCGGCCTCACCATCGATCTTACGACCCCAAAGCCGACGGCGGCGGCATGCCTTCAAGCTCTAGCCTCTCCTTGACTTCCAAGAGCCTCTTGCTCTGTCTGTCCGTGGGCAGCGGCCAGCCCGCGACCATCATCTCCATGAGAGCGTAATCGCCTGGAGAGATCGGGTGATGGTCTCTAGACCAAGTCGCCGCGGCCTTCCAGTAGGCGCTTCCAAGCCGCACCACCTCGGTTTGAGCATCGATCCCCGAGTCCTGCTTCTGCTGAACCCTGGCATCCCTTTCCAACGAGCGGTGGTCCTCGATCGCGACTAGCTCGCGAGTGAACTCGATCCGCAGCTCGATCGAGCGAAGCCGATCCTTCGCCTCGGTCCAGCAGACCGCCTGCTTGCTCCACTCGGTAACGTTCTCGACGGCCCGCTCCGGTCGCACGATGACTTCATGGACCGCCTCAGCTACCTCGCCGAGTTGCGAGCGCAAGGCCGCTGACAGCGCTTGATTGCGCCAGATCGCCCGGAAGTCAATCCTCAGTTCGGGTGCACGCGCCTCAACGAGATAGGAGAGACCGGACACCGCGTAGGCAACGACATTGGCCCGGTAACCGCCCGAGTACCACGCTTGCCCACCCACCAGCTTCTCCGTCTGCCGAAAGACGATCAGGTGAGCAACGACCTCCTGCCAGTACTCCTCGTGGAACTGGGTCTCGTCAACCCATTGCGACGTTACAAAAGTGGCGAAGTCGAGGAAGTTCTTCTGTGCGCCCCTGCTGACGATGTGCGGCAGCTGGCGCCAAGCGTTCTCACACTTTGCAACATCGACCTTTGTTGCTACCTGATCTCGCGGATTGAGCTGTTCGAAGTTTCGCCGCCGGGCGGGGGTGAGCAGCGCAGTCTCGTTCAGATACTGCCCACGCGTACGCTCGTAGAACCAATGTGTCTCGTGTTGGGCGCCAGGCCGCGCCGGGACCCGAAGGCGCCTTGAAATTTCCTCGAGCCTTCGGTGGTACGGGTGATTCGAAAAGAAGTCGGCCTCGCTGACCTTGTTCTGACTGTTCGCATATCTCGAGATCTGTGGGATCAGCTCATCGGCCTTCTCCGGCGGGACGATCGAAAGCTTCATGGGCACGAACACGTCCTCGAGAGACGCCTTGTCGTTCCGATGGGCCGACGCGAGTGACGCCGTGGTCTGGCCGCCGTTCACTATCTGCAGGTCGGTCGCGCTCGTCACGACGTGTCCATGGCCCGTGGACTGGAGTTCAACGCTCGTAGCGGTCGCGGCAATCCCATTGTTATAGGCAAAGAATCGCCCCGGGGCGTTCAGCACTGTGTTTCTTATGCCCTTGTTGACCTTGCCGCGGACTGCCAAGAACGAACGGACGTTTCCCTCAAGAAGGCGACTGCCGTACTCCTCGTAGATCTCGGCTAGGAATCGACCCGGGACGACACACAGGTATGCGGAGTACTCGTCACTCTCGGCGCCAGCATCGATGCACGGGATGCCACCACCTGGAACTCGCGACAAGTCGACCACGAGGTCGTCACGTCCGGATTGAGACTCGAAGAGCCTGTGAAATCTGGAAATGTCCCAGACGTGATATTCGACCGGGACGCCGCCAATCGACCCTTCAGGCCAATCTCGAACTCGAGAGCTCAGCAGTGCGTCAGTCAACAGGTACGCCCGGATTCTAGTCGTCGATGAGAAGCGTCTCTCGAGTTCGATGGCGAAGTCGTGGGCTTGGGAGCTCACCTCGATCGAGAGAGCGAGCTTCTTTGTGGCTGCCTGTTCGACCAGGGCGGCCAGCCTGCCGAACAGGGTCTTCGCTTCGGTCTGAGTGAGGGTCGAGGTTTCGTTGCCGAGTAGAGCGTGGACCAAGAAGACGCGTACCGAGTCGTCGGCCTCGTCAAACGAATACCCGTCGATGGCCAGGGATCGGTTGTGCTCTCCGATCCCGCGGTAGAAGGTCGGCTGGAAGTCCGTAACCTCGCCAGCCTCCTCGAGGTACCGGACGGCGACGGTTAGAAACGAGGAGTGCTGAAAGTCTTGCTCACTCGCGGCCCAAGCCGCCGCGTCATTCAGAAGGTTCTCCCGAAATTCCGCGACGTCCATCTAGGCGCTGAGGTGTGTCAGGAACGGCCGTATTGCCGCAAGCTCGATGTCGTATCGGACCTCCGCAATGCCCTTCGGCAGGTCTGGGCGGCCAATCACGGGAAAGCCGTCGCGGACCTCGTAGTAGTGAAACGAATCAACGCGCAAGCCTAGATTCGAGTTCGGATCATCGTCGTCGTAACCGGCTGCCGATAGCCGACCCGCAAACAAGTCCGCCGCAACAAGTTCGCCCGAGGCGGATAGGCGCGCGGACACGTGGGCGGTTAGGTCTCGGAGGGTGAGGTTGCCATCACCGGCGACTCTCGTGGCCATCGTCACTACGGCCAACAGAGTCCTCGATCCCAAGTCGAGCTGGTCTGCCGAGCTGATGGCAATGACGCGGGAGTCTGGTTCCACCGCCTTCGACTCGATCCGGAGCCCAGAGAAGATGAAATCCTGCGCTGCACCGAGCGGTCCCACCCAGCCGTCGATCACTTCCTGAGCTGGCCAGAGGTCCAAGCATTGCTGAAGCACCAAGATCTCCCCGGCTATGCCTCGAAGCTCGCTCAGAGATAGTCCTCGTTCTGCTCTCAGGAGGCGCCTCCAGCGACTCAATCTGGTCAACAGGAAGGCCGCGGCGTGACGGGGCTCAATCGCGCGCGACTGCTCGACGAGGTCTTGGCACAAGTGAACAAACGGCGGCAGGAGCTCAGGATCCTGAAGCCAGAATGCGAGCGAGAAGCGGCCATCAAGTCGCGGCCCAGATGTGATCGTCATGGACTCGAGGGACGGAGGCAGTGGCGGGTCGATGTCGGTTATGAGCACCAACCCTTGGTGACCTTCGGGATCGAGAGCGGCATACAGGTCGCAGGGATGGCTGTCATCAACCCTCAAGGCGCCCCCGAATTCACGGCGGGCTGAGAGCTCACCCCACAGAACGTCAATCTGCCTCGTCATCTCTCCAGACGTCGTCCTCTTCCTCGTTTCCCACGAGGTCACGGTAGGCAACCGGATTGACCATGTACTCAACGCGACCGGCCACTTCTCGGTCATCGAAGTGCGGAAAGCTGAGCCCAAGCGCAATCAGCGTTGGTCCTTCAGGCATGAAGTCGACTTGCTTGTCATCAGTCGATCCGCGGGTGTAGCCCTTCAAGGCGTGTATCAAGAGCAGGGGTCTAATCCGGACTCTTCGAAATTCGACGTCCGAGACGTTTGACCCAGAGCGCCCAGCCATCACCAAGTCGTACGCCTCGCGCGTCAGCCCTTCTCGCTCAACGCCCCTCGAACCCACTCGCGCGCGACTACCTGAGACCAGTACCGAATTCGCTTCGGTTCGGACGACCAAGCGGCGAATCGACGGGTGAATCCGAAGCCCTCCAATTGTCACCTCAGTCTGGGCGCTACCGGTCGGGAGGACGACGTCCCAATTCTCGAGTCTGGGCTCGTTTGTGCGTCGTAGAAACGAGCCGAGTTGCTCGCCCTGGAAGAGGAAGTTCATTGGGTGGGTCTGAAAGTCGGTCAAGAGGTCCGCGATCAGCGTCTTTGGGACGTTTCGCCAGATGGGATTGCCCCACTCTGACTTCTCATTGGCGATGCCGTTGCTCTCCAGCCCGCGCAGGAAGGCGTCCGTCACGGTGGCGTTGGCTTCAATTGCCTTCGTGCTTGACCGCAGTCGGGCTGTCTCGATGCCCTGCGTATCGAGCGAAATCTGCCTGACGATTGTCTCCGCGGAGCGCATCTTGTTTCGGGCGGTGACGATGAGCGAGTCGGGATGAGCCCTGACCTTGAGCCCAAAGTCGCTCGGCGTCTGATCAAGTCGTCGCATGCGACGGAACTCACTGCGAAGTTCCTCGGACGCCGCCGTTATGTGCGTATACCAGTGAACCGCTTCCTCCCCCATCCAAACGCGACAAAGATCGGCATAACCGTCCCGGTATCCGAACCAGCGGCCCATCTGGAGGAGCGTGTCGTACATCTGCGAATTTCGGGAGAAGTAACTCGTACTCAGGCCCTCCAGGGTCAGGCCTCTCGATAGGCTGTTGCCCCCGACGGCGACCACCCGAAGGCCGTGCTCCTTGTTTGCTTTGTAGTCGAGGCTTGCGGCACCGGTGCGCTGGTTGACCGATTTGACAATCACTGGTTGCACCGCGGCATTCAGACCGAGCTGTACCTCGCGCCACTCGAATCCGGCGGCTTCGTGCTCACGCTCCCAGGTGCGTTGAAGCGTCGCGATGCTCTCGATGTCGAGGGCCTCCCGCTCGGATAGATGGCTGAAGTTGCGGACGTCGCGTTGTATGTCGCGAAGTGCCCCGTCCAACAGCTGGGCAACACGATCCTGAACCGCAGTGAACCTGCTCACGTTCACCAGCATTGACCGATGGACGAGCGGATCGGCGCGCAGGTCGCGGATCGTGCTCGCCAGCAAGAAACTGCGCAGGGCCTCGTGTAGCGACTCCGGAAGCGCGTCGACACCGTGTCCATTTCGATGGTCCGCGGGTAGAAACGCATCGATATCGTCGTTGTTGCGGAGGATTCGGTCGGGCTCGGCGAAGACTTGCGCAGGACCTACGTAATTCGAGGGCGGCTCCAGGGTGTAGATGAAGTCACGGGGAAATAGGTCGTCCCCGAGCATCTCGTGTTCTGTCTTAGGCTCGATGAATACGTTCGCAAACGGCGTTGCCGTCCAGCCGACGTACGTCGATCGCGTGAACAGCTTCAATAGCGCCCGCAGTCGGTGGTTGATCGCGGTCGGATCCGCCGCCGGGTCGTTGGTGTTGATAGACGCCGAATCAGCTTCGTCATCGATGAGCAACAGCGGGACTTGGATACGGCCATCGGCACCCGCGTTGTAGCTCCGCAGCCAACCTTCGAGGTTCTCAAGGATTCGTTTGTTCTTCTTGATGACCACGAGGACGGGATCCCGGAACGCATCCAACCGGAATCCGAGCTGATTCATGAGGTTCTTGCTGAAGTCCCTCGACCTCGAGGTGAACACCCCAGCGGCGTGCCGCCCATCAATAACCCCGACGCCTACCGCCCTGTTCGTCCGGATCTGCGCCTGCTGGAGCATTTCTGAGCTGTCAAGACCGACGAACCCTTCATCGAGTCGCTCCTGCGTTTGCCGTCTCAGGCTCTCCAACGTGCCTGTCAGGAGAATGATCAGTCGGTATCCGGCGTCGGCAGCCTTGCTGATCAGAGCGGTGTAGGCCGCAGTCTTGCCCGACTGGACGTCACCCACGACCAAGCCTCGGCGAGTCCACTGACCCTCTCGCGTAGGGTCCGCCGCCAGATCGAGGATCTCGTCTGCCACACCATCGATGGTGTTGATCACCGCGGGCGCCCATCCCAACACCGCCAACCAGAGTCGGTAACGATCCCAGAAGAACGGGTTGATCTCAGCCTTGCGGGCGGCGAGCCACGGAGCGTGCGTGACGTCAGCCAAATAGGTGCCGTAATCCATTGTGATCACGAGCTTGGCGTGGACTGACTTGATCAGCGCGTCGAACTCCTCGTCGGTGACAGGAAAGGCCAGTCGAAGCGCCGAGGCGAGGTTCATTACCTCAGGCTCCGTTGGGCGGCGGTCAACAGGAAGGCCTGCCATCAGCATCTTTTCGAAGCGTTGCCGACTATCGTCGACCATTGCGAATCCTCTCAGCCACGGCCCTCGTGGCCGCGGGATGCATAGAGAACGGCTCGATGAGCGCGAGCGAGTCAAGCAGCCGCTCGACAGCACCAGAATCGTCGCCGAGAGCCGACGTCATTCGAGTCGCAAGGTCGCTTAGCAGCACCTCGATCTCTGTATCGCCCGTCAAAGTTACGAGACCGCGCTCGGACGCCATGTCTGCGTATATGCCGTCAATCGGCAAAGACAGTTCGATGGAGGCGAGGAGGTGCTCAAGGTACGAGTCGCCGATGTCATCAAGAATCTCGAACAAGGCACCTGCCAGCGGGTGATCACGATTCAGGCGATACGCGACACCGTCCCGGAGCTCGAGGCGAGTCCAGACGGAGACGATGTCTCCAGACGGCTTGCGTCCACGGAACTTGTAGACGTGGCGGCTTGTTCCAGCGATGCGTTCCACGACACGACGAAGTGCCGTGCGTACGGCCTCGGGCGGGACCGCTACCGACTTCCTTACGTCGATAGCCCAGAGGTCGTCGAGCGTGTTGGGGATGTCGACTTGGACTCGAGCTAACTTCGTGAGCTCCTCTTGGCGAAGCAGGCGAAACCACGTTCCGTACGTAATCAAGCGTCGATTTCGGTAAAGGTAGAAGCCTTGGTTCCGACGAAGACCCTCCTCGCCGCCAGCGAGGCTGAGTTCGTCGCGCGACATTCTCGATCGATGCGGAAGAACGTACGGCCGCAGGATGATCTCAGCATCGTGGAGGCGGATCACCTCCTCAGGGAGAGCCTGAGAGCGCCGGGTGAGGAAGGGGTCGATCGTTGGTAACGGGTCGTTGTTGATCTCGATGGTGACCCGTTTGCCTCCATCGGATCCCGAGAGGTACCGATGAAACACCAGGGCGAGGTGCTCTCGAGCCGTGTCAACTAAGGCGCCGAGAGCTGCACCCGGGTCGGTTTCGCCGGCCGTGGCTCGGTCGAAGTCCTCCCAAAGCACGATGGTCGCTGAATCTCGAGCGGTTAACTCGCCAACATGCGGGACACGATCGATCTCGCCCGCTGACAGAATGCCGACCAGCCAGTCCCCTGCCTCGGCCACCCGATCGAGGCTCCAGCGGACGCCGCTCACCTCGTGCTCGCTCTTGCTGACAACTGTGAGTGTCCGACACTGCGAGAGCGATGCCGTCTTGAGGCCCAGCCCGAATCTTCCTAGGTCCGACGCATCACGTCGCGCCGATGGGCCAACTCCGCCGTGGCGCATTGCCTCGAGAAGAACCGGGCCTGACATTCCGATCCCATCGTCAATGACGGCGACATATTCGGTCGGCTTCGTCCGGAATTGGATGCTGATTGTTTGAGCGTTTGCCGCGACGCTGTTATCAACGATGTCTGCGATCGCGGCCTCAAACGAATACCCAAGTGCTCGCAGCGAGTCGAGCATGGGCGATGCCGCGGGCGGGAGCGAGACCTCACGCACCGCGTAACCCGACGATGACTGGCTTCCGCGAGCTCACGTGAAGTCGGCCGGGAGGGGCAGATCCGGTCAACCGAGCGGTTCGGCTTTGCTTCTGGATGGGCTCAAGCGCTTACGCGCTGCCGCGTGCTCGCCTTCCCAAATCTCGAACGGTGAGATGTTCGCATCGATGTCGGTTACCAGTGTCCCCATGATCTCGATCGGGAGAAGTTCGGCGTCAACCACCCCAATGTCTCGGCGCATGGCCAAGATCAACTCACCAAGAGCGGCAATGGTTTGGTCTTGCCTGCTTGTGTCTTGGCTTACGCGCGAGAACTCGTTGTAGGCCTTGATTACGTCCTCCGAAGCGTTCATCAATGAACCAAAGAGGAACTGTCGCATCCGCGGGATGGTGGTCTCAGGCTTGATCTTGGATGGATCGGTGAAGGCGTCCTTCGCGACATCCAAGAAGCTCTTGTACAGAAGCCGCTTGTCGGTGACAAGCTTTTGTTCAAGCTCGCGCTGATAAGTCTCGCGAGCCTGAAGTCGGGCAATGCCATAGGTCACGAGGGCCGTTATCGCAAGAGTCGTGACTTGACTTATCGCGCCTCCGGCCTGAAGGAGCCAGTAGCCGATCACGACGACAACCGCGAGAGCACCAAAGCCCACGAGTGCCTGCACCTAGATGGCCCAGGGCGGCAGGTTGTCGCTGTCAGGTGTGCAGATCACGACACCTAAGGCTACAAGACCCCGCGCCGACGTCGACCATGACCCAAGTGCCAGAGGCCGCAGGTTCGGCAGTGATATGGCTCGAGTCGGCCGTTCGTGCGTCGGGCGTGGTTGGCAGAGTGACGCGCTTCCCGCCGGCTGACGTAGGCAGCCTTAGACGTGCAGGCCCGCTCAACAAGCGGTAGATCGCGATTGATGTAACGCCGGTAGTCGTCGATCATGAGGAGAGTCTCGGGTGACCTCGTGACAGCTACGGTGGCAGTCCAACTGGCGCGACATCGTCGTGAGGATTCCGATCCAGCGCCGTCGAGGTACGGTCATCACCACGATGCTGACCTGGCGCTCGGCGCTCAGAACGCGCTGTCGGCCACGAGCACTCCGCTGTCGACCGGCCACCACAGCGTCACCGTGTCGCCGCGATGCCACTCTGCCTCGCCACCGCCGAGCTGCTGGCGAACGACCGCCCACTCGCCGCCCGGCAGGGCCAGCTCGTACTTGCGGTCCGAACCGAGATACAGGACCGTGCTGACCGATCCCTCGACCGCGTTGGATCCCGCGGGCGGCGTCTCGCCCGCCGCGCCGATTCGCATCCGCTCCGGTCGCACGACCAGCGCCCCGGCCGCACCCTCCTCGAGGCCCGCCCGCGCCAGGGCCGCCTCCCCCACCCGCAGCCGTGAGCCATCACGGGTGAGGTAGGTGCCGTCCGGGCCCCGTTCCAGGCGGCCGCGGAGGATGCTCGACTCGCCGATGAAGTCGGCCACGAACAGCGAGACCGGGCGGTCGTACAGGTCTTCGCCGGAGCCGAGCTGCTCGATCTGGCCCTGCCGGAAGATCGCGATCCGGTCGCTCATGACGAGCGCCTCTTCCTGGTCGTGGGTCACGTACACGACCGCCGCCCCGAGCTCGCGGCTGACCCGGACGATCTCGAGCTGGAGCGCCTCGCGGAGCTTCTTGTCGAGCGCCCCGAGCGGCTCGTCCATGAGCAGCAGGCGCGGGCGGAACACGACCGCCCTGGCGAGGGCGATCCGCTGCTGCTGGCCGCCCGACAGCTGGCGCGGGTAGCGATTGGCGTAGCCCTCGAGCCGGACCAGCGCGAGCGCCTCCTCGACGCGCCGTTTGATCTCCGTCCGCTCGATCGACCGCATCTCGAGCGGGAAGGCGACGTTCTGGCCGGCCGTCATGTGCGGGAAAAGGGCGTAGTTCTGGAAGACCATCCCGACGTCGCGCCGGTACGGCGGCACCCGGCTCATGTTGGTCCCGCCGATCTCGATGGTGCCGGACGTTTGGTTCGTGAACCCGGCGATCATCCGGAGGGTCGTCGTCTTGCCCGAGCCGGACGGACCAAGCAGCGTGATGAATTCGCCGTCGCGGACCTCGAGGTTGACGCCATCGACGGCCACCACGTCACCGAACGTCTTGACGAGGTCGCGGATGACGAGCGCGCGGCCGTCGGTCATCGAACGGGCGCCTGGCGGCGGACGACGAGCAGGAGGAGGAGCAACGCGGTCGTCACGACGAGCAGCGTCGTTGCCACCGCGGCGACCGTCGGATCGACGACCTGGCGGACCTGTTGCCACATCTCGACCGGGAGCGTCCGGAACCGCGCCGTCGTCAGGAAGATCGCGACGACGACCTCGTCCCACGACGTGATGAACGCGAAGATCGCCCCGGCGAATACGCCCGGCAGGATCAGCGGCAGCGTGATCCGCTGGAAGGTCCGCGTCGGCGTCGCCCCGAGGTTAGCGGCGGCCAGCTCGAGGTTCCGATCGATCGTCCGGAGGCTCGTCGCGACGTTGACGATGACGAATGGCAAGGCCAGGGCCGTGTGGGCAACGACGAGCCCCACGATCGAGCCGCTGATCCGCCACTGGACGAACAGCGAGAACATCCCGATCGCGATGATCACGACCGGGACGATGAGCGGCGACAGGATCAGCCCGTTGAGGAGCGCGCGGCCGGGGAACCGACCGCGGGTCATTGCCAGCGCGGCCAGCGTCCCGAGCCCGGTCGCCAGGACGGCGGTCAGAATCGCCACGGCGGCGCTGTTCCGGATCGCGGTCGACCACGCGGGCTTCGTGAGCATGGTCTCGTACCAGCGCGTCGAGAACCCTTCGGGCGGGAAGCTGAGGATGCTCGCCTGGGTGAAGCTCATCGGGATGATCACCAGCGTGGGCGCGAGCAGGTAGAAGACGGTCAGGGCGCCGAGCGCCGCCATGAGCAACCGCCGCGGCTGGCGCCACGATTCGCTCATCTCACTCCTCGAGCGCGCTGCCGAACACGTCGCGCAGCCGGACCAGGCGAGACGCGACGAACAGGATCGCGAACGTGATCGCCATAAGCAGCACCGCCATCGCGCTCGCGAAGCCCCAGTCCAGGCTCCGCTGGACCTGCTGGACGATGAGCTGGCTGATCATCTGGTCCTGGAGCCCACCGAGCAGGGCCGGCGTGATGTAGAAGCCGAGCGCGAGGACGAACACGAGCAGCGCCCCCGCGAGCACCCCCGGCATCGACAGCGGCACGACCACTCGAACGAACGCCCGCCACGGCGCCGCACCGAGGTTGGCGGCCGCCCGGCTGAGCTCCGGATCGATGCGCCGCATGACGGCGAAGATCGGCAGGACCATGAACGGCAGGAGGACGTGCGACATCCCCAGGATCACCCCCATGGTCGTGCGGATGAGCTCCAGCGGCGTGGAGATGAGCCCAACGTTCATGAGGAAGCTGTTGATGACGCCGGTGTCGCGGAGGATCACCTGCCACGCGAAGGTTCGAACGAGCAGGCTCGACCAGAACGGCAGCAGGACGGCGATCAGGAGGAGGCCGGCGATCCGCCCCGGCACGATCGTCATGAGGTAGGCGTACGGGTAGCCGATGAGCAGGCAGATCACGGTCGAAATGAGCGCGATCCAGAAGGTATTCGTCAGGACCCGCAGGTACGCCGCCTGCTCGAAGAACTTCGCGTAGTTCGAGAGGCCCGCCCCTGGAGGGTCCGTGACGGAGCGGAGGCTCATCGTCACGAGCGGCGCGAGGAAGAACACGGCGAGGAACGCAACCGCCGGCAGCACGAGCAGGGCCCAACGGTCGAGGGCCGGGCCGCGCGTGCGACCCGGCCGTTCAGAACCTCGTGCGGCGGCGTCCGCCGCCACGGCGTCAGCGATCCCGGAGGGACGCTGGGGCTAGCCGCGGGTTACTTGGTCTTCCAGTCCTGGTACGCCGCCTCGACGTCGTCGTAGTTGTTCACGAGCCACTCGTCGTCGA
>Ga0075428_100004973_pt1 | contig 14758 bp, 12 predicted proteins | sample RhiMetdeltSRZDD2_FD_75291 | JGI IMG/M metagenome (GOLD analysis project Ga0075428, IMG submission 75291) | Populus rhizosphere microbial communities from Tennessee, USA - Rhizosphere MetaG P. deltoides SRZDD2 | ecosystem: Host-associated > Plants > Roots > Rhizosphere > Soil | place: USA...
GATGAGTTCACCGGCCCGTCGATCGACTCGGTCGTCAAGGCCGTGGACCTGATCAATCGCGAGGATGAAACCGGCGAGCGTCGCGTGCGTATTCATGCTATCGGCTTTCCAGTGCGGCCCGACGCCCCGCAGTACACCAGCATCCGGTTCGCGACCCTGATGCGCATACTTTGCCAACGCAACGGCGGTACTTTCGTCGGTCTCGAAGAGCCGGATCGCTCGCGCCCGCGCTTCACCATCGGCGACGCCGTGCTGCCGAAGCCGGGATATCCGGACCCGAAGCTACCGAGGCGATCGTGAAGAGCCCCATCCACAATTTACGCGCGCCGCTCCTGCTGCTGGGCGTGCTCGCCCTGGTCGCGCTGGCTGGCTGCGGCCCGGTGAAGCTGGTCGCGAACACGAACATTCCGACGCCGCTGGTGGTGAAGATTCCGATCGCAGTCGCGCTGTTCATCCCGAAGGAATTCTCGACTTACGTGCACAACGAGGAGCGCTGGAGCACCGACTGGCACGTCGAGCTCGGCAAGGCGCAGACCGACGGCATCACGCGTCTGATGAACGCGATGTTCGAGCGCGTGATTGCGGTGGACAGCGTCGGCGCAGGACAGAACGCGCAGGGCGACGTCCGCGCCATCCTGGAACCGAGCGTCGAGGAGTTCGCATTCGTCACGCCGCGCGACGCCGGCTCGCCGTTCTTCGCGGTGAGCATCAAGTATCGCGTCAACGTCTACCTGCCGAACGGCAAGCTCGCCGATTCCTGGGGCTTCACCGGTTACGGCACGGCGCCCGCCGAGGGCTTGTCGAGCGCACCGCCGCTGCAGACCGCGACCGCGCTCGCGATGCGCGATGCCGGCGCGAAACTCGCTGTGGAATTCCGCGAGCAGGCCATCGTGCGCGGCCTGCTGCCGGAAGGTGCAACCGCGGACACGCTCGTGAAGCCGGTACCGGAGCCGACGGCGCCGACGAATACGCAGCCACCGACACCCGCTGCGCCCACCAGCACGGCCGGTGCTTCGTCCGAGCAGGACGATTCGGAAAAGGACTCGGACGAGGCGCAGAAGCAAGCAGAGCCGGTCAAAGAAGAGCCGCCGAAGGAGTCACCGCCTCCGCCGTCGCCGCCGCCGCAATCGAGCTAGACTCCTACCGCCCACCCTCGACGCTTTCCTTGCGGGTGCGGAAGACTTCGCGATTCGTCATGCCGGTCGTCTCGACCGGCTCGCCGTCGACGAGCTTCGGACGGAAGCGTGCGGCGCGGATCGCTGACAGCGCATCCGAGACTTCGCGTGGCGTACCGCTCGCACCGGCGACCTTCGCGTCCGACACTTCGCCGGAGCTCGTCACCGTGAATTGCACTTCGACGTAGCGCTCGTCGACCTGATCGGCCGGCAGCGTGGTGTTACGCGTCGCGCCCGATGGCGACGGGTAATAAACGCGCACAGGGAAGCTCAGCGGCGCGGGCTCCGTTGCTCCTGTGCTGCCGGCGGCTGACGCTGCCGTCGCGCTGACCAGCGTCGCGTTCAACGCGGCCGCGCGACGATAGTAGGGCAGTGCTTTCTCGGGCATGTGCTTGATCTGGTACCAGTCGCCTGTCTGGATCAGCGTCATGACGAGCGTGTCGTGCGCCGATGGCGGCTGCGCCTCCAGATTCTTCACGGCACGCTCCAGCGCCTTCTCGCCTTCGGTGTTCAGGTACCGCGGGTTGATCTGCCTCGAATCGTTGCTGCTGCCGTCCGCGTCGGTCGGCATCCGCTCGCGGCTCTGGGTCCTGAGCCCGAGCGTCGAATAGTAGAGCTCTTGCGTGTACGTCCCGGCGAGAGCGCGCAGCGGGTCCACTACTGCCGGATCGTTCGGGCCCAGCTTCTGCTCGACGAGCGAAATCGCGTGCCGATACACCACGCGCGCCGTGATGAAGTCACCGATGTCCGCGTGCCAGGCAGCCGCGAAGGACAGGATCGGTACCTGCCGCGGATCGCGCCGCCCGTAGGCGCGCTCGCCGAGCTGCACCAAGTAGGTCACATGCCGCTCAGCGTCGCCTACTCGTCCGGTCTTGAACAGGCTCTCCGCGAGCTGGCGCAGCACGTTCTGCTGACCGATGTCGAAGAGGCCATAGCTGCGGCGGTCGATCAGCAAAGCACGTTCGAGCGGCGGGACCGCCTCTTTGTGCTTGCCGCTCGCTGCCAGCGTGTAACCCAGACCCCGCAACGGATCGAGCAACTTCGGGGTCGCCGTGCCGGCGTGCTGTTCGACGATCTGCAGGGACTCGGTGAAGTCCTTCTCCGCCGACACGTAGTCCTTGGCCCCGTAATGCGCGTTACCGAGCAACGACAGGGCATCGGCCAGCGCCAGCGGCTGCTGCTTGACCCGCTCGCGCGCCGACGCTACCAGCTGCTCGGCGGCGGTGATTGCCGCGCTCCAGTCCTTGCGGTCGACTTGAGCCCAATATTCCTGCTGCGACTCCGGCCGGGGCGGAGCCTCGGCGGCCTGGGCGGCGGGAAAAGCCGCCAGGAGAGTCGCGACGACGACGCAGAGCTGGCGCGGCATGGGTGGTGAGAGCAATGGGGCTGTCAGGTCTGTGACAGGCTACGTTCTGCCGCGGACCGGCACAAGCAGCAGTCGCCGGGCGCCGGCTCAGAACGGCGCCGGCGCCTGCTTCGGCACGTAGATCGAATTTTTCACGGTGGCGAACACCCGCCGCACCATCGGCTCGAACTCCTCGAGCGGCATGCTGACGAACTTCGGATCGAACGCCGGACCGTCGTACACGCGGCAGAATTCCTCGGTGACCGCGTACCACGGATGGTCGCGGAACTGATCGCGCATGTTGCGATCGAGCCCGAGGTGATGGAAGAAGTAATAGCCCTGGAAGATCGCGTGCTTCTCGACCATCCAGTGATTCTGCTCGGAGACGAACGGCTTGAGGATCGCGGCCGCGACGTCGGCGTGATTGCGCGGGCCGAGGATGTCGCCCATGTCGTGCAACAGCGCACAGACGACGTACTCCTCGTCGCGGCCGTCGCGGTACGCGCGGGTCGCTGTCTGCAGGCAATGGTCGAGCCGATCGACGGCAAAGCCGCCGCAGTCTCCTTGCAGCATCTTGAGGTGGGTCAGCACGCGGTCGGGCAGCTCGACGATGAACGGCTTCATCGCCTGGCTGATGCGGTCCCAATCTTCCTTCGTGCCGTCGCACATCGAATTGAAGCGCGCGCGCGGCATGTCGCCATCGGCCATGGCAGCTCCGGATGCAGGTGTGTTCGAGGCCGAAAGTACGAGCCCTCGCCGCTGGCTGTCAATCCAGTGCGGATCTGCGCTGCAGGCTGCGATCAGGCGGCGGAGCGTTGCGCTCGCGGGGATTCGCGAAGCGCGTCGGGTGGTGCTGCTGCAGTCGATGTCGGCGCGCTGCTGAGCGTGAACGAGCTCACCACATCCAGCAGCACGTCGACCTGGCCGCGCAGGGAGCGCGCAGCAGCCGCGGTCTGCTCCACGCGCTCGGCATTCTGGCGAGTGTCGCTGTCGATCCGGTGGATCGATTGATTCAGCCGACCGATGTCCTCGCTCTGTGCGCGACTCGCGACGCCGATCTCTTTCATGATGCCCGTGACGCGCTCGACCGCGCTCAGAATCTCGTGCATCGTTGCGCCCGCGCCGGCGACCAGCGTGGCACCCCGCTCGACGTCGGCGAGCGACGCGCCGACGAGCTTCTTCACTTCATTGGCGGCGGCAGCGGAGCGCTGTGCGAGATTGCGCACCTCGCTCGCGACGACCGCGAAGCCGCGGCCTTGTTCGCCAGCCCGCGCCGCTTCGACCGCTGCATTCAGTGCCAGCAGGTTGGTCTGGAATGCGATCTCGTCGATGACACCGATGATGTCGCCGATGCGCCGCGAGGAACCGGTTATTGCCTGCATGGTCGCGACGACCTTGCTCACGACTTCGTTGCCGCGAGTCGCAGTGCCGTGCGCCTGCCCGGCCAGTTGCTCACCCTGCAGCGCGTTGTCGAGATTGAGCTGCACGCTGTCATTGACGTCGCGTGCGCTGTCGCTCGTCGCGCGAATTGCCGCCGATCGCGATGACTCGCGACGACTCAGGTCCTCGCTCGCGGCGGCGATCTGCCGACCGTTGGCGTCCAGTGTCTCGCTGACCTCGCTGATCCGCTGCACCAGCACCAGCAGTTGCTCACGGCTGGCATTGAAAGCACCGATCAGCTGACTGACCTCGTCACGGCCGCGCGCGGCGAAATTCGCTGTGAGGTCCCCCTGCGCGAGCTTGCGCATGCGCACGATGAGTGCGCCGAAGCCGCGCAGATTGGATAGATAAAAGCCGCTGATCAGGTAGACAGCGAGCAGCAGCGACAGCAAGGTCAGGCCGAGCAATCGATTGCGATGCGACTCGAACCCGTCGATCCGTTTGACCAGCAGCCGGTCGAGCGCAGCGGCCGAGCGGGTCGTCAAAGCCAATGTGGCGCGGCTGAGATCGAGCCCGGCGCTGCGAGCGGCATCGCCAGCGGTGCCCGAGAATCGTGCATAGGCGCTCTCCAATTCAGCAATCGACAGGTCGCTCGCCAGCGCGGGATTCGCAGCTGACGCACGCTTGACCGCTGCCGCGATGGACTCGTGCAGCATGGACGCGCGGGCCGCGTCCAGCTCGGCTGCAGCAACCGCGAGCTTCGGCGCATAGTCCATGACGAGTGCCATGACGTAGTACGAATCGAGATCGGGATCGAGTGTCAGCTTGGAGTTGTCGCTGACCTGCGTGAACAACGCGAGGATCTGCGACGCTGCAGGTCGTGCCCGCAATGCGCCGATCGCTGCTGCGACTTGCAGAGCATCGCCCTGGTCCGCAGTGAGACGTTCGAGAGCCTCGAACGTGCGTGTCGCGCCCGCTTCCGGGGACTCCGTGGCCTCCTGCAGCAGCGCGGTCAAGGGCGCTACATAAGCCACGCCGAGCCGCTCATCGCGCCCGAAGGCGATGGCGCTCCCGGCATAGTCGACTACGCCGTAAACCGCGACGCACAGCGGTACCAGCAGCGCTGCCGCCACGATCGTGAATTTCACGGGCAGCCGCACGGCCTGCATGAGCCGCAAGCCGGGCGCGAGCAGGGAATCCAGCGTTGATTTCGGGTTCAGCACAGGCGCATTTCCTCGCGAGCGTCATCGGCGGCCGCAGCGAATTCTTGAGCCGGTCGCGCCTTGCGGAACCTTGGTACCCTGGGCAGGCGTTACCAGCCAAGTCAGCGGCGGCAGCATCCCGAAACGAACCCATGACCGACGACTCGCTCTGGTACAAGGACGCCATCATCTATCAGATGCACGTCAAGGCGTTCCACGACGCGAACGGCGACGGCATCGGCGACTTTGCCGGCCTGGCGCAGCGCCTCGACTATATCCAGGAGCTCGGCGTCAACACGCTGTGGCTGCTGCCGTTCTATCCGTCGCCGATGCGCGACGACGGCTACGACATTGCCGATTACACCAACGTCCATTCCGACTACGGCACGCTGGACGACTTCCGCGCTTTCATCGCCGAAGCGCACCGTCGCGGGCTGAAGGTCATCACCGAGCTGGTGATCAATCACACCTCCGACCAGCATCCGTGGTTTCAGCGCGCGCGGCGCGCCCCGCCGGGCTCGCCGGAGCGCGACTTCTACGTGTGGAGCGACGACGACAAGAAGCTGGCGGGCACCCGCATCATCTTCACGGACACCGAGAGCTCGAACTGGGCCTGGGATCCCGTCGCCGGCCAGTATTACTGGCATCGCTTCTTCTCGCATCAGCCCGATCTCAACCACAACAATCCGCGCGTCGTGGAAGCGGTGATCGAGCTCATGCGCTTCTGGATGGACCTCGGCGTGGACGGCATGCGGCTCGATGCGATTCCTTACCTGTGCGTGCGCGAGGGCACGAACAACGAGAACCTGCCGGAGACGCACGCGGTGCTGAAGCGGATGCGTGCAGCGATGGATGCCGAGTACACCGGCCGCATGTTCCTCGCCGAGGCGAACCAGTGGCCCGAGGACGTGCGCGAGTACTTCGGCGACGGCGACGAGTGCCACATGGCCTATCACTTTCCGCTGATGCCGCGCATCTTCATGGCCGTCGCGCTCGAAGACCGCTACCCGGTCGCGGAGATCATGCGGCAGACGCCGGACATCCCCGAGAACTGCCAGTGGGCCATCTTCCTGCGCAATCACGACGAGCTGACGCTGGAGATGGTGACCGACCGCGAGCGCGACTACATGTACCGGATGTACGCGCAGGAGCCGCGCATGCGCGTCAACGTCGGCATCCGCCGGCGGCTCGCACCGCTCCTCAGCAACGACGTCGAGCGCATCAAGCTGACCAACAGTCTGCTGCTGTCCATGCCCGGCTCGCCGATCATCTATTACGGCGACGAGATCGGCATGGGCGACAACATCTACGTCGGCGATCGCAACGGCGTGCGCACGCCGATGCAGTGGAGCATCGATCGCAACGCCGGTTTCTCGCGCGCCGATCCGCAGCGGCTGTACTTGCCCGTGATCATGGATCCGATCTACGGCTACCAGGCAGTGAACGTCGAAGCGCAGGGCCGCGATAACAGCTCGCTGCTCAACTGGACGCGACGCATCCTCGCCGTGCGCCGCCAGCACCAGTCCTTCGGCCGCGGCACGCTCGAATTCGTGCGGCCGCAGAATCGCAAGATCATCGCGTACGTGCGCACCTTCGGCACCGAGATCGTGCTGTGCGTCGCTAACCTGTCGCAGACCGCGCAGGCGGTCGAGCTGGACCTGTCGAAGTACAAGGGCCGCGTGCCGGTCGAGTTGATGGGACGCAACGCCTTTCCGCCGATCGGCGAGCTGCCATATTTCCTGACGCTGGCGGCGCACGGCTTCTTCTGGATGCTGCTGAGCGATTCAGCCGCGCCGCCGTCGTGGCACGTCGAACGATTGCCTGCGACGGAGCTGCCGGTGCTGGTGCTGTCGCAGGAGCTCGCGACGTTCCTGCCCGACCAGGTCGGCGGACCGAGCGCGAGCAGCGTCGCTCGCCGCACGCGGCAGCAACTGGAGCAGGAAGTCTTGCCGGAGTTTCTGCGTCCGCGCAGCTGGTTTGCGCGGCACAACGGCCAGCTTGCCGCGACACACCTCGGCCCGGCATCGCTCTGGCGCAACGAGCACCGCACGTTCCTGCTGTCGTTCGTCGATGCCGAGATCGGCGGCGCGCGTCAGCGATACTTCCTGCCGCTCGCACTGGCGTGGGAGGACGGTCAGGACACCGGGGCGCTGCGCACAGCGGAGTGGACTCTCGCGAAAGTACGCGAGCACTCGCGCGTCGGCGTGCTGCTCGATGCATTCGCCGATCCGTCCTTCTGTCTCGGAATCGCGCATTGCGCAGCGGCGAATGCAACCGTGCCGTTCGCTGGCGGCGAGCTGCAATTCCGTTCGACTGGCGAAGTGCCGGCGCTCGCGGCCGTGCGCGGTCACTCGACCAACCCTGTCGGCGCGGACCCGACCAACACCAGCGTGATCCTCGACGAGGCGCTGTTCCTCAAGGCGTATCGTCGCGCCGAGGCCGGGCCGAACCCGGACGTCGAGATGACGAGCTTCCTGACGCGCGCCGGGTATCGTTCGATCGCGCCGTTGGCGGGCAGCGTCGCGCACGTCGCAGAGCAGACGACCGTGCTGGCGTCGCTGTTCGCTGCGATCGGCAATCAGGGCGACGTGTGGAATTACTCGCTCAATCACCTGGAGCGCTATGCGACTACGATGTTCGCGGCGCAGGGCGGCGCCGCGGGCGACTCGCCGCATGCGCTCTTCGTCTCGCAGATGCACACGCTCGGACGACGCATCGGTCAATTGCATTGCGTGCTGGCGCGCGCCGATGACAGCGATCCGGGGTTCGCGGCCGAAGCGTTGCAGAGCGCGGACCAGTCGCGCTGGTACAGCGCGATTCACTTCGAAGCGGACAGCCTGTTACGCACGCTGCGCGAGCGTATGCCGTCGCTGGAAGAGCGGTCGGCCGTCGCAGCACGCGACCTGCTCGCGAGTGCCGAGCGTCTTCTTGCTCGCATCCGCGAGCTGTGCAGCGGACCGATTGCCGGATCGAAGATCCGTCACCACGGCAATCTGCACCTCGGCAAGGTGCTGCTGGTAGCGGACGATTTTCTCATCACCGGATTCGAAGGCGACGCATCCCTGCCGCTCGCAGAAAGACGCAGCAAGGATTCGCCGCTGCGCGACGTCGCAGCGGTGCTGCGTTCGTTCGACTACGCGCGCGCGACTGCGCTGGAGCGTGTCGGCATGGGTCGTCCCGATCTGCGCGATCCGCTGCTGCCCGCGCTGGATGACTGGCTGCGACAGTCCACCGAGTTTTTCCTGAAAGGCTATCGGCGCGCGGCCGTCGAATCGAGCTGCGTGCCCGCGGACGATGCGGCGTTCGCGGCGCTCACGACACTGTTCCAGATCCAGTGCGCGCTGCACGAGCTGCGCCGCGAGCTCGATCACCGTCCCTCCTGGATCGAAGTACCCATCCGCGCTTTGTTAGCATCCCTGTAGGTCGGGCTTCAGCCCGACCTACAAGCCCTCTTCCTCGCCGAAGCTTTCCGTTGCGTACCGCGAGCAGCGCACACGATTCGACCAATACGTCGCCGGCCAGCCGGCTTTCATCTTCAGATGCCGGACGAATTGCACCGGATCCGGCAGCTGCTCCCAGACTGCCGGCAGGAATGTCGCGCGTCCCGTGTCCGATTCCAGGATCAGTCCGTCGATCGACGGCCGCAGCAACGCGAGCAGTTGTTCCTCCGTCGTGACGTCGAGCGGCTCGGGCACCGTGAGCAGCGAAAGGTGCAGGTTCACTTGCGGCCATTCCGCGGCCGTCAGCGCCGGGAAGCGGTAATCGTTGAACGCCGCTGCCCGTGCGTTGCGCCACACGTCTTCAGCGAGCGGTCGCGGCGCATCGAGCGTTCCACAGCAGCCGCGCAGTTCTTCGTTCCGACGCAAGGTTACGAATGAGGAACGGCGCACCGTCAGCGCGGGCGGCAGCAGCACCGGGCTGAACGGCATCAACTCGCCGCTGGCCCAGCCGTGCGCCAGCGCCGAGTCGATCGAAGCCCGCGCAAGGGCGAGCAGCTCGCGGCGCTCAGGCGTGGCCAGGTTCATGAATCGCGAACGCTCCGTAACCCACGACTCTCGACCGGTCGCCTGCTGTGTCGCCGGAATTGCAGCGCGCGATCTCCGCGACCAGGAGTTGACGCTGGCTCGCAAGATGGAGCAGGCCGTTGATACCGACGGCGCCACACGCTTGCTCGCCCGCGAGCGTCGTCTCACGGCGCAGGATTGCGGCGATGGTCGCGGCATCGATCTGCCGGGCTTGCGCGTAAGAGTGGTAGTGACTGAGATCCGAGCTCACGAGTACCAGTGTCGCGGCATCGCCCCAGACCTGCGCGAGCGCTGCAGCCACCTGTTCTGGCGCGACTGCGCCGAGCACGACTGGCAGCAGAGTGAAGTCGTCGAACAACAACTGCAGGAACGGCAGCTGAACTTCGAGGCAGTGCTCCTGCGCGTGCGGCGTGTCGGATTCGACGACGGCGCCACTTTGCAGAAGCGAAGCTTTCAACGTCTGATCGATTGCGACGTTGCCGAGCGGCGTCGCGAACGAGCCGGCGGCCGGGACGGCCATGCCGCGCAGATAGACGCGATGGCTCGGGCCGACGAGCACGATGCGACGAATGGTTTGCCGCAGCGAAGCGACGGTCGCGTACGCCGCCGCCGCAATCCCGCCGGAATAAATGTAGCCCGCGTGCGGAACGATCAGGGCCTTCGGCGGCGCAGCCGTCGCAGCAGAGCTGTGCTGTCGAAGGTATCCCGACACAACAGCGCGCAGCTCGTGCGCGTCTTCGGGATAGAACAGCCCCGCGACAGCGGGCGGTCGGCTTGTGTTTCCTCGCTCCAGGCGCATGATTGCCCTGTATGTATCACTCGACGAAGTACTGGCACAAGCTCGACGACGGTCGCGTGCAGTGCGACGTGTGCCCGCGCGCCTGCAAGATGCACGACGGTCAACGTGGCCTGTGCTTCGTGCGTGGCGTCGAAGACGGCGAAGTGAGGCTCTATACCTACGGCCGCTCCAGCGGCTTCTGCGTCGACCCGATCGAGAAGAAGCCGCTGAATCATTTTCTGCCGGGCACATCAGTGCTGTCGTTCGGTACCGCCGGCTGCAACCTCGCTTGCAAGTTCTGCCAGAACTGGGACATGAGCAAGTCGCGAGAGATGGACACACTTGCCGATCGCGCGAGCCCGGAGCAGCTCGCAGCAGCGGCGCAGCGTCTGCGCTGTGCGAGCGTCGCTTTCACCTACAACGATCCAGTCGTGTTCATGGAGTACGCGATCGACGTCGCAGACGCATGCCGCGAACGTGGCGTGCGCAGCGTCGCCGTCACGGCAGGCTACATGTGTCCGCCGCCGCGAGCTGAGTTCTACGAGCACATGGATGCGGCCAACGTCGACCTCAAAGGATTTACCGAGCGCTTCTATCGCAAGATCTGTGGTGCCGAGCTCGGCGCGGTGCTGGAAACACTGGAGTACCTGCACCACGAGACGCAAGTCTGGTTCGAGATCACGACGCTGCTCATTCCCGACGAGAACGACTCGAACGCCGAGCTGGAGCAGATGACACGCTGGATCGCCGACAAGCTCGGCCCGGATGTCCCGCTGCATTTCACTGCGTTCCACCCCGACTGGAAAATGATGGACAAGCAGCGTACGCCCGCGGCGACGCTGACCCGGGCACGCGAGATTGCGCTGAAGAATGGTCTGCGCTACGTCTACACCGGCAACGTGCACGATCCGGCAGGGTCGAGCACGTACTGCGCCGGCTGCGGTACCCGACTGATCGAGCGAGATTGGTACGAGTTGGGAGAATGGCGGCTGGACGAACAGGGCCGCTGCCTGCAATGCGCCGCGCAGCTGCCCGGCGTCTTCAACGGCGCGCCGGGCACTTGGGGTGCCCGGCGCTTACCGGTCAGGCTTGCTGTCTAAGTTAGAAGCGCCACGCGCCCGAGAACCAGAACGCGTCGGCGTCGTCGATGACGTCGGACTCGATGCGCTGGTATTCGAGCCGGGCGTTGAGGCGCCCGAAGAACGTCATGCCGACGCCGGCACCGTACGTGAAGTCCTGCTCGCTGGAGCTGGAGTCGAAGCCGGGGCCGTTGTCGAGATCCACGGACGCGTCCACGTCATAGAACAAGTAGCCGACCTTGCCGAACAGCTCGACCGGGCCGAGCGGTATCGTGCCGAGGATCGACGGCTCGACGCCGCTGATGGACGCGCTGAAATCGCCGCTCGAGCCGGACGCGGTAGTGGCGCTGTCGCTCGGGTTACCGAAGTCGACGTACGCAAGCTCCAGCGAGAAATACGGATTCATACGCCAGCCAGCAAACGCCTTCCACGCTGTATCGCTGTCGTCGAGGCTCTGGATCGCCTCGTCCGTCTGGTCGACGTCGTCGAGTTTCAGATTGAACTGGCCGACGCCGCCGCCCAGGTAAAAGCCTTCGTCGTTCTCGTCCGGCCCTTGCGCAAACACGCTGCTGCAGGCGAGGGAGCTGGACGCTCCGGCGACGACCATTGCCAAAACAACTGCTCGATTCATGTGCCCAATCTCCTGCGTGCCTGCGAATGCAGGCTCGTGGCAACAGAACGGGGGGCCGACACAAGCAGTTCCGCGTGCGCTGTTGTAAAACAACCGCCGCGTAAGTTCGGGGTAAGAATTCCCCGTCAGAGAATCAGCGGCCGAATGTCATTGACCAAAGACCCAGCGAATCAATTCCGCTTGAATCGCTTCACCGCTGCCGGCATGCGCGCCGGGATGATTGATCATGATCACGAGCACGTAAGTGCGGCCCGACGCAGCATTGACGAAACCTGCGAGCGCGCTGACGTCATCGATGCGGCCCGTCTTGAGACGAATGCGTCCGTGCATGCCCGGCGAGTCGAAGCGGTTGCGCAGCGTGCCGTCCGTGGCCGACAGCGGCAGCGACGCGGCGAACTCCGGCATGAATGGGCTATGCCACGCGACGTCGAGCATCTCGCCGAGACCGCGCGCAGTGACGCGCTCGGTGCGCGACAGTCCAGAGCCATTTTCCAGCACGAAGCCCTTGCCGTTGATGCCGCGCTTGTTGAGCCACGCACGCATCGCATTGCGCCCGCGCTCGGCGGTCGCGGGCGGACCGAACGCTTCCGCTCCCAATGTCAACAGCAAGGTCCGCGCCATGACGTTGTTCGAGAACTTGTTGACCAGGCGGATGATCTCTGCGAGTGGCAACGAGTCGAACTCGAAGATCAGTCGGGCATCCTGCGGCACGGGAGCCAGGCGCGCGGCGCCGTCGATCACGCCGCCTGATTGCGTCCACGTCGTGCGGAACGTGCCGTATGCGTAATCGGGCGCAGTCATGATCGCGCGCGTCACCGAGTAAACGCCGCACGAGACCGGGAACGTGCCGCGCACGACCAGCGTGTTCGGGTCGGTGCGATCAGGCATGTCGAACACGATGCCACCATCAGCGGGGTTGCAGCGGCCGGTGCCGAGCTGCACTTCATTCTTGAGCACCAGGTTCGCGGGTAGCGGGCTGACCACGATCTGCGGCCGCGAGCGCTGGCCGAACGGATTCACGGTGAAGCGCGAGCTCTGGAAATTCACCATGAGCGCATCGGGCAGCACGTTGTAGCTGCGGAACGGCTGCGCGTCGAAGTCGGCGCGGCTGTCCGTGATCGGCGCGAAGTAGTTGTTGTCGATGACCACGTCGCCGGTGATCTTCGCCAGGCCCCGCTCGCGCAGTCCCTGGACGAAGCTCCACCAGCGCTCGTCCGTCATGTAAGGATCGCCGCCGCCGACCAGGTACAGATCGCCGTAGAGCACGCCGTGATCGATGCGGCCGGCAGCGTAAGCGCGTGTCTTCCACGTGTACGCCGGTCCGAGCGAGTCGAGCGCGGCGAAGGTCGTCAGCACCTTGAGCGTCGAGGCGGGACTGCGCGGCGTCTCGCTGGCGAGGTCGACGACGACCTCGTTCGAGCCGGCGTCGCGCACGTAGATGCTGACGTGCTGCGCCGGGACGCCGACGCGCGCCATCGCGCGCGAGACCGCGGGCGGCAACTGGGCGCCTTGGGCGAGACCATGCGTGCCGAGCGCCAGGAGCGCCGCCAGCGCGGTTACGAAGTTGAGCATTCTGAACAACAGTGGACGTTCGACCGGAAGCGATGCGTGTAGAAGTTTATACTGCGCCACCTGTTCGTTGGCGTGCGGTGGAGCGGCAATGCGTCGGTTGTGGAATACCTTCCTCAAGGGCCTGGTCGCCCTGTTGCCGGTCACTCTCACCGTCTATCTGGTCTGGTGGCTCGGCAGCACGGCGGAGCGGATTCTGAGCGGCCCGCTGCGTGCGCTGCTGCCCGAAGATCGGTACTGGCCGGGGCTCGGGCTGGTGGTCGGCTTCCTGCTGGTGCTGCTCGTCGGCGTAATGGTGAATGCGTACGTCGTGCGCTACCTGTTGCGCATCGGCGAGGCGTTCCTCGCGCGCATTCCGATCGTCAAGACGATCTTCGGCGCCTTCAAGGACATCACGCAGTTCCTGCCCGCTGGCGGCAAGGCGCGCGATCTCAAGCGCGTCGTGCTGTGGCGCTTCGGCGCAGCGCAGCTGATCGGCTTCGTTACGGAAGAGAACGTCCACGCGCGCCTGTTCGGCGAGAACGCGGACGGGCTCGTGGCCGTGTACTTCCCGATGAGCTACCAGATTGGCGGCTATACGCTCTATCTGCCCGCTGCGGAGCTGACGGAGACGGATCTGTCGGTGCAGGAAGCGATGCGTCTGGTGCTGATCGGCGGCGTGACGAGTCATCCCGCCCAGCCGGCAGCGGCTCGCTAGGAACGGAAGTCATGCTGATCGGCCACGTGGCGGTGCGCGCGCCATTTCCCTGGCGTCACATGCTCGACTATTTCGCGCACCGGCTGATCCCCGAGTTCGAGCGCATCGAGAACGACTGCTACGTGCGGCGCGTTGGCGCCCGCACGATCACGGTGGGCTACGATCCGGCAACCTCGCAACTGCGAGTTGCTGCAAATGGGCGCGTCAAGGCGAGCCAAGTGCTGCACAACGTCGGGCGTCTGCTCGATGTGAGTTACGACGCGGAGCGCATTCACAAGCACCTGCGCCGCTCGCCGGTGCTGCAGCGGCGCATCGCGAACGTGCCGGGCATGCGGCCGCTCGGTGCGTGGTCGCCGTTCGAGCTGTGCGTGCGGACGATCCTGGGTCAGCAAGTGACGGTCGCTGCAGCGGGCACGCTGATGCGTCGGCTGGTCGAGCGCTGCGGCTCGGTGACGCCGGAGTGCGTTGCGGACGCGAACTTCGTCAGCTTCGGCATGCCTGGCAAGCGCGTTGAAACGATCCGTACGTTCGCTCGCGCGGCCGCGGATGGCCGCGTCGACTTCGAGCAACCGTGGTCCGAGGTGGAGACTGCGCTCAAGGCACTCCCTGGATTCGGCCCATGGACCCGTGCGTATCTCGCGATCCGCCTCGGGCGCGAGCCGGACGCCTTCCCCGAGACCGACCTGGGGCTGATCCGCGCCGCGCAGGTCGACTCGCCCGCGCAGCTGCTGAAGCTGGCTGACGCCTGGCGGCCGTATCGCGCCTATGCAGCAACGTACCTGTGGGCGGTGAGCGAAAACCGCCCTGCCGTGTGACCCGCGTCTCGACCTGCCAATTTCTGTCACCCGCGAAACGTGCCCGGTTTAACAATTCCTGC
>Ga0075428_100004974_pt1 | contig 14757 bp, 15 predicted proteins | sample RhiMetdeltSRZDD2_FD_75291 | JGI IMG/M metagenome (GOLD analysis project Ga0075428, IMG submission 75291) | Populus rhizosphere microbial communities from Tennessee, USA - Rhizosphere MetaG P. deltoides SRZDD2 | ecosystem: Host-associated > Plants > Roots > Rhizosphere > Soil | place: USA...
GGCTTGAGCACGACCGTGCACCCCGCCGCGAGCGCCGGCGCGATCTTGCGCGTGCCCATCGCAGCCGGGAAGTTCCACGGCGTGACGAGCACGGCGACGCCGGCCGGCTTGTGCTGGACGAGAATCCGCGCGCCGGAACTCGGCGCCCGTGAAACCTGGCCGATGTTGCGGACCGCTTCCTCGGCGTACCAGCGGAAGAACTCGGCGGCATAGACTGCTTCGGATCGCGAGTCCGGCAGCGCCTTACCGTTCTCGAGCGTGATGAGGCGCGCGATCCGCTCCTTCTGCCCAACCAGGACCTCGAACGCCTTGCGCAGGATCTCCGCGCGTTCGCGTGGCGTCCGCGCCGCCCAGGCTGGCAGCGCCGCGGCCGCCGCATCGACCGCCGAGGCTGCGTCGGCGACGGTCCCATCGGCCACGGAGGCAAGCACCTGCTCGGTTGCCGGGTCGATCACGTCGAACCGCCCCCGATCGCTCGACTCGCGCCACGCGCCGCCGATGAATAGATTCGTCGGCAGATTCAAGACATCCTGCTGCTCGAGCTGCGCGGCCATGGACGGCTCCACGTAGTCGTACGCGACGCTGCGCATGATAGGTTACTGGTGATTGTCTGACAAAACACGAGGGCGCTGCATGCGGGTCGCGAGAGTCACAGACACGGACCCGGGCTCGTCGGCGCTTCGCAAGGTGCTGCAACGGCTGCTGCCGTTCACGATGCTGCTGTTCTTCTTCAGCCTCATCGACCGCACGAATATCAGCTTCGCGGCGTTGCAGATGAACGAGGACCTGGACTTCGGTCCGACGGTGTACGGGTTCGCGGCCGGGATCTTCTTCGTCGGCTACTGCCTGTTCGAGATCCCGAGCAACCTCGTGCTGATGCGCGTCGGTGCGCGGCGCTGGCTCGCGCGGATCATGCTGACGTGGGGGTTGGTCGTCGTCGGGACCGCATGGGTCAGTGGCCTCAAGTCGCTTTACATGATGCGCTTTCTGCTCGGCGTGGCCGAGGCCGGGCTCCTGCCGGGCCTTTTCTACTACCTCGGCACCTGGATCCCGGCGAGCCATCGCGGGCTCGGTCTGTCGGTGCTCATGTCAACGGCGGCGCTGAGCAACGTGATCGGCGGACCGCTTGCGACGGGCATCATGGAGCTCGACGGATGGCTCGGGTTCCGCGGCTGGCAGCTCGTGTTCATCGTCGAGGGTGTACCGACAGTGCTCGTGGCCGTCGCGGTGCTCGCGTTGCTGCCGGAGACACCGCGCGAGGCGCGCTGGCTCGAGCCTGCGGAGCGCGACTGGCTCGAGTCGACGATCGCGCGCGAGAACGCGACCAAGGCGCGCGTCGGTGCGATGTCATTGCGCCGGGGCTTCACCGATCGGCGCGTGCTCATCGCGACCGTGTTCAGCTTCTTCCTCGTCTGCTGCAACTTCGGCACGGTCTTCTGGCTGCCGCAGATCCTGAAGTCTCTAGGGTCTCTCACGAACCTGCAGGTTGGGCAGCTTTCGGTCGTGCCGTACCTGCTCGGCGGCGTGGGCATGATCTTCTGGGGACGGCATTCCGACCGCGGGCACGATCGACGCTGGCACCTCGTCGCGAGCGGTGTGCTCGCGATGATCGGCTATGCGCTCGCGGGGCTCGCGTCGACGCCGGCGGTCTCGTTCGTCGGACTCTGCCTCGCCACGCTCGCGGTCTGGAGCATGTTCGGAGTCTTCTGGGCGATCGCCGCCGACCAGCTCGCGGGCCCGGCCGCCGCGGTGGGCCTGGCGTTCATCAACAGTGTCGGGACGCTCGGCGGTTTCGTGGCGCCGCTGCTGATGGGCTACATTCGGGAGCTCACCGGTGCCTTCTCGGGCAGCCTGCTCGCGCTCGCCGCGTCTGCGGCGCTCACGGCGCTGATCGCACCGCTGCTCTACGTGCGCCCGCGCGGGCCCGAAGTCGCGCTCAGTTGAAGACGAAGCCCGCGTTGACCGGGATCAGCTGGCCGGTGAGCGCGAGTGCGCCAGGGGTGAGCAGGAACACGACCACGTCGACGATATCCTCGGGGACCTGCGGACCGGGTACCGCCCGCCCCCCTTCGTAGAGCGCGTGTCGCTCCGGTGGAACGCTTTCCGTCGCCTCGTTGCGCATGAGGCCGGGTGCCACGACGGTGATGCCGATCCCGCGAGGACCGAGCTCGCGCGCAAGCGAACGGGTCATCGAGATCACGGCGCCCTTGCTCGCGACATACGCGAGCAGCCGCGGCGCCCCCCAGAGCGCGGTATCCGACGCGAGGTTGACGATGCGCGCATCGCCGCCCCCCTCGAGCAGCGGCAGCATCGCACGCGTCACGAGCCAGGTGCCACGCACGTTAACGCGCATCACGCGGTCCCATAGCTCGATGTCGATCTGCTCGACGGGCGTGCCGCCGAGCCGAGTGGCGAGCGCCGCGTTGTTGACCAGGCCGTGCACGGCGCCTTCATGCTGACGCACCGACGCTGCAAAACGTTCGATGGAATCCGGCTCGGCGAGGTCGATGTCCTCGTAGCGGACAGCGGCGCCGGTCGCGGCAATCTCCGCCGCCGTGCGACCGCCGAGCTCGCTCAACACGTCGCCAAGTACGAGGCGCGCGCCGAATCGCGCACAAGCGAAGGCGATCGCGCGGCCCACACCGCGGGCGGCGCCTGTTACGACGATCGTGCGACCTTCGAGCATGCGGCCCACGCTACGGGTTCAGCCCGCCGCGCGCGACGCCTGGGCCTCTTCGCATTCGACGAACTCGCGGGCCTTGCGGGCCAGTATGCGGCGCAGGCTCACGACGCCGAGGTCGTTCTGGTAAAGCAGCTCGCGGGAGCGCGCGTCCGGGTGAATGCTCGCCATCATGCGGCGGTCCTGCTCGAGAACGTACCAGTGGCGGACCTCGAGATGCGCCCGGAACAGGAACCGCCACGCCTCACGCGCGGTGGCTGATACCTGCCGAGTGCGCCAGAAGAAGATCTGGCAGTTGGACTCGTCGACCGGCGTTACACATGCGATCACGAACATCGGTCCGCCCGGTCCGCCCGCGGGCGGGTAAGGTATCAGCACGCGCGACCACGTGAACGACGTCTCGATCGCAACCTCGGCCCAGTCGACGTTGACACCCTGCTGCGCGACGCGCTCGACGATGAACCCCTGAGGCGTCGACTGGATCTTGACCTTGTCCTCGCGCATACCGCGCGACAGCGTGAACGTGTCGTTGTGCAGATAGATGCCGTGCATCGGGTCGACGAGGTTGTCGAGCACGTAGCGATAGTTGCAGTTCCACGGCGAGGTCGTGAGAAAGGGCACCCATTCCGGGCTCGTGAGCTCGTTCGGCAGAGCGAGCGGCACGGGCTCGACCTGGCCAGGTGCCGGGAACCAAACGAAGACGCCGTCGGCGGCTTCCGTAACCGCATAGGACTCGTTGGTCTTGCGGCCCTCGAGCCCGCAATTTCCGATCGCCGGCACACGCACGATCCGGCCCTGCCCGTCGAGCGTAACGCCGTGGTAATGACAGGCCAGGTCCGAATCGCTGACCTCGCCGAGCGAGAGGCGGGCGCCGCGGTGTGGACAGCGATCCTCGAGGCAATGGGCCTGCCCATCCGCGCCGCGCCAGACGACGAGCTCCCGGCCCAGCGCCTTGATCGCGCGCACCGCTCCGGAGGGCAGATCGCCCGACTTTGCGACCACGTACCAGCGACCTGGCAGACCCCTGTCGAGCAGCGACTCAGCACGCTGATCGAGATCGGTCTGTCGCATCGATACCTCCTTCCCGGTCGTGACTGACGCGGCGCGACACTCAAGCGCGCTGCGAATAAGCCTCGTCCAGCGACACGTTGATGCGCTTCAGCTCATCGTCGAGCACCTGAGCTGTCCAGGGCCCCGTTTCGCCCGAGGGGCGCCGGATCCCCGCAGCCTGCAGTGAGATCGCGACCGTCGCGAAATCGTGTTCGCCGCGCGCGAAGATCGCGTCGAGGGCGTCGGCCAGCGCCCGCTCCGCCGGTTCGAGCGGTCGGCGCAGGGACTGGTTGGCAAGCGCCTGGTAGATCGCCTCGTCCGGCTCGCGCCCCATGGGCCACCTGACATTGTCTGACAATTTTAGTGTAGCGGGAATGACCAGAGTGTCAACGTCCAACCGAGGTTTCGCTGCCGCCGGGCCGGGGGCGCTTGCGGTCAGCGGACTCGGGGCAGAATGTGGATCCGGTAGGTGTGGTCGATCCGCTTGTCGCGAATCGGGTCGGCGATTTCGAACCTGAACTCGGCAGACGGCCGAACGCCGCCGTGCGCCGTGAGAGTGCCGCAGAACATCACCGTGCCTTCATGCAGCACGCCGCCCCTGGCGAAGCGCTGCAGCAGGTCCCTCGGTGGCAGCATTGCAGTCACCGCGCCTTCCTGGTACGGGACGTGCGTGCCGCCCTCCAGGACCCACGAGCGCAGCACCAGCCGGTCCCAGTGCTGCTCGACATCCTCGAGCGCCCAGAACTCGCGTGCAACTGGCTTGTCGCAGATCTGCTTCGATACGGCAACGTCGTAGGTCTCGACGTCGCGGTCGGTGTGGTCCGAGCCGACCCCGACCCAGAGTTGGCCTGCCGTCTGCAGCAGGACGAACTCGACCTCTCCGCTCGACTGTTCGCCGAGCATCTCGACCGACTCGGCCGTCGTGAGACGCGAAGCCGACACGCGGTAGAAGACGGGCGTTCTCGAGGGGCGCTGCACGCCGAGCGCCTCGAGCTCCACGATGTGCTTCTCGACCGCCGCACGATCCCGTCCCGTCCAGCCGGCGATGACCAGTTCGTCGATGACGACTGGCCGTGCGGTGGCCGAGCGTGCGTTGACCAATGTCAGCTCGATGACGTTGCCTGGCACGGAGCCTCCTCTGCTGCCTTGGGGAGTTGGCCGATCTCGCGCGGCGCAAGCGCGCCGATCCGTTTAAGATTGTCTGACATGCCCGTGGGGCGAGTCCAGCGGGCCGGTGACTTCGATGGCGTACGATCCTCGCACGGCACGTTATCTCTGTTTCGCGGACGGAAGAGAAGCGTTCGGTGATAACCGCGACACGCCGCGAGCATGGCTCGAACGCTGCCTCGAACAGATCGCGAAGCGCGAGCCCGAGGTACGCGCGTTCGTTGCGCTCGACGTCGATGCCGCACGCAAGGCGGCCGACGCCGCGAGCGAGCGATGGCGCCGCGGGCAGCCACTCTCGAACCTCGACGGCATGCCTGTCGCCATCAAGGACTGCTTCGACGTCCAGGGGCTGCCGACCAGGGTCAACAGCGCACTCTTCGAGCATCGCATCGGCGAAGTGGACGCCGCGCATGTCGATGCGTTGCGTCGCGGCGGCGCCGTGCTCGTTGGCAAGACGACAACCACGGAGCTGACGATGGCGCTGCCGGCGCCGACGTGGAACCCGTGGGATCTCACGCGCACACCGGGCGGCTCGTCTTCGGGCTCGGCGGCGGCGGTGGCCGCGCGCATGCTGCCGATCGCAACCGGGAGCCAGGTGCGCGGCTCCGTGATTCGGCCCGCGTCGATCTGCGGGGTCATCGGCTTCAAGCCGACGTTCGGCGCGCTGAATCGGCACGGGGGCTTCGATCCGAATCCCAGTCTCAACCATCTCGGTCTGCTCGGCGGCACGCTGACGGACGTCTGGGAAACGGCCCATTATCTCGGACAGGTCGCCGGGCCGGATCCGGGGTGCAGGCCGTTTGAAGGACCTGCCAGGCTGCCCGCGGCGCGCGCGCCGGCACGGCTCGCCCGTCAGCTGACGTGCGGCTGGTCGAAGACCGATGAGCCTTCTCAGGCGGCGTTCGAGCAACTGCTCGCCGAGCTGCGCTCGCGCGGCATCGAGATCGTCGAGCCCGGCGCGAACTCCGACCTCGAGGCCTACGAAGCCGCGACGACGGCGACGCCGGAATTCTTCTTCGATATCCTGGCCTGGGAGCTGCGCTGGCCGTTGCGGCCCATGAGCGAAACGCGGCCCGACGCGGTGAGCGCGGGGGTCCGCGGTTACATTGAAAGTGCAAGTCAGCTCAGCGTCAGCGATTACGGCTCGGCGCTCGCGCGACGCGATCGCCTCCGCGCTCTGCATCGCGCGCTCGCGGGTCGCGTCGACGCGTTTATCACGCTGGCCCACATCGGGCCTGGGCAGAAGGGGCATCCGCCAGTCGGAACGCCGTGGTACAACGACGCGTCCTCGGCGATCGGCGCGCCGACGTTGAATCTGCCCCTGCTCTCGATCGAGGACGTGCCGCTCGGGGTGCAACTCATGGGTTTCGAGGGTGCGGACGCCGATCTCGTGTCGGTCGCGCGCTGGCTCCTCGAAGCGTCGGGCTGCCCGACCGTCGGGCCCGGCTGAGCGCTACGCCGCGCGTGCCTCGCGCCTGTACCAGTCGACGATCTCGCTCCCGGTCGCGAGCCAGACGCGATCGTGCCCACGGATGTGCGCCAGCGCACGCTCGAGATGCTTCGCGCGGAACGGATGTCCGCACAGGAACGGGTGCACAGAGATCGACATCACGCGCGGGATGCGCTTGCCGTCTTCGTAGAGCGTGTCGAACTGGTCGACGATGATCCGGAAGAAGTCCTCGCCCGTGCCGCCGTGCATCAGGAACACCGGAATGTCGCCGATCTCAAGCGTGTAGGGGAGCGCGACGATCGACCCATTTCGAGTCTTCATCGAGTACGGCAACTCGTCGTTGCACCAGTCCGCCACATAGTCGATCCCGACCTCGGCGAGCAGATCGAGGGTATTGTCGGTTTCGGTGAGCGCGGGCCCCAACCATCCGCGCGCCTTTCGACCCGTTGATTTCTCGATGACGTCCAGCACGTGACCGATGAGCTCGCGCTCTGCCTGCTCGGGCATCCCCGTGAAGAGCGACGAGTTGTTGTGGCCATGAGCCATCCACTCCCAGCCGAGCCGGTTGCCCTCGGCGACGATCTGCGGGTACTGGTCGCAGACTTCGGAGTTGAGCGCGGCGGTGACGGGGATGCCCTGTCGCTCGAAAATCTCCATGAGACGCCAGATGCCCACGCGCGCACCGTAGTCGCGCCAGGCGTAGTTGAGCACGTCCGGCTTCAGCGACGCCGTCATCGGCGTCAGCGACATCGCGGGCTTGTCGTAATGAAAATGCTCGACGTTCGGCGTGACCCAAAGCGCCACGCGCGCATCGTCGGGCATTCGGAGCGGGGGCCGCTGCACGATGGGCGAATAGGCAAACCTGCCGTGTTCCATGGATCGGTACCTCCAACGCGTGCTAGACAGCGACTGCTGCCCACTTCCTCGACCGTGGTCAAATCAGGAACTGGAGCAGCGGCATCTCCTGATCGACGTTGATAAGCAGAACCTTCTTGTGGTGCATCCGCAATTCGTCGCCGATCCGCCGCAGGCCGTGGATGCTGTGACCCGCCCAGAGCTGCTGCTCGCGTTCGCGCGCGACGGCCAGCAGGAAGTTCGAGCCCACGCGGACATGATCGGCGTCGACGGTCTCGATCTCGATGTTGGAGACGATGCGTCGCATCCGCGGTGTAGGGTCCTGCGCGAGCACAGTGCCGCTCTTCAGCCGCTGGATGCGCTGCTGAAGGCGCTCGTAATCGTCGTAGATGATCGAGACTTCGCGTGAGGGGTCGACGTCGTCCGAGTTGCAGGGCACCCAGTAGCGCGCGTCCTGCGTCCATAGCGCGAGCCACTCATCGTACAGGTGCGTGTCCATGAGGCGGGCTTCCCGGTACAGGAAGCGTTCGACGAGCGCATCGCCCATCGCGGAGTCGTGCCCGCGTTCACGCGGCATGCTGCTTCATGACCTGGGCGTAGTGCTGCCACATACCGCGCAGGTGATTCTCGTCCATCGTGTAGCCGGTCGAGCCGCCATCGGGAAGGATCCGGTCGCGGTGCAGTCCGCGACCGATGAACTGCCAGTCGTCGCCCTGCGCGTTCACGCCGACCTGGTTGCGCTCCATGATCTCGATGTCGTCGGGGGAAATCAGCCCGCCGGGTCCGAAGCCGAACTCGTGCTCGCGAAGCCGCGCCTCGTTGATCTCGGGTGGTGCGCCCTTGAGCAGCAGCGGGTGGTAATAGACGTACGTCGCGTCGACGGCTACCGGCTGTACTCGGCGGATGTGCGTCATGACGTAAATCAGATTGGGAAACACGTACACGAGCGGCGGCGTCGTGCCGAGCAGCGCCGCGGCCTTCTCCTTGCCGTAGCGTCCTTCCATCATCTCGACGTACGCGAGCCGCGCCGGCGTTGGCTTGCGAGCTGGCGCGGCCACCGATGCGCCGCGGTAGTCCTCGACCATGTGCCCGCCCGGCAGCGAGCGGATCACGTCGGGCACGTCGTTCTGATAGAGCGAGCTCAAGTCGAGGCCCGTGCGCCTGCTGTGCAACTCGAATGCAATCCGGTGCAGGAACGGCCCGTGGTAGTCACCCTCCAGCGAGTTCTCCGGTAGGAACTTCCAGTTGCCGTTGTAGCGGAGCTTCTGGATGCCGGTGCAGAGTTCAGCCTCGCCGGTCGGCGATACATCCATGAACAGGTCGATGTACTCCTTGACCTGCCCAAGGTGTTCATCGAGCGAGATGCCGGACGCACTCAGGCTGGCGAACATTAGACCGCGATACGCGCCGAGCCTGGGCACTTCGGTCAGCCCGAAGTCCTCGCGTCGCAGTTTGTCGTCATAGCCTTCTTCGAACGTCGGTGCGAGCAGTCCGCCGGTGTTCGCGTAGGTCCAGCCGTGATACGGGCAACGAAGCTCGCGACCGTTGCCCCGATCACGGTGACAGACGAGATTGCCCCGATGCCGGCAGCGGTTGAAAAACACGCGCACGCGATCGTCGTCGCCGCGCAGCATGATCACGGGCTGTCGCCCGATCTGCCGCCGCACGTAGTCACCGGCCTTCGGGACTTCGCTCGTGTGGCCGACGTAGACCCAGACCTTGTGCCAGATCGCTACGAACTCGCGCTCGAAAACCTCCGGATCGCGGTACAGCCGGCCGTGGATGCGGCTGCCGCGGATCAGCGCGTCCCAGTCGATGATGCTTGGCTGCGCAGACACTGCGTGCCTCCTCCTGCGTGTGCCGGGTGCAGCGGCTCAGGCGAAGGGCGGGTCGGAGCCCCTGATCTGGACGCGGTACCCGGAGCGCACATTCGGATAATAGTCCCAGATCGCGAGGTGCTGCGCGCAGCGGTTGTCCCAGAACGCAATCGAGTGCTTCTCCCAGCGAAAGCGGCACTGGAAATCCGGCTTCTCCAGGTGGCTGTAGAGGAATGACAGCAGTGCCGCACTCTCGCCCGGCGGCAGCTCGTTGATGTGCGAGGTAAAACCCCGGTTTACATAGATGAGCTTTCGCTTGGTCTCCGGGTGGCGCGGGATCACCGGATGCGTCGAAACCGGGAACTTGCCGTCCGGTTTGAAGCGCCGGAATGCCAGCCCGCCATCGTGCGTCGCGGTGAGACCGTCGAGATATGTCTTCATGCGGTCCGAGAGCGCGTCATACGCGGCGTACATGCTCGCGAACAAGGTATCCCCGCCGCGTGGCGGGAGCGTGTGGAGGTGCAGGATGCTGCCCATGGGAGGGATGGGATCGCAGGACAGGTCGGTGTGCCACTCCTCCCCTGCGATATGCTTCGATTTCTCATCCGCATGGATCGGCCGCACCTCGGGGTGCTGCTCGAGGCCCGGCATCGCCGAGTGCAGGTGCAGCTCGCCGAAACGTCGTCCGAAAGCCTTGTGGGTCTCGAGGTCCATCGGCTGGTTGCGGAAGAAGATGACCTGATGTTCGAGCAGCGCGACGCGGATCTCGTCGATCTGCCCTTGCGACACCGATTTCGTGAGATCGACGCCGCTGACGATGCCACCGATGCGCGGAGTGAGCGGCTCAACTCTGATCGTCTCGTACGCCATGCGCGACCTTGCCCGGTGAGCGTCCCGATTGTCAGATTGTATGACAGATTCAACTGTCCCGTGTAGAGTCATCCGCCATGCGGATCGCGGTGCCGGATCTCATCTCGAATTCCTATTTTCCGGTGATCGCAGCGAGGGAGCTAGGCCTCTTCGCGGCCGAAGGTCTCGATGTCTCGGTCGAACTCGTGTTCCCGGTCAACAAGGCATACGAGTCGCTGCGCGACGGGTCGGTCGCGTTTGTGGGCGGCTCGGCGCATTCCGCTCTCGCCGCCTTCCCGGACTGGCGCGGCGTCCGGTTGCTCTGCGCGCAGGCGCAGGGCATGTACTGGTTTCTAGTGATGCGCAGCGATCTCGGCGCGCGTCGCGGAGATCTCGACTGCGTCAAAGGGCGCCGCATCGGAGCCGCGCCCTGGGTCGACATGGGGCTCAAGCAGCTGCTGATCGCTGCCGGCTACGATTTCGAACGTGACGACATCCGGATTGCGCCAGTGCCGGGCGCGCTCCACGCCGGCGTCAACTTCGGCATCAACGCTGCCCGCGCGCTCGAGGAGCGCAAGATCGACGGGTTCTGGGCAAACGGCATGGGCACCGAGGTCGCCGTGCGCCGCGGTGTCGGTACGGTAGTGCTCGACGTCCGGCGGGGGGATGGGCCGCGGGGCTGCTTCGACTACACGTTCAGTGCGGTCGCCACGACCGACGAGCTCGTGAGGACACGGCCGGACGTTGCGGCCGCGACCGTACGCGCGATCAGGAGGACCCTCGCCGAACTGAGGAGCGACCCGAGCCGCGCCACCGTGGCCGCACGCCGCGTCTTCCCCCCCGATGAGACCCTGCTCATCGCCGAGCTGATCCGTCGTGATCTGCCGTATTACGATCCGTCGATCTCGCGGACGACGGTCACCGGCATGAACCGGTTTGCGTGCGAGCTCGGCCTGATCGATGCGGACGTCGACTACGAGCGGATCGTCGCTACGCAATTCGCGCCGCTCTGGCAAAGCTGACGCGTGCAGTCGGCGCACTCCGTGGATGCAGCACCCGACGGGCGCCTCGCCAAGTATGGCTGGGTCATCGTCGCGGTATGCACGTTCGGGATCTCGACGGGCCCTGGAGCGTTCGCGCTCGGCTCCGCGGGACAGTTCATCGGCGCCTTTCACGACGAGTTCGGCTGGGACCGGACCGAAGTCAGTTTCGGGTTGCTGGTCCTCACGGTCACGACCGCGCTTTCGCTGCCGTTCATCGGCCGGCTGATCGACCGGTACGGCGCCCGCCGCGTGGTGATTCCTTCTCTCGTGCTGTTCGCGGGGTGTCTCGCAGCGATACCGCTCTTCGTGCACGAGCTCTGGCAGCTGAATCTCGTCTACGTGCTAATGGGTAGTCTCGCGGCGGGCACGAACAGCACGCCGTTCGTGCGCGTGATTTCCGCGTGGTTCGACCGCTCGCGCGGTCTGGCAATCGGCATCGCGGGCAGCGGTACCGGGCTCGGCTTCGCCTACGTGCCGCTCGTCGTCGAGTATATGACGACGCATCACGGATGGCGGTCCGCGTATTACGCACTCGCGACCATCGTGCTCGCGCTCACGCTGCCACTCGTGTGGATCCTATTCAAGGAACGTCCGGCTGACGTGGGGCTCAGCGTTGACGGCACGCCGCTGCAACACCATCGTTCGGCCGACGTCGAGAGCGCGAGCGAAAGCGCGGGTTGCACGCTGCGCGAGGCCCTCGCAAAACGCGACTTCTGGGTGCTGATGGTCGTGTTCGTCGGTCTCGCGTTCGTTGTCTACGGCGTGCTTCCGCATCTCGTGCCGCTGCTCAAGGACCGTGGCATCCCGTCGGGCCTCGCCGCGCTGATCGCCTCGACGTTCGGTCTCTCGGCATTCGTCGGGCGCGTGGTGATCGGCTGGCTCATCGATCACTTCTTCGCACGCAACGTGGCGCTCGTCTTCTTCGCGCTGTCCGGTGCAGGGCTGGCGCTGCTGAATTCCGAAGCGCCAGTCTGGCTGTACTTCGCCGCCGCCGCACTCGTCGGCGGCGGTCTCGGCGCGGAGGTCGACCTGCTTGCCTACCTCACGAGCCGTTACTTCGGGCTGCGTTGCTTCTCGGAGATCTTCGGCGTGCTGTTCGGCGCGATCCTTGTCATGATCGGCGTCGGGCCCGTCGTCTTCGGACTCGTCCATGACAGGACGCAGTCGTATGCCGACGTGATGCAGGCCGGCATCGGCCTGTGCATCTTTGCCGTGCTCGTGATGGTGCTTTTGAGGCCTTACCCGAAGTGGGGCGCGCAGGAGGCGCCGCGCGCCTAGGGCATCAACAACCCGCCATTGACGTGGATCACCTGGCCGGTGATCTGGCTCGCTGCATCGGACAACAGGAAGATCGCGACGCGCGCAATCTCGACGGGTTGCGGGATCGTGCCGAGCGGCATGTTCCTTCTCACGCGCTCGACGCCGGCGTCGCCGCCGTTCATCGCGCGGAATCGCGGCGTATCGATCGGCCCCGGCGCTATACAGTTGACCCGTACCCGATCGGGCGCGACGACCGCCGCGAATGAGCGCGTGAACGCCATCACGCCCGCCTTGGCTGCCGTGTACGCGACTCGATCCGGTCCGGGGATCGAGCCGTACCCGCTGCTCGTCGTCACGATCGCACCACGCCCGCTTCCCTTGAGGTGCGGGAGCGCCGCGCGGCACACGACGTACGCGCTCGTGAGGTTGAAATCGATTTCAGCCTTCCACGCGTCGAGGTCCATCGCCATGAACGGGCCCACTCGCGCGCCGCCCACTGTCACGAATACGGAATCGAGTCCGTCCTGCGCCTCGCCGGCCTCGGCAAGCACGCGATCGATAGCGAGCGGATCCGTCGCATCCGCTGCCGCAAAACGCGCCGCGGATCCGAGTCGGGTCACCATGTCCGCCGTCGCGGGATTGACGTCGAGGACTGTGACCTTCCCTCCGAGTCCGACCGCGAGCTCGGCCGCTGCCCAGCCGAGCCCCGACCCTCCGCCGACGACGACGAGGCTGCGACCGTCGAACCGGATCATGTGCCCTCGTAATAGTGGATCTCGAGCAGCAGACAGCCACCGACCGACTTGAACGGCCCGTGGTAGACACCCGGGGGACGACAGGCATACGTGTACGTCGCGAAGCGCTCACCGCCCAGTCCGTTGCGGTCGTTGCCGACCCACAGATCTCCGGTCACCAGGAACACTTCTTCCCAGTAGTCGTGCACGAACGGCTCCTGCGAGAAGAAACCGGGCGGCATGCGCAGCAGTCGCGTGCGGGTCCCGGTCTTGCGTTTCTGATCGAGCGCGCCCGAGAGGATCTTCTGCTGAACCCCGGAATCGGCGGCATACCCAGGCGGCAACTCCCAGCCTCCCTGCATATCCACCGGGCCGAATTCGCTGTGCTCTTTGTTGATTGACATCGTCGCTCCGCCAGACGGCGGAAAATATTGTCTGACAAATTTTGGGGTGTCAACGACGGGCAGTGAACCACCGCGAAGTCCCCCTCACCGGCCGACCAGGCGTTCGAGGTGCTCCGGGTAGCGGGCTCCCTGCAACTCGATATTCGAGGCAGCGGTTCCGATCTCACTCAGGTCTTCGGACGTGAGCTCGATATCCGCTGCGCCAAGGTTCTCCTCGAGGCGGTGCAGTTTCGTGGTGCCCGGGATCGGAACGATCCAGGGTTTCTGTGCCAGCAGCCACGCAAGGGCGATCTGCGCGGGCGTAGCCCTCTTTCGCGCCGCAATCGCGCCGAGCACGTCGACCAGCGCCTTGTTCGTTTTTCGGGCCTCGGGCGTGAAGCGCGGGAAGATGTTCCGGAAGTCCGTCTTGTCAAACGCCGTGTTCTCGTCGATCTTGCCGGTGAGGAAGCCTTTGCCGAGAGGGCTGAACGGGACGAAGCCAATGCCGAGCTCCTCGAGCGTCGGTATTACCACACCCTCCGGCTCTCGCCACCACACCGAGTACTCACTCTGCAGTGCCGCAACCGGCTGGATCGCGTGGGCACGACGGATCGTGTGGACTCCGGCTTCGGACAGGCCAAAGTGCCTGACCTTGCCCTCGCGGATCAGCTCCTTGACGGCGCCGGCAACGTCCTCGATCGGAACCTCCGGATCGACGCGGTGCTGGTAGAGCAGATCGATCGTGTCTATCTTGAGACGCTGCAACGAGGCTTCAGCCGCCTCCCTGATGTGCTCTGGCCGACTGTCCAGGCGGGGCTGCCGACTCTCGCCATCCATCCTCAATCCGAATTTGGTCGCGATCGCGACCATGCCGCGAAACGGCGCGAGCGCTTCACCGAGGAGTTCTTCGTTGGCAAAGGGACCGTAGCCCTCGGCGGTGTCGAAGAAAGTGACTCCGCGCTCAGCGGCCGCCCGGATCACGGCAATCATTTCGCCCCTGTCGCCGGCCGGGCCGTAACCGACGCTCATCCCCATGCAGCCCAGCCCGAGGGCCGACACCTCGAAGCCGCCTCGCCCCAGCGTGCGCGTTTGCATGACTCCCTCCGGTCGAAAATTCCCTACGCGGCAGACTAGACCCCGCGGGCCGTGCCCTTGCAACGACTCAGGCAACAAATGCCCGCGGTGTGCCCGCCGGCATGGCAGACGCGGCTACGGCGCGGCGATCAGCGGTGCCACCGTTCGCGCGATGGCTAGCAATCGACGATCCTGCTTGTTCGCCGCGACGAGCGACATGCCGACGGGCGCAGAACCGGCCGCGTGGCAAGGCAGCGTGATCGCACAGCCATCAAGAAAATTCACGAGTGCGGCATTGCGGAGCATCAGCCGGTTCGTCGCAAAGTACGGCTCGTCCTTTTCCAACGCAGCGATCTCGGGCGCGATCTGGGGAACGGTCGGCATGACCCAGATAG
>Ga0075428_100004975_pt1 | contig 14757 bp, 9 predicted proteins | sample RhiMetdeltSRZDD2_FD_75291 | JGI IMG/M metagenome (GOLD analysis project Ga0075428, IMG submission 75291) | Populus rhizosphere microbial communities from Tennessee, USA - Rhizosphere MetaG P. deltoides SRZDD2 | ecosystem: Host-associated > Plants > Roots > Rhizosphere > Soil | place: USA...
TGGATCAAGGACGCTATCCAGAAGCTGAACCACTGCTCCGGCGTGCTCTCAACATTCAGGAAAAGAAAGGAGGCCCTGAGCACCCCTCTGTCGGGGCAACTCTCAATACTCTCGCTACACTTCGCAAAAACCAGGGCCGCTACATCGACGCCGAACCCCTCTTTCGAAGGGCATTGTCTATTGGAAAGAAGGCCTCAGGGTTGGAACACCCCGCGGTGGCTGCCATCACGAACAACCTGGCAGAAGTGTGTCACCTGCTAGGCCGATTTCGTGAAGCCGAAACACTGTATCGCCAAGCGATCAGGATTCTGGAAAAGGCTCTGGGGCCAGACCACTCCGACGTGGCTATGGCCTTGAACAATCTGGCCTCCGTCTATCAGGATGAGCAGCGCTACGCTGAGGCCGAGCCGCTGTTCCAGCGAGCTTTGTCAATTAAGGAACGAACCCTGGGTGAAATGCATCCCGACGTAGCGATCATTGCCAACAACCTGGGGAGCATGTACCACTACCAAGAAAAGTACTCCCAGGCCGAGCCCTTACTGCTGCGGTCATTGAAGATACGGGAAAAGGCACTGGGTCCGGAGCACCCTGCAGTGGCCCAAGTCCTCCAAAACTTGGCGAAAGCATACTTCCAACAGCTTCGATACGGTGAAGCGGAAGCGCTCTACAGGAGGGCCGTGGCCATCATGGAGAAGCGACTCGGTCCCGATCACCCCGATCTCGCCCACACGCTGAACAGATACGCTTTGCTCTTGCAGGAGACCAAACGGAAATCCGAAGCCTCAACGATGAAAGCCCGCGCCAAGGCAATCCTGACAAACAACCCTGCCACTCGAGCAGCAAACCAAACCGTCGACGTGCGGGATCTCGACCGCAAGTGGAAAGAGTGAAGAAACGGGTCACGAGCTTACGACCAAATATGAGAACGAAGCAGGCTGCTGACGCATGTGGGGGGCCTTCTCGGGCGGGTTCCTGTCCTTGGTTCAATGACGAGACCAGCTGAGATTTGTGGACGGCCAGCCGCTGGATCGCGTCTCACAAAGCCAGTCAAGTTTGCCCTCGGCTGTTCGGAGTCAGTCGGAACCTCGAAGTTGGGGAGGTGTATCGGCAAGAAGCGGGTCGCTGCCGGCTAGAAAACCGCCTGGAGCTTTTACACCTGCGGCACAAGAACCAAGTACTCCATCGAACTGGCAAGTCTGGGCAGGCAGTTTCCCTACTATGGCGGTTCTAATCACTAAGCCATCAGCCGACGAACACCTCTATTGAACCCTCCGCCTGTGACACTCTCTACTACAGCGTGATTTGTACGACGGATTCATCAACGTCTTCACAGTGATCTTGTCTCTGAAGTATCACCAGACGTTTTCGACGCCTCGGTGGAATCTCTTTCGCATCTCATTTCCGATCCGAATGTCTCTGTTGGGTCTTCGTCTCGCCACCTCACCACATTCAGATTGTTGATCACCTAAAAACCACCAACGGGATTGGGTTTCTTCCCACACCTGACTTTCTTTTCGGTCGTTTTATCCGCCGCTTTTTCTGCCGGGTTATCAAAAAATCACTTGACGAATCACTATTCTCGCCTAAGATGCATCTAGAAATTGATATATCTATTTACAGAGGTACTTGGACGGAGGTGAATATGAATCCAGCAACAGGCGCACCACCCGAGCAGTTCTTGCCGCTCTCGCTCTCGGTGTTTCACATTTTGCTGTCTCTCTGCGATCAGGAACGACATGGTTACGGGATCATGAAAGAAGTTCGGGCCCGCACCGACGGTGAGGTCAGGCTGGCTCCGGGGCTTCTGTATGGAAACCTGAAACGGTTGATCGATCAGGGGCTCATCGAGAAATCGAACGAGCGTCCCGATGCTGAATTCGATGACGAACGACGACGCTACTATCGCTTGACGGCTTTTGGACAACGGGTGGCGGCTGCGGAAACACAGAGATTGGCGAAGCTTCTGACTACTGCTCGCGCTAAGCGACTCTTGATTGGGCCAAAGCTAGCGGAGAGCAGGCGGTGAGACATGGCTGAGCGCACAGAGAGAATCTTGTCCGCTTCCGAACACCTTTACCTCTTGATGATTCAGTTGTATCCGAAGGAGTTCCGTTCGGAGTTTGGACACGAGATGTTTCAGTCATTCCGAGACGGAAATCACGACGAACTCTCCCGTGGCGGCGTCTGGGCACTGCTGCCTTTTTGGGGGGAAACCGCTTTGGACTTGGCGGCTACCGTCTCGATCGAGCATTTGAAAAAGAGAAAGGCGATGGATCGCCTTGAGAGAGACCTTCGCTGGGATCTGCGCCATGGCCTTCAGTCGTTTTTGCGGCATTCTCAACTGGTCTTCAAGTACGTCATCTCTGCCTCGTTGATACTGTCCTTAGCAGCTATTATTGGAAGCGTTCTCTACAGGGAATACAAGCAGGTGCAGGTGAATGCTGTGTGGAAAGAGGCTACTGGACAGACGCCTGATGAAGTCTACGAATCCATTCTCAGAGGCTTTCCCCGGGGAACGGAAAACAACACTACTATGGAGATTAGGGCTATTGGGGAACGCCTCGGAATCTTCCAGGAAGCCGTCAAGAAGCAAACTCCGCCGATCGGGTGGGGGGTTCATGATGTCCCGCCCTATTTGAAAGAGCAATTGGAAAGCGAAACGGATGATATCGCAGAGCTGCCGCAGGACGTGAAAACTTACCTTCGAGATCATGCCGAGGATCTGAGCAAGCTCGAAAACCTCGTGCTGCGGACTGATGCTCCCACGTGGGAGAACAATTTCGGCTTGTTGGCAGCCGCCCCTGTTCCAAACTTGCGATCCTTGCTCCGGCTCTACGCTGCCCTCGCCTTGGATAGTCTCCACCAAAACCGTCTTGGAAGGAATCGTGATGCGCTCAAAGGGCTTGAAGCCTCGTGGAAAATCAATGAGTCGCTTCGTGAGCGCCCTGATGTCATGAGTCAACAGATTGCTTTGGCTGGCCTTAATATGCAGCTAGGCGTCTTGCGCAAGATCAAAATGGTTCCATTGGACTGGGAACAAAGAATGGCGGCCGTTAACCTTCAGGAGTCCGTGATGACAGCCCTGAAGTTCGATGCAGTGGCTGTTTCCATGGAGTTGGGTGAACGTGAAATCCAACATGTTGCGGATTCATTCTCCTGGAGCGGTGTTCGCAAGCAGTTTGGGCGCGTCGTAGCCGTGCGGTTTCTTGATGTCGCGGGAATGGCCCTTGGGCGACTGAAGTTGACTGATGGATGTTCATTTGATCCAGACCGATTCCAGCACGAGATCGAGGAGTCGCTTCCCGGCTGGTTGCGCGCGGGGATCACCGTTGCGTCCGCCCGTTTGTGGAAGACGGTGGCATGGACCCGACTAAACTTGGAACTAACGCAGCGGGTTCTCCAGTTAAGGCGGTTGCAACCTGCGTCAGAGAGCCACGCTATTGAGTCGATGAGGGTTTCTTCCCTCTGTCCAGATGCGAAATGGGAGCACCAAAGAATGGCTGATGGTCGAGTGCTGGTCTCCTGTTCATGGTTTCCGAATTGGGCAAACCGAGAGACTGGATTGGGGTCATTGCCCGTCAGATATACCCTGAAGACCGAACCAAGAACACAAAGGATTCAATGAAGATGAGAGGTCCATCAATGAGGGCATTGGTTCCCCTTCCTGATTCTTGCATTCCTGCCTGTCGGCAGGTTAGTCACACAGCGGGAGGGAGGTCGAAGAGCCAGCAAAGCTTTTGGGGATCATTTTTGGAGTGGAACCGGGGCACAGCGGTTTTGCACTTGTAACTCATCACTCGTCACCGCTTTTATGACCTCTGACCGTTGGGCAGAAATCAATAGGGTCTTGGACGCGGCCCTAGGGCTCGCGGAGGCCGGGCAGCTGGTCTTTCTCCGAGAAGCCTGCAAGGGAGATGAAGAGCTGCGCTCCGAAGTCGAATCGCTGCTTGCGTGGCACAACCCGGCCCAGCAGTTCCTCAGCCAGCCGGCCTTCGAGCTGATAGCCGAAGAACTAGCTGGGGAGCGTCCGTCAATGCTCGGACAGCAGTATGGCCCTTACCACATTTTGAGTGTACTGGGTGTGGGCGGGATGGGCGAGGTTTACAAGGCTAGAGACACGCGGCTGAATCGCACCGTAGCTATCAAGGTGTTGCCCAAACACCTATCTGAGCGAACTGATCTGCGCCGGCGGCTGGAGCGGGAGGCGCGCGCTATTGCCAGTCTGGATCACCCGCATATATGCGCCTTGTATGACATTGGCCAGGAGCGGGGCGTTAGTTTCCTGGTATTGCAGTACCTCGAAGGAGAAACTCTATCGCAACGGCTGAAGTATGGAGTGCTGCCGACAGAGCATGTAATGCGCTATGCCATAGAGATTACTGAGGCTCTGACTCAGGCGCACCGGAAGGGAGTGGTTCATCGGGACCTCAAGCCGAGCAATATTATCCTGACCGAAACAGGAGCAAAGCTGCTCGACTTTGGCTTGGCCAAACGGCAAGTTCTGCCTCCGTTCTCCGGAGGCATAACAGTAGGTCACATGGCGGCCAAGACGGAGAGCATCACGGAAGAAGGCATGCTTCTCGGGACGCTCGAATACATGGCTCCGGAGCAACTCGAAGGCAGTGAAGTCGATCCGCGCACCGACCTTTTCGCTTTGGGAGTGGTCGTTTACGAAATGGCCACGGGTCAGAGAGCCTTTCAAGCACAGAGCAAGGCTGGCCTGATTGCGGCGATTCTTACCGCTCATCCTCCACCAATCACGACCTTCCAACCTCAGATGCCACCAGAACTGGAACAAGTCGTCCAAAAGTGTTTGAAGAAGTCCCCGCAGGAACGATGGCAGAAGGCGAGTGACTTGGCCCTCGAGCTTAAGAGGATTGCTCGAACAGTACCGGTGGAAGAGAATTTCCTTGACCCAAGAGTGGATCGGTTGAGGCGAAGGTCTGACTCGCGTCCCGACCGCCCCGCTCTGCCACGCATTCCAGACAGAAAAGTGAGCAGACTTGGTACGCCCACACCAGAAGTGAGAACCGTTCGTCCCCACAAGCCACAAGCACGAAGCGTTTAGCCATTGATTGACGGTCACGAAGGCTCAAGCGACCTTTCTCTGCTGCACGCGTCCCTTGCTTCTGGACCTGGCATCTGTTGCTTTGTCTCAAAGCTGGTCTGGGTGGGACACAGAAATGGTCCGCCGTCGTAAATTGCAAAGTATCATTCTGACGTAACGTCGTGTAACCTAGCGGAGCGTGGTGTCTCAGTCGCTTCCACGTTCTCAGCACGAGACAAGCCCGATGAGTCTTCCGGGCGAACCAAACCACTCAGAATGTGAGAATTCAGAAACGAGGGACCCAAGATGGCGAAAACTTCTAGACCGACCGCACAAAAACGTGCAAAGGAACGCGCGCGCCAGGAGAAACAGCAACAGAAGGAAGCGCGGCGCTTAGAATCCAAAGAACGCAAGGCAAGCGGCGGATTGAAAAGCGGAGAGGAAGACGCAGATATTGCGGGAATCCGTCCAGGCCCGCAGCCGTTGCCTGCAGAGTGGGGCCCAATGTCGGAAATCGACGAAGAGAAGAGCTAGATCATTACCCTTCGCTGATCGAAGTACCGAAGCAGCATTTCCTCAGGTCTGTTCCTTCTGATAGAGCCATTTTTGAGTCGCAGGATCGTCGCACTCGGGAATCTTGTGCCTTGGATGTCCGATGCACAGATGGGCCAAGGTCCCCATGAGCCTTGATCCTCGATCTCCTGTATTGTCCAAATGAAACGGGAATCTATGCCAGCAAGATATCTGCTAAACGGTAAGGAGATGAGTCTGACGGAAATCGTCAAATTGGCGCAACGGTGTGGCTACCGCGGACCCATCCGAGTGGTGAGTTCGCAGATGAAAGCAGTGCTCAAGAAGCAGGGCTATGAATTGACGAAGAAGTGAACGTCTGGCCCTGTTCGAATGTTGCGGTCTTTTGCTGGAATCTTCTGTGGCCGTCAGCATCGGGTTGGACTATGCCCGGTGTCCCTTGAAGTTTTCTTGTGGAACCATCATCTCTCCCGCGCTCAGCCGCCTTCCCTATAAGCTAAACCAAAACCCATTTCAAACCCCAAAAGCTGTTTTGGGAAGCCAGACCGCGGGTGTACTATTAGCTCGTTGCCCCAGTAGCATCGGGGTATTTGACGTCTTCAGTTGGAACAGGGCGGACGTATCGGCAGAAGTCAGCCCGCGCAACTCTCCATGATTCTTCCCATCATCAAATACGGGGACCCGCTTCTTCAGAAGGTCTGCGAACCGGTGACGGTCTTTGACAAGGCCCTGGAGACCCTCGCTAAGAACATGGCGGAGACGATGTACGCTGCTCCTGGTGTTGGGCTGGCCGCTTCACAAGTGGGTATCCTCAAGCGACTGATTGTCGTTGACGTGACGGCCGGCGAGAAGCAGGGGCAGTTGATCACGCTGGTGAATCCGGAGATCATCAACAAAGAAGGCGAGCAGTACGAAGAAGAGGGTTGCCTGAGTATTCCGAACTTCACCGGCAGGGTGCGGCGCCCCTATCGAGTGATCATCTCCGGCAAGGATCTGCAGGGCCGCGAAAAAATTATCGAAGGCGAGGCCCTGCTGTCCCGCGTGTTCGCACACGAAGTGGATCATCTGAACGGAGTCCTTTTCATCGACCATCTGGGCGCGATCAAACGCGACATCATCAAGCGCAAGATTCGGAAGAAGGTTCGCGCTGGAGAGTGGTGATGCGCTTGGTTTTCATGGGAACCCCGGCATTTGCAGTGCCCACCCTGAAAGCTGTGCTGTCCAGTCACCACATCGTGTGCGCCGTCTTCACCCAGCCCGACAAACCATCCGGACGCGGTGAAAAGCTGTCTGTCCCGCCCGTCAAGCAACTGGCGCTGGAAAACGGTGTTTCAATCTATCAACCAGACAAACTGAAATTGGCGGAGTGGCAGCCCGTTTTCGCTGCGCTGAAGGCTGACGCCTACGTGGTGGTGGCCTACGGAAAGATTCTGCCGGAGTGGTTGCTGGATCTTCCCCGCCTGGGTGCCTACAACGTACACGCGTCTCTCCTGCCGAAGTATCGCGGGGCGGCCCCCATTCATTGGGCCATTGCGAATGGCGAGACCAGGACAGGAATCACAACGATGAAACTGGATGCAGGGATGGACACGGGAGACATGCTGCTCCAAAAGGAGATCAGTATCGAAGCGCAAGACACATGTGCTTCGATTCACGACCAGCTGGCCGCACTTGGGGCAGAGTTGATGTTGAGGACGCTCGAAGACCTCGAAAAGGGGACGGCGACGACCATTCCCCAGGATCCCGCGCTGGCGACCTATGCGCCCATGTTGAAAAAATCCGACGGTCTCCTGGACTGGAGCCAGCCTGCCGCCTCCCTTCACAATCGCATTCGTGCGTTCAACCCCTGGCCCGGAACCTACACCCAACTGCACGGTCAGACGCTGCGCATCTGGAAGGCCCAGCCGGCTGATGTTTCGGGCGATTCACTGCCACCAGGAACCTTGCTGCACCACGGTTCCGGTGCAGCGATGGTTGCCTGCGGAACCGAATTCCTGAAGCTCGAAGAGGTCCAAATGGAAAACCGCAAGCGTACTTCGGCTCTCGATTTTCTCCACGGCATTCGCCTGGGAAAAGCCCACTCGATACTCCTGGGAACGTAAACGTGCCCGTTTCGCCTGCCCGCCTGGCTGCGTTCAGGATTCTCCTGCGAGTCCAGCGTGAGGACTCTTACGCCAGCGAACTGCTCCATTCCAGCCTGACTGATTCACTGCAAGAGAACGACCTGCGACTGGCGACTGAACTCGTGTTCGGGACGTTGCGCCAGCAGCGTCTGTTGGATTACCTGCTGGCCTCCTGCAGTGCCAAAGCCCTTGCCAAACTTGATGTTGAGGTCTTGGCCGCGCTCCGGCTCGGTGCGTACCAGATCCTCTTTCTGCAGCGGGTGCCGGAGCATGCTGCGGTCTATGAATCGGTGGAGTTGGTGAAGTCCGTCCGGCTCAAATCCGCGGCTGGGTTCGTCAACGCCGTTCTGAGGAAGGTGGCTGATCGCGACCTGGAAAAGACGCGGAAGGCATTCGACGAACCGACGGCTCCTGCTCTAAGCATTCGATACTCCCATCCGGAATGGCTGGTTGGGCGCTGGCTGACACGTTTTGGTCAGGAGAAGTCGATTCAACTCCTTGAACACAACAACCGCACACCCACGGTCTACTTCCGAATCGACTCGCCGGACCTTACTTACGAAGCACTGACTAGCGCATTGGCCGGCCAGTCTGTCCGTTTCATGACCCACGCATTGTCCGATGGGATCCTTGAACTCACCGAAGGCAATCTCCACCAAACCGATCTTTTCCGCGATCGGCGGATTGCGGTTCAGGACGCAGCTTCGCAGCTGATTCCGCATCTATTGGACCTCAAGCCCGGCGACGTGTGCCTGGACGTGTGTGCGGGCGTGGGTGGCAAGACCTCGCAGATTGCTCGCTTGAAAGGCACTCCGTCAGCTCTGGTCGCTCTGGATCTTCATTGGCACCGGCTTCAGGTTGCCCACCGTTTGCACTCTCATCATTGGAAGAATCTGCGCTGGGTTGCTTGCGACGCAACCCTGCCGCTTCCGTTCGTCAGGCAGTTTGACAAGATTTTGGTCGACGCGCCTTGTTCCGGCACTGGGACCTTGCAACGCCACCCGGAGATTCGCTGGCGGTTGCGACCCGAACAGATTCTGGAGTTTCCACTACTCCAACAGGCTCTGCTGGAAAGGGCCTTTCAACATCTTCAGGAAGGTGGAACCTTAGTCTACTCCACTTGCTCGCTGGAGCCCGAAGAGAACGAAGCAGTGGTACACTCCTTCCTGAAAGACCATCCGGATGCTTCCCTGGTGGTTCCTGAATCACCTTTAACTCAAGGACTGATTTCACCTGCCAGGTTCTTGAGGCTGTTTCCTCCGGAAGCGGAAACCGATGGTCTGTTCGCCGCCGTCATCCGGAAGAGGGATTCGACTAAATCCTGAAGGCCATCCAATCGTCAGCGTGCCTCGTCCGACAGTTGCACGGATCATGTTGACGCGATAAAGTGCTGCTGTTTATCTTCGCTTACTAGCTACCAAGGGGACCCATGAAGAGCGTTGAAGTCCTCGTCGTCGAAGACGAAGCTATCGTGGCGGCTGACCTGGCCGCTCAACTACGCCGGTTGCACTACAAAGTCCCTGCGGTCGTCTCGACGGGTGAGGAAGCCCTTGCGCTGGTGTCGAGAATGAATCCCGGTCTGGTGTTGATGGACATTAAGCTGGCTGGCGAAGTGGATGGAATTGAAGCTGCCCGCCGAATCCAGACTGAATTGGCTACCCCTGTAATCTATCTCTCAGCTCACTCCGACGAAGCAACTCTCGCCCGCGCCAAAACCACGGGTCCGTATGGCTATCTGGTCAAGCCCTTTGACTTGGCCGAGCTCCGCACTACGATTGAGGTAGCGCTTTACAAACACGAGGCAGACACAAGGCTGAAAGAAAGCGCGCAATGGTTTGCTACGACGCTCCGCGCCATTGGAGATGGAGTGATAACCACCGATAGTCATGGATCAGTCAGCTTTATGAATCCCGTGGCTGAATCGCTTACGGGTTGGAACGAGGCCGATGCCTTGGGAAAGAGCCTTGCAGAAGTCTTTCACACCATTGATGAGACCACGGGCGAACGTGTCGATCATCAAGAAGTTCATTGCCTTCATCATGGGAGCCCCACTCGCAGGCTGGTTGACTTGAGGCTTGTCGGGAAAAATGGGATACAGACTACCGTTGAGGAAACGCTGGCTCCTTTGGTCAATACTCACGGAACACTCATGGGGTTAGTCCTGGTTTTTCGTGACACCAGTGAACGCAAGCGGGCAGAAGCAGCGCTGCGCACTGCATATGACGAAATGGAAATGCGAGTTCAGCAGCGCACAGAACAGCTCGCTCAGGCCAACTCTTCACTGCGAGAAGAGATCAGGCAACGCCAGAGACTGGAAAGATGTCTCTTGGGGGTTAGCGAGCAGGAACAGATTCGGATTGGTCAGGACTTGCACGATGGCCTCGGGCAGCGGCTAACAGGAATTGCATTCTTGAGTAAGGCCCTGGAAGATAAATTGGAACAGCAAGGATTGTCGGAGGCTGCCGACGCACGGAGGCAGACCGAACTGCTGAACGAGGTGATCTCGCAAACCAAAGAACTGGCTCGGGGGCTCCATCCTGTAGATGCAGCGCCAACCGGGCTAATGACCGCACTACGGCGATGGGCCGACCATATTACCAGCGTGTTCGGCCTGTCTTGCCGCTTTGAATGTCCTGAACCAGTCGGAATGATTGACGGTGGGCTGGCGACTCAGGTCTATCGAATCGCTCAGGAGGCAGCGCACAACGCCGTGAAGCATGCGCGCGCCACGCAAATGACGATTCGGCTCATATTGGAGGATGGACATCTCAAGCTTACAATTCACGACAATGGATCGGGCTTTTCACGGGACCTCAGTATCCTAGAGGGCATGGGACTGCAGATCATGCGTCATCGTGCGGAAGCCATTGGCGCTGCCCTTAGCATTCAATCATCCCCGAAGGATGGGACGAGTGTGTCCTGTTCCATTCCGATCAATTCGGGGAACGCCATTACAGGGACCTCCACACAGGCATGAAATCTCAAGCTACTGCAGGACGCGACGCCAATAACCTCAATGCCCCGAAACGACGGGTTTTGATCGTGGATGATCATCCCCTAATGCGGCAGGGGCTCGCACAACTTGTCAATCAACAACCCGACTTGACGGTATGTGGTGAGGCCGAAGATGTTCCAGAAGCGCTACAAAAAACTAGCGATCTAAAACCAGATGTCGTGGTCGTGGATCTTTCTCTGAAGGGGTCGGATGGGATTGAATTGATCAGGAATCTCCGTTCTCGAAGCGCCCAGCTCCCCGTGTTGGTGCTTTCAATGCACGACGAGGCTCTCTATGCGGAGCGCGCTCTGAAGGCGGGCGCTTGGGGCTACATCATGAAGCAGGAAGCCACGAACCAGGTGCTTAGCGGCCTGCGTCGCGTGCTGTCGGGCGAGATTCATGTGAGTCATCGCGTAAGCTCGAAAATCGTCCAAGACATGGTAGGCGGCCCAGGTGCTTCTGAGCGTTCGCCCATCGAGCGCCTCAGCGATCGGGAGTTTGGTGTGTTTCGTAAGATCGGTGGCGGAGCAACGACCAAGGAGATTGCTGCGGAACTGTGCCTGAGCGTGAAGACGATCGAGGCCCACTGCGCTCATATCAAGAAGAAGTTGTTTCTCCACAGTCAGCGCGAACTCGTCCAACATGCCATCCAATGGGTCATGCAGAACGAACGCTGATTTCCCTCTCCCATAGGACAGCTGCGTTCATCGGACGCTCCGCATTCCCTCCATGTCTTTGTGACTGGCTCTGTGACGGCTATCAGCACGGATTACTTCGAGAGGCTGTTGGACGAGCATCGGAGTTTCCCTGATGCACCATCCGGTTTTGTCTGATCGAAATATAGAGTTTTCCTGAATATCGAGCCGATCAGGCTGCGCCGATACTTGAGTCGGAGTTTCCCCTATGGCTCAGGTTGTGGGGGACCCACGAGATTACCTCGCGATTGAGTTAGTTCCTATTTCCTAAAAAGCAGTCTACTTCCCGTGTGAATGCAATGAATACCACCCAGAGTCTCACGAAAAAGGGCAGGAGTCCTCTTTCGAAGAACGGCAAGACTGTTCTTCCGAAGAACGGCAACCGTAATGCCATCCAACACAGAGACGATTCCGACGACGCCAGCCTCCTACTGGATGCCATGCTAGCCTTCAGGGACGGCGATTTCACGGCACGTGTGCCATCGAATTGGACGGGCGTTTACGGCAAAATCGCCGACGTCTTCAATGAAACCATCTATATGGCCCAACGGCTGGACGCGGAGACCGCTCGAGTCACCCGCGCCGTCGGCAAGGAGGGGAAGCTCAAACAAAGAATGTTCGTGTCCGGAGCCACTGGCTGCTGGGCCACCAACGTGGAGTCCATCAACACGCTCATCCATGATTTGGTTTGGCCTACTGCGGAAGTCACCCGCACAATCGGTGCCGTGGCCCGCGGGGACTTGGGCCAACCCATGGCCCTGGAAGTAGACGGCCGTCCGTTGGAGGGCGAGTTCCTGCGCAATGCCAAAATCGTCAACAAGATGATTGAGCAGCTGGGCGTCTTCACCTCAGAAGTGACGCGCGTGGCCCGTGAAGTGGGGACCGAAGGCAAGCTCGGCGGCCAAGCCCAAGTCAAAGGCGTGAGCGGTGTGTGGAAGGACTTGACCGAGAGTGTCAACCAGATGGCTGGGAACTTGACCGCCCAGGTTCGCAACATCGCCGATGTGACCATCGCTGTGGCCAACGGCGACCTCTCGAAGAAGATCACCGTCGACGTGCGCGGCGAGATTCTGCAATTGAAGGAAGCCATCAACGTGATGGTGGACCAACTCCGTTCGTTCGCCGCCGAAGTCACGCGTGTGGCCCGCGAGGTCGGCACCGAAGGCAAATTGGGCGGCCAGGCCGTCGTGCCTGGTGTCGCGGGTACATGGAAGGACTTGACCGACTCGGTCAACGCAATGGCGACCAACCTCACCGCTCAAGTGCGCAATATCGCGGGAGTGACCACGGCTGTGGCGCGCGGCGATCTCTCGCGCAAGATCACCGTGGACGTCAAAGGCGAGATTCTCGAACTGAAGAATACCATCAACACGATGGTGGACCAGCTGAATGCGTTTGCTTCCGAAGTCAGCCGCGTGGCACGCGAAGTCGGCACTGAAGGCAAGCTGGGCGGCCAGGCCGCCGTGCCTGGCGTGGCCGGGACTTGGAAGGACTTGACCGACAACGTCAACTCCATGGCCAGCAACCTCACTAACCAGGTCAGGAACATTGCCGAAGTCACCATTGCCGTGGCCAGCGGCGATCTCTCCCGAAAGATCACGGTGGACGTGCGCGGCGAGATTCTTCAACTCAAAGAAACTATCAACACAATGGTTGAGCAGCTGCGATCGTTTGCTTCGGAAGTGACACGCGTGGCCCGCGAAGTCGGCACCGAAGGCAAGCTGGGCGGTCAGGCGCTGGTACCCGGCGTGGCCGGGACTTGGAAGGACTTGACCGACAACGTCAACTCCATGGCCAGCAACCTCACCAACCAAGTCCGAAACATCGCCGAGGTGACCACGGCCGTGGCGCGTGGCGATCTTTCCCGCAAAATCATGGTGGACGTCAAAGGCGAGATTCTCGAACTGAAGAACACCATCAATACGATGGTAGACCAATTGAATGGCTTCGCCGCTGAAGTGACGCGCGTGGCCCGTGAGGTTGGTACCGAAGGAAAACTAGGCGGACAGGCCGTCGTGCCAGGCGTGGCCGGGACTTGGAAGGACTTGACCGACAACGTCAACTCCATGGCCAGTAACCTCACCAATCAGGTCCGGAACATTGCAGACGTCGCCACGGCCATTGCTACGGGTGATCTTTCGCGAAAGATCACCGTGGACGTGCGCGGTGAAATTCTTCAGCTCAAAGAAACCATCAACACGATGGTGGACCAGTTGAACGGATTCGCCTCTGAAGTGAGCCGTGTGGCTCGCGAAGTTGGGACCGAAGGCAAGCTGGGCGGACAGGCTGAAGTCCAAGGTGTGGCCGGCACGTGGAAAGATTTGACGGACAACGTGAATTCCATGGCCAACAATCTTACGGCCCAGGTTCGTAACATTGCCGAAGTGACCATCGCTGTCGCCAATGGCGACCTCTCGAAGAAGATTACGGTGGACGTGCGCGGTGAGATCCTGGAATTGAAGGAAGCCATCAACGTGATGGTGGACCAGTTAAACGGGTTTGCCGCCGAAGTCACACGTGTGGCCCGTGAGGTTGGCACCGAAGGCAAGCTGGGCGGCCAGGCAGAAGTCCGAGGCGTGGCGGGCACCTGGAAGGACCTGACCGACAAAGTCAACTCCATGGCGAGCAACCTCACTTCGCAGGTGCGCAACATCGCAGAAGTGGCGACGGCTGTGGCGCGCGGCAATCTCTCAAGGAAAATCACCGTGGACGTCAAGGGTGAGATTCTCGAGCTGAAAAACACCATCAACACCATGGTGGACCAGCTGAACTCGTTTGCTTCCGAAGTCAGCCGTGTGGCCCGCGAGGTGGGCACGGACGGCAAGCTGGGCGGTCAAGCGGTGGTGCCCGGCGTCGCTGGCACCTGGAAGGACTTGACCGACAACGTCAACTCGATGGCCAGCAACCTCACCAACCAGGTCCGCAACATCGCCGAGGTCACGATCGCGGTCGCCAGCGGCGATCTCTCCCGAAAGATCACTGTGGACGTGCGCGGCGAAATTCTTCAGCTCAAAGAAACCATCAACACGATGGTTGAACAGCTCCGCTCGTTTGCCTCAGAAGTAACGCGTGTTGCCCGCGAAGTCGGCACCGAAGGCCGGCTGGGTGTGCAGGCCGTAGTGCCCGGTGTGGCCGGTACCTGGAAGGATTTGACCGATTCGGTCAATGCCATGGGCGCTAACCTGACCGCCCAGGTCCGTAACATCGCCGAAGTAACGACGGCGGTCGCCCGCGGCGACCTCTCGCGCAAAATTATGGTGGACGTGAAGGGCGAGATTCTCGAATTGAAGAACACGATCAACACGATGGTCGACCAGCTGAATGGCTTTGCCGCCGAGGTCACGCGTGTCGCTCGCGAGGTCGGCA
>Ga0075428_100004976_pt1 | contig 14756 bp, 20 predicted proteins | sample RhiMetdeltSRZDD2_FD_75291 | JGI IMG/M metagenome (GOLD analysis project Ga0075428, IMG submission 75291) | Populus rhizosphere microbial communities from Tennessee, USA - Rhizosphere MetaG P. deltoides SRZDD2 | ecosystem: Host-associated > Plants > Roots > Rhizosphere > Soil | place: USA...
GAAGACCTCCTGGTCGGAGCGGTTCTTAGACAGCTCCACTCCACATCGGGAGGTCTTCACCCACCTACAACCTCAGATCGTGTCGTCGCAGGCCCTCAACCAACCTGCCTGGACATCACAGCTAGCCCTCCGGGCCCTGGATGACCCGCCACGCTGGATCGCGTCCGCCGTCCGGGTCGGGCACCGGCTCGGTGTCCTCCGACGTCACGGTCTCGTCCAGGTCGATCGGCTCCGGCAGCTTGTCGTACGGTCCCGCCATCTGGCCGTCACCTCCGCATGTCTGATTCCAGGATGCCGCACACCAGCGCATCCGTTGACCGCTCGCCCGCAGCTGGCGAGACTGGAACTCTCCTGGAAGGCGGGCCGACCGTGGCGTGGAGTGTGACCGAGAGCCGTGTCGAACCCCGGGCCAACTGACGCCGATGGGCCTGGCGCTCGGATCCGACAGCGACACCGGTCTCGGCCCGGCGTACCGTGCGGCGCGCACCCGAATCGGGTTGGTCGCGGCCCTGTTTGCGGTCGCGGCGATCGCCTGGGTCTGGACGGCGCACGAGATGCGTCGCATGGACGCCGGCCCTTGGACGAGCCTCGGCGGGCTCGGGTGGTTCATCGGTATCTGGGTCGTGATGATGGCGGCGATGATGCTCCCATCGGTCGCACCCACGATCGCGCTGTACGCCCGCATCACAAGGGAGAAGTCGCCGCTCTCACCCTGGATGTTCCTCGCCGGTTACCTGCTCATGTGGGCGGTCGTCGGACTCCTCGTGTACCTCGTGGGCGCCGTTGCCGTTGATCGGTTCGGTGACCTGCTCGCCTGGGACCGGGCCGGCCGTACGCTCGCGGGCGTCACCCTGGTCGTCGCCGCCCTCTATGAGGTCAGCCCACCCAAGGACGCCTGCCTCGCCAAGTGGCGCAGCCCGCTCGGCGAGCTCCTCGGTTCATGGCGCAACGGCCCGAGCGGTGCGATGCGGATGGGTGTTGGCAGCGGGGGCTGGTGCGTCGGAGGCTGCTGGGCGCTCATGGCGTCCCTGTTCGCGCTCGGAGTGATGAGTGTGCCCTGGATGGCGTTCATCGCCGGCGTCATCGCGGCCGAAAAGACACTGCCGTGGCGGCGAGGCGTCACCTACGCGACCGCGGCTGTCCTCCTCGCCATCGGCGTGCTGATCCTGGTCGCGCCGGACGCGGTGCCCGGCTTGACGATTCCGTCCGCCAAGCCGATGCCGATGGACTGACTACGTCGTCTTGCCGTACGCGTCGTGGTAGTTCCACCAGGCGTACGCAGGAGTCTGTGGATAGCCCTCCGGTGAGTCCTCCCACGCCTCCTGGCGGCCGAGCGCCGTGAGATCCAGGTAGCTCCAGGTGCTTCCCATCGCCTCGTCGCCCCGGCTGTCGACGAAGTACGTGCGGTAGATCCGGTCGTCGTCGCGGATGAAGGCGTTGGTTCCGTGCCACAGGTCGACGCCGAAGTCCTTGTCGAAGTCATCGGTCATCGTGTACCACGGGATCCGCTCCCAGCCCATGCGCTCCTTCAGGCCCTGGATCTCGGTCTGAGGGGCGCGTGAGACGAAGACGAGTGTGGTGTTCCGCGCGTTCAGGTGGGCCGGATGGGCGATCTGGTCGGCGAGGAAGGAGCAGCCCACGCAGGCTCGCTCCGGGTACGCCCCGCCCCCCTCTGGGTACGTCGTGACGTCGGGCGCGTAGAAGGCGCGGTAGACGATCAGCTGGCGGCGACCCTGGAACAGGTCGAGCAGGCTCACCGAGCCCTCCGAGCCGTCGAAGCGGTAGTCCTTCTCAACCGCCAGCCACGGCATCCGGCGCCGCTTGGCGGCCAGCGCATCGCGGGCGCGGGTCACCTTCTTCTCTTCGACCAGTAGCTCCTCGCGGGCGGCATTCCACTCCTGCGCTGACACGATCGGCGGGGTATCCATCGGCCTGTCCTCCTTCAGATGCTCCTAGGCGCGTCGACAGGCGGACCCACTCGATCGTACGTCGCAGGACCTCGGCTCCCTCGCCGATCCAATGCCGTATGTACCCTTGCGGATACGTACCCGGACGGTTACATTAGCGTTCATGGACGCTGTACTGCACGCACTCGCGGACGAGAGCCGGCGAACGGTCCTCGAGCTCCTGCGCGACCATCCGGCGAGCGCGGGGGAGCTGGCCGAGCTGCTCCCGATCGCCCGTCCGGGCACGTCCCGGCATCTGCGGGTGCTGCGGGAGGCCGGGTTGGTCGACGTACGTCAGGAGGCGCAGCGCCGGATCTACAGCCTCCGTCCAGAGGCACTCATCGAAGTGGACGAATGGCTGGAGGGCTATCGGGCGCTGTGGCAGCGCCGGCTCGACGCCCTTCATACCGAGATCGCACGAGGAAAGAAGGCACGAACGTGAACATCATCGGGACGATGCGGACGCTTGACGCGACCCGCGGCGCGGTGCGTGTCGAGGACGTCTACGACACCGACATCAAGGACCTGTGGGAGGCATGTACTACGCCGGAGCGCCTTGCGCGCTGGATCGCCGTGGTCTCCGGAGACCTTCGGGTGGGCGGCACGATCCACGCTGTCCTCACCAGCACCTGGACCGGTCCGGGCCGAATCGAAGTGTGCGACGCGCCGCATCATCTGCTCCTCACGATGGAGCCGGGCACGGAAGACGAGACGCAGATGGAGGCGTGGCTGACCGAGGAGGGGTCGAAGACCAGGCTGGTGGTCGAGGAGCGTGGACTGCCGGTGGACAAGATGTACTTCCACGGTGCCGGCTGGCAGGCGCATCTGGAGGATCTCGGGCGGTCCCTCGCGGAGAACGGCCCCGCCCACCCGGAGCCCTGGAGCGAGCAGACTCCGGCGCCGGCGTGGCGCCGGCGCTGGGACGAGCTCACCCCCACCTACCAGGCGATGGAGGTCGAGTGATGTCCGACCGGATCAGGCTCAGCTCGACCACGGTGAACGCCCCCGACGCCCTGGCTCTCGCGAAGTTCTACGCGGAGCTCACCGGCGGTGTCACGAAGGGAAGCGCGCACTGGGCGACCGTCACCGGACCGAACGGGTTCATCGCGTTCCAGCAGGTCGACGACTTCCGTCCACCGGTGTGGCCCGGCGCCGACGTACCCATGCAGATGCACCTTGACTTCTTCGTCGACGACCTCGAAGCGACCGGAGCGCGCGCCGTCGCCGCTGGCGCCACGAGGCTCGACTTCCAGCCGAACTCCGACCACTGCTTCGTGTACGCCGATCCGGCCGGCCATCCGTTCTGCCTGTCCACCTGGGACGGGCCGCACCTGGATGACGAGGTGGACGGAGAAACGGGGAATTAGCCAGGGATGACTGGATCGCAGTGGTTTGTCAGCTCCGTGCAGGGCCAAGCAGGCGGGCCGGCTCGATGCGACCTACTGTGGGGGTGGTAGCGCGTCCAGTTGGTGGGCCTTCGGGAGGGAGCCGGCGATGGGCAGAGGCCGGAGACATCGCATGGCCGGCTGGGTTGGGTTGTCGGCAGCGGTGCTCGTGCTCGGGGGCTGCAGCAATGGTGGCGAGTCTGGGAGCGTCTTGTCGGACAGCCAACCGAAAGTCTCTGCGGTCGCCCAGAAGATTCCCCTCCTGCGCATGTCGCCGGCGCCGGGCAGCAAGATCCCCTGGACCACGCATCCCGAGTTCGAGGCGTTCCAAGCGACGATGACCAACGTGCGGCTGACCAGCGGGCCGGATTCGGTCGCCGGGACGCTGCGCGCCGGCGACACCCGATGGCGCGCCAACTCCTCGCTCATTCCGGCCACCCACTACCAGGCCGTCGTGCAATTGCAGAGCACCGACGGGGACATGGTGACGCGGCGCGTCGCGTTCGAGACCGCACCCGCGGCGAGGCAGCTCACCATGCATGCCTACCCCGGGCCGGGTCAGACGTATGGCGTCGGTGAGACGGTCAAGGTGAGCTTCAATCGGCCGGTTACCGACCGCGCCGCCGTCGAGAAGCACATGAGCGTGACCACCAGCCGCGGACACATCACTGGGGGCTGGCACTGGTTCTCCGACCAGGTTGCGCACTTCCGGCCGAAGCACTTCTGGCCCGGTGACACGAGGGTCACGGTCCACATCGACCTCCAGGACGTCTACGCCGGCCATGGTGTGTGGGGCGACCGCGACCATGACTGGTCATGGCACGTGGGCCAGTCACACATCAGCTATGCCAGCGCCACCACGCACCGGTTCCGGGTCAAGGTGAACGGCCACCAGGTGGCCAATTGGCCGACCGGGATGGGCATGCCCGGGTTCGAGACCCGCAGCGGCACCTACAACGTGCTGATGAAGACACCCGTCACCGAGATGACCTCGTGCAGCATCGGCGTGTCCTGCAAACCTGGCTCACCGAACTACTACGACCTGAAGGTCCACCACGACGTACGCGTGACCGACTCCGGTACCTTCGTGCACGCCGCGCCGTGGGACTCCGCGATGGGCGCGGCCAACACCTCCCACGGCTGCATCCACCTGTCGACCGCCCACGCTCAGCGGTTCTACGACATGTCCGTCCCTGGCGACGTCGTCATCGTCACCGGAACCAACCGGTCCGCGAGCACCACCGACCCGGGCATGGCCGACTGGGCAATCCCCTGGAGCCAGTGGCAGAACTGATCCGCCAGCCTGCATGTCCCGGCGATTCCAGGCAGACTGACGGGGTGCGCTTCCCGACGCCTGAAGGTCCAGCTCAGGCGTTGGGTGCCGCGGCGCAGCTGACGGGGGTGGGTGTCGTTGGCTGAGCGCGAGATCCGGCTGTCGGCAAGTCCGGCGCCGCCGAGTTCGCTGTCCCCGACGAGCGCGTCCACTTGGCAGCAGTGCGAGCTGAAGTACGCGCTGAGCTATCTGTTCGGCTGGCGGGAGCCTTCGACGCTGCCGCAGCTGATCGGCAACGTCGTGCATCGCGCGGTCGAGCTGCTCTACGGGTTGGATCCTGCCGAGCGATCCCGCGCGGTCGCCTCGGAGCTGCTGACCCGCGCGCTTGCCGAGGAGCTCGACCACCCCACCTACCAGCCGTTGCTGCGTCGGGTCGATCCACGTCCGGACGTCCTGACGGCTGGTGAGGACGCCCTCGACGGGTTGTTCGAGCTGGAGGAGCCGCGCTACGTGACGGTCTCCTCGGCCGGCCTCGAGGTCGAGGTCCGGGCCGAGATGTACGGCGCACCGATCAAGGGCCGGATCGACCGGATCTACGACGCCAACGGCGCCGAGGTCGTCGCCGACTACAAGACCGGCAAGGTCCCACCGCCTCGCTTCACCGAGAAGGCCTTCTTCGGCCTGTGGACCTATGCGGCAGCGTTGGCCGCCTCCGATCCGCAACACCGCCTCGCCGACCGGATCGAGCTGATCTACCTGATCGGCCGCGAGCGGCTGGCCCGCCCCGTAATCCGGGAGGTTGCGCTGGAGCACGCCAAGACGCTGGCCCGGATGTGGCGCCAGATCGGCGACACGGTGAACACCGGCAGAGTGACCGCGCGTCGGTCGAAGCTGTGCGACTGGTGCGCGTTCCAGCCGGCCTGCCCGGTCTTCGGCTCGGTTCCGCCGGTCGGATCCACGGAGCACGACGAGGTGCTGTCGGATCGAGGCCTGGTGCAGGTGAATCGCGGCCGGGTGGCACGTGAGGTGGAGCGCCTGGAACCAGCGGGTCAGCTCGAGGAGGAGCCGTGAGCTTCGGCGTCCCCGACTTCGCGATCGGCGACGGTCGGCGCTTCCGCGTCTCCGCATCCCAGGTCGCCTCGCGAGACTCGTTCTTCACCTGCCCCATCGGTCTCGCCTTGAGAGCACGGCAGGCGGCACAGTCCTTGCAGCCCAATGACCAGTCGCGGTGGCGGCGACAGTGGGACGACGCCACCGGGCTGCACTTCGCGCTCCGCGACTGCTACCACAGCGTCGCGCGGGGCGGCGACAGCATCACCGATGCGCTGGCCCGCGAGTCCAACCTCACGCACGCCCAGCGACGGTTCCTCCATCATGCGCTCGGCCTGCTTCAGGACTTGGCCGACGTGGCATCCGAGGCGGCAGGCGTCCAGTACGAAGTGGGGGATGAGGAGTTCCGCACCGAGACGCATGTCGGCGACCTGGAAGGCGAGGTGACCCTGTTCGCGCGCCACCTTCGGACCCGTGACGGAGCGGTCCACGAGGCCGTTCGGATGCGGTTGAAGCAACTGCGGCCATCCAGGGAGGGCGATCTCGACTGGACCGCCGTCGCCGCACTGACGCTCGGATACTCGCCCGGTGTGGAGCCGAACGCCCGGCTCCGGATCAGCGAGTTCAGCCTGGCGGACGGCGAGCTCCGCTGTGTCTTCGACGGCAGTCGCACGGACGCGGCCGCCCGCTACGCCGAACGCGGCAGGCCGGTGAGGGCGGCGATCGACGGCACCGTGTTCCGTCCCGGATCGAGCTGTTCCGACTGCGGCTTCCTGAACGTGTGTCCCGCCGTTCCGCAGCGGCGCGGCGTGCTCGGCATCCCGGGACGCGCCGTGGCAACGCGTAGCCTCACGGCGGCTGACCTGTCCGCGTACGACCGTTGTCCGACGGCGTTCGCGGCCCAGCGCCGCGACCACCTGCCGGACGGATACGCCGAGACCGCAGATGCCGATGCCGGACGTGCCGCCCGCGATCGAGGTCTCGCCGTCCACTCGTGGCTTCGGGCGGCGCACTCCAGAACGCCACCCCAGGCCTGTACACACGATGACCTGCCGTCGCCGGACGACTCGGCCGTGACCGGAGTCGCCGCGGAGGCCGGGCTGGACCCGGACTTCTACCGCATCGCGTACCCATATCTGGTGCAGCACATCGAGCACTGCACGCTGGGCTTCGACGGGCTGGGCGGCTGGACGACGGAGCGACGCGTCGTGGTCTACGACGCCGATGCCGACCTGGTGGTGATCTCGACCCCGGACCTCACCGGTGAGATTGCCGGCACCGGCGATCCGATCTGGCGGGAGACCAAGACCGCGCGAATGATCCCGCCGGACATCGAGGCGGCGATGTACCTGTACCCCGGCTTCGCGCTCAACGTCGCATTGCTCGCCGCCGACGCACCCGCCCGGCTCAACACCGGCCACGCCGAGTTGGAGATCCTGACACCGGTCGACAGCACCGTCTTCGCAGTGTCCCTCGACGAGGGCGCAACCGTGGCGTTCGCGCAACGACTGGTCGCCGACATCGCCCGGAAGTACGCCGCCGACCTGACGTTCGATCGCAAGCCCAGCGGCGCCTGCTTCAACTGTCCCAGCCATCGATGGTGCGACCCACCGACTCACGCCTTCGCCGGAGCCGGCCCGGCACCAGAGGTCGACGACGCCGAGTTCGCCGACTTCGACGTTCCGTTCTAGCTGCAGGTTGACGACTAAGGTCAAGAAACGACGACCATGATGGAGCGGCTTCGGGATGCGCTGAATGCGCGCGATGCCCGGCGCCCTCGCTGACCTTCGCTCGGGACTATCAGAGCGCGCAGCCGGTGCACCCGAGTCGGGGGTTTGGCGGGAGCGCTCAGGTGGTCGAGAACTGGTCGTCGGTCTTCGAGGGCGTGCCTGACTTCGGGTCGGAGCTGGTCGCCTCTTCGGTTGACGGCACACCGAGTGGGGCGAGTGGCGTTGGCAGGGTCATCACCTGGACGGCTCGGCTTTCGCCATCGGGGAGTCGCCATCTTCGTCGTACGCGACGGCTTGGTCGCCGAGGGCCGTTTGTACATGGAGCCTGTCGAGGGCGATGGCGGCGACATCGAAGCTGCCGTGCAGGAGCTGTACAAGCCTCCACCGGGGTCGTCGCAGCGCTAGCTGTCCTGCGTACGGGCCTAGCCGATGAGTGGCAGCCGCGGGTCGGCGTGGTCGAGACCCCGGCCGGCTGCCGCCCGGATCCAGGTCAGATCGTCGGCGAGATCGGCCGGGCGTCCGGCGACTGTGCGACGGCCCAGCAACTCGTCGAGGATCTCGGCGGCCAGGGCCACGCCGTCGGGTGTGGCGATTGGATCGAGTTCCAGCGCATCGGTGAGGTCGAGCCCGTGCACGACGGCCTCCACGACGCGGGAGGCGACGAACTCGTCCAGTCGCATCAGGGCGTAATAGCCGGAGCCCACCGTGTCGGGCGGCGTCGAGCGCGACTCCTCGACGGTCTTCGTAAATGTCTCGCGTAGCACGCCGGGCATGTCCTCCGGGGATTTGCCCTGGACCATCGTGTAGGCGTAGTCGTAGACGACCGGAGCCACTTCGGATCGGGGGAAGATGAAGAAGCTCACGCGGTCGCGGCCGACCTGGCCCGGCTGGGGGTCGGCGATGAGCATCCGCGTCAACCCGATTGAGATGTCGAAATGGCCGGCCAGCTCGAACACGGTCCAATGCGACAGCGACGCATCGAGTGGCTCCAGGGCGGTCGGCAGCGCCCACTGCCCGCTGGTCACACCGTCGAACGTCGTCAACACGCCGTCGAGCTCGCGCTCCAGGATGTCGATCGATCCCTCGTACGCTCCCACCGGCCCACCGCCTTTCCGACCGGCCGCCCGTAACCGAACCGGGCGCTCTACCAGCGGAATTCTAGGCCATTTGATGCGCCATACCGCGGTTGAAGGAAGATGGGGCACGTGATCTATGACCTCGCGCATGAGCAGGCTGCGCTTCTCGTGATCGATGTGCAGAAGGAGTACTTCAAGCCCGGCGGCCCAGCCGAGGTGGAGAGCGCCCCTGCCATCCTGCCCAACATCAACCGGCTCATCGACGGGTTCCGAGCTGCCGGAAGGCCGGTCGTGTTCGTTCGCCACGCCAACCGGGCGGACGGAACCGACGCCGGCCGGATGGGCGACTTCAGCGCCGAGGACGAGGAGGACTCGTTCGTCGAAGGGTCCGACGAGGTCGAGTTCGACCCGGGCCTTCACTACGTCGACGGGGACCTCGTCGTCTCCAAGCGGCGCTACAGCGCGTTCGCCGGCACCGAGTTGGAGGCGGTGCTCCGTACGGCCGGAGTCCGGTCGATCGTCATCGCCGGCTTGATGACGAGCTTCTGCTGCGAGTCGACGGCCCGAGACGGACACGCGCGTGACTACGAGGTCATCTTCGTTTCAGACGCGAACGAGGGACCCGATCTCGAGGCTCCGGACGGGACGGCTGTGGACCATCAGCAGGTGCTCATGTCGACGATCGTCGCCCTTTCGTCGGGGTTCGCCGAGGTGGTTCCAACCGAGGAAGTACTGAAGCGGCTCGCGTAGCTGTGCGAGATGCTGGTGCCATGACACAGCGCAATGTCCTGGGTGGCGAGCTGGAGCCGTGTGGCACGGACCCGGTCACCGGCTTCTTCCGGGACGGCTGCTGCCGGGCCGACCCGGAGGATATCGGCAGCCACACCATCTGCGCGGTCGTCACGGCGGAGTTCCTCGACCACCAGCGCGGGATCGGCAACGACCTGTCGACTCCGAGACCTGAGTACGGCTTTCCCGGACTCGTGCCGGGCGATCGCTGGTGTGTGACGGCGGTGAACTGGGCGCGAGCCTATGACGAGGGGGTCGCAGCGCCGGTCGTGCTGGCCTCCACCAACGAGGCGGTGCTGAGCATCGTGCCGCTGCCGGCGCTCCAGGAGCACGCGGTGGACATCCCATCCGATCCGAGCTCGCTCGAGCCGTAGTCAAGAAGACCCGTCGGGCCAGGCGGCGACGCACACGCGGTTGCCGGCGCTGTCGGAGAGGATCCAGCCCGCGGGGGCCTCAGTGTCGTCGACGATGCGGCCGCCGGCGGCAACCGCGGCGGCCACATGCGCCTCGACGCACTCGCGAGCCACGGATACGTCGACGTGCATGGCGTGGCGGAGTGGCTTGTTCGCGTCGAGGTCCTGCATCCAGACGGTCGAGCTGTGGCCGAGCGGGTCGATGGCGTTGTCGTCGGCGAGCGGTACGTACCCGAGGACAGCCCGCCAGAAGCCGACGTCGACAGCGTCGGGTTGTGCGGCGATCGCGACCTGGATCTCGTGCACACCACTGCGCTCGGCGACCGCACCATGTGCCCGCGCGGTCGCCGAGACAGCTTGCGCGAGCTCGATGTGAGGCTCCTCCAGCCGAAACACACCTCGGCTCAGCCGGACGCTGAGCCTGTCGTCGGCGATCGTCAACAGCGTTCCCGACCCCTCGAGACCGGGCACGTGTGTGATCGCCTCGGCAAGCTGCGCCGCTTGACCGAGCGACCCGGCGCGAAACACCGCAGTCGCACCCCCGTGCAGCACCACCCAGTCCTCAACACCGTCGGCCGCGAGGAACTTCTGCCAGCCCTGTTCGCTCATGCCTGCCTCCGTACAGCGTCATCCGCTGATCAGTTGCTGGAACTCGGGTTCGTCGCGGATCGGATCCAGGTCGGTGTCGTCCTTTGCGTTCTGGCGGAACTCCTCCGACACGGCGATGGCCTGCCGGAGGTGCTCGAGCGCGTCACTCGTTCGGCCGGTGAGGCTCTCACAGCAGGCGAGGTTGAAGAACAACATGGGGTACTGCGGAGAAGTCGCGACGACCTCGCGTAGATGGTCGGCGACCTCGGCGTACTCGCCCGCCTGATAGCGGGGAAAGAGCGGGGCCCACAGCTCCCAGCCGCGGGGCTCGTACGCCTTTCCCGGCGTGCCTTCCAACGCGAGGATGGTCGTCCCGTCCTCGGTGGCGGAGGCCTTGCGCTTTGTGTGGGGAGGGGCGAAGACGAGCGTTCCGGCCGGCGCGTCGACCCGGTCGCCGTCGAGCTCGAACACCGCGTGGCCGCGCAGTACGACGAAGAGCTCCTGGTCAGCGGTGGGGTCGCCGTCGTCGTGCTCGTTGATGATGAGGTCGCCGGCCGCATGGGCCGTCCACGCGGTCGCTCCGAACGCCGTGACGCCGAGGTGGTGCCGGATCGGCCGATAGTGACAGCCTTCGTCCGCGAACTCCTCGATCTCGTCCAGCTGCGCAACCGCGTAATCAGCCATCGTCCCGCCTCTCGTCGTCGGCTACGGCCCGGTCAGATCCAACGGGTTCTGTGGTCCATCGACGAGCCATGTCCGAGAGCGTAGGACCCCATCCGGACGATTCGCGTCCGCATTGGCACAGATATCGCCCGAAGGGCTAACCGCTCCGCAGACTCCGACTAGATCCAGGTCACCTCGCCTGGCTCCGGGTTGGACGGGAGGCCGAGATCGGTTGCGTCGATCTGCTCGTCGATGTTCTCCCACATGACGGTGAGCGAACGGTGCGGATCGACGTACACCACCATCTCGGCGACGGCCCAGCCCCGTGCGCCGAACATGCAGCCGGGATAGTCGCGGTGCTTGAAGATCAGCGCGATCTTGGCTGCTCCGGGCTCGCCTTCCAGCCAGGCGTACACGTCGCTGACATCATCCCGCCAGGACGTCGCCTGCTCGCGGGTGAACTGAAGCGCCTCGAGCTCCTCAGCGGTCCACCGATCCGGCTCCGACGCGGCCGGCCGCAAGACTTCCTCCGCGATCCGCTCGGCCTCGCCGATCTGCTGCCTCGCATCGGCCTCCAACTGGTCCGCGATCTCCTCCAGGCTCAGATCGGGGTTGGCGCGCCGGCGTTTCCGGATCGTCTCGACACAGGCCCACAACAGCTCGCCGCGCCGCCAGGCCGACCGATACCTGTGCTCCCACTCCGACCGCTCGGACAATCTCATATCCAGGTCTCCCCGCCGCGCTGACAGTCGATCGTCAGGTATGCGCCTCTCAGGCGTCCGGCCGCTCCTGGAGGGCGCGCACCTCGACCCTGCTCCGGAGGGCCTGCGACGCTTGCTTCGTCCATTCGATCGCCGCCTCGTCGCTGTCCGCCTCGATGACCCAGAAGCCGCCGAGGTACTCCTTGGCCTCGGTGTACGGACCATCGGTGAGGACCGGGGCATCACCGGTGTTGTCGACTGTGATCGCGGTCGACGGCGGGTGCAGGCCACCGGCGAACACCCAGGCACCCTGCGTCTGGAGTGCGGTGTTCAACGCGTCCACCGCGGCGAACACCTTCTGCAGATCAGCCGGATCCATGGCTGCCATCGTCGGCTCCTCGGCGGAGTCGTGGGGGAGGCTCAGGAAGTACTGCGTCATCGTCAGGTCCCTTCGTGGTCTGCGGGCGGATCCTCGGCAAGCCTTTCACTCCGTCCTTGAGCGCGCGGGCGCGGCTTGGACAACGCTCGACACAGTCGGCCGGAGACGCGTGACAGAGTGAACAGATGCTGAATCAGGTGGCCGACGGCGTCTGGGTCCGTCAGAGCGAGTGGGTCTGGAGCAATGCCATCGTGTTGCGCGGGGAGGGTGGGTTGATCCTGGTCGATCCCGGCATCGATGGTTCCGATCTGAGCCAGCTCGCCGATGATCTGGACGAGCTCGGCATGCCGGTGGTCGCGGGATTCTCGACCCATCCGCACTGGGACCATCTGCTGTGGCATTCCCGGTTCGGCGACGTGCCGCGCTACGCGACACCCGCCGGAGCCCAGGCTGCCACTGCGGCCCGAGAGCGGGCGCAGACGATGGCGGCCGAGAGCGCGTCGGGCATCCCGCCTGAGCTGATCGCGCTCGTCACGCCCCTCCCCGCGGACGGAGGACCGATACCGGGCGAGATCATCGAGCATCCGGCGCACGCCGTCGGACACGCCGCGATCCTTGTCCCGGACCGTGGCGTCCTGATCGCCGGCGACATGCTCTCCGATGTCCTGATCCCGCTCTTCGACCCTCGCCGGCCCGGTCAGGTGGGCGCGTACGAGACGGCACTGGACCGGCTGGGTGAGGCCGCCAGTCACATCGATGTCCTGGTCCCCGGCCACGGCGCCGTTGCCGAGGGTCCCGAGGTGGCGGCCCGGCTCGCCGTCGATCGTGCCTACATCGACGCGCTGCGGCGAGGAGAGGAACCGGTCGACGCACGTCTGGAACAAGACTGGCTCTCCGGCCCACACCAGTCGAACCTCGAGCAGGCCCGACAGTCACCTGGATGACCTACGGGTCATCGCGGCAATTCCGGTAATCGCGCCCCAGGTCATCGCGGCGCCCAGCGGACCCGCCTATAGTCACTTGGATGCTGGCGGCGCTGGCGGTCGTCATCCCGCTCGGACTGGGCGGGGCGGTCAGCCCGGTCATGCTGACCGAACAGACCGTGCTCCTCGCCGGCCCCGACGGTCGTAGGGCGGGGGTGCGCTACGCCGCCGGTGTGGTCCTCACCTCGCTCGTGATCGTCCTTGCCATGGTGCTGTTCGGGCGCGCGATCGAGCTCCCGTCCGAACCGCATCTCGACGCGTCGCTCGACCCGGTTGTCGGCCTGTTGCTGATCTTCGCCGCAGTCCTCGTACTCGTCTTGGGACGGCGCCGAGACGAGTCGCCGGATCCCAAGGGCGGCGACGACCGGACTGCGAGTGGTTCGGGCAAGGCTCGGGCGGCCTTTCCGTTCGGCGTGTTCTCCATGGCGACCAACGTCACGACGGTGGCGCTGATCGCAGCGGCCGCCAAAGAGATCTCCAGAACTGCCCCTCAGATCGCGGCGACAGCGGTGCTCGTCCTGGTGCTCGTCGCCCTGGTGACCGCGCCCGCTTGGGTGCCCGTTGCCCTGACCACGGTTGCCCCCGATGCCAGCCGGCGTGGGCTCGACGCCGTGCGCGAACAGATCGCTCGCCGGGGCCGCGCGGTCACCGTCGGGCTGCTAGGCGCCGCTGGGCTGTTCTTCATCGCACGCGGGCTCGTACGGCTACTCGGCGGCTGAAGTCGGCTCCAGTAGCGACGCTCAAATGCCTGGCGTAGCACAGGCCCGGTGCGAGAATTCTCGGGTCAGGGACAGGAGCCACGCAGATGAATGAAGATCAACAACGCCCGGTCCCCGAGCAGGGGTCGGCGGCGAACAAGGCAGTGGTCAGGTGGTTCGTGGAGGCGTGGAACACCCGCGACTTCGAGCGGTTCGATCGGCTGATGGCGCCCGACGCGGTGCTCCACGTGGGCGGTGGCACCATTCCCTGCGATCCCGCGGCTACCCGCCGGATCGCAGCAGAGTGGACCAACGCCTTCCCGGACTGGTCGTTCGAATGCCTGGCACTCATCGCCGAAGGTGACAAGGTCGTTGCACACCTGCCCTACAGCGGAACACACGAGCATGACCTGCCTGGCGTGAAAGCAACCGGGCGTACCTGCACTGTCGACGAGATCGTCATCTTCCGGCTCAGCGACGGCGTCATCGCCGAGGCATGGGAGGTCTTCGACGAGGCCGGCATGTGGCGTCAGCTCGGCCTCCAGCAACTGCCCTGACCCAGTCCGAAGACACATCGTCGTCGCCTGGCATGAGCGTGCGTTTTCTGAGGCTGGAAGACTCTCGGTGTGCTGGACGACGAACTCCTCGCGGATTGGTGTCTGCGTCACCTGGATGCCCCGCTCGCGCGCGTACTCTTCCGCTCCGGGCACCTGTCCGACGTCGTCGGAATCGAGTTGTCGAGCGGTCTGAATGTGGTCGTCAAGGCACGTCCCTTCCAGTCTCGGATCGCCGACTGTCTGCGCGTCCAGGCCGACCTCGCCCGCGCGGGTTTCCCATCTCCGCAACCACTGACAACGGCCACGCGGGTCCGCGATCTGACAATCACGGCCGAGACAGCGGTCACTGGTGGCAGACCGCTGCCGCTCGAACAAGGAGCGGGTCCGTTCGCAGCACTCCTCGCCCGCCTCGTCAAGACGGCACCCACCCCCGCGAGGGTGCCCGACCTGTCGCCGTCACCGCCATGGACGGGATGGGACCATCCCGGGCGACGACTATGGCCCGATCTTGATGAGCACGGGAAC
>Ga0075428_100004980_pt1 | contig 14752 bp, 14 predicted proteins | sample RhiMetdeltSRZDD2_FD_75291 | JGI IMG/M metagenome (GOLD analysis project Ga0075428, IMG submission 75291) | Populus rhizosphere microbial communities from Tennessee, USA - Rhizosphere MetaG P. deltoides SRZDD2 | ecosystem: Host-associated > Plants > Roots > Rhizosphere > Soil | place: USA...
GAGGATTGTGATTGCCGATTGAGGATTGTGATTGCCGATTGAGGATTGTGATTGCCGATTGAGGATTGTGATTGCCGATTGAGGATTGTGCGACGGCGCCTTCAATTGACAATCGGCAATCACAATCGAAAATCGGCAATCCAATCGAAAACCCGCAATCGCAAAATCCGCACTCGCCAATCTGCAATCCGCAATGAACAGATTCACCGCCTCCGTCTCTGATACTCATCGACGTTCCGATTGTGCTCCTCCAGTGTCGCCGCAAACGCATGCGATCCATCACCGCGCGCGACGAAGTAGAGATACGGTACGTCGGCAGGGCGTGCGGCGGCTTCGAGTGACGCGCGTCCGGGATTCGCGATCGGTCCGGGCGGCAGCCCCGGATATCGGTACGTGTTGTAGGGCGAATCGATTTGCATGTTCTCCCGCGTGAGATTGCCGTTGTACCGGTTGGCACGCTCTAGCGCGTAAATGACGGTCGGATCACACTGGAGCGCCATCCCGATCTTCAGCCGGTTGCTGTAAACCGCGGCGACCAGCGGTCTCTCCTCTGGCTTCCCCGTCTCCTTCTCTACGATTGATGCGAGCGTAACGAGCTCCCGCAGGGTGAGTCCTCGCGCCTCGGCGGCCGAAAGGGTCTCGGGGGCGAGCGCCTTCTCGAACCCATCCACCATGCGCGGCACCAGTTGGGCCGCGGTCGTGTTGCGCGTCATCGCGTACGTGTCTGGGAAAAGATATCCCTCGAGATCCTTCGCCGCCGGATCCAGATTGCGAATGAGTTGCGAATCCGACGCCTGCGTCGTGAAATCCTTCGCCGATCCCAAACCCTTGGACTCGAACAACTGCGCCATCTCGCGCATCGTGAGCCCTTCGCGGAACGTGATCGGGACGAGGTAAACGTCGCCGCGGGCGATCTTGTCGACGACCTCTCTGACCGTCATTGGTCGATCGAATCGGTACTCGCCCGCCTGCAGGCGCCGGCCCAGGCCAGAACGCAGAATCTCAAAGCGAAAGCCGAGTCTGTCGCGAATTACTCCTGCGTCCGCGAGACGTCTTCCGATGGAGGTAGGGCCAGCCCCTTCAGGGATTTCGACGAACTGTTCCGCCCCCTCATACCCCTTGAACGGTGAAACTTCGGCCAGCACAATCCGCCAGCCTGCAAACCCGGCGACCAACAGGATGAGAACGAAGATCCAGATCGCCAGCCGCTTCACGCGTTCTCGCTTTCTACGCGCTCGGCACGGCGCGCGCGTTCGTCAAGGTAATCCTGAAGAATGATGGCTGCGGAGTGGGCGTCGAGCAGTTGCTTTCGTTTGCGCCAGTCCTTCTCGCGGCGTGCGAGCTCGCTCTCCGCTTCGCGGCTGCTGAGCCGTTCGTCCTGCAGAATGACTGGAATGCCGATTGACGATCGCAACGCCGCGGCGATCGCTTCAACCGGCGCCGTCTGCTCGGTCGGCTCTCCGCTGAGCCGTCGTGGATAACCGAGTGCGATCGCCGACAGGCCATCAGGTTCCGCGATCAGCGCGGCGGCTTCCGCTGCAAGTGCAGCCGCGACACGCTCCGGCCCACCGCTGACGGCAAGTGTCTTCCACGGCCGCGCGAGCAGGCCGGTCGCATCCGACAACGCAAGTCCGATGCGGCGTGTGCCGTAGTCGATCCCGAGCGCTCGCACTCCGAAAGGGTACACCATCGCCGTTTCGTGTCCGTGGTAATCCGTGTTCATCCGTGGCTAGAGGTCCGTGTTCATCCGTGGCTATAATCGCGAGCACATGCGCAAGCGATCGCTCGTCGCCGCGGTCATCGCCATTGTTGCAGTCGCAGTGGCCGTTGCGCTGACGCAAACCACGCTCTTCCGCAGCCGTCGTCCTCCAAGTCACTACTCGCAACGTCTGGTCATTTTGGGATTCGACGGGATGGATCCGGCGCTGGTCGCCCGCTGGATACGCGACGGCAAGCTGCCTCATCTCAAGCGGCTGGCCGGACAGGGCGGCCTGTACCCACTGGCAACGACACACTCTCCCGAATCGCCGACGGCCTGGGCGTCGTTCGCGACCGGCGTCAATCCCGGCAAGCACAACATCTACGACTTTCTCGTGCGCGATACCTCGACGTATTTGCCCGATCTTGGAATGGTGCGTCGCGAGCCAGCAAAGTTCCTGTTCGACTACGTTCCGTACTCGAAACCCAAGCTGTTCTCGCTTCGCGGCGCCACCTCGTTCTGGGTAACGGCCGGAAGGGCCGGCGTGCGCTCCAGCGTGCTCACCGTTCCGGTGACGTTCCCGCCGGAAGACGTCCCGAACGGCGAGATGCTGTCCGGCCTTCCGCTCCCGGATATTCGGGGGACGATGGGCACCTTCTATTACTTTGCGACGGACCTCAGCCGATATGAAGAAGGAAACACCGAGTTCGGCGGAATCCTGAAGCGCTTAATCGTCGAGAACGATGTCGCCCACACGGAGCTTACCGGTCCGCCGAACCCGGTCATCAAGCAGAAGATTCAGGCGATTCGCAAGCAACGAGCGTTGACGGCGGAGAACCGGGCGAGGATCGCGGATCTGCAGGCACGGGAGGACGTGCGCATTCCGTTGACGATCCGGTGGAATCGCGCGGCGAAAACCGCGACGGTTGAAATCGCGGGAGAGTCGCTGCTCCTCGAACCGGGAAAGTTGAGCCGATGGATCAACCTCGATTTCAAAGTGAACTTTCTTGTTCGTGTGCACGGCATGGCGCAGTTGCTGCTGATGAACGCCGGCAATGAACTACAGCTCTACATTTCGCCGGTCAATTGGAAGCCGGACGACCCGCCCGTCCCGATGTCTGCTCCGGCGTCGTTCTCCGGACAGCTCTTCGATCGTCTCGGTTATTACCGGACGCTCGGTTGGGCCGAAGCGACCTGGCCGTTGAACGAAGGGCGCATGGACGAGAAGACGTTCATGGACGATCTCTATAGAGCGTTCGACGATCGTGCGCAGGTCATCCTCAATCGCATCGACTCGCGCGAGTGGGATGTGCTTGTCGGCGTCATCGAATCGACCGACCGTGTCCAGCACATGATGTGGCGTCTGATGGACCCGAAGCATCCAATGTACGACGCGAAGCTCGCCGCCCAATTCGGCGACTCGATCGAACGGGTCTATCGGCGAGCCGATCAGTTCATCGGCGAAGTACTCGACCACATCGATCCTGGAACCGCGGTGCTGATCGTTTCGGATCACGGCTTTCATTCGTGGCGAAAAGCCGTGAATTTGAATACCTGGCTGGTGCAGCAGGGCTACATGATCCTGCAGGGGCAGCAGCCGGGTGAAAAGAAGCTCGATGACCTCTTTGGCGCTGGTGAATTCTGGGAGAACGTCGACTGGACGCGCACGCGCGCGTATGCCATGGGGATTGGACAGATTTACTTCAACCTCCGTGGCCGCGAAGGCAAGGGTATCGTCAGTCCTGGGGCCGAAGCGAAGCAACTCGCCGACGAATTAAGCGCAAAGCTTCTCACGCTGAAGGACCCGGACGACGGGTCGCCGATTATTCGAGCCGTCTACAAACGCGACGACGTGTATTCCGGCGAGTACCTGTCGAACGCGTCGGAGCTGCAGGTCGGCATGGAAGACGGCTATCGCGTATCGTGGCAGACAACGCTCGGCGGATCGCCGCAGGGGATCGTGTATCCGAACATGAAGAAGTGGAGCGGCGATCACGGTGGCTACGACTACGCGACGACGGCGGGCGTGCTGATCTCGAATCGCCCGGTGACTCGCACGGGCGAGGGTCCTTCGATCATGGACATCGCGCCAACGGTGCTGAAGTACTTCGGTCTTTCAATTCCTGGCGATATCGATGGAAAGGCACTTTTTTAACCGAGGGGCTTCGCCCCTCGGACTCCCCTACACCGTCGCTCGCGGGGCCCCAACGCCCCGCTCCGCTCCGGTGGCTCGCTCGCTTCGCTCGCTCGCGTCCTTCTTCGCCGCGCTTTGCCTCGCCGCGACGATGTCGCTCTCCGCGCAATCACCGACCGATCAATCCGCCGACGCGGTGTCGAAGCGCGCCGCCGATCGCATTCGCGCGCTGCAGAGAGAATCCGATGCGCTGGCGTCACAGGAGCGCACGCTGCTGGTCGAACTGCGGAAGCTCGAAGTCGACCGCGAGCTGAAAACAGAGGAACTGGCGAGCGCCGAACGCGAGCTGCGGCAGACGCGCGAGAAGGTCGCGGCGACGAGCGCCCGTGCGGCCGCCCTTCAGAACAGCGCCGAAACGGAGCGGCCGGAGGTAGAACGCCGGCTGGTCGATCTTTATAAGCTCGGTCAGGCAGGGTACTGGCGATTGCTGCTCGACGTCGACAACCTGCGATCGATCGGACGCGTGTATCGAACGGCGGCTGCGCTCAACCGGCTCGATCGCGAGCGGGTGCAGCAGCACGAACGCACACTGCAGTCGCTGAAGCAGGAGCGGGAATCACTCGAAGCGCACATCCGCGACGTCACTAAACTACAGGCGCAGGCCCTTGCCGCCAAGGCAGGGCTCGATCGAGCGGTGGCCGCACGAACCGCGCTCGTGTCGTCGATCGATGAGCGCCGCGACCTGAACGCCCAGCTCACCGGCGAGCTGGAAGCTGCCCAGCAGCGGCTCCAGGGAACCGTCGCCCAGCTTGGCGGACGAGGTGGGTCGGTCATGTTGCCGATTGCGGCATTTCGAGGGGCGCTGCCGTGGCCCGCACAAGGCATTGTGACGGGGCGGTTCGGACGGCAGACGAACAGCCGCTTTGGGACGTCGATTGCGCGAAGCGGGATCGAAATCTCACTGGCGGAGGGCGAGCCGGTGCGGGTGGTCCACGAAGGGACCATCGCCTATGCCGACCAGTTCACCGGGTACGGGACCCTGGTCATCGTCGACCACGGCGGCAATAACTATTCACTTTATGGGTATCTTTCGTCGCTGGATGCCGCCCGCGGCGCGCACGTGGACGCCCAGGCTCAGCTTGGAACCTCGGGGCGCGACCCCAGCGGCAACCCTGCCCTCTATTTCGAGCTTCGAATCGACGCCAAACCCGTCGATCCCTTACAATGGCTGAAGAAGTAATTACATGACTTTAAAGACTCGTCTTTCCATCCTGTTGCTGTCGACACCGGTGCTCATCTTCGTCGTTGTCGGCGGACTAATTGGCCGCGCGTCGGCGCCGGGCGGCGACGACACGTTCCGTGAGCTGAGGGTCTTCAACGACGTTCTGCGGCTGGTCCTCACCAACTACGTCGAAGAGGTCAAGGTCGATCGGGCGATGGAAGGCGCGATGAAGGGGCTCGCCGAAGGCCTTGATCCCGACAGCGCCTATTTGAATCCGCAACAGGTGTCGGAGGTGCAGTCGGGCGCGGCGCCGCCCGAAGGGGAAGTCGGACTCGAGCTCACGCGGCAGTATTACCTCCGCGTCATAGCCGCGCGCGACGGGTCGCCGGCAGACAAGGCCGGACTTCAGACGGGCGATTACGTCCGCGCGATCGATGGCAAGCCAACGCGCGATATGTCGGTCTTCGAAGGCGCGCGCTTGTTGCGCGGTCAACCAGGATCCAAGGTGACGCTGACGGTGATTCGCGGCAACGCCGCCGATCCGCACGAAGTGGCGCTGGTGCGCGAGAAGGCGACGACAGCGGTCGTGTCGGGAAAGATCGCCGCGCCGGACGTTGGCTATGTCCGCATCGCGAGTTTCCGCGAAGGTGTCGTCGATCAGTTGAAGAAACAGGTTGCCGATCTGTCGCGGGCCGGCGCGAAGTCGATCATCATCGACGTGCGGCACACCGCCGAAGGGCCGATCGACAATGGCGTCGCCGCGGCGCGACTCTTCGTCAAGTCCGGAACATTGGCGATGAAGGGGCAGCGCGAGCCGGGCCAGCAAGCGGAGAACGTGAGCGTCTCGCGAGACGGCAACAACCGCACTCGGCAAGAGAGCACTGACGCGGATAAGGCGAAACCGTCTCAACCTGCTCCATCGAATCGTGAAACGATTGCCGCGCAAGCCGGCGATGGTGCGATTGACCTACCAGTTCAAATCCTGATCACGACCGGCACGGCGGGCGCGTCCGAAGTATTCGCGGCGGCGCTGGATGGCAACAAGCGCGCGGATCTCGTCGGCGAGCGTACGCTCGGTCGCGCCGCCTTGCAGAAACTCGTGAAGCTCCCAGAGAACCGCGGTCTCTGGCTCACCTACGCTCGTTACTTGACCCCGTCCGGCGAATCGATTCAGGGCAAGGGATTGAAGCCGGATGTTGAAGTCGAGGACAACGACGTGGCGGATTTCGGTCAGACGGTATCTGACAAGGATCCGATCCTCGACGCCGCGCTCGCGCGCGCCGCAAAAAAAGCGGCGTAAGCTGCTCACAACTGCACGGAATTTCTTGACACCCTAGGATCGCTCGCGTATAACGCGGACACACGGAAGATCCGCGCGGACGCGTTTGATCTGAAGGCTTCATCCGTCCTGCGACGTTGGCTGCTCCGGGCGTCCCAGAGCGCAGTCGCAGGACCCAGCGTTCGCGAATCTTTGTCCACCGGGAGGCGTTCATGAATAAGCAGGACCTCATCGCAAAGATCGCGCAGGACACGGGCATCTCGAAAACGAATGCGACCGCGGCAGTCGAGTCGTTCTTCGACGGCATCACGAAGTCGTTGAAGAAGGGACAGCCCATCACATTCGTCGGGTTCGGCACATTCAAGACCGCGCAGCGGAAGGCGCGCGTCGCTCGCAACCCGCAGACGGGCGCCGAGATCAAAGTCCCCAAGCGCCGGGTCGTTCGCTTCACCGCTGGCAAAGCCCTCAAAGGCGCTGTGAACTAAAGGGACAAGGCCGAAGGGAAAAGGGAAAAGGCGCATCGGCGCGACACCACCGTTCTTTTCCCTTTCATCCTTCCCTTTTCCCTTGTCCCTTTTCCCTTTCCAGGAATCCTGTTAAACTAACCGTTCGGTAAGGCCAGTGTTTTCAAGACATAGGCGCGTAGCTCAGTTGGTTAGAGCGCCTGCTTGACACGCAGGAGGTCAGCGGTTCGAGTCCGCTCGTGCCTACCACTCGACTGAAGAACGCCTTCCCGTAATGTAACTTCCTGATGTCTGAGATCTCCGTCGCGCTGCCGGACGGCTCGAGCCGTCGCATGGCGGCAGGATCGACTCCTGCCGACGTCGCGGCACAGATCTCTCCGCGCCTCGCAAAAGCGGCCGTCGCGGCGATGGTGGATGGCAAGCTTGTCGATCTGACGTTCGCTCTGAATCAGGATTCGTCGGTCCGCATCGTCACGCCCGAGAGTGCCGAAGCGTTGCCGCTCTTTCGCCACAGCACCGCGCATTTGATGGCGGCGGCGGTGACCAACCTCTTTCCCGGCGCGCAGTGCGGGATCGGCCCTGCCACCGATGAGGGCTTCTTCTACGACTTCGTCGTCGATCGTCCGTTCGTGCCCGAGGACCTCGAGGCGATCGAACGGAAGATGAAGGAGCTGTCGGCGGCCGATCTCCGATACGACCGGCAGATGTGGCCGCGCGAAGAGGCGAAACGATTCTTCTCGCAGCGGGGCGAACCGCTGAAGGTCCAGTTGATCGAGGAAAAGACCGCGGGGCAATCTGAGGTGTCGTGCTACACGATCAAGGATCGCGACACGTTCGTGGATTTCTGCGTCGGTCCGCACGTGCCTTCGACCGGACGCTTGAAAGCATTCAAGCTGCTCAACACCTCGAACGCGTATTGGAAAGGTGACGCCAAGGGCCAGCCGATGCAACGCATCTACGGCACGGCCTTCACCAGTGAGTCAGAGCTGAAAACGCACCTGCAACGGATCGAGGAAGCGAAGAAGCGCGATCACCGGAAGCTCGGTCGGGAACTCGGGCTGTTCTGGTTTCATCCATGGGCCCCTGGCGAGCCGTTCTGGCTGCCGAAGGGCACGACGCTGGTGCACTTGCTCGGCAACTACATGCGCAGCATCCTCTTCCCGGCCGGATACGTGGAAGTGCGTGCGCCGCTCGTGTTCAACAAGGCACTATGGGAGACATCCGGACACTGGCAGCACTACCGGGAGAACATGTTCCTGATCGAGTCTGCCGGCGAGGAAGAGAAATCGGGCCTGAAGCCGATGAACTGCCCCGGCCACATGCTGCTGTTCGGAAGCGAAGTGCGCAGCTATCGCGACCTGCCACTCCGTATCCATGAACAGAGTGTGTTGCACCGGATGGAGGCGTCGGGTGTGCTCAGCGGCCTGACCCGCGTGCGCGAGTTCATCATGGACGATGCGCACATTTTCCTGCGCGAGGATCAGATCGGCGAGGAAGTCGAGCGGCTGCTGCGTCTGGTCGGCCGTGTCTACGACGACTTCGGTCTCACGCCGGAGATGAAGCTGTCCACCAGGCCGGTCGAATTCCTCGGTGAAATCGCGACCTGGAATCATGCCGAGGCGGAATTGAAGAAGGCGCTCGAAGCCGTGAAGGTCCCCTTCACGATCAACGAGGGAGACGGCGCGTTCTACGGGCCGAAGATCGATTTTGCGGTCACCGACGCGCTCGGTCGGAAATGGCAATGCGCCACGATTCAGCTCGATTACCAGCTGCCGGAGCAGTTCGAACTGAAGTACGTCGGCGCCGACAACAAGGAGCATCGGCCGGTGGTGATCCACCGCGCCATCTTCGGCAGCTTCGAGCGATTTATCGCGCTGCTCCTCGAGCATTACGCGGGCGCGCTTCCGCTGTGGATCGCTCCGGTGCAGACAATCGTGCTGCCGATTGCGGATCGCCATCTCGACTACGCGAAGTCGGTCGTTTCAGAACTGAAGGCGGCCGGGCTCCGAGTCGAATTGGACGAGCGGCAGGAGAAAATCGGATTTAAGATCCGGGAAGCTCAGCTTCAGAAGATCCCCTATATGCTGGTGGTGGGGGACAAGGAAGCGGCGAACGGGACGGTTGCCGTGCGCAGCCGCTCCGGCGGTGATCAAGGGGCCCAAACAGTCGCGGCCTTCATAGAGGCCGCACACGACGAAGCGCGACGGAAGAAGGCCGCAGAATTGTCGATTGTCGATTGATGACTGCCGATTGATTTGATTGCGGATTGACGATTGAGATTGCCGATTGACGGTTGGCTCGCTAAGGCGATCAATCCGCAATCAGCCTTCGACAATCAGACAATCCGCAATCTTCAGTCATCAATCCGCAATCATTTTTGAGTGGAGGTCTTTATAGCTTTCGACCGAAGCCCGCGGCGGGATGACCGCACACGGGTCAATGAACGAATCAGGGTGCGTGAAGTCAGGGTGATCGACGACACGGGTCAGCAGCTGGGGATCATGCCGCCGCAACAGGCGCTCACGATTGCCAAGCAGAAAGGACTCGATCTCGTCGAGATCGCAGCGACGGCGAGTCCGCCGGTCTGCCGCATCATGGACTTCGGCCGGTACCAGTACCAAGAGCAGAAGCGGGCGCGCCAGGCAAAGAAGCACCAGAAGATCATCGAGGTCAAAGAGATCAAGTTTCGTCCCAAGGTGGACGAGCACGACTATCAGTTCAAGAAGAAGCACATCGAGCGCTTCCTCGCTGATGGCGACAAGGTGAAGGCGACGATTTTCTTTCGCGGGCGCGAGATGGCGCACCCCGAGATCGGACGGCGCATTCTCGAACGGTTGATTGAGGATCTCAACGACGTGGCCATCGCCGAGACGGCGCCACGGCAGGAAGGGAATCAGATGCACACGATTCTGTCGCAGCGCGTCGGCAAGAAGCCGCCCGGCCGGAAGGAAGCGGAAGCACGAGAGACGGAACAATAGGGAAACAGACGTTTCCAGTTCCCAGTTACCAGTCTTCAAACTGGAAACTCATAGCTGGAAGCTGGAAACTGGAAACTGGAAACTGACATATGCCGAAGTTGAAGACACACCGGGGAGCCGCGAAGCGGTTCAAGAAAACCGCAACCGGAAAATTCCTCCGGAGCAAGGCGTTCAAGCGCCACATCCTGACCAGCAAGACGCGCAGCCGCAAGCGCGCGTTGCGCGGCACGTCGGTCACGTCGAAAGCTGACACGGCGACGCTGCGAAGAATGTTGCCTGATTAAGTTGCCAGTTCCCAGTTGCCACTTTCCAGTGGAGAAACTGAAAACTGGAGACTGGAAACCGGAAACTGACAGACTCAGAGATTCATCATGCCGAGAGTAAAACGAGGGAATGTCCGCCGCGCGAAGCGCAAGAAGCTGCTGTCACGCGCAAAAGGCTTCTATCAGACCAAGAGCAAGCTGTATCGATCGGCGAAAGAATCCGTCGACACGGCGCTCAAGTACGCGTACGTCGGACGCCGCAACAAGAAGCGCGATTTCCGGCGGCTGTGGGTCATGCGGATCAACGCGGCCGCGCGCGAGAACGGGTTGACGTACGGGCAACTGATCGCCGGGTTGAAGGCGTCAGGCAATCCGATCGACCGCAAGTCGCTCGCGGAGCTCGCCGTGGCCTCGCCCGCCGCGTTCGCGCAGTTAGCCAAGGTCGCTGCCGACGCGAAGCCGAAGGCGGCGCGTTCGTCGTCGCGCGCCGCGGTATAAGGCTCACGGCTTAGGGCTTAGGGCTCATGCGGGCTTAAGCCTTAAGCCCTAGCCCTAAGCCATTCCATGTCCGACTCCCAAATCGATGCGCTTCGCGCCGATTTCGAGCGCGACCTCTCGACCGCCACAACGGTGACGGCGCTTCGCGGCGTCCGCGATCGCTACTTGTCGCGCAAAGGCGGGCTTGTCTCGGGCCTGCTCAAGAGCCTGGGCTCCGCGCCGCCGGACGCCAGGCCGCGTCTTGGAAAACTCGCCAACGATCTCCGCCAACAAATCGAAACGCAACTCGATGAGCGGATCGCGGCGGCCGAGGCCGATCGACCGCCGGCAGGCGCCGTCGACCTCACGCTTCCGGGACGGCAGCCCGCGCTCGGCCATCGGCATCCGCTCACCTTGCTGCGCGAGCGCATCGAATCGATCTTCAGCCGCATGGGGTTCCTGATCCTCGAAGGCCCCGAGCTCGAGGACGAATACCACAATTTCGAGGCGCTCAACATGCCGCCGGATCACCCGGCGCGCGACATGCAGGACACCCTGTACCTTGCCGCACCGGTGCGCTCCGCGGCCGGCTCGCCGGCGACGCTTCTCCGCACGCACACCTCCGGGATGCAGATCCGCTACATGGAGCAACACAAGCCGCCCGTGCGTCTCATCGCACCCGGCCGCGTCTACCGCCGCGACAATCTCGACCTCACCCACACCCCGATGTTCACGCAGGTCGAAGGGCTGGTCGTCGGCGAGGGGATCTCACTCGCGGATCTGAAAGGCACGCTGTTCGTGTTTCTCCGCGAGTTGTTCGGTGAGGAACGGAAGCTGCGCTTCAGACCGAGCTTTTTTCCCTATACCGAGCCGAGCGCGGAGGTCGACATCAGCTGTGGCGCCTGCGGCGGCACGGGCCGCGACTGCAGCATGTGCAAGCGGACTGGATGGATCGAGATTCTCGGCAGCGGCATGGTGCATCCGGCCGTCTTCGAAGCGGTCGGATATGACCCCGATCGCTACACTGGCTGGGCGTTCGGCATGGGCATCGAACGAACCGCGCTCCTCAAATGGGGTGTGGAAGACATTCGTCTGTTCTACGAAAACGATCTCCGGTTCCTGGAGCAGTTTCCCCTGTGAGGATCGTCTACAACTGGCTGCGTGAGATCGTGCCTGTACCGGACGACGTCGATACCGTCGCGCGAGAGATCAGCCTGCGCGGATTCGAGCTCGCAGCTGTCGAACAGGGGCGAGAGCCAGTGATCGATTTCGAGATCACGGCGAACAGACCTGATTGTTTGAGTCACGTCGGTATCGCGCGCGAGGCATCAGCGATCTGGGGGCTGGCGATCAAATCGGGATCCGTTGCGCGGGATGCGGGATCCGATCGGATCCCGGATTCCGGACAACGGATCCCGGATTCCGGACAACGGATCCCGGCAGATGCACTTGACGTTGTCATCGAAGCACCCGATCTCTGCCCGCGTTACTGCGCCCAGGTATTTCACGTTACAGTGGCACCCTCACCGTCCTGGCTGCAACAACGACTCGAAGCTGCCGGGGTCCGCCCGATCAACAACATCGTCGACGTCACCAACTACGTAATGCTCGAAATCGGCCAACCGATGCACGCGTTCGACCTCGAACGGCTCGGACAACATCGCATCGTCGTCCGGCGTGCCCGTGCGAAGGAGTCGATGCGTACGTTGGATGGTATCGATCGCACGCTGGATCCCGAGATGCTCGTCATCGCGGATGCAGAGCGGGCTGTCGCCGTTGGCGGCGTCATGGGCGGAGCAGATTCCGAGATCTCCACGGCGACGAAAACCATCGCCCTCGAGAGTGCGTACTTTGAACCGACATCAGTTCGGAGAACCAGCAAAAGACTTGGCCTCAAGACCGAAGCGTCGGCGCGGTTCGAGCGTGGCAGCGATTTCGAGTTGCCGCCCCGCGGAATCGCGCGAGCGGCCGAGCTTTTCACGCAGATAGGCGCGGGCGCACCGATTTCACCTCTGATCGATCGATATCCCGCACCTCGCGAAAAGCGCCAGATTCAGTTGCGTTCCGCGCGAATCGCGCGGCTTCTCGGTCAGGTGGTGCCGCCCGAAGACGTTCCACGTTTTCTGAAGCCGCTTGGTTTCGAGGTCGCCCCGAAGAACGGGCATGGTGAATGGACTGTGACCGTACCATCGTTCCGTGTGGACGTCGTCCGGGAGGAGGACCTGATCGAAGAGGTCGGACGTCACTACGGGTTCGATCGCCTGCCGGTGAGATTTCCGCCCCTCGATGCGGCGCAGCCGCCGCCCGATCCGATCATCGTTCGTGATCGTCTCATCAGGCAGACACTGACAGCGGCTGGATTCTCTGAAGCGATGACCTTCGCATTCATCGAGCGGCAGGCCGCCCTGCCCTTCTGCGAACGTGGAGTCGACCCGGCAGCGATTCAGAATCCGCTTTCTGAAAAATTCGCCGCGCTTCGTCCGTCACTGCTTCCCGGGCTGATCGACTCGTGCGCACACAACCGGCGACGCGGCCGGAAAGACATTCAACTCTTCGAGATTGGAAGCCGCTTCACATCGCGCGGCGAAGGCTGCGGAGTGGCATTTGCCTGGCTGGGAGCTGCGACACTCGCACACTGGTCCGGAGCATCTCGAACGGCCGATTTCTTCGATGCAAAGGGAACGGTGGAACTGCTGTGCCGCGCATTCGGCGTCGCTGCGATTGACGTCGCTCCGAGTAGTGCACCGTATCTGGTACGCGGGCGTGCAGCCGAGGTGATTTCGGACGGGACTCTCCTCGGTGTCTTCGGTCAACTCGTGCCGGCAATCGGAGACGCGCGTGGACTCGTGGCTGGCGAGGAAGTGTACGTGGGCGAAGTCGATCTCGAGGTCCTCGCCCGTGTTGCTGCCGGAGACGATCTGCGGGCGCAGTCGCTTCCACGATATCCATCGATCGTCCGCGACATTTCGATTGTCGTCGATGAAACCTTGCCTGCCGCCTCCGTTCGTGGCACTATCCGTGCGGCAGCCCCTTCTACCCTCGTATCGATCTCGGAGTTCGATCGCTATCAGGGCAAGGGCGTTCCCGAAGGTCGTGTGAGCCTGTCGCTGCGTCTCACGTTTCGCGATCCCGATCGGACGCTGACCGACGACGAAGTGCAGGGAGCAATGGACCGAATTGTGGAGGCGCTACGCACCGAGCATCGCGCCGAACAGAGATAAACGTAAAGGAGTTCTCCCTTGGCGAAAGTAGCATTACGCGGCGTTGATCTCGAACCTATCGATCGTCTGGAAGAAAAAGTGAAGCTCCTGGTCGGAGTGATCGATCGATTGCGGGCGGATCAGGCACGGGCCGCGGATGAGAACACCCGCCTCAGTCGCGAGCTCGATGGACTGCGCGCCCGGCTGGCCGACGCGGAGACGACGACCGGCGAGCTTGCGGCGCTGCGCGAAGAGCGGCAGCTGATCCGGTCGCGCGTCGGCGAGATGTTGTCGCAGATCGAAGCCCTCAATCTTTAGAATGGTGTCAAAGCCGAGTACAGCTAGTCTGTCGCACGAGCGGCCGAAGCAAGGCGCGAGCGAGCGCAGCGAAGCGAGCCACGGGAGCGGAGCGGGGCATAGGGGCCCCGCGAGCGACCGTGTTGGGGAGTCCGAGCGGCGAAGCCCCTCGGAGTGATCATGGAGCCAACCGGGTCGCGTGTGGTGACCGTCGAGATTCACGGGCAGCAGTACCCGATCCGAAGCGGGCTCGATCCCGCGTACGTCGCCGAGCTGGCCGCCTACGTCAACGAGAAGATGCGGCTGGCGCTCAAGGAATCACCAGCCGGCGACACGCTGAAACTCGCCGTCCTGGCGGCGCTCAATATCGCCGACGAGTATTTCCGCGTCCTCGACGACGAGCGGCGGCAGAACGACCAGGTGGCGACCCGGGCGGCCGAACTAGAGCGCGTGCTCGACCTCGCGCTTGGGTTCGACACTCGCCATACTGCCGCTCGTTGATCTGAGCCGGGCCGTTGCCCGTGATCCGGGATCGCGAAGATTCACTGATTCAGGACTAGAACTGGTTTCAAAACCGTGTCAGGCGCGGGTCCTGTCCGCGAACAGCCCCACGGCCTCCTCGCGCCGACACGCGCGGGTCACGAGAGACGGCGCTGCGGCGGGCCGCGGCCGGGGTCCCCGGCGCGCGTTTGCTGCGCGCTGGGGTGGAGGGGCGCCCCGTTCGCGGCCACCCGCTATC
>Ga0075428_100004983_pt1 | contig 14743 bp, 14 predicted proteins | sample RhiMetdeltSRZDD2_FD_75291 | JGI IMG/M metagenome (GOLD analysis project Ga0075428, IMG submission 75291) | Populus rhizosphere microbial communities from Tennessee, USA - Rhizosphere MetaG P. deltoides SRZDD2 | ecosystem: Host-associated > Plants > Roots > Rhizosphere > Soil | place: USA...
AGTGAGGTCCGTTGCGGCTGCCCGTCGGGGTTGACCAGCTCGACGGCGCCGGCCGGGAGCAGGGAGGCGAGGAGCTCGGCGTTGCGACGCTCCTCGCCGTCGTCGTCGCGGTCGTTGCCCTGGTTGACGCAGGCGTTGCGGATCAGCTGGGTCAGCAGCTCAGCGAGGCGTCCCGTCGCTGTGTCGAGAGCCATGGCGGTCGGTCACCAGCGGAACGCGCTGGGCTCCCGTCCGTAGCCCCGGTAGAAGCCCACGACGGCCTCACCGGGTGGCGAGACGCTGTCGAGGGCGGCCCGGTCGTCGGCGGTGAGCGGGATCCCGGTGGCGGCGAGGCATTCGTGCACGTGGTCCACGGTGCGGGGCCCGATCAGGTGCGACGCCGGGCCCGGCTGGGCCAGGCACCAGGCCAGCGCGAGCTGGCCGGCGGTGCACGCCTTGTCGGCCGCGAGCCGCTCCACCACCTCCAGCACGTGGAAGGCCCGCGGAGTGCGGTACCGCTCGGCCCGCTCGGGCTCGCCGTGGGCCTCGAACCACGCGAAGCGCGAGTCGGCGGGGTCGTCGGTACCCGGCCGGTACTGGCCGCTGAGGAACCCGCGGGCCAGCGGCGACCAGGTCACCACCGCGATGCCGTAGGTCTGGGCCATGGGCAGGACCTCGGTCTCGATGGTCCGGTCCAGCAGGTTGTAGGGCGCCTGCTCGGCGACCACCCGGTGGAGCCCGTACTCCTTGGCCACCCACAGCGACTCGACGATCTGCCAGGCCCGGTAGCAGCTGGTGCCGATGTAGCGGACCTTCCCCGACCGGACCAGGTCGTCGAGCGCGCGCAGGGTCTCGTCGATCGGGACCCGCGAGCTCGGGCGGTGGATCTGGTAGAGGTCGATGTGGTCGGTCCGGAGGCGTCGCAGCGAGGCCTCGCACGCGGCGACGATGTGCCGGCGGTGGAGGCCCTCGGCGTTGGGGTCGTCGACGTCGGTCCGGAAACCGACCTTGGTGGCCAGGACGACCGACGACCGTGCACCGGATTGCCGCAGCGCGTCGCCGAGGATCTCCTCGCTGACCCCGCGGCCCTTCACCGAGAACCGGGAGCCGTAGGCATCGGCGGTGTCCACGAGGTTGATGCCGGCATCCAGCGCGGCGTGCACGATGCGGACCGCCTCGCGCCGGTCGGTGCGCTCGCCGAAGTTGGCCGTTCCCAGACCCAGGCAGCTCACCTGGAGACCGGTGCGTCCGAGAGTTCGGTGATGCATGGGGTGCTATTCCCGTGAATCCGGCGAGCAGCGGTGAAGGTCAACGTACCCTAGCCACACAGGAGGAGCGCATGACCGAACAGCTCGACCGATGGCGGGAGCTGCTGGGCGAATCCGTCGACCTCATCTTGAGCTTGCAGGAGCTGCACGATGTCGACGAACCGATGGTGGTCTATGCGTCCGGGTCGCTGGTCGAGGGTTTCGGTCATGCAACCTCGGATATCGACATCTTCGTCGTCACCGATCGCCATGCTCAGGGAGGCCTGAGCTTCGAGATCGAGAACTACGAGGTCGCGGTCGACTTCGGGCGCAACCGGCGGATCGACTACGAGTATTGGTCCTTCGCCGCGGTCGACGCGCTCGCCGGCAAGCTCGACGCCCTGAGCCTCGGGCGCGGGTTCCTGGCCGTGCTGACCTCGGCCGAGGAGGTGTTCGTCCACCGGCTCCGGGTCGGGATCCCGCTCGTCGAGCGGGGCGGGCTGGAGGAGCTCCAGCGCCGGTTCGACTTCTCCCGCCTCCAGCGCTACCTGACGATCAAGGCCGTCCGCGAGGTCGACGACGTCCTGGACGACCTGACGGGGATGCTGGCGAGCGGCGATCTCGACAGCGCGCTGCTCCGCTCCGTGGACCTGGTCGGCTACGTCGTCGACACCTGGACCCACCATTGCGGCAACACGAACCCGTACCAGAAGTGGCGCCCGAGGATCCTCGAGAGCCTGCCACCCAGCGACCGCACCCGGCAGGTCCTCGACGCGTTCTGGGGGCTGCGGTTCCCGGACGCCGGAGCCTTGCGAGCCGACCCCAGCCGCTGCCGTGCTCACGTGGTGCGCTGCATGGAGCTCGCGAACACGGTCACCGACTGGGTGCAGCCGTGACCAGCCTGTCGCCAGCCTCGGTGCCGAAGCGGGAGTTCTTCGTGCGGAGGCGGAAGTACGACGGCCAGTGCTGGCTGATCGCCGGGACCTGCTTTTATGAGATCGACGACCTGGTCGACGTGGTGTGGCGGGCCTGCACCGGCGACGCGCCGATCGGCGCGATCGCGCGCCAGCTGGGGGAGGAGCGGGGGATGCCGCCCGATGCCGCGGCGACGGCGACGGCGAACGCCGTGCAGCTCTTCCTCGACCTCGGCCTGGTCCAGCTGACTCAGGACGGTGGTCGGCGTCACGGGGCGTAGCGGAAGTCGGTGACCACGACGTTGTTCGCCGTGTCGATGCAGAACTCGAGGTGGAACCGGTCCCGCCCCAGCCCGGCTCGGATCTCCTCCACCCAGGTCCAGAAGTCGCCCAGCAGTGCGGGCAGGTCCAGCCCGGCCACCGCAGCGACGCTTCGTTCGGTCGTCGCGGCCGGCAGCGCTCGAACCCGGTAGCGCCCGTGCTCGTCGAGGTCGACGGCGTCGCGCGCGTGGCCCAGCTCACAGGACCGCACGACACCGGTCGTGCGGTCGACGAGGTAGGAGTCGGGCGCCGTGTAGCCCCGGGTGATCCCGTACAGCTGGCCGTGGCCGAGCTGGAGCTCGAAGACGTCGGTCGCGGTGGTGCGGACGTCGAACGACGCGCACACGCCGGCCACCCCGTGGGCGGGGAACGGGTGGACGAGGAAGGCCAGCCGCACGTCCCCGGGAGCGAGCGATGCGAGCTGCAGCAGCCGGTCGGCGTCGAGGAGGTGCAGGACCAGGTCCCGGAGCGCCACGGGGACGTCGGCCACCGCGCAGACCCGCGAGGAGCCGACGCCTTCCAGCTCCTCGCGCGGTCGGGCGACCGAGATCGGCGACGTCCGGACGATCACCGTCCCATCGGCGGCCAGCCCGAGCTGGTCACGCCAGGCGTCATCCTCGACCCCGATCTCCCGCTCGATCTGGCCGCCGCTCATGGCTTCGAGTCCCCCACGCGCGACGTCGGCCAGCTCGTGGATCCGTTGGCGGGTTGGCGGCGTCGCCGGGCCCGCCCGCGCGGCCGCCAGGAGATCCCCCAGACCGGCCGCTCGCCTGAGGGCCTCGACCTGCGGCCAGGGCAGGACCACCCCCGGGTTCACGGGGATCGAGGTCAGGTGGGCCAGCTCCGCGAGCTTGAAGGCCTTCGGCCCCACGGCCGCGACACCGCTCGAGCGGGCGCGGGCGTAGCTGAGGCTCACTCCCCTCGCCCGTCCGACAGGGGCTGCAGGTAGCCGGACTCGGCGCTGACCACGACCTCACCCCAGCCACCCGGCGGGATCGCGTCGATGTCCTGCAGTCCGTAGAGGTAGGGGATCGGCCGGGGTCGGTTGGCCCGGAGGAGGCTCGCGAGATGGCAGAGGCGGCTGCCGTTCAGGGCAACGACCGCCGCGAGGCAGGACGCCCAGGCGTAGATCTCCGGCCGCGAGAAGCGCGTGACGAGGACCATCGGCTCCTGGGGGCCGGCCTCGCCGGGCGCGGCCAGGTCGTCGAGGAGCGTGATGATCCCGGTCGCCCGGCCCAGCACGCCGCCTCGGCCGTAGAGCCGCGGCAAGGGGGCGTCCACCGGTCGCCTACTTGCCGTGGCGGGCGTCGGCGGGCCGGGGTCGGGCCCAGCCCGGGTTCACCACGACCGGGCGGCTCCCGTTCTCGACGAAGCGGAACGGATCGCGGCGATAGAGGCGGTGGGCCGCCTCGGTGCGCGGGTACCTCACCGTGTTGCCGGTGACGTCGACCACCATCCGCACGAACTCCTCGCCCTCCACCTCCACCGCGACGGCATCGAGGTCCAGGCCGACCGGGAAGGTGATCCGACCCTCGCCGGCGATGGTGGTCATCAGGTCGCGCGGCCCGCCCATCGAGTGGGGCCACTCCAGGTAGAGCCGCCGGTAGAGCTGGTGGGCGCGGTCGAGCGGCACCCAGAAGCCCTCCAGGCCTTGGCCCACGTCGCACTGGAAGAGGTGGTGGTTCACCACCCGCATCTCGCACAAGTCCGCGACCATCCGCGACAGGACCGGATACGAGTCGTTGATCCCGCGGGACAGGACCGTGCTGTTGTAGACGACCACCCCGACCGACTGGAGTGCCGCGACGGCGGCTCGGCATTCGGGAGTGAGCTCGTCGGGGTGGGCGAAGAAGGTGTGCACGAAGGTGACGGGCCGGGTCCGGCTGCGTGACTGCAGCATCGCCAGGAGCTCGGGGTCGTGGCTGATGCGCATCGGCACGGCGGCCAGAGCACGGGTCGCGATGCGGATGGAGTGGAGGTGCTCCACCTGCCGCAAGCGATCGATGATCCGGAACAGCCGGTCATTGTCGAGCATCAGCGCGTCGCCGCCGGTGAGCACGACCTGCCGGACGGTCGCGTGGCCGGCGATGTACTCGATGGCCGCCTCGAGGCTCTCGGCGGCCACCCCCGGGAACTTCACGTTGCGCCGCGTGCACATGCGGCAGTTCACGGGACAGGCCGAGGTGACCACGAGATCGACCGTGCAGCCGTAGAAGCTGAGCAGTCCCTTCTGGGGACTCGGCTCGCTGCGCGGCCACTCGATGCCGTCGCCGGACTCGCGCTCGTTGGGGAGGAGCAGCACCCAGAGCGGGTGGCGGGTGATGTGATCGCCCCCCGTGAGCGCGCTCCGCACGATCAGGAACAGGTTGAACGGCGAGACGTTCATCCGGTACGAGGCATGGCTGTCGTGGATGACCCGCCAGATGTCCTCCGAGAGGGCGGTCCGCGGATTGCCGCGCAGCAGCGGGTGGCTCAGGAGCTCGTGCAGCGCCCGTGGCGTCCGGATGGCGTGCCGGTACTGCCAGCGCCAACTGTTCCACTGGTCCGCCGACGCGCCGAACAGGCGCTCGACCAGCGCGCCGTCGGGCAGGCCCAACGTCACCTCAGGATCACATCGTCACGGCGGCTGGGGCGAGCTCCCCGTTCGGTCGGTTCAGCAGCGCGGCGTTACCCGTGACGGTCAGCAGGACGTGGTCGGCATCGACGATCCGTCCGCTGATGGTCATGCCCCGCAGGTCGACGGCGTCCTTGCCGTGGAGGTTCTCCGCGTTGTTGAGGCCGTCCGTGTAGTTGAGCACCCCTTCGGCATGGAAGTGCCCGGTGTAGCGGACGTCCTCGCCCTCCCGGACGTCCGAGGCCTCGCGCAACCGCCCGGCCAGCGGTTCGGCGTTGGTGAGGCGGGGCTCCCCGCGGTCCCTCCCGGCCAGCAGCTCGCCCGTGAGGTCCAGCCGGTCGATCGAGATCCGACCGCCCCGCTGTGTCGAGACCGAGACCGTGCCGCGCATGCGGTAGACCGACACGTCGGACGGGTCGTCGACCGAGGCGATCGTCAGCGCGAAGTACTCGTCCGCCGCGGTCCTGGCGAAGTCGAGGGGATGTTCCTCGCCGGTGAGGGTGAGGTTGGCCAAGCCGACCCTGATGACCGGCTCCCGCCCCGACTGGTGTCGCTGAGCGGCGTCGTTGGATTCGATCCCGCCATCCGTCGCGTCGTTCATTGGCACTCCTGCTTGGTCCGACCAACTCGATGCAGTGCCCGCCGGGAGCTGCGCAGGCGCACTCCGCGTCACCGTTCACCCTCTCAGCGTCGTCAAGTGAAGTCACCGACCGCCGTCGAGGCGCGCGAGGACGTCCGTCTCGGACATCCCGTGGTGGGCCAGGTTCTCCTCCAGGCCACCGACGCACCGGTCGAGGCGTTCGGGGCCGACCCGCGTGAACGGCAGCGAGAGCCGCGCCTCGGCCAGCAGCAGCGCGATGTGGCTGGCGAGGCCGCCGATGGGGAGGTGGTCCTCGAGGACCACGACCTCGTCCACCCCGGCGAGGACGGCGAGCATCTCGTCCCGGGGGAACGGCAGGACCCGTATGACGTTCACCACCTTGATGCCGCGACCGTCCGCGGCGAGCCGCTGTTGCACCCGACGGGCCTGCGCCATCAGGAACCCCGTCGTCACCAGCGCGGTCCGGCCGTCGCCCTCGACCAGGAGGGGCGAGAACGGCCCGGACGACGCGCCGACGCCGCTGGGAACGTCGTACTTCCCGAGCCGCACGTACGTCGGCCCCTCCCGCTCGAGCATCCGCGCGAGGACCGCGGCGATGTCCCCGGCGGAGAACGGCGAGTAGACCTCGAAGTTGCGCAGGCCGCTGAGCAGCGCGAGATCCTCCAACGCCGTGAGCCCCAGCGAATGACGGGTGTTGGTGAGGCCGCAGCCGGTCGCGACGAGCTTGACGTTGTAGCCGCCCCGGTCGGCCATGTTGCGGACCTGCTCCCAGGGCCGCCCGACCAGCAGCACGCTGGCCGTCGTCACCACGGGCACCAGCCCGGCGACGGTGAGGCCGCAGGCGAAGCACACCATGTCCTGCTCGGCGATCCCGACGTCGTAGAAGTCGTCGGGAAACTCGTCCTCGAAGCGGGAGGCCCGGGTGGCCGGCCCCATGTCGGCCGTGACCACGCAGACCTCCGGGTGCGTTCGTCGGCGTTCGGCGAGGAGGTCGAAGAGGTGCTGTGCCGACTCGACCGCGCTCACGACGGTCCGTCCCCGGACGAGGCAGGAGCGGACGCCTGCGCCCGCCGGGCGAGCTCCGCGCCGGCCGCCCGGTACTCGGCCTCGCCGATCCCGGTGGAGTGGTAGCTGCGCTGGCTCTCCATGAACGAGACGCCGAAGCCCTTCGTGGTCCGGGCGACCAGCAGCTTCGGGCGGCCCGTGGCCCGGCGGAGCTCACCGAACGCGTCCACCAGCGCAGGGACCGAGTGACCGTCGGTGCTGAAGCAGCGCCAGCCGAAGGCCGCGAACTTCCCTTCGACCTGGCCGAGGGCCTTGACGTCCTCGGTCGGCCCGGACAGCTGGAAGCCGTTGCGGTCGACGACCGCGATGACGTTGTCCAGCCCCCGGTGGCTGGCGGTCATAGCTGCTTCCCAGATCGACCCCTCGTCCAGCTCGCCGTCGCCGAGCAGGCAGTACACGAGACCTGGACGTCCTCGGCGTCGCAGCCCCTGCGCGATGCCGCAGGCGAAGGACAGGCTGTGGCCCAGCGGACCGAACGGCATGTGGACCAGGCCCGGCACCCGCTCGTAGTCGAGCGGCGTCCCCCACTGGCCGAGGGTGGTGAGAGCGTCGGCCTCCAGGAGGCCGAGGTCGGCGAGGATGGCGTACGTCAGCACGCTCCGGGCGCTGGTCACCAGGTAGTCCAGGAGCTGGTCGCCATCGCGCCGGATCTCGTGGTGGTAGAGCACGGTCATCAGCTCGGCGCTCGAGAACGAGCTGCCCAGGTGGACCTTGTCCACCGAGTAGGCCAGGTCCAGGATCGTCCGCCGCAGGCGCCAGCTGGTGTCGTGGAGGCCCGCGAGGTGCGCGCAACTGACGTCGCACTGCGGGGATCGCGTCACCGGACGAACTCGCCGTGGGCGGCCTGGGTGATCCAGTCGAGTGGCTGCCGGTCCTCCAGAACGCCGTCGAGGGTCCACGCCGGCACCCGGGACAGCAACGCCGCCGTCCACCCGGCGGGCGGCGCGACAGCCTGCCGGTAGATGGAGCCGGGGATGTGCCGCAGCGTGAGCTGGGTGTGGGCCTGCTCCTCGGAGCTCCGGGCGAGGCGGAGCGGCCGATCGGGCGACAGGGAGGGAAGGACGATCAGCCGCAGCCGTGCTTCGGCCTCGGAGAACGTCTCGCCGTGGGCGCGGGCCCGGAAGGACCGGGAGCGCGGATCGAGGCCGGTGAGGGCCTGCACCAGGTCGACCGAGGGTGGCTCCAGCTCGACCGGCGACGGCAGACCGCGGAGGCGGGGTCCGACGGGAGGGGCCACATCGCCGTCGCCGCCCGCGACGTCGTCGGCGCCGTCGCCGTCCCCGACGTCGACGTAGGTCGTCTCGTTGGCGACCAGCCGCCACCCGTGGGCCACCATCAGCGCCGCCAGCGTCGACTTCCCCGCGCCCGACGGCCCGAGGAACAGGACGCCGGCGCCGGTGTCGTCGACGACGGCCGAGGCGTGCAGCGCGACCGTGTTCGGGCCCAGGTGGCGGTAGACGATCCGACCGATGATCCACCCCACCTCCGACACCACGGCGTCGACGTTCGGTGTGTAGGCGAGGAAGTGCTTGTCCAGGGAGGCGTCGAACAGGATGTCGCCGACGCACTTGCGGCACGGCCACACGCCCGCTCCCCGCTGGGTGATCAGGTCGTGCCGGGCATGGCAGTAGTCCAGCTCGTGGCGATAGCAGGTGACCCGCACCCGGATCAGCGGCCCCTGCGGGTCGTAGCCGGTGACGAAGTCGGTCCACTCGGCCTCGAGGCCGGCATGGACCTCGGCCGAGGTCGTCTCCACGGAGATCGGCGCCCCGAACACGCTCAGCGGCAGGATGTGGTCCACGACGGGGATCCATGGTGACACGCGTCGAGCACGCCGTCAGTGCCCTCAGTCGGTGTCGCCGGGTGTCTCCTTGGCCGGAACCGGGCCGCCGTCCCGTTCGCCGTCGTGGTTGCCACCGCCCCGGCCCGTCGACGACCGCTGGAGGCCGGTGACCGGCCGCTCGCGCTCGCCCCTCGGAGAGCCGTGCGAGGCCTCGGCCCGTCGGCCGTAGGGGGCGTACCCGTAGTTCTGGCCGACGTAGGCCTGGTCGATGGGGACCTGGTTGAGCACCATGCCCACGACCGGGGCGTCGACCTGGCCGAGCAGCTCCAGGGAGCGGGCGAGGGCCCGCTTGGACGTCTCGCGGTACGACACGACGAGGAGGGTGGCGTCGGTCAACCGGGCCAGGACCTGCGCATCGGTGACCGGGAGGAGCGGTGGTGAATCGATGACCACCGTTCCGCGGGTCGCCGCCATGACCTCGAGCAGCTGTCGGGCCCGGGGTCCGTCGAGCAGCTCGGCCGGATTCGGCGGCAGCGGCCCCGCCGGCAGGATCTCCAGCGTCGCCGGCTCGCGGGGCGACCGCACCGCTGACCCGATCTCCGCGTCGCCGAGCAGGAGGTTGGTCAGGCCGGGCCGGAGCGGGAGGTCGAAGAACTCGTGCACCCGGGGCTGGCGGAGGTCGGCGTCGACCAGCAGCACCCGTTCCCCGGCCTGGGCCAGCACGACGGCGAGGTTGGCGGCCGTCATGGACTTGCCTTCGGAGGTCCCCGCACTGGTGACGAGGATCGTGCTCACCGATCGGTCGACACCGACGAACCTCACCGAGGTGCGCAGGGATCGATAGGCCTCGGCGGCCAGCGACGCCGGCTCGCGCACGGTGACCACGTCCGTCGACTCGCGCTTGAGGTCGGGCACCCGGGGGATGATCCCGAGCGTCGGCAGCCCGGTCAGGTCCTCGGCCTCCTCCTTGGTCCGCACCGAGTCGTCCAGGTAGTCGAGGGTCCAGGCGAGGGCCACGCCGCCGACCAGGCCCACGAGGACCGCGATCGCCAGGTAGCGCACGGTGTTCGGCGAGACGGGGCTGTCCGGCTCCTCGGCTGGTGCGAGCACCTCGACCCCACCGGTGCCGGCCAGGTCCTTGGTCACCTCGAGCTGGGTGAGCTGGCCACGGAGCGAGCTCTCGCGGCTCAGCAGCGGCCCGAGCTGGGGGAGGACCTGGCGTTGGACGGCCCGGCGTTGCTCCTCGAGCCGGCTGCGCTCGGCGCTGCCCAGCGGCGCGGCGTCGGCCTGCGCGTCGATGCTGTCGAGCGGAGCGCTCACGTCGACGATCTGCGCGTGCAGCTCGTCGAGCCGGCTCTGGATCTGCTCGCTGGAGGTCGTCAGGTCCTCGAGCTGTCGGGCCCGGCGCTCGGTGATGTAGGTGTCCGTGTACAGGTTGACCAGCTGCGCCGCCTCCGCGGGGTCGGTCGAGACGAGCGAGATCTCGATCTCGTCGTCGGTGTCGGACGAGGGTGCGTGCGCCTCCACCTCGGTGACGTCGAGCGGACCGTCGTAGCGCTCGTCGACGGCGTCGCGCACCCGCTGCGACTCGATCAGGCGGAGCTCGTTGTTGAGCTCGCGCTGCGAGTCGCTGGCCGAGCGGATCTGGCCGAGCTCGTCGATGAGGATGGCCTGGGTGTCGGTCCTCCGGAGCAGGAGCTCGGTCTCGGCCCGATACCTGGGGGTCTGCACGATCGCGGCCAGCAACGCAACGCCGACGGCGACGAGGACCGAGACGACGACGACACGGCGACGGCGTCGAAGGACGGCGAGGTGATCGTGGAGGTTGGCTTCGTCCATGCTGTCCGATCCTCCCGGCGGCGACACCCTACCCGTCACTCCAGGTGTCGATGCCGACGCTCTCCGTCGACCTCCGGTGCTTCGCCAGCAACCACAGGAACCGGGGGTTGGTCCGCAGATAGCGGCCACCCAGCCGGCGCGGCTCGACAGCCAGGCGGAAAGCCCACTCGAGGCCGGTCCGCTGCATCCACGCGGGGGCCTGGGGCGTCAGGCCGGCGTGGATGTCGAACGCGGCACCGACCCCGATCAGCACCGGCGCGGCCAGCCGGCCGACGTGCGCGGCCATCCAACGCTCCTGCTTCGGCGCGCCGAGACCGACCCACAGGATGTCCGGCCGCGCGGCTGCGATCCGTCCGGCCAGCTCGCGCTCCTCGATCGCCGTCAGCCTGCGGAACGGCGGGCTGTGGCTCCCCGCGATGACCGCCCGCGGATACCGGGCGCGGAGGTTGGCCTCCAGCCGGGCCAGCGTCTCGGGGGTGGTCCCGTAGAGGTAGTGCCGCCATCCCCGGGACTCGGATCGGGCGAAGATCTCGAGCATCAGGTCCGGGCCGTACACCCGCTCGACCGGCCGCTCGCTGCGCCGCCGGCTCAGCCACACCAGGGGCATGCCGTCCGTGGCGACCATGCCGGCCCCGTGGTAGGCGTCACGGAGCTCGGGGTCGTCCTGGCACGCGACGACACCGTGGACCGAGGCGAGGCAGACGTAGGTGGCCTGCCGCCGTTCGACCCAGGTGCCGATCTGCTCGACGGCGCCGGCCAGGGTGAGCGGGTCGACGTCCACGCCGAGGATGTCCACGCGGGACCGGTCCATCGCCGATCAGCCGCCCGGGCGCCGCTCGCGCGGCACCGTGCCCCCGGGTTCGCCGGCCCGCAGGTGGGTCGGCGGGTCGTGCGGTGCGAACGACCACCAGAGGAAGCCGATCAGGCACCAGAACAGGATCCCGCCCTGCGGGCTCTCCAGGTAGACGTCGGTGAGCCCGACGACCAGGGCCGCGACGACACCGCCCCGGGCCGCCTCGACGAGCGGGGAGCGCGTGACCCAGGAGGTGCTGCGGAAGCTCCGGACCAGCGTCAGCACCGGGACCAGCAGGAATCCGGCCGCTATGACGAGGCCGCCCCGCCCCGCGAGGGAGAGGAAGATGTTGTGGGGCAGCCGGAGCACCCGCGGGTCGTCCGCTCGGGACGCGGGGACGACGCCGTAGCGGAGGGCGAGGTTCTCGCCCCATCCGAGGCCGTGGACCACCATGTGCTCGTCGGTCACGTCGGCCCAGATGTCGGCCCACCAGTCGGTCCGCCAGTTCTGGGTCGCGACGTAGTTGGCCGACAGCTGGTCGTCGGACGGACGCCCGAGCACGCTGGCGGTCGCGGCGACCGCGCCGCGGGCGCTCAGCTCGCGGTCCCCCAAGGTGAGGGTGGCGCCGCTGACGTAGAGGAGGGCGAAGACGGCGGTCGCGACGCCGACGGCCTTCATGATCCGCGTCACCCCCGGCCGGGCGACGAACGCGCCCATGACCAGGGCCAGGAAGGCGGCCCGGCTCCGGAACGAGACGACCAGGCCCGTCACGAACCAGACCGCCACGACGAGACGCCGGCCGCGAACGGTCGCGCCCGGCGCCCTCGCCGTGCTGAGGACCGGGAGCAGCAGCGTGAGCGCGACGGTGACGTCGGTTGCCTTGGTGTACAGCACGGGAACGCCGGACCCGGGCCAGGTCGGGATGCCGCTCGGGCGGACACCGGGTGGGTAGCGGAGCAGGAGGACGGACAGCGCCAGCAGGCTGACCGTGATCCAGGGCGCGCAGCGGGCGGCCGCCTGCTCGATGCGGTCCACGACCTGGTTCGTCCCGACCCGCCCCTCGTGCCAGCGGAGGAGCGCGTAGGTCACGAAGGCGAACGCCGCGTAGAAGATGGGTGCCACCCCGCGCAGCGTCTCGACCAGGGGAGCGGCACCGAACAGCCCCTCGAGGACCACCTGGATCGCGGCCACGACCGTGATCACCAGGGTCACCAGCGCGGCGAGATGGGTGGGAACGACCAGCTCGGTCTGCAGTGCTGCCACCACGAGGACGATGAGCAGGAGCTCGCCGACGAACACCGGCGGCCATCCTGCGTAGGCGAAGCCCTTGCCGAACGTGGCGTAGAGCACGAAGCCGACGAACAGCAGCCGCAGCCCCCAGGGGACGCGGGCCGTCGTTCGGCGCGCCTGGGTTAGCTGTGTCGGCAACGGCCGACCGCGGCGCCGCATCGTCAGCGGGGAGGAGCCTTCCACCGTCTCCCGTCTCGGCTCTCGGATCCGTCGGTGCGCCCACCGCTCGCGCCTGTACCAGGATCGTACCGATATGAGCACAGAGAGCGAGATGAGCGCCACGAGTAGTGGCCGCTGTCCTAGGGTGGGCGCGCATGGCTCTACGCGTGGCGATCGTCCACAGCTTCTACGACTCGGTCCGGCCCAGCGGCGAGAACACCCAGGTGCAGGCCGAGGTCCAGGCCCTTGACCGCGCGGGGGTGGAGGTGGGGCTGTTCGGGATCCATACCGACGACGCCGGCGGCGAGTGCTTCTACCGGTTGCGCTCGGCCGCCCGGGTCGCGACGGGCCGGGGCCGGTCGCCGCTGAGCGCGCTCGACGCGTTCTCGCCCGACCTGGTGCACGTCCACAACCTGTTCCCGAACTTCGGGCGGCGCTGGGTCCGCCGCCTGAAGGTCCCGCTGGTGGTCACGCTGCACAACTTCCGGTTCGTGTGCGCCAACGGCCTGCTGTTCCGCGACGGGGGGCCGTGCACCGACTGCGTCGCCCGGGGGCCGTGGCCCGGGCTGCGACATCGCTGCTACCGGGGCTCGCGCGCGGCGACGCTGCCGCTGGCGGTGGCCCAGCTCGGCGGGCCCGGCGCTGATCCCGTCCTGGCGCGCGCCGACAGCATCCTCTGCCTCTCCGACCGGCAGCGCGAGATCCTCGTCGGCACCGGCATCGCTCCGGAGCGCCTCGTCGACTGGAGCAACTTCCTCCCGCCACCCCTCGATCCGGGCGGGGACGCCACCGTCCGGTCGGGCCGACCCCGCGAGGGCTGCCTGTACGTCGGTCGGCTGACGCCCGAGAAGGGTGCGGTCGATCTGGCCGCGTCGTGGCAGGGCGACCACGTCCTGCGGGTGGTGGGCGACGGCCCGCAGCTCGGCCAGCTGCATCGGGTCGCGGTGGGCCGGCCCGTGGAGGTGGTCGGGCCCGTCCCCCGTCCGATGGTCATGGACCTCATGAGCCGCAGCGCCGCGCTGGCCCTTCCCGGCGGACTCCCGGATGTGTCACCGCTGGTGTACGTCGAGGCGCTGGCCTGCGGCTTGCCCGTGATCGCCCGCCAGGTCTCCGACGTGGCGGCGCGGGTGCAGCGCGACCGGGCCGGCGTGGTCGTCGACGAGGTGGAGGAGGCTCCCGACGCCGTGACGCAGCTGGTCGCCGACCCGGACCTGCCGCGCCGGTGCCGGGCGGCCTACGAAGCCCGCTACACGGCGGAGGCGTGGACCGAGCGCACGCTCGACCTGTACGGAAGCCTGGCGCGGGGACGCACACGCCGACCCACCCGGAGCACCTCGGGCTAGGCCACCGGGTCGAGCTGGGCCACGACGAGCAGCCCGTCGGCGAGGAGCGGCCGGGCCCGACCGACGGTGTGGGCCACGGCGTCGAAGGCCCGCCGGTGGAGCGCCCGGCCGAGCGAGACGGAGTAGGTGTGCCACGCGACGGGCCGGAATCCCGTGTCCGTGAGCGAGCGGGCCAGCGTCGTGGGGGTGAAGACCGCGTAGTGGTCGGGATGGACCAGCTCGCAGCCCGCCCAGGCCAGCACCGGGCTGCGGGCGGACAGGCCGTTGGGGGTCGAGAGCACGAGGCGAGCGGCCCGCTCGCTCTGTCCGGCCGCCACGGCCACCGCGTCGAGGAAGCTCACATGGTTGCCGACGTGCTCGATGATGTCGGCCGCGAGGATCACGGTGGGACCGAGCTCCCGGGCCACGGCGACCAGCGCAGCAGAGTCCGTGGCGTCGGCTTGCACGTAGCGGCCGCCCAGCGCTGACTCGAGCTGGGCCAGGCCATCGGCGTCGATGTCGACGCCGACGATCTCGTCACAGACGTCGAGCAGCGCCGCGTGCAGCAGGGTGCCGTCGCGCAGCTTGCCGGCCGTGAGCGGCGCATCGGCGCAGCCGATGTGCAGGACCCGCTCGCCGCGGGCCAGATCGGCCAGCAGACGGTCGCGGTCGGGCGCCCACGTCGCGCGGGGCAACCGCGCGCGGTAGTACGACGGTCGACCCGGCCGGCCGGTCTCGGGCTCGACACCGTGCAGGCTCATGGTCTCGCACCGTCCGTCCCGGGAGGTCGGGCGGCCGGCGACCCCCTCGAGAGGC
>Ga0075428_100004985_pt1 | contig 14743 bp, 10 predicted proteins | sample RhiMetdeltSRZDD2_FD_75291 | JGI IMG/M metagenome (GOLD analysis project Ga0075428, IMG submission 75291) | Populus rhizosphere microbial communities from Tennessee, USA - Rhizosphere MetaG P. deltoides SRZDD2 | ecosystem: Host-associated > Plants > Roots > Rhizosphere > Soil | place: USA...
GCGGGCTCGGTGTCGCTGCGCAGCGATTGCAAAGTGTCGAAGCACGCTCTCGCCAGATTGTCTCCCTCTTTTCGCCCGATACGCTTGTTTTGCTGAACGGACCAGGAAGGGAGCGACGGCGGGGCACTCTGCACCGGCCGTTATGGGGGAACACAGGGCCTTCCGGGATTAGAAGATGGCAAAAAATCACCAGGTCACGGTCAACGGCAACAGCTTTGTGGCGCGCCGCGGCGAGCTTTTGCTCGATGCGGCTTTAAGCAAAGGCGTCGACTTGCCCTTCAATTGCCGGGCCGGCCACTGCGGCACCTGCTGCGTGCGGCTGGTGTCCGGCACGGTGCGTGGCGGGGAGGGCTCCGAGCCCGGTATCGTTCACGCCTGCCAGAGCCGGATTGTCGGCGATGTGGTGGTCGAGAAGGAGCAGTCATCAGGCATTCGCACTGTGGAAGGCGTGCTGGCTTCATTGCGCGCCCTGTCACCCGATGTGATGGAAGTCGGCATCAAGACGAATCGGGCGCTGCCCTATCATGCCGGGCAGTATGCGCAGCTGCGCTTTGCCGGCTATCCAAGCCGTCCCTTCAGCATCACCCATCCCTTGAGCGGCAACCCGGACGGCCGCCTGGTGTGGTTCCACATTAGACGCATGGCGGAGGGGCGGGTCACCAGATCGCTCGGCAAGCGCATAAAGCCCGGCCATCGCGTGCAGGTGACCGGGCCCTACGGCTCGGCGCATTTCCGGCCCAATCTCGACAGCCGGATCATACTCGTCGGCACCAACACCGGCTTTGCGCCGATCTGGTCGATCGCGGTGGCTGCGCTGCGCGAGAACCCGGAGCGCAGGATGATGATCATCGCTGGCGGTCGCTCCATCGAGGCGCTCTATATGGGGCCGGCGCTGGTGCAGCTGGCGCGTTTCCCCAATGTCAACGTCGTGGCGGTATGCAGCACGGCGCAGAGTCTAAGCAATGCGGTGAAGCGGGGTCGACCGACTGATTTTCTGCCGCTGCTGGTGCCAACCGATGTGCTCTACGCCTGCGGCGCACCACAGATGGTCGATTCGATCAAAGCGATCGCGGCACAGGCCGGCGCGGCTTGCTATGCAGATCCGTTCCTGCCGACCACCGACGACAAAGTGACGGAAGGCGCGCTGACCCGCGCCATGGGATGGTTCGCTGCTACCGGCCGACAGATACTCGCCCTTGACAACCCTCGCCCGCGGCGGGGACGGCCCATGCAGGGATATGGGATGGCTGAAGCCAGGGTGAGAGGTCAACGTTCCCAGAATGCATAGTCTTCGGTCGATCGGGTTCGGGCCTGGGGCCGCATACCGGTCTTGCGTGCTTTGTCTGTGCGGCTTGCTGGTGGTGCTTGGTCTTGCCGCGGAGCGCACCACTGCGTCTGATCCGACCAAAACCTTGGGCCCCAACGCCTGTTCTGAATGTCACAAGGCTGAGGCCGAGGCTTGGCAAGCTAGCCATCATTTCAAGACCTTCCGCGAGATGCCGCGCCGCAAGGAAGCGAACGAAATCGCGGAAAAGATGGGCATTCAGCGCATCAGGTCCGAGAGTATGTGCCTGACGTGCCATTACACGATGCAGGACAAGGACAGCAAGAAGCAGCCGATCGCTGGCATCTCCTGCGAGTCTTGCCATGGCGCGGGCGAGGATTGGATCAAGGTGCACAGCGGGTACAGCGGCAAGACCGAAAAAACCGAAAGCAAGGCCGAGGCGGAGGCGCGCTGGAAGCTCGCCGACGCCAAGGGAATGATCAGGCCATCCTCGCTCTATCAACTGGCCAAGAATTGCCTTGGGTGCCATGTCGTGCCGCAAGAGGATCTGGTCAACAAAGGCGGTCATACGGCCGGCAGCGCCTTCGAGCTGGTATCCTGGTCGCAGGGCGAGGTCCGGCACAGCACCTGGCACTCCAAAGGCAAGGCCAATGTCGCGGCCAGCGCGGAGCGCAAGCGCCTGCTCTATGTTGTCGGCCTCGGCGTCGAACTCGAGACCGGGATACGCGCGGTGGGGCGTGCGACGGCGAGAAAGCAGTACGCCTTCGAAATGGCCAAGCGCGTCGACCAGGCGCGCAAGCAGCTCGCTACAGCAGCGAAAGCTGTGCCCAGCGTGCCGGAAATTGCCAAGATGGTCGAGTTTGCCTATTCGGCCGGCTTGAAGCTCAACAATGAGAGTTTCCTGGCCGCCGCCGCTGATGGCGTCTCCAAGCAGATTGTGGCCATCACCGAGAAATATGATGGCACCACCATGGCTGGACTCGACAGCCTGATTCCGGGGCCGGACAAGGTCAAGGGTGCGGCCAAGCAAGTCGGCGCGAGCAATTGACTGGCCGACGGCAATATCTTGAATCGGCTTGGGGGGGAAAGTACGAGCACGATGGGTGATATCGAGGGGCCGGGGTGAGATCGTGGGCACGGCGCATGTCTGGCGCCTCGATCGGCGGACGCGGTCCGAATTGGACGAGATATCTTACCAGCCAGACAGCCAAGGGCCTTGTGGTCGCGGCTATCTCCGGCGGGCTGTTTTGGCTCGTCTGGATCTATGGCAACGGGTTGCGCGATCCGCGCTATCTCGACGGCTGGTTGCTAGCGGCCGGAATGAGCTTCCAGGTTGCATTCCACATCGCCGTCAAGACGGCGAGCCTGTCGCCGAAGCTTGCCTCGCGCTGGCGCAAGATGCATCTGTTGGTCGGCTACCTGCTCATTGCAGCCTTCATCTCGCATTCGGATTTTTCCCTGCCTGACACCCGTTTCGAATGGGCGCTTTGGCTAGGCTTTGTGCTGATTACGCTCAGCGGAATTCTCGGCACCTACCTTTCCTGGGCTCTGCAAACCAAGCACGGCATCGACGAAACCATCAGCTTTGACCGCATCCCCGACCGCTGCGCCGAGCTGGCCCGCGATATTCATGGCGTGGTCGCCAGTTCTGATCCGTCTGCCGTGGCCATCGCTTTGCCCGCGCAGCCCTACGACGCCTGGATCAAGGACCTTTACACCACCCAACTGAGGGACTTTTTCAAGGGGCATCGCAATTTCGCCTCCCATCTTGTCGGCTCGCAGCGGCCGTTGAAACGGCTGACCGACGAAATCGACAACCTGTCACGGTATGTCGACCAGCGCAGCCAAGACAAGCTTGCCAACATCAGGAGCATTGTGGTCGAGAAGGATCGGCTCGATTTCGCGCGCGTCTATCTTGGGTTCAGCAAGGGCTGGCTGTTTGTGCATGTGCCCTTGACGTACTCGCTGACCATCCTGGTGGTGCTGCACATCATCGTCGTCTATGCCTATTCGTCGGGGCCTTGGTGATGCGGCGATCGGTATGGACCACCTCGGTTCCGTCGGCAGCGGCAGCCGGAAGACGGGTTTCCGGCTCCCCGCGTGATCGCCTGGCGGTGCTGCTGGCGCTCCTGACCGTCATTTGCGTGGGCGCGGCATTCTCGCTGGCCAAGAGCCCGCACTTCCTGATGCCGGGGCCGCTTGCAAGTGCTCACAGTGCCATCGACAATTGCAGCGCTTGTCACGCCAACAGCGGCAACGGCAAGCTGAGCTGGATTGGCGGCCTGGTCTCGGGCGATCCGCTCGCCGACAGCGAGGCGTGTCTGGCCTGCCACAAAATGCCGGACACCGCCTTCCACGCGCACAGTGCGTCCGACGAGATGCTGGAGCAGAGCACAAAGCGGCTGGCGACGGTTGCAGCGCGCACGCGCGCGCCGCTCTCGGCGCGCGCACAGAGCGCCGCCTTCCCGACCGACGACAAGGTCGCGCGCGGTCTTTACTGCGCGACCTGCCACCAGGAACACCAGGGTGCCAATTTCGATCTCAACAAGATGTCCAATGCGCAGTGCCACTCCTGCCACGTGGTCAAGTTCGACAACTTCGACGGCCGTCACCCGCAATTCGAGAACTATCCCTTCAAGCGGCGCTCACGCATCATCTACGACCATGCGGGCCACTTCGGAAAGCACTTCCCGGAGGCGGCCAAGAAGGGGGCGGCGAGGCGCGTTCCGGCGACCTGCTCGAACTGCCACGACAGCGGCAAGGACAAGCGCATCATGGCCGTGGCGCCCTTCGATCAGACCTGCACCTCTTGCCATCTCGACCAGATCGTCGGCAAGGAGCGCGTCAGCGGCCCCAAAGGCATTGCGTTCCTGACCGTGCCAGGTCTTGACCTGCAAACGCTGAAAGAAAAGGGAGCCGCGATCGGCGAATGGCCGGACGGGCCCGAAGCAGAGCTCACACCTTTCATGAAGGTGATGATTGCCCGCAACGAGCGGGGCCGAACCCTGATCAGGACCGTCGACCGCCTCAATCTCCAGGATCTGAGCGGCGCAAGCGACGATCAGATCAATGCGGTGACCGATCTGGTGTGGGAGATCAAGCGGCTGTTCCATGCGCTGATCAGGGGAAGGGCGTCGGACGTGCTGGCCGACCTCAATATCAGCTGCGGGGCCAGGCTGAGTGCTTCTCTTGTTGCCGATTTGACCGCCAGCATACCGCGCGATGTGGTGGTGCGTGCGCACCAGCAGTGGCTGCCCAATCTCGGTGCGGAAATGGCCAACCGCCCGGGCACCAGCGGTCCGGGTGACAACTGCGTAATCTCGGCGGCGGGCGGATGGGTCACGACGCTTAAAGAACCGAGGTTGGCCGCGGTCGGCGAGACGGCAGAGACGTCCAAGGCCGGAGGTCGGCCGGCTCAGGCAGAGCAGCAGCCGCAGATCAAGATTACGCCCGATCCCGCCGATGCCGGCGCCGCAAAGGCCGCAGCGGTGGTGCCTGAGCGGCGCGCGGCCGACAAGGCCGATGCCGCGCCGGCCAGGCCCGGTGACGCTGCTCGGTCCGCCGCCGACGAACGGCCCCCGAGCAAGGCGGCGGACCAAACCGACGACCTGCTCAACCTGACGGAGGAAGAGCGCGCCACCGTGCGGCCGGGTGCAGCCGCTGTGCGGGGCTTTAGCGCCCAGGCCAGCCCCGATGGCAGCGGCAGCAGGATCGTTGTTTCCGTCGACGAGCAGCCGCGCGTGGCAGCTGCCGATGCCAAGCAGGCCGTAAGGGTGGCGCAAGCCGATGCAGCGGTTCGCAGGCCGCCTGGCCAAACCGACGATCTGCTCAACCCCTCGGAGGAAGATGCGCGCGGGGGCGCACCTGCGAGCGAGAAACCGGCCCAGCCTCAGGAACCCGCCGCCAGGGGCAATGCTGCGAGCGCCAGGCCTGATGCCGCCAAGCCCGATAATGAAGTGGTTGCGCCGAGGGCCAGACCGCAGATCAACGCGTCAGCCGAGACTCCGGCGACCAAGGCTGCGCCCGTCATCAGCATCGAAAGCGATGTGGATCCGGAGAGCTGGGCCGAATATGGCGGCTGGTACCGGCAGGACTATACGATTTTCTACCGCCCCACGGGCCACAAGGACAAGTTCATCTACTCCTGGCTGTTTCTGACCGGTCCCCAAGCCCCCAGAGGCGATAGAAGCCCGGCGGCTGCCGTCTTCGATGCGCTGACCAGCAAGGATGCCCAGGGTTCATGCACGAAGTGCCACAGCGTCGACGACGTCCAGAGCCAGGGCCGGTTCGTCAATTTCTCTCCGATGTCTGTTGGGAGCAAGCAGGGGCGCCTCACCAGTTTTATCCATGAGCCGCACTTCGGCATCCTGGAGAATCGTGGATGTCTGACCTGCCACAACCTCGAAAAGGAGCGGCCCTACCTGCAGAGTTACGAGCGGGGCGATCCGAGAACTTTCGCATCCAATTTCAGTGCGGTGAACAAGGGCCTCTGCCAGACCTGCCACACCCGCAACGTCGCGCGCCAGGACTGCTTGTTGTGCCACAAATATCACGTGCATGGCGTGAGCATGCCCATGATGAATACCCGCATCCCCGTCGAATAAGCCGCCGTGCGGGGCAACGGTGAAAGTTGCCCGCCTCGCGCTCCGAGCGGTGCGCGTTTCTTAGCCAGAGGCCGGTACGGTCAGGTGTGCGATGAACTCGCGTGCGACCTCGATCGGCGTGAGCAGCCTCAGGCTTGTGCGCGAGCGGTTGTGGTTGGTCGCCTAGTCGGGTGAGCCATAGGTATCTCGCGCCGCGCCGGCGCTGACATAGCCCTGCGCCACGTCCTCGGCGACTGCGGCCGGTGCACGCGTCTTCGGGTCGCCATAGCCGCCGCCGCCTGCCTCGACGATGCGCATGCGCTGCCCCGGCGCCAGCTCGTTGCGGCCCTTGGCATGCACCGGTTGGCCATCGATCGCATGTACGCGCAGCGCCCCGTCGCCGCCGGCGAACATGCCGCGCGCGGCGAACATCGTGCGATTGCCCATGCCGAGCGTGATCACTGGATGGCCGGTGTCGTTGCGCAGCACCACGTCCTGACCAAGGCCGCCGCGCCAGCGGCCGGGGCCGCCCGAATCCGGTACGAGCTTCTTGCTCTCAATGGTGGTGTGCGTGAGCGTCTCCCACACCTCCACCGGCACCACCGCCATGTTGGAAGGATGCGGCAGCGTGCAGCGCCCGTCGAGATCGCGAAGTGCGCCGAAACCGCCGGCGGCGAAGTAGATGGTCGAGAACGGCCGCCCGTCGCGTCGCGTGCCCTGGAAGGTGACGAGGTTCATCATGCCGGAGCCGGCCTGCACGCGATCAGGTGCGGCCTCGGCCAGCGCGCCATACACCAGCGGCGTCACGAAATGCCCCATCGCGTGCCGTCCTCCCGTCGCAAACGGCGGCTGCGCGTTGAGGATTGAGCCTGGCGGCGCAAACACTGAGATCGGCGCGATGGAGCCGGCATTGTTGGGAATGTTGGGAAGCAGCAGCGACTTGATGGCATGCAAAGCCATCGCATTGGTGTAGCAGAAGGGCACGTTGACGCCTGCGCGCACGCAGCCAGAGGTGCCCGTGAAATCGAACGCAACGCTGTCGGCCTTGATATCGATGCGCACCACGTAATCGCATGGCCCATGGAAGCCCTCGACTTGCATGCGGTTGTGATAGGTGCCTTGGCCCAGCTCGCGGATCTTGCCACGCATCGCTGCCTCCGATTGCCCGCGGATGGCGGCGGACAGCGCGGTCAGATCATCCAGCCCGTACTCATCCATGAAGGCCAGGATCTCGCGCCCGCCGACCTCGTTGCAGGCGACATTGGCCATCACGTCGCCGATCACCTGCTCGGGCACCCTTACGTTGGTGCGGATGATTTCCATCAACAGCCCGTTCAGCCGGCCTTCCTCGTAGAGCTTGCAGATCGGCAGGCGCAGACCCTCGTGATACACCTCGGTCGCCGACGAGCCGAAGCCCGAGCCGCCGACGTCGGGCAGATGGCTGATGCTGAGCGTGTAGGCGACGATCCGACCCTTGCGGAACACCGGCCGCACCATGGTTATGTCGTAGAGGTGGCCGGTGCCGAGCCAGGGATCGTTGGTGATGATCACGTCGCCGGGCTTGAGCGTTTCGGCCGGGTAGCGCTTGAGCATGTGGCGCAACGTGATCGGCGCGCTGCCGATGAACACCGGCACGCTGAAGGTGCCCTGCGCGATGGAGTTGGCCTGCGCGTCCAGCACCACGCAAGTGAGATCGTAGCTCTCGTTGACAATGGTTGAGAAGGAGGTGCGCACCAGGGTCGAGACGATCTCGTCGACGATCGAGATCAGGCGGTCCCACATGATGCCGAGGCTGACGGGGTCGAAGGTCTGGTCGCGCATGAGGCTCTCTCCGGTCAGCCAAGCTCGGCGACGAGATTGTAGCGGGTATCGACGGTTGCCAGGTTGCCGGCACCGATGACACAGGTGCTCTCGCGCTCCTCGATCAGCGCGGGTCCGGTGACGCAGGCACCTGGGGCCAGCGCGTAGCGGTCGTACACCGGCCACTCGATCAGCTTGGCGCGGTCGGGATCGTAGGCGAGCCGCGTGCCCTTGCGGGCCGTGCCTGTGCCGGCCGGACCCGACAGGCTATAGCCGCCGCCCAGGTTCGGCGCCGGCCCGGCGGCCTCGACCTTCCAGGTGACAATTTCAGCCGGTTCGGTGAGCCGCAGCGTATAGGCCGCCTGATAGGCGCGCCCGAACAGCTCGTCGAGCTGGCCGAACAGGCTGCCGGCTTCGGCCGCATCCGGCAGGGTCACCTCGATCTCGTGGCCCTGGCCCTGGTAGCGCATGTCGAGCCGGCGCCTGAGCTCGATGTCGGCCTCCGGTACGCCGGCGCTCAGCAGATAGGATTTGGCATCGCGCTCCAGCGCCGCAAAGGTCGCGGCAAAATCGACCGCGTCGATGTCGGCGATGTGGATACGTCGCGATCGCGCCAGCTCGAACGCCAGCGGGCTAATGAGCAGCCCGAGCGCTGACATCACACCGGCGCCGACCGGGAACACCACGCGCGGGATCTTGAGCTTGCGCGCGATGGCCATGGCATGCAGCGGCCCCGAGCCGCCGAATGCCACCATGCTGCCGGAGCGATAATCGAAGCCGCGCTCGCTGGCGTGAATGCGAAAGGCGCGCGCCACGTCCTCGCTGACGATATCGTGGATGCCCCAGGCCGTGCGCAGCATGTCCAGCCCCAGCGGCTTGGCGACGCTGTCATGGATCGCCGTCTCGGCGGCCGACCGATCGAGTGGCATGCTGCCGCCGAGAAAAAAGCCGGCATCAAGGTAGCCGAGCACGAGGTTGGCGTCCGTCAGCGTCGGTTTGGTGCCGCCGCGGCCGTAGCAGACTGGACCGGGATCGGCGCCGGCACTGCGCGGACCGACGCGCAGCAGGCCGCGGTCGTCGATGTCGGCGATGCTGCCGCCGCCGGCGCCGATCTCGATCATATCGATCACGGGGATACGGATCGGCAGGCCGCTGCCCTGGCGGAATTCGTGGACGCGGGCGACTTCCATGCTGTAGCGCTTGATTGGCGTGCCGCCGCGCACGATGGCGCCCTTGGCGGTGGTGCCGCCCATGTCGAAGGAGAGCAGATTGGGCAGGTCGAGGCTGCGGCCGTGGTAGGCGCTCATCAGCGCGCCGGCGGCTGGCCCGGATTCCAGCGCGCGCACCGGGTAGCGCCGCGCTGTATCGGCCGTCAGCGTGCCGCCGCTCGATGACATGATGTAGAGCCGGCCGCGGAAGCCCTGGCCGGCCAGGCCCGTCTCCAGTCGCTCCAGGTAGCGGTCGAACATCGGCTGGGTAAAGGCATTGACGGCTGTCGTGGTCCAGCGCTCGAACTCGCGCATGTTGGGAAACACGTCGGCAGAGGCGGACACGAACAAGCCGGGCACCGTCTCGCGCAGAATCGCGGCGGCGCGCTGCTCGTGCGCTGGGTTGGCGTAAGAGTGGAGGAAGCAGACGGCGACGGCGGCAATCTCCAGCGCCTGCAATTGCTTGGCGGCGGTGCGCACAGCCGCTTCGTCGAGTGCCAGCTCGATGCTGCCGTCGAAGCGCACGCGCTCGGGCACCTCCAGACGCAGCCGCCGCGGCACCAGTGGCGTTGCATACCTCACGCGCAGGTCGAACAGGTCATAGCGGCGCTCAAAACCCATATCGAGAATATCGCTGAAGCCTGCCGTCGCCAGCATGGCGGTTGTCGCCCCTCGCCGCTCGATCACCGCGTTGGTCACCAGCGTGGTGCCGTGCACGATTTCGCTGACGTCGGCAATGGCGACGCCATCGGTCTCCAGCAGCGCCGCGAGGCCCTCGGTCACGGCTTGCGAGGGGTCGCGCGGCGTGGTCAGGCGCTTGTGCACTGACATCTTGCCGCCGCGCGCGTCGTAGAGCGCAAAGTCGGTAAACGTTCCGCCGATGTCGACGCCGATACGATACATGCCTTGCCCCGCCTGCCGCGATCGCGCCTGGCGCGCCGCCCTTGGTTGCCATTGGCAATCTTCCACACGACCGCGCCCGAGAGAAGCTGCATCGCCGCGGCATCCTGCCCATCTGGCGCGGGGCAGCCTTGTGCGCGAGATCCATCGTGCCGCACACTCTAAGCTCAGCGACGACTGGATACCCGGCATGGGCCCCGGTATGACTTCGATGGCTCGGGCGAGCTGAGGAGCGCGGCATGAACGAGGTGGGCAAGACCAACGGGGGCAACGCCGACCCCGCGTTCTGGGCGAAGGCGCGTGCGCACCTCGTGCGCTACGGCGGCGACTTCGCGCCGATCATCGCCGAGCGCGCACAGGGTTGTTTCATGTGGGATGCCGATGGCCGCCGCATCCTTGACTTCTGCTCCGGCCAGATGAGCGCCATTATTGGCCACAGCCACCCCGAGATCGTGCAGGTCGTGCGCCACACCATGGGTGAGCTCGACCATCTCTATTCCACCATCCTGTCACGCCCGGTGGTGGACCTGGCAGCCCTGCTGGCCGAGCTGGCGCCCGGCAAGCTTGATCGCGTGCTGTTGATTTCCACCGGCGGGGAATCCAACGAGGCTGCCATCCGCATGGCCAAGCTGGCTTCCGGACGGCACGAGATCGTCGGCCTGTCGCGCTCCTGGCATGGGGTGACGGGCGGTGCGGCCTCTGCCACCTATTCGTCCAGCCGGCGCGGATACGGGCCCGCCCAATCCGGTTCGTTCGTGCTGCCGGCGCCCGATCCCTACCGCTCGCGCTTTATTGGCGCTGACGGAGTGTATGACTGGGAGGCCGAACTCGACTTCGGCTTCGAGCTGGTCGATCGGCAATCGACGGGGGCTTTGGCTGCGTGCATCGCCGAGCCGATTTTGAGTTCTGGCGGCGTGCTGGAGCCGCCGACCGGCTATATGCAGGCCCTGGCCGCGAAGTGCAGCGAACGCGGCATGCTGCTGATTTTCGACGAGGCGCAGACCGGGCTCGGCCGCACCGGCGACCTGTTCGCCTGCCAGCGCGACAGCGTGGTGCCGGATTTCCTCACTTTGTCGAAGACGCTGGGCGCCGGCCTGCCGCTTGCCGCGGTACTCACCACGCCCGAGATCGAGGACGTGTGTCATGAGCGCGGCTTAATGTTTTACACGACGCACGCGTCCGATCCGCTGCCGGCCGCCGTTGGCCTCAAGGTTCTGGAGATCGTGGTGCGCGACAAGCTCACCGAGCGCGCACGCGACCTTGGCGTCTATTTGCGTGAGGGATTGCTTGCCCTCAAGCAGCGTCACGAATGCATCGGCGATGTGCGCGGCCGCGGCCTGCTCGTCGGCCTGGACCTGGTCCAGGATCGCGCCAGCAGGACGCCGGCGCCAGAGCTGGCGGTGCGGGTCGCCCGCACGTGCCTCGATCTCGGGATGATGACCAGCGTCGTGCGCGGTGGCCTGGGCATTTTCCGCATCGCCCCGCCAATCACAATCTCCAAGCAGGAGATCGACCTCGCGCTCGAAATCTTCGACCGTGCGATCACGCAGTGCCTCAACGACCGCTCCTGACAAATCGCGCGGTCACGCCGATCACGCCGGCCACCCATCGAATGTGATGGCGTGCGTTGGCGCACTTTCCGCAACGGACGCCAACTGCGCCTTAACCCGACCGAGTTCGATATGCGCGCGTTGTTGATGTTGAACGAAGGCAAGACCGTTGCGCGAGCACCCCTGCTGGCCCTCACCTGGGGCTAAGGCGCGTGGATCTTCGCACCGTGGCAGCAAGAAGCGGCGATTGCCGTACTGGGACAAGGTCTCGCTGCGACGCAACCGAAAGTCTCAGTGCCCCGAAGTGAGCCGACACCAGGATGATCAAGCGGCACAGGCATGATCCGGGTTGCCAAAAGGAACCTTTACCGGCATTGCTCTATCGACGTGATCTGGAAACGCGGATCAATTCGCAGGGATCGACATCGAGGGCCTGTGCCAGTCTACCTAAGACAGTTACGGTTGGGGACACGCGAGCACGCTCAATCCCACCTATGTAACGCGCGCTCAGGCCTGCGCGGTCCGCGAGTTCCTCTTGCGTCAGTTGTTGGTCATGACGCAACCGACGCAGGTTTAGCGCCATGACTTCCTTCAGGTCCATAGGGCCGAGTGAAACGGCCGTCAGAACCATCGTTCCAGGAACGATGGTTCCTATTCGCACGCAGGTGTGCTAGCTAGCGATGTGAACTGTGTCGTGTGCCGCAATGCCTCGACCGCTGGTTGAACGTGAACAGGATAGGGAATGGTCACCTCACTACGAGGTGAAGCACAGGTGTCTGGCTCTGAACGGGACGCCGAACTGGGTGTCCGCGCATTCCGGCTAACCAGGCGGTGAGCCTTTTGCCTACGCGGCGAGCCGAATTGGGCCAGACGAAGGCGGGTGATCGATTGAGGGACACGGCCGCCCTAGGTAGTCCCGAGCGTTGGCGCGATTTGGAGGCAAGGCCTTGAAGCAGCACACGTCAATTGCTGATGAAGCCCCGTCGTCAAGCAAGCTTACAAGTTACGACTGGGCCCATCTGGTTCTCTATGTGCAGCTCCTTGACGCGTGCGCCGAAGGAGCATCGGATGAAGAGATCGCACGAGAAATTCTGGGGATCGATCCGCGCAAGGACCTAGCACGAGCCAAGCGAGCCGTTGAGAGCCACGTGCAGAGGGCGCATTGGATGCGCGAAACGGGCTACCGCTACCTTGCGGAGGACTAAGTCTTGTTGCGGTCAGTGTTTGCTTTGCACCGGCGGGGAGTGGATGTTTCCACTGACACGCGGCAGATACCAAAACCAGCGCGATCGAAACGTGGACATCCGCTTTATTGGCGTCGTTGCTAACCAGCCTTGGCTGGAGCGGTGTACCGACGTTCAATCAGCTCCTTGACCCGCTCGCGGCTGTCCTTCGCAGACAACGATGCATCGGTCTCAATCAAGCTGACTTCGTCGGCCAGCTCGTCATCCTTGATGGCTTCGGCGAGCCACTGCGAATAGCCGCCCTGCCGTAGGTGATGCAGCCAAGTCTCGTCATCGACACCTGCGGCGAGTTGCAAAAAGATGCCCAAGTTTTGCGCCCGCAGGTTGAGCTTGCCGTCAGGCCCACGAAAATAGAAGCTTTTGTCCTCTCCCAGCTCGCCTTCGGCGTACTTACGAATATGCCGTTGCTGCTTCTCCTTCGGGGCGCTGGCTTTGAGAACCTGCACACTGCCATCTGCGCGCCGAAGGAGCAGGTGTCCCTTCTGCAAGCCGCCGGGAAGCGCCGGTGCGCGCTGTCCGGTGGCGGAGCAGAACTTTTCGATCGCCTGGCGTGCGCCATCTCCCACCCCCACGACACTCGAAACCAAGGCGAGAAAGTCAGGCGCTACTTGTTCCGGATGAACGGTGACGGCGACAACGGCGGGGAGTTCCCGCGGAAGTGCGATGGGCGCCGGGTCCCACTTGGCTGGCAGGCAGTGATGCACTTCGTCAATGACAATCCAGTGCGGCCGACCTGTCTCGACCCGTAGCTTCGACAATTCTGGCAGGAGCTTCGCCAAGAAAGCTGGCCGATCATGTGGATCGAGGGCCAGCAGATTTACGACCACGCTGTTGCCCGGCTTGTCGAGCAAATCCATGACTTCCGGTATGCGAGGAAGCTGCTTGCCATCGCCGATCACGACAGTGTCGCGCATCTCGGCATAGTCGCCCTCCGGGTCAATGACACAAAACTGGAAGCCCAACTCCCGCATCTGCTCAAGAAGCGCCGTCACGACGGTCGATTTGCCGGCGCCAGATGAGCCTGCAACCAAAACCGTTTCGAATGGACTGACTGCGACCGGCGCGCCATCTGGCGCAGTGCCAAGCGTTGCGTCTTTGCGTGAGGCGCGCCTCGGTGCTTGGGCGAGGTCGTCATCAACCAGCAGGCGAGCCAGCTCGATAACGCCGGCGCCGTGGTCGGCGACGACGAAATCGGCCCTCTCCTTTACCGTGGGAAGAGCATTGTCCACGGCAACGGCGCGACCACAGCTACCCAGAAACGCCTGATCATTCTCTGCATCGCCTATGCCCACCACGTTATGCGCCGACAGTTTGAGACGCTCCAGCGCGCATTTTAGACCGGACGCCTTATTGACGTCGCTCGGCAGCACCATCACCGCGCCCTTGTTGAAGATGATGTGCTGCTCGAGGCCCAGATCCCGAATGGCTTGCAGAACGATCGTCTCGTTCGGCTCCCAGGTGGCAATGATGGCTCGCCCGACGACCAGCGGTGAGACATTGCTGTCCTTGAGGCGGGCTACCAGCAGGGGCGGTGGCGGGTCGCAGAGTGTCACCTCCTCCTTGCGGGCGGGATCGAACAGCAGCGCGCCGTTCTCGGCAACCACCAGGTCGAACAGGTCCAGTCGATCGAACACGCGTTGCAGATCTGGAAGATCCCGTCCTGTGACGAGAATCAACTTCCGGCCCGACTGGCGTACCTCTTCAAGGGCCGCGCAGGTGGCAGCATCGACCTTGCCATGCAGCGCAAGGGTGCCGTCATAGTCGGTGGCGAGGGCGACGAAGAACACGTTCTTTGCGACTACTGTTTTGACGTCTCAGCCGCGCTCTCGCGCAGTTCATTTTCGGTTTCGCTGCCTGCATGTTCGCCCGCTAGCTCGGCGCCAGCCCCCGCCATTGGCATGGCGGTCGAAAGCTTGCGCTCCGCATCCTCTTCACGCCTGTCGCGATTAGCGGGGATATCCCCGAAGAGCCATTGCAACAATCCCATGACAACCTCACCGTATGCCACGCTGTTTGCGTAACGTGGTCGCAAGCAAGGCGGTTCCGGCCGCAGACGCGGTCCAGCCCTGTGGTGCAATGGAAGTTAACAACCCATTCGACGAGCCCGAGACGCGCGACTATGCGTCGATGCTAGTGCAAAACACCATCTGCTCTGCAAAGCTTTCAGAACAGT
>Ga0075428_100004989_pt1 | contig 14740 bp, 10 predicted proteins | sample RhiMetdeltSRZDD2_FD_75291 | JGI IMG/M metagenome (GOLD analysis project Ga0075428, IMG submission 75291) | Populus rhizosphere microbial communities from Tennessee, USA - Rhizosphere MetaG P. deltoides SRZDD2 | ecosystem: Host-associated > Plants > Roots > Rhizosphere > Soil | place: USA...
CGTGCTCGGCGAGATCGGGCGCCACAACGCCGCGCTCGAAGCGGCGCGCGCGTACCTGCACGTGTGCGCCGCGCAGCTCTGGCGCACGGCCGTCGCCGGCGGACCGCCGGCGCTCGACGAGATCACCGCTATGTGGGGCGCGGGGCTGCATGCCGCCGAAGCGGCCGAGAAGGCCGTCGATGCCGCGTATGCGGCGGGCGGCATCAATTCGCTCTACACGTCGTGCCGACTCGAGCGCGCGCACCGCGACCTGCACGCGATGCGCCGGCACATCGTCGGCCAGGCGATGTGGTTCGAGGATGCGGGCCGCGTTCGTCTCGGCGCGGCACCGACGCATCCGTTGTACGCGATTTGAAGAAGCGGTAAGCGGGCGAGCCCGAGCCGCCAAACACATCCTCATCTCGGCATTCGCGTCGACGACGAATTGCTACATGGCGTAGGCGGCCTGGTATCGCAACGTGGCGAGACTCGACGGGGTCGTCGCTGCTGGCGTCCACTCGTTGGTCGCGTCCTCGAGGGCAACCCCGACGAGCCACGTCGGTACGGAAAGATGCCGCGCGCGGTGTCAAGGCTGCTGCAACACGCGGCTCACGATGTGGCTCGCCACATCGTGCAGCTGCTCCAAACTGTAGGCACGGCCGAACGGCGGCATCGCGGTGCCTGCGACGCCCGAGCGCGCCGTCGTCATGATGTCCTCGACGGTCAAGCCGCGCTCGAGCGGTTTGCCGAGCTGGCCGCCTTCGCCGCGCGGCCCATGGCACATTTGACACACGTTCGCGTAGATCTCCGCGCCGCGGCTCAGATTCGGAGCGCGCTTCAAGTCGAAGTCGGCAAGGAAGGCGCGCGGGTCGTTCTGCGCCTCGTCGGCCTCGGTCACGGAGGGCTCCGCCGGCGGATCGCCGGAGCCGGGGGGCAGCGACTCCATCGTGCCGTTCAACGAGAACAACCAGAGGCCGTCGTTGAGCTTGCCGCCCGTCACTCCGCCGCCCGCGATGCCCGCTAGGTATTGCACGCCTTTGTGCTCGAACGTCGTCGCCGTCGTCGTGAAGCCGCCGTCGGTTTGAAACGACCACAGGCGTTGCCCCGTGTCGCTGTCGAGCGCCGTGAGCTCGCCGTTGAATCGGCCCGCGAAGATCAAGCCGCCGGCTGTGTTGATCGTGCCGGCGCAGCGGTTGGACAGCAGGCGCCGCCAGGCAACCATGTGGTTCGTGACGTTCATCGCGACGAGCGTGCTGCGCGAGTCCGTGCCGATGTCGCGCGCGTTGCCGAACGTGCCTTGCACGTACCGCCGCGTTTCGTCGTCGGACTCCGGACCGATCGTGGCAGCGTCGTCGCCCCCCACGGTGCCGCGGCCTGGCCCGTCGCCGGCGCACAGATACATTAGGTTGTTGGTCGGGTTGTACGAGCTCGGATGCCACGTGACGCCCGAGAACGGCCGCCAGATCGCGGGATTGCCCGTGCTGAACGGCGTGAATGTGCGTGCGCGATTGCGCAGGATGCCCACGAAGTTCTCGTCGACGACGTCGACCTCGTGCCGGACGACCTGGTCGCCCTGCGGGATGGGCTGAGTCGCGGCCGTCTTCTGAACCTTGTCCTGCGGCACAGGCGTTTCGATGACAGGCGTCAGGGGCACGCCGCTGGTACGGTCGAGAATGTACAGATAGCCGGCCTTGGATACCGCCGTAATGCCTTTGCGGCGCACGCCGTCGAAGTCGGCGTCGAACAGGATCGTCGGGTTCGCCGCGTCGGCGTCCCAGATGTCATGGCGCACGAGCTGGAAGTGCCAGCGGTATTGGCCCGTGTTCGCATCGAGCGCGACGAGCGACACCGTGAACAGGTTGTCGCCTTCGCGAATCGCGCCGTTCAAGTCCGGCGCGGCGTTACCGGTCGTGAAGTAAATCATGCCGAGGTCGGGATCCACGCTCGGCGTTTGCCACACGGGCGCGCCGCCGTACTTCCAGGCTTCGTTGTCCTGCGGCCACGTCGAATGGCCGATCTCGCCCGGGCCCGGCACCGTGTAGAAATTCCAGACACGCTTGCCGGTTTTCGCATCGTAGGCGCTGATGCGGCCGCGCACGGCGTACTCACCGCCCGTGAACCCCACGATGACTTTGCCGTCGTAGTAGAGCGGCGCAGCCGTGATGCCTTCGCTGACACCGGGATCACCGGCTGCAATGTCCCACACCACCTTGCCTGTGAGCTGATCGAGCGCAACGAGTCGGGCGTCGAGGCGGCCGACGTAAATCTTGCCGTCGCCCATACCCACACCTCTACTGAGGCGGCCGCAGCAAATGACGGTGTTATCGAAGTCGACGTTCGCGTCGTACTTCCAGAGGATCTTCCCGGTCTCGACGTCGACAGCGAACACGTCGTTGTCGCCGGTGACCACGTAGAGGATTCCTTCGTAGAACAGCGCCTGCGCCTGCTGCGAGTAGCCTTGGCCCAAACCCGAGCCGTTCAAGCTCGTGCGCCACACGGCCTTGACGTGCGCAACGTTCGTGCGGTTGATCTGGCCAAGTGACGAGTAGCGCTGGTTGTAGATATTGCCGCCGTTCGTGATCCAGTTCTGCGCTGGGTGCCGCATGAGATCAGCGGCGGTAAAGTCGGGAGCCCTAGAGCTCGACTGCGGGAACGCAGACGAGCCGACGACGATGGCAGCCGCCGCACCGAGTGCCAGCGCGCCGCGCCGCAGCGTTGAATGAAGCATCGATGATTCCCCCAAGAATGGGCGGGAGTATATCCACTGCTATAGTCCGTGCCGACACAACCCCGCCCTACACGCCGGGCGCGCTCGCGCCGCTCGTCATGCACGGGTACAGAGTGAGGCCTTGTGAAAACTGCGCTCGTATCGTTGCTCTTCTCGGTGATCGCCGTTCCGCTCTTGGCGGAGACACCGACACCGTCGCGATCGGTGTGGACGGCGGACCACTCGCAGGACGAGATCGAGGCAGCGGTCGCAGCGGGCAAGACGACGGTGCTCTACAGCGGCGGCAGCTCCATGGCGGTCGCCAATCATGTGGAGGTCGCGCGTTACGTGGCACGACGCGTGGCCGAGGAGCTCGGCAACGCGTTGGTGCTTCCCGTTATGGCGTCGGCGCCGTCCCGGCGGTCCGCTGCACGTGGCGCGCCCGGTGGGTACGAGATCGTGAGCCGCGCGCTTCGCGAGAGTCATTTCACGGACGTCGTGATCATCGCTGACGAGGGCACCGGTCCGACCGATCGCAGCATGGAGGAGCTCGCGCAACGCTTGAAGACGGACTGGAGCGCGTCGGGCGTGCACGTCCACTACGTCAGCGCTCACGAAAGACGGCCCGGGCAGGACATGACGATCAACGCGGACTATCTGCGTCGCTGGGCGAGCCGAACGGTTCCGGTCGCGCAGCGCAAGACTGTGGAGGATCAAGCCGAGCTTCTGTTCGTGGACAGCGAGCGCAAATGGCTGCGGCGCGACATGATCGCCGCGGAGAACCGCGAGATCATCGTCCCAGCGTTGGGCAAAGTCTTGCTCGAGCAGCGTGTCAGCTCGATCCTGAATCAAATTCGGAGTGAAGCTCGGAGTGAGGCGCCCGCCCCCGCGCCTGCCAACGCGCAGAATCGTCTCTCCGCCATCCCCGAGGCCGACATGAGGGAGCCTCTGCGCAGGGCGCTCGCGGAGTATCGGGAAGTCAGGCCGGATGGCTTGGGCGAGCTCGGTGGAGCGAGTGCAGGAGGCGCGGTCGGCATGGGAGGCCCGAATCTATGGACCGTGTACGTACACCTGCCGGAGATCCTGGGGCCAATCCGGCAACTCCACGAGCAGTCGCACGTGAACCCGCGGATGAGTCAGAAACTCGTGCACTTCGTCATCATGATCGTCGCTCGACACTGGACCAACGACATCTGGACGGCCCACGAAGAGGATTCGATCAAAGAGGGCCTCGGCCGCGACACCGTCATGGCGCTCGAGGAAGGCCGGCATCCGGAACACATGACCGCGGACGAAGCGGCCGTCTACGACTTCTGCATCGAGCTCTTGCAGAACCAGCGGGTCAGCGACGCGACGTATGCGCGCGCGGTGGCGGAGCTTGGCGAAGAGGGTGTCGTGCAGGTGGCCGTGACCGCCGGCTTGTACACCTACCTGTCGATGGCCGTGAACATGGCGTATCCCGAGTCGGCCCCAAGCGGCCGCCTTCCGCCGTTCCCCCGTTGAGGAGTCGCGCTTGAAAAACATTGTGTCCGCAATCGTCGTGGCCGCCGCGGTGGTCGGCGCAGCGCGTTCTGCAGCCGACGAGCGTCTCGGCCCCATACCTCCCGCCCAAATGACCGACATGCAGAAGCAGGTCGTCGCAGAGTTCACGAAAGCTCGGCCGGATGGTCCCTTCGGATTCTGGTGGGGATACTTGCGCGTACCCGAAGTCGTCCTACCCTTCTTGGAAATCCAGACGCACATCCACGGCGTCATGGAAACGGAGCAAGGCGCGCTGGGCGAGAAGCTCACGCACTTCGCGATGCTGATCGCGGCGCGCCATTGGACGCAGGAGGTCATCTGGGACTTGCACGACAAGAGCGCCATCGAGTCCGGTCTCAGGCCGGAAATCCTGGACGCGCTCGCGTCCGGCCGGCGCCCTCCGGGTATGAGCGAGGACGAGGACAGCGTGTACGACTTCTGCATGGAGCTCGAACAAAACCACAGCGTCAGCGACGCCACGTACGAGCGAATGGTGGCGCGATTCGGCGAACGCGGCGTGGCCGAGGCGACTCTGATTCAGGGCGAGTACACGATCATGTCGATGTTCATGAATGTCGCTCGCACACCGCGCGATCCCAGCACGCCGCTTGCTCTGAAGCCCTTCCCCCGCTAGCGCGAGCCGCCGTCTTGCGCTTGCTCGGTCGGCAACGCGAACACGTACAAGGCGTGGCCTCGCTCCGGCACGTAGATCTCCGGCGTTATCGTGGCAGGAACGCCGCGCGTGCTGCCGCCGCCGAGCCCCGTTGTAACGGCGATGTATTGTTTGCCGTCGATCGCGAAACTGATCGGGAACCCCTGCACGGAAGTAGCTAGCCGCGTTTGCCAGACCACGTTGCCGTCCCGTACGTCCACCGCTTTGAAACTGCGGTCGAGATCGCCGGCGAACGCTAAGCCTCCGGCCGTCGACAGCACCGACGTCAGGAACGACGCGCGTTGCTCGAGCGACCACGTTTGCTCCAGCGTATCGACCTTGAAGGCCGCGAGCTTGCCGGCATTGCCGTTCGCGCCGGGCGCCACGTAGAAACGTCGATCCGCACCACCGCTGCTGCCGCCGCCGGGCGTGAGCTCGACCGCGCGTGCGCGCATCGAGGCGCAAGTTTGGCTGAGCGGAATGATGAGTTGCCGCGTCGGCGCGTGAAAGCTCATCGCGGGCCAGTTCTTGCCTCCGGCCGTGCTCGGGCATGCGTCGATCCACTCGCCGACCTTTTGGTCGATGATGTCCTGCCGATAGCGCGGCCGGCCCGTCTCGCGGTCGAAGCTGGCCCAGATGTTCTGGAACACGGTCTCCGCATGACCGAGATACGCGCCCGTGCGGCGGTCGTTCTTCCAGAGTATTCCGTCCTTGCCGACGGAGAGCACCCATCGCTCGCGGCCTGAATCCACGAGCACGCGCTCGTAGACGACGTCGAGATCGAACGATTCGCCCGGCGCATGCGGGTAGTACCACGCGAGCTTGCCCGTGGTCGCGTCGAGCGCGAGCGTGGAGCTCGTGTACAGGGCCGTGTCGTTCGCGTTCATGCCCCGGCTCGCGGGCATCCACGGCTTCGCCTGCGTCGTGCCCCAATACGTGAGATTGAGCTCGGGATCGTAGCTGCCTGTAATCCACGATTCGCCGCCCGCGCGATAGATGTCCGGCAGCCCACCCCACGTGTCGCCGCCGGGATCACCCGTGCGCGCGATCGTGCGAAAGCGCCAGAGCTGCTTCCCGTCGTTTGGATCGTAAGCGCTGATGAAGCACTGATTGTCCTGGAAGATGCTGCAGTTCCCCATTCCTTGGATGATCATTCCGTTCGCAATCACGGGCCCGCTGTTCGTGGCGTAGACGTCCGGCATGAGGACATTCCAGATCTGCTCGCCCGTGCGCGCGTCCAACGCGACCAAGCGCGCTTCTTGCGGACGATTGGCCCACGTGACCGTGCTCTGAAAGACTAGCTTGTTGCCGTAGAGCGAGATGCCGCGCGGCGCGATGTCGGAACCGACGTGGTGCTCCCAAATCAGGCTGCCGGTGCGCGCGTTCAGCGCTTGCACGATACCGCCCGTGTTCGCGAGGTAGAGCGTGCCTCGGTAAACGAGCGGCGCTGGCTGATTGATGCCGCCGTCGCGCATCGGCCAAATCCACGCGAGCCTCAGGTTCTTCGCGTTCGCCGGCGTAATCTCGGCCAGCGGGCTGAAGCTCGTCGCGCTGTAGTCGTGCCGCAGCATGATCCAGTCGGCGGGACTCGGGTGTCGCAGCGTGTCGTCGGTGACCGGCACGAAGTCGGGCACGGTGCCTGCCACTATCACGCCCGTGGGCTCGTGCGATTCCGCCGCTGTCAGCACCACGGCCTGCCCCGGCAGGTCCTTGCCGAGCCGCTCGGTCGAGGCCGCCGTGATCGCCGCTTCGCTCGGCGGCGCGCCGTTTGCTTGCAGCAGATAGGCCACGATGTTCGTGTAGACGTCGGGGCCGAGGCCGCCCGGATCATTCGGCGGCATCGTCGAGCGCGTCTGAGAAATGAGCTCGTTCGTGCCGCGGTTGCTCCAGCGCGCGACGAACTCGGGACCCGCGAGCAACGCATTCGGCAACTGCCGCAGATTCGCGCCGTGACACGTGGCGCAGGTTTGCTCGAACGCGACGCGGCCGGCAGCGGCTTGCTCGGCTGTGAACGAGAGCGCCGGAGCGCAGTAGAAGGCGGCCGCAGACGCGGTCGCGAGCACCGTCAACCGTTGGATCGAGCTCATCGCGTAATCATGTCCCCAGCAAACACGCCGCACCCCGTGGACATCAATACTGAACCGCTCCGCACCAGAGCTGAAATAGCCCGTCGGTTTGCACGTCCTGCTTGTAGCGAAGAGTCAGTGTGCCGTCGGGCTCGATCGAGAACAGCACGATGCGCGGCGGCACTGTCTCGATGTCGTTGCCTCGGCGGCGCTTGATCGGTCCCTCGGATTCGTGGCTCGTGGCCACGAGCGAGCGGCCGTCGGGATGCAGCGCGAACATGCGGACGTCGATGCTCTCCGGATCGGCAGATTGGATCAGCTGCGGCTCGCCGCTTCGGGGATCGACGGCCAACACTGCGATGGAGTTCTCCATGTCTTCGGAGATGACCTCCTCGCCCCGAAAAACTTCTTTGCCGCGGCCGCGATTCGCCACGTACAGCGTGCGGCCACTGGTCGGATGCATGCGGATGGCCGATGCCGCTTGCCCTTCCCGAGACCGTGAACGCGATGCGAGCAAACTCGTAACGAACAACGGCTCGGGCGAAAGTCGATCGTCCACGATGCCGAATGTATGCAGCTCGTTCTGGGCTTCGATGACGACGTACGCCCATTGGCCCGAAGGATGAAACTCGATGTGCCGGCAGCGAAAATCCTTCCCATCGTTGGGTGCCACAGATTGCCTGTTCGTGAGCCGACCGTCGGCATAACCGAAGATTTTGAGCGCGCCGCGGTCCTCCTCGCGCACACCTGGAACGCCCTGATTGCCGCGCGCAGGCACGATGACGGCGCTGCCCGAAGGCATGACGCGTATCTGATGGGCATAAACTCCGACGTCGAGCCGCGCTTCCTGTGCCACTTCGCTGCCGATCGAGCCATCGCCGTTCAGGCGATGCACGGCGACACCGCTCGGGTTGTTGAACGCGGCTAGCACGTGCTCGCCGCGAGCGTCGACCGTGATGTGAATGGGCCGCTGGCGCAAGCGGGCAGCGTCGCCGAGCCGCGCCAGGGCGCCCGACGAATCGACCGTGAAAGCGTGCAGATAATGGTTACGCGGTGCGGCCGCGGTGTGCTCGTCGCTGCTGGCAACATAGAGAAAGCGGCCCCATTGCCACGCCTCCTGAATCTCTTCGGGCAGGATCGTGGGCTCGCCGAGCTCGACGAGCGATAGTCCATCGGTAGCGATTCGGTAGCGCAGAAGTCGCGGCCCGACGTTGGCATAAATGTCCGCCTGCACACCGAGGCGCTGTTGCGCTCCAACTGCGCCGAGGCGACCGACGGCTAGCGAACCGGCCATGCTCGCCAAGCACGCGTTAAAGCGACGTCGCTGCAATGAACCTCCCTCTCTCTTCGCCGCTGCGCGCGCGGCACCGTGGCTCTGTGCGCTAGGCGTTCTCGCGTGCGAACGCCAGCACGTTGGCGATGCACTCGTGCGGATTCGCGACCGCAATGTGGTACGCGTCGCTCTGCAGCACGACGAGCCGCGAGTTGCGGATCGCCAGCTGATACTTGCGAACCTTGTCGACGGACTGCAGAGCGCTCTTGTCTGCCGTGATGATCAACGAGGGAGCCGCGATGCGCTGCAAAACTCCGTCGCGCTCGAGGTCGAAGCTCGAGAGCGCCGTGTTCAGCCCCTGCGTGCCCGCGGCCGGCGCGCTTTTCTCCATCGCGTTCCAATACTCAATCATTTCGGCGGAGGCTGCCGATCCGAGCCGGTCGCGTTGCGGCACGGGCGAGGGATTCGTGATCGAAATGACCGAAGCCGGCCCGCTCACGACGCACAAAGACCGCGTTCGCTGCGGAAAGTCGGCCGCAAATTGCATCGCGATCGGACCGCCCGTCTTCGCGCCGACGATGTGCGCCGATTCGACGCCGGCCTTGTCCAGCACGCTCGCCATGTAAGCAGCGAGACTCCGAAAAGACCACTCGAATCCCGCCGGCACGGCGGAGGCACCGCAGCCCGGCAGATCGGGCCGAAGCACGCGATAGTGCTGCGCCAGCGTCGGCACCCACGCATACCAGATGATGCCGGACTCGAGCGCGCCATGAATCAGCAGCAGCGCTTGCGGCGTGCGCCACGGCTCGCCGAACCAATCGTCGCGGAAGAACCGATCGAGCGGCGCGCCCGCGGGCTGCGCTTCCGCCGGCAGCGTCGGCACGAGACCGGGTCCGCCCACGGCTGCGCCGACCGCGCACGCGGTAGTGAGCACGCTACGGCGCGAAACGGTAGTGGTCATGCACTGCCCTCCGCTAGTTCGGGTCCTGTTGCTCGGCGCGCCGCGCGAGCTCGACCACCCAGGCGCTCACGTTCGCGACGGCCGCGTCGTCGAGGAAGCCGCCGAACGCGGGCATCTGGTTACGGCCGCCGGCCACCGTGCGCCGAATCTCGTCGGGAGAAAGCGCCGGTGTGAACGCGGGCCCACCGTGGCCGCCTTTACCGTCGGCGCCGTGACAAAAGACGCACGAATTCACGAACGCCGCCCTGCCGGCGTCCAGGTTCACCGGCGCGTCGACGTTGCTCGTGATCTGCGCAGCGGGCTGCTGCGCGGGCGCGACCTCGTCGAGCGTGCCTTCGAGCGAAAACAACCAGACACTGTCGCCGCGAGGCCCCCCTTGCACGTGCCCGCCGGAAACGACTGCGACGTACTCGCGGCCGTCGTGCTCGAATACGCTCGCGGGCGCATTGACGCCGGCGCCGGTTTGAAACTCCCAGCGCTTCGCGCCCGTCGCGGAATCGAGCGCGGTGAACCGGCCGTCGTTGCGGCCGATGAACACGAGGCCACCCGCCGTCGCGACGGAGCCGCTCAGGCAGCGCTCGGGCCAGTGCTGCTGCCAGACGAGCTTGTTGGTGTGCAGATCGACGGCCGCGAAGATGCCGAATACCGGCATCGGGTTCGTGCCGAAATTGCCGCCGATGTAGAACTCGCCCGCCGGCGGCTGCGCGGCGCTGATGTCCCAGGCGCGAAACGCGCTCGCCGAGTCGGCCGCGCACACATAGAGGTAATTCGTTTCGGTATCGACCGAGCTCGGCGGCCAGTTCGCGCCGCCGCGAAGACCGGGCTTCGCCACGACGTAGTCCGTCCAGTACGGCGTGAAGATTCGGCCGCCGTTGACGAGCTCGAAACCCTCGGGCGCTACTTCGATCGACAACGGCACGAACGAGTCGCCGACGGGCACGGGCTGCGTCGCCGCGGTGGCTTGACGCGGCTCTTGCGCTACGGGGCGCTCGTCGATGCCGAGGAGCGGCTTGCCGTTCGTGCGATCGAGCAGGTAGACCCAGCCTGTCTTGCCTGCTTGCGCCAACCCTTTGCGCCGCACGCCGTCGATTTGAATATCGAACAGCACGACGGGGTTCGGCGCGTCATAGTCCCACAGATCGTGGTGCACCTCTTGAAAGTGCCAGCGGTACTTTCCGGTTCTGACGTCGAGCGCGACGATCGACGCGGAGAACAGGTTGTCGCCTGGGCGGATAGCACCGTTGAAATCGGGGCCGGCGTTGCCGGTCGAGAAATAGAGCAGTCCGAGCTCGGGATCGAGCGCCGGCGTTTGCCACACCGTTGCGCCGCCGCTGCGCCAGACCTCGTTGTCCTGCGGCCACGTGTCGTGGCCGAGCTCGCCGGGGCCCGGAATCGTGTAGAACGTCCACACGAGCGAGCCGTCGCGCGCGTCGTACGCCTTCACCCGGCCGCGCACGCCAAACTCGGCTCCGGCAAAGCCCGTGATCACGAGGCCGTCGTAGTAGAGCGGCGCCGTCGTGATCGTGAAGCCCTCCTCCCAGCGCTCGGCCTGAATGCTCCAGACGACCTCACCCGTGCGCTGGTCGAGCGCGACAAGCTTGCCGTCGAGCTGCCCCGCGTAGACCTTGCCGTTGCCGATCGCGACGCCGCGGTTGGTCCAGCCGCAGCACACGGTCGCGATGGCGGGTGGCAGGTTCGCCGTGTAGGTCCACAGGAATTGGCCCGTGTCGACGTCGATGGCGAAGACATCGTTGGCCGGCGTCGCGACGTAAAGCACGCCGTCGAAGTAGATCGGCTGCGCCTCCGCCGAGTAGCGCGCACCGAATCCCGAGCCGTTCAGCCGCGCGCGCCAGACGCCCTTTAGCTGCTCGACGGTCTCGCGATTGATTTCTTTCAGAGGGGAATAGCGGCGGTTGTACCAATCGCCGCCGTTCGTCGGCCAATCCTGGCGTGGAGCTGCAAGCCACGAGCCGGCGAAATTCGGCGCACGTGCCTGCGCAGCGACGCGCAGCGTCGTCGTTGACGTGAGCAGTGCTATAACGATTGCGGCGAAGAGCCGGACGGTGTGCGTGCGCATCGTTTTTGGGTTCGCAGCCGCCATGCCGAGGTCAGCCGACGAGTAACACCAGACCCGCCAGCAGCGCCGCCACGCCGCCGGCCTGCACGCTGCGCTTCGGTGCGTAGGCGAACGGAAACACGAGGGCGAACCCGCTCGCGGCGAGATTCATGACCCAGTAGGCCGTGCCTATCGGCGCGTCCCATCTCAGGTAGCACGGGATCCACGCAAGCGCGAGCAGCAAAAAGCCGGCGGCGCGAAGCGCTCTCACGACAGCGCGCGATGGCGGTGTCGTCCAAACGAGCGGCACGTTTCGCGCCGTGATCGCGCAGAGCGCGGCGAAGCCGGCATAGGCGCAGAGAAAGGTCGACAGGACGTACATCAGTCGGCCGGCGACAAAGCGGGCGCGGCGATCGCTTTGCCGACGTGCACGTCGACGCGTTTGCTGCGCATCTTCCATGCCGCGCACGCCAGCATGAGGCCGATGCTGAATCCGACGAGATCGACGGCCACCACCTTCCAATCCTCTGCTGCGATCATCGAGCCGAGATCGGAATTCGGCACCAGATAGCCGATCGCGGGAAGCCCGATGCACAGCGCGGCTACCGCCGCGAACTGCTCGGCCCAGGCCTTGCGCGGCGCCCGTACGAGCGCATGCAGCGCCGCGACGCCCCAGGCTGCCCAGAATGCGTAGAGCTCGAGATCCGAGCGCATGGCCTGATCGAGCGGCACGGCGCGGATCGACGCGTAGACGCCGCCGGAAAAACCCCCGTTGGGATCGGAGAGAGACTGCGGCAGCAATCGCAAAGCCCACAGATAGCTCGCGCACGCGAACATCGCGCCGCCGACGGAGGCGACGTTGATGCGATCGACGAGCTCGTAGAAGCGCCGCGCCGCCACCGACTTCGCCTTCGAGCGACGCTTCGCCGTGAACATCACCAGGCCGGCGCCGATCATGATGGTGCCGGCCGCGCCGCAGAGGAAATACAGGACCCGCATCGCGGTGCCGCCGAAGAACGCGAAGTGCAGGCCGCCAAGAACGTTCGTGACCTTCTGAACGGCGTTGACCGTGTTTCCCGCGGGACTGATGACGGCGCCGGTGGCGCCATCGAACGTCATGCTATCGGCCGTGAAGGTGATGGCGTCGGGCCGCGCGCGCGTGCCGCCGAATCGCACCGTCGCGTTGTCGCGACCGGGATTATTGACGGTGAAGCTGGAGAGAACGCCCATCTCCGCCTGTGCCCGCGCGAAGAGATCGGCGATTGGCACGTTCGGCGCGGGGTTGCCGGGTGCGACGATGTTTCCCGGCACCCTGCCGACGGCGTCGCTCGCGTAGCGACCCCACAGCATCCCCGGCCCCCCGCCACCGACCACGGCCGGAGCCGGCGGCGCCGGATAGCGGGCGGCCATCTGCATGCCGGTCGGAATGTAGAGATAGCAGTAGAAGGCGAGGCCGGTCAGCACGATCATGAACTGGAACGGCCAGGAGAGCACGCCGAGCACGTTGTGCGCGTCGAGCCAGCGCGTCTGCACCGAATTCGCCTGTCGCCGGAACGTGAAGAAATTGCGAAAGATTTTCTTGTGAACGATGAGCCCGGTGATCGTGCAGATCAGGAACGCCATGCCGACGAAGCCGGACAGCATGTAGGTCCATTGGAATTTCCGCCCCGTCAGATCCGGCACTTCGCGGTTGAAAGTCCAATGAAAGTCCACGAAGAAGCGTCCGCCGTTCGTGACGGTGGTCAGCTTGCGCCCGGAGCCGTCGGGAACGAGCCGCGCGAACTGCAGCTCGTTGTTCTCGTCGAGCCAGTTCAGCACGAGGAGCGGATGGCGTTCCAGGTCCGGCAGGGTAACGGTCCAGCGCCGCGAGTCAGGAGCGACCTTTTGTAGATAGTCGACGCTGTACTGCAGGGTGGCCTCGGGCGAGAGCATCTTCGCGCCGTGCAGCTCCGGCTGCGCCCAATGCTGAATCTCGAACCAGAAGACGGCAATGGTTCCGGTGAGAAAGAGCGCAAATGCCAGCCAGCCTAAGACTAGGCCGAACCAGGTGTGGAGCCAGTCCATACGCTGCGTAAGACTCTTCTCCACGACTCTCCCCTCGAGCGCCTTCTTTGCCTACGGTGCCGCGGCGATGCCGACGAGCAGTGCGGTCGACACCGCAAGAACCAGCCAGGTCTTTTTCATCGAGGCCGCCGCGCACACGGAGATAATGGCGGTGACATAAACGACGAGTTGCACGAGACCGGAGAGCATTCCCGCGTCGGCGGGGCTCAGGCCGCCCCATTCGATGGCGAGTTTCGCCGCCGCGGCGCCGGCCCAGTACGTCACGACATATCCACCGAGAACGGCGGCCGCCGTTCTGGACACGACGAGTCGGGTGTAAGAGGCGTCGGAAGCCTTCACATTCCGAGCGGCAACTGCCAAAGGGAACTCCACCACCGCGAGGGCTCTGACCGGGAGCATACTCCCAGACCGCCCCCGAAACGACCGCCCTTCGACGAGCCGCGTCGGCACGGAAAAGTACCTCGCGCAAACACGGCTACGCCCGCGAAGGCCTAGCGCGCGATCCCGCGCGCGGTGTCAACGCTGGGGAAACACGCGGCGCCGGCCACTCCTAGCGCCGTAGAATACGCATCCGCTCGATTCACGCGACCGGCCATGGCTCGAACCAAAAGCTCTGCGACGACGATGGCCGATATCGCTCGCCTTGCGGGCGTGCACGTCTCGACGGTGTCGCGCGCGCTTGCCGGCAGCGCGCTGGTCGACCGCAGTGTGCGCGAGACGATTCTCGCGATCGCGGAGCGCCATGGATACGTCGTGAACCGCGCGGCGCGCAGCTTGCGCACGAGCCGGACTCACACGCTGACTGTTGCAATTCCACTCGCCCACGAGCGTGGACAGACACTGACCGACCCGTTTTTCACGGCCATGCTCGGTCACTTGGCCGACGAGATCACGCGCCGAGGCTTCGCCTTGCATCTCGAGAAGATCCTCCCGCCGATGGACGACTGGCTGGAGAAGCTCATCAGCGCTCGCCGCTCCGACGGCATCATCGTGATCGGCCAAAGCACTGAGCATGCCGCGCTCGAGCGAGCCGCGGCGAAATATGCCCCGCTCGTCGTCTGGGGCGGCCATCTCGCCAAGCAGCGCTATTGCGTCGTCGGCACCGACAACGTCAACGGCGCGCGATTGGCGACCGAGCATCTGCTCGCTTGCGGCCGGCGGCGAATTGTTTTTGTCGGCGATCCGTCGATTCCGGAGATTCGCTTGCGTTGCGACGGCTACAAGCTGGCGCTCGCGCGCGCGCCGCGCGGCCGCGCACGGCCGCGCATCATCAAGGCGCACATGACGGCTGAAGCGGCCCACACTGCGATGCGGCGCTTCATCGATTCGCGCAGCGAATTCGACGCCGTGTTCGCGGCAACCGACATCATCGCAATCAGCTCGATGCGTGCGCTGGCCGCGTCGGGGTTCGCAATTCCGGACGACGTCGCCGTCGTCGGCTACGACGACATCGCGATGGCC
>Ga0075428_100004993_pt1 | contig 14737 bp, 15 predicted proteins | sample RhiMetdeltSRZDD2_FD_75291 | JGI IMG/M metagenome (GOLD analysis project Ga0075428, IMG submission 75291) | Populus rhizosphere microbial communities from Tennessee, USA - Rhizosphere MetaG P. deltoides SRZDD2 | ecosystem: Host-associated > Plants > Roots > Rhizosphere > Soil | place: USA...
GTCACCACTAAATGTGATTCTCGCAGCCCGTCTGTCACCAGCCAGAACCCACGAAAACTACATAGACAACCGTCGTGTCAAGACCCGACGACCAGCCAACCCGAGGTTGAGCGAAGCTCATTGAGAACCGAAAGCTCGCTCTTCGAGTCAAGGTTCATTGGCCGACGCCTCGGCCCGCAACCCTTGATTGGACACCAACCTCAGACACCGCACTGCAGCAGAAGCAATACACTGATCAGGCACTGTCCTTGACAAGTTACGGCACACACTGTCCTGCAGGCTTCAGCAATGGATCAGTTCGACCTGGATATCGGTCTGATCGCGCCATCTGCCAGTTCAAACTCACGGATTTCTCCCGTCTGGCAGGAACACTCACTGTGAGATCCAAGCGGTTGGCTCCCATCGGTTCGAGCGTCAAAGCCAACCATTGGGAGTGTCCGAAGATCGAGTATTTCGTTCCCGCCGGCGTTTCGAGATCTTCAACAAGACGTCTCAAATAGGGGTCGCTGACGGAGGCGTTCGCAGGCAAGATCGCGGGTTTGATGATCGAGATCGCGCCTTTCTCTGCCACCGGGCGTTATTTGGACGTGGCGGACCTGGTGTCACAACCGAACGGTGGATGAGAAGGCTCGTGCTGCGAGGGCGCGTACCGTTGAGCGGATGTCCACTACCATCCGTCCTGCAACCCCATCCGATGGGCCAGGTATCGCCGCTGTCCAGCTGGCGACCTGGCAGGCGAACTACCAGCAGTGGCTGCCCGAGGTCGTTGCCGCACTGGATCTGGCACGCACCGCCGACAACTGGTCTCGTGCCGCCGGCGTCGCCGACCAACGCGTCGCCGTCGCGGTGCACGGCGACCGGATCGTCGGCTACGCCCACAGCGGGCCGCCCGAGGACGAAGACGACGACGCCGATCACGAGCTGTATGCGCTATACGTGCTGCCCGAGGTCCAGGGCGGTGGGATCGGCGGCCGATTATTCGCCGACGCCGTCGCCGCCACCTCCTCGGGGTCATCGGGCGGGTGGTTGGTGTGGGCGTTGGAGCAATACCAGCCAGCGCGCCGGTTCTACGAGCGGCAGGGCTTCCAGCTCGACCCACTACGCACTCGCCTGTGGCGCGGCCTGACCGAGGTCAGGTACCAGACCCCAAACCAGTAGCGCCCAAGAGCTAACCGGGACAGCCCGCACCAGTCTTCTCCATCAAGGGAACCAATCGGACCGGCCGACCGCATATCAGTACGGAACCGTTACCGGACGACTCGATCTCGGCGGCGCACAACGCCGCCGAGATCTACTTGCGCAGCATCTCGATTGGGACATCGACGGCTGTTTGGGATCGGGCTTGGTGACGGTGAACGTGACGGCTGGTTGGGGCTCTGCACCACGAGCGCGTCCATGCCCGGCATGCCCACCTCGAAGATCTCGTCGAAGCCGAAGATGTCCTGGTAGTACTCGGAAAAGGGCGCAGCGCCAACCTTGCACCGAACCCAGGATGTCTTTAGACGCGGGTAGAAGGCGAATAAAGGAATGTGGTGATGCCTTGGCAAGCCGAACGGTGGCTCTTCGTGTTCTCGGCCCTGTCGTCATCTCCGTGGCGGGGAAGTCGGTGACCTTGCGCAGCCGACGGGAGCGGGCGGTGTTGTCGTTGCTGCTGCTCAACTCCGGCCGGGTCGCCCCGATCGATCAGCTGCTGCGTGGCCTCTGGGGCGACGATCCGCCCGACACCGCGGTGGGCCAGATCCAGACCGTGGTGTGGCGCCTACGTATAGTGCTCGGAGACGCCGCCATCGAGACGCATCCCGGCGGCTACCGGTTGGTGGCCGGGGCATTCGACGTGGACGTCGACCAGTTTGCCGGCTCGGCCGCCGAGGCGAGGGCACTGGCCGCGCAAGGCCGGCTCGATGAGGCGGTGGCGGCGTATCAGCGGGCTCTGCGGCTGTGGCGCGGCCGTCCTTTCGCCGACGTGGTCCTGCCCGGTGATCCGGCTGGCAGCGGCTTTCAGGCCGCCATCGCCGAGCTGATCGAGAACCGGCTGGCGGTCGAGTGCGGCTACGTGGACGCGGCGCTCGCCCTCGGCCGGCCCGCCGATGTGGTATTGACGCTGCATCATCGCGTCGAAGAGGAACCGTTGCGGGAGGAGTTGTGCGAGCGCCTGATGCTCGCGCTGTACCGGTGCGGCAGACGCACCGAGGCGCTCGATCTGTACCAGCGGACCCGCGAGGCGCTCGTCGACGAGCTCGGGTTGGAGCCCGGCCCGGCGCTGCAGCGGCTGCAGGCGATGATCCTCAGCAGCGACTCCACATTGGATGATAGCGCTCCGCCGCCGCCCGGCCCGCCGCGGCCAGCGCAGCTGCCGATGGACTGCCCAGACTTCGTCGCACGATCCGAACTCGCGGCCAAGCTCGGCGACCAGTTGTGCACTCCGGACAAGACCGCACCGGTGATCGTCGCCATATCCGGGTCGGCGGGAAGCGGCAAGACGACATTGGCCGTCCACCTCGGGCACATCGTGCGTGACCGATTCCCCGACGGCCAGCTCTTCGCCGACCTGCACGGGGTGACCAACCCGCTCGAACCGGGCGAGGTTCTCGCCAGGTTCCTGCGCGCGCTCGGCGAGGATCCGCGCGCCATTCCGGGCGACGAGGAGGAACGAGCGGCGCTGTTCCGCGTACGCACCGCGGGCAAGAAGGTACTTGTCGTGCTGGACAACGCACGCGGCGACCAGCAGTTGCGGCCGCTATTGCCGGCCACTTCCGACTGTGCAGTCATCGTGACTAGCCGCCGGCGGCTGGCGGCACTGCTTGGCGCGCGCGAGGTGGATCTGGGCGAGTTCGAGCCGAAGGAGGCCCTGGACCTGTTACGTATGATTCTTGGGCCGCAACGGGTACATGACGATCGGGAGAACTTCCTCTCCGTGGCGCGGTCGTGCGGATATCTGCCGTTGGCGATCCGCCTCGCGGCGGCACGCCTAGCGGCACGCCCGCACCTGACGGCGGCATGGCTTGCCGCGCAGCTGTCCGACGAGCGCCGCCGCCTGGACGTGTTGAGCGCAGGCGACGTCGCGGTCCGTTCGAGTCTTGCGTTGAGCATCGAAGCGCTCGATGCCCAAGAACGCACGCTTTTTGCCCGCCTTGGCGCGATCGAGTCGCCGTACTTACCCGCTTGGGTGGCCGACCCGTTACTCGACCTGCCACCGGCAGCCGTTGACGAACCGATGGAACGACTGGTCGAGGCGCGTCTTGCTGAGGCGCAGGCGGTCCCCGATGGGGTTGTCCGGTACCGGCTGCACGATCTGGTCTGCGCCTATGCGCGTGAGCTCCGCCCGGGTACCCAGGAATTGGAAAGGTATTTTGGCGCCTGGCTGACGCTGGCCGACGCGGCCTATGCGGCAATGCCCGGCGGTTTCCAACGCGTGGCCCGGCAGGATGCCGGCAGGTGGTCGAGGTGGAACGAGGAGGAGATCGCTTCGGAGGTACGCGACCCAGTGGCCTGGTGTGAGGCCGGCCGCGGCGCGCTTGTCGCCGCCGTGCGTCAGGCCGCCGGCGCTGGTATGGCAGGCATCGCCTGGAACCTGGCGATTAGCCTCGCGCGCTACTTCGAATTGCGTGAACACTTGGAAGACTGGCGCATCACCCACGAGGCGGCGCTGCAGGCCTGCGCACGCGCGGGCGATCGCCGCGGTGAGGCAATCCTGTTGCGCAGCTTGGGCGAGATGCATTTGAACCAGAACCGTCCGGCAGATGCCTTGGCACGACTTGATCGTGCGCTGCCCATTATGGAAGAGCTCGGCGACGGTCCCGGCCAGGGGGCGGCGCTGCGTGCCGCCGGTTCGGCCCACCGTTGGCTCGGCAACGAAACGCTCGCCCTGGATGCGCTGAACCAGGCGCTGTCCATTTGCGACGGTACCGGCGAGCGCGCTCTTCAAGCGTCGGTGCTGCACAACCTTGGCGCGGTACACCGCCGCTGGCAGCGGCTGCCCGAGGCCGAGGAGGCCTACCGAGCCGCACTCGAGATCTTCGATGAGATCGGGGACGGGTTCGGGCAGGGCTACACGCTTTCCAGCATCGGGCTGGTGGTGGCGCAGTGGCGACTGGACCGGCTCGGGTACGCCGAGGAGTGCCTGATGCGGGCGCTGGAACTGGCGCGCGAGTTCAGGTATCGGCGGGGAGAGGCCACCGCGCTGGGCAACCTGGGCTGGTTGCACGAACGCGACGGGCGGCTGCGGCAGGCCGCGGCTTTTCTGGTCGACGCGGTCGCGCTGAGCCGCGAAATGGGCGACACCCACGGCGAGATGCTTAAGTTGCATCGGCTCGGCTCTGTCTACATTGGACAAGGCAGGCCATCCGCTGCGCGGTCGGTGCTGCAGCGCGCGCTCGCGATCGCCCGGCAGCTCGGCGAACCGGACAACGAGCGCGAGATCCTCACCCTGCTCGGCCAAGTCTGACCCTGGCCTCCGCCCGCCAGCCGTAGGATCACAACTCCGCCAACGCCGAATACATCGTCACCGATACCCGCTACGACGGGCTCGGTGTCCACAACGGAGCTGAGTGAGACGGCGACTTCCCGCCGCTGCCGGCGGATCATCGGCGTCGGTACGGGGGATGGAGGGATCGATGACATGTGCCACGCGGTGCCATTCGTACGTCGCCCCTTTCGGCGGTACATGGTCCGGTACCGACCTGGCTGGATTTGCCTGGTGTGCAACTGCGGTGCAAATCCAGCCGGGTCGTACCTTCTGGCATGCACGAGGCTTTAGGCGGTCACCAGGGGACCGTTCCAATGTGGACCCGGCCTTGCGATGGCGAGAACCAGGAGAACGCGAACGACGTCGACGTGCTCAGTTCCGGGTGGCCATGGAATGCGTAGCACCCGAAACCGCCGCCGGCACAATGGTCTGGCACTTTGCCCACAGGGCCCGGCGTCCACGGCCCGAGCGGCGAATTGGCGGTAAAGATGCGAAAGTGCGGGCTGTCAAAGAAGCTGTCCTTGACCACCATGGCAAGTTTCCTGCCGCCGCCGACCGTTGAGAAGTCGGCGACATGAATGCCCCATGGGTCGACGCCAGTGAGCACGGTGGCGACCCTGGTGTGGTCGGTGGCCCATGCTGAACCGTTCCACCAGCGATAGTTCGAGGCGTCGCCCCAGGTGGCGGGATTCGCGGTGGTGCGGGCCACGAAAATGTTGGCGGGTTCGCGTTTGGCGCCGAAGAAATAAACGAATCCGTCGTTGCCGAAGACCGGGTTGGCCAACTGAAGGGTCTGCAGCACGCCGGCCTGCAGCGGGTCCGCGACGAAGGGGGTGAACGTTCGCAGGAAACGGTTGGTTGCGGGATCGTACTCGGCCAGACGTAGTCGCTCGACGGGCCAGCCGCGGCCCTCGCCGACCGCGACACAAAGTTCGGACCAGGTCAGCATGACCCGGTTGGTGTTCGGGATGCGGGCGGCACCGGACAGCCACGCCGCTTGGTAGCTGTTGCTGCCGGCACTGCCGCACGGTACGGGCGGGTTGTCCGGGGTGAGCAAGCCTTGCACGCTCGGGAAAAAGTTCGATGGTGAGGTGGCGCCGGGCTGCGGCGTCGCTGGTGGCCGTGGCAGCTCATGTAGCCGGTCCGGTGCGGTTGCGGGCTGGAAGGGGCCTGCCGCCGCCGAGCCCAGGGCCAGGAATGCCGGACCGTTGACCTGACTGGTGTCGCCGAAAATCCACAACGCATCGGTTGCCGAATACGCCACACTCAAACCGCCGTCGCGCGAGATCGGTCGGTCGGCGGTGTCGGCGGTCGACAACACACGTCCAACATCGACTGTCGGCTGCTGACCAGTCGAGGCGGTGCGGAAGTTCTGCGTCAGGCTGAAGTCCGACGCGTTGGGCTGCTCACCTGGTGCTACAAGCCCGGCGAAGTTGGGTCCGGAGCACAACCCGGGTTGCGCGATGTTGCGGTCGCCGTACCCGCAGAACTGGTAGTGATAGAGGGTATCCGGAGTCAAGCCGTTCACCGTTTGTTTGAAGTCGATGAATCCATCGGTACGCCCGTTGGCGGTGACCGGCGGCGTGGTGAGCACCGTCGTGCTGCCGTCGGCCCAGTACTGGAACCAGCCGGTGCAGGGGTTGGAGGTGGTTTCGGCGAGGCATTCGGTTTGCGCGTGCAGCACGGCCGTGGTGGCCGTGATACCGGTCGGTACAGTCGGCCGCCCATTGCAGGCTGACAATAATGCCGCGATGAGCGCGAGCGCTGCGCCGCCCGCGAGCCGTGTACGGCTGATGATCATCATTTGGATAAGGGTACATGTGCCGTCTTCGTGCGGGTGCGTCAAACGTGAAGCTTTACAAAGATTTGCAGCGCCGCGAAAGGTTTCGACGGGCACCCCTGTCGCAGAACGCTCAATCCCCGATCTGATGTGGACGGCTTCTGGTAACGGCCGAAACAAAACGATCATCAGGTCTAGACATGGCCGCGCTGAGGTAAAGACACGCACGGCGCCACCATGTGTTCGCCGACAAAACAGACCCCTACCGGCTCGGCCATTCACCCAAGCCACTGGATTCACCGAATTTGGCGGACCCTACCCGGCGTGTCACCAACCCGATGAACGTTCATGGTCAGCGCACTAGCGGCCGAATTCTCAGGGCACGCGGGAACCAAGTCACCTGCCAACGTCACCAGCTGGCGGAGGTGTTGAGCTGAGCCCGACGAGGCCCCGCAGCGCCTGCACCACGGCCCTGTGCCGCCAGTCGATACCCAGCCGCCACAGCAGCGTCTCGATGTCCGGAGCCACCTCCGCCCATCCGTCGAGTCGCAGGTAGAGAACCCTTGGCGCACTTCCGCTCTTCCGGTAGTCCAGAGCGATCGGAGAGTCAATCCCCAGGTCGCCGATGAGCACCGCCAGGCCAGGCGTGACCCCTACGCCCCCTTCGTACCGGCCCAGGTGCTTCGCCAGCTCCTCCTGTGACCAGTTCTGGAAGTTGACGTTCTGCCGGATCATTCCCGGAACGTCGTAGAACACCGAGTGGTCCGCGGGCTCACCGAACACGTCGATAAACGTCTGCGGTCGGGTCGGCGCCTTCCACCTTTTCCTGCCGATGGCCCGCAACAAGGCCATCGGCAAGGCAAGCCCACCGACATCGACGCCTGACCTGGTCACCCAAACACCTCGAATCCCCGTGGCGCGGGCCGCACCGCTTCCATAATATCTTCGCGGAACTCCATCGGAGCATATTGATTCTTATGGTTGTATAGGTTGACGGCTGTCGACTTCCATGTCACTTCCAACCGCACCCTGCGGGTGAACAGCTCTTGCAACCAAGCATCCTTGGCCGCTGCTTAGCTAAAGTCGACCCCCGGCGCTGTGGCGTCACCGTTGGCGGCCATCATCAGCTCACGAACGCGGACGGCGTAACCCCGCGCCTTGGGCTCTTTCATCGCGGACAGCCACCACAAGCCTATGTTCCTATCGCCGGCCGGCCCGTCAATCACCAGCACGGGAAAGTAGAACTTCCTTCCCCAGTTGCCCACGGCCTCGTGGACGAGGATGGCGTTGATCTGATCCGGCCGGATCGTCCAGGAGCGAAGAAGGCTCCGGATCGTCATAGTGCCATCACTTTTCCGGTATACGCCTAGCCTTATGCTCCGCACAACCGCCCATACGCAGACCACGTACCAGAGGATTTGGGCAAGAAAAGCCAGCACCCATAGCCATCCTTCAATGGCCTCGGAAGCTACGGCGACGACGACGAAACCGATACAGGGATAAGGGACGAATGACAGCGCCAGTATCCAGTTCTGCCACAGAATGGAGACTCGCCTACCGGTGGCTGCCATCCGTCCTCCCCTACTTCCCGCAAGCCGAAAGCCGGGTTACCGCACAATGATATGCTGTCGCCGCGTTTGTAAGCCCGCTGTCCAGCCCTTTCTGTCCGAGCTCGATACGAGCGGCCGCGGCATGCCACGGAAACTTCGTCGCCACAGGCACTGCCTTGGTGGTGGGGATAAGCGGTGCCGTGGGAACCTTCGCCACGGCATCGTCGATCAAACCTCCACCCGTCCGCATAGCCTGGTAGACCGGTCCGCCCGCCGCGTTCAGCGTCTTCAGCTGGTCCGCAGCGCGGATCGCGGCCATCCCGGGGATCAGCCCAACCGTCGTCGCCGCGGCCTGCAGCGCCGCCCCTTTCGTATTGCCGGCCAGCAAGTAGGTGCCGCTGACATGTAGCCGAGCGTAGCGGAGACCGCCATCACGGGCAGGGGCGGGACAGAACAAATCAGCCAAGCTCACGAGCGACAGTCCAACCGGACACCCACCTAACCGTGACATCGGCGCGGCGGCAGACCGGGGCGCGGCGCACCAAATCGCGCATCGGCTTGCCGGTCACCGTTTCTCCGCGTGGGCGGTCGATGGACAGCGTTGAGGATTTAGCGCATCCTCGAGCTCACGTCGCGGTCGGCCCACCATACCTTCTGGTTTGTCTGGCCGATTTTCGTGCGGACCGGTTCGGTGTCTGGGTGGTCGAGCTGCTCAAAGGGATCAGGGTAAGCGCCTGCTCGAGCAGTTGTTAGAGGATCAGTCGCGAGCATCAAGAATGTCTCATCCAGGCGTCGCCGACCAAGGCGTTTGGACAGTTGATCCGGCCTTGATGATCGAGCGGCCCGTTTCTCAATCGCTAGGCGCTTTTCCGACGTCTGCCACTTGGTATTGCAACCGCCTCAAGGCCGCTCGAGCGACTCGCGTGCGCGCAGCAACGCGCGAGAGACCTGGCCGAACTGCTCGCTGTCAAACGTGGCCAACAGGCACACCGGCCGGCCCCGGTACTCAGCCCAGATCTCGTAAGGTCGGCGCAGCACACCGGCCAATGCCGAGAGCAGGAACGTCACCGCCGCAATGCCCACCACGGCGACGGCCAGTGCCGCACCGAGTTCGGCGGTCCACCCCGCGGCCGATCGCGACCACGACCAGGGCAAGCAGGGCCAGCACCAAGCCAAGGCTGGCGATGGCCGGTGCGTGCCACGGATCCCGCTGTCCCCGGCGTTGGCCGAGGTTGTCCGGGCCAGCGACAGGGTAATGAACGCCCTCGGCGATGCACCAGCCGGTGGTCACGCAGACGCGGACCCCGGATCGCTTGGCCGATCCCTCGTACCGCACGCGATCGTTTGGCCCACACAAGCCCGCAGCGTAGCCGTACCCACCCGGAACCGCCCAGGGCCAAACCCGGACGCCTACACCTGCGCCCGCCAATCAATGGTGGCGTCCGCGTTGGAACAGCGAACGAGACAATCGGCCTCATTTATGGTCTGCATGGGGTGAACTTGCGAGACGTACGGAGATCTGCTTTGGAGAGTCAGTTTGCGCACTCCTCCGGGGTGCAACGGAGCCACATCGACGATCAGCGCTTTCGATCGTCGTTCGGCCTGTCCATCGAAGCCAGTAGCCCAGTCGCGTAACCGCACGCACGGCCGCCGCAAGCTACGACATCCGTCGCAGTGCCCGTTCGCCGCGCTGCCATTGGCGGTAACCACGATCCTTGACCACAGGGAAGGCTGCCTCAGTTTTCCGGATCCATCGATCTACCGCCGCTGGCTGGCATTCTATAGACGTGAGCGAGGACTTCCGCGAATCGTGGCTTCGTCTCAGCCTGGCGCAGGCAGAGGCGTTCGAGCGAGAGGCTGGAATAGAGATCGCGCCGGGCCACGAGTTGCATGGGCTCGACCTGAGGGCTATTGCGAGGTGTTCTGGCTGCGACGACGTTGTGTTCCGCGTGTCTGATGACACGTTCGCCATTGTTCACCTCGTCTGGACCAAGAAGCCGGATACTCCACCGTGGCCTCATACGGCACGGCTTGGTACCTTCCTCGCCGCTGAGCTTGCAATGGATCAGCACGAGCACTGATCGCAAGTAGCCGCGGACGCGACGTCGCTGGATCTGCCCGGGCAGCTACCTGGCCGCGTGTTGGACCTTGGCAGCCTTGATCTGGATGAGATCGCGACCGCGCTGGCCGATCAGACCGATGACGACCGCCAGGACCACCGAGGTCGTAGCCGTAGGCGATCAACGACTGCACCGGCATATGCTCATCGCCATGCTCCCGTCACCCGTCACCGGCCGGCGAGGGCGGTGACGGTGTCGAGCAGCACGTTCGCGCCGTTCTCGATGTCTTGCCAGGTGGTGTGCTCCTGCGGGCAGTGGCTGCGACCGCCGGTGCTGGGGATGAAGATCATGCCGGTCGGGGCTACGGTGGCCAGGTTCTGCGAGTCGTGCCCCGCGCCGGAGGGCAGCTGGCTGGCCGAAAGGCCGCGTCCGGCGGCGGCACCGGCGATGATCTTCTGGATCCGCTCGTCTAGCGTGCACGGCGCGATGACCGGCGCCACGTCGAGGTCGACCTGCACGCCGTAGCGTGTGGCCACCTCGCCGACGGCGGCCGTGATGGCCCGGCCCAGCTGCGCCAGGCGCTCGCCGTCGGGATCGCGGAAGTCCACGCTCAACCGGGCGGTCTGCGGCACTACGTTGGCGCCGCCCGGTTCGACGGTGATGACGCCGACCGTCACCACTGCCCGGTCGCTGACCGACCGGGCGATATCGGGCAACCCGACGATCAGCGCGCTGGCCGCGAGCAGAGCATCCCGGCGCATCGCCATCGGCGTCGTGCCGGCATGGTCGGCCCGACCGCGGTAGGTGAGGGTGGCGCCGCCCAGGCCCACGATCCCGGTGACCACGCCGATGCGGTCGCCGCGCTGCTCGAGTTGCGGCCCCTGCTCGATGTGCAGCTCGACAGTGGCGTGGACAGCCTGCGGATCGAGCCGGGTCTGCGTGGCCCGGTCCAGATCCCATCCAGCCGCCACAAACGTGTCGACGAACCGGTCACCGTCGCGGCCAGTCAGTGCCTCCAGCTGGGCGTGGGTGAACCCGTGCACCAGTGCGCTGGACCCGAACAGGTGGCTGTAGTTGCCCTCCTCGTCGGAGTAGACCACCGCCCGCACCGGCCGGGCCAGCCACACCTTCGCCTCGTGCAGGCGACGCACGCACTCCAGCGCGGCCACGGTACCGACCGCACCGTCGAAGCGTCCCCCGCGGGGGACGGTGTCGATGTGCGAACCCGACCACACCGCCGGCTCGTGCCGGTGCGCATCGGCCGGCGCCGACACAAACATGTTGCCGACACCGTCCACCTCGACCGACAGCCCAGCCTGCGCGCACCGCTCCAGATACCACTCCCTTGCCTGCGCGTCCGCAGCCGAAAACGACGTGCGGCTGATCCCACCACCGGCGACCTCGCCGATACGGCCCAGGGCCTCCAGGTCCGCGCGCAGCCGGACACCGTCAACCGACAACTGTCCATTCAACTGCGTCAACTGCGCCACCCGACCGACCAGAGGGAGTACGAGAGAAGGTAGACGACAGTCTACTGTGGATGAAAGGGTGTCAGTCCACGCAGGTCAGATAACCTCTTCCAACGCGAACAGGCCTTGCACCGACCTGGACGAAGCTGCCAAGGACGACGCCAGACACGGGTCAGCCGGTAGTCCATTCATGCACACATGGAGTTGGTACTCGCGCTGACCCCGTGTTTTCCCGACCAGACGAACGTCGCCCGATATCAGAAACGGAACCCACGCTGAGAAGAGATCGCGAGCGAGCACGATCGCCTTCATGTCCACAAGCGAACGGCAGTTTGACGAAGGCCCCGTCGGCGGCACGCGGCGGGGCGTTGGTCACCATCGTGACCGTCTGGTCCTCGGGGTGATCGTTTCGTCCTCGGGACTCTGACTGTTCTATTCGGACATCACCATCGCTGATGGTAGTGCGGGTGGAGGATTCGTCGACCGTGCCCTTGTCGTAAAGGATCTCAACGGCTTCGCGTCCAGCGGTCTGGCACCGACGGTCGCCATGTAGTCAATCGGAGGATTATCCTGTGCTCCCAAGGGTTGTCCATCGGTCGGAGCTTTCCGGCGAAATGAACGGGACTATCCGGAAAATGGGGGAGCGGCTGGGAAGCGTGCGGTGAAGTGTGCGCCGCCGCCGTTGGCTTGGGTGACGATAATCGTGCCGCCGTGGTGTAGGCAGATGTCGCGGGCGATGGCCAGTCCGAGGCCGGTGCCGCCGTGGTTGCGGTTGCGTGATTCGTCCAGGCGGGTGAATCGCTCGAAGATGCGTTCGCGGTGCTGGGCTGGTACGCCTGGTCCATCGTCGATGACGTCCACTCGTACCTGGTCGGTGTGGCGCTCGACGATGACGGTCACGGCCGTGCGGGCGTGGCGTTGGGCGTTGTCGAGCAGGTTGGTGAGCAGCCGGTCGAGTTGGGCGGTGTTGCCGCGCACGGGGGCGGGGTTGGGGGCGTGCAGAGTGAAATCGGCGACGGGTTGAGCCGCCCGCCACTTGCGTTGCCGCGCATGAGGTAAGGGCCTGATCGGATCGCGCCACATAAAGCACGTCGCCCTTGCCGTCGCCGTCGAAGTCCCCGGGCGAGAAGATCGCCCGCCCGCCCCGGCCTGTGCCGAAGGCACGCGCCACCAGCGCGCGCCTTCGAGCCTTGGAAGGGGTCAGCCGAAGTAGTCGTGCAGTACGCGGCCATGGTGTTGTTGGCCCAGTGGGTTCTGGTGGCAGTTGTCGCCGTTGTTCTGGAGTTCGTCGCGGTGCAGCGTCGGCATGTGGGGTCCGGCCGTTACGAGGCCTTCGCTGACCAGGCGGTCGAGGACGGCCTGCAACGTTGCGGGGGCCTGCACCACGATGCCACGCAGATAACAGCCGGTGTCGGGCGCGTAATCGGCCATCACCGAGGCCACCACCAACGTGTTCGGGCCGGTCCGTTGCCGGATGCCGTTTAGCACCGTAACCGAGGTCGTATACAGCTGCCCAAGGGTGAGGCCGGGCAGGTCGTAGTCGTGGGCTGCCAACTGCCACCACACCTGGGAGGTATTGGGGAACTGGCTGAGCATCTGCTCAAACAGGCGGAAATAGGCCGGGCTGTCCTTCCAGGCGAAGATCGTGCCGCCGCCTATGTCATATGGTGGCCAAACAACGGTGCCGCCATGATCGCGGTAGCCCTGTACCGCGAGTTTCGTGATCGATCCGCCGACCACGCCGACACTGTTGGCTTGTCCTGTGGCCGGTACTGTCGCAGCGCCCGCCGCCGCTGTCGTGGACAGCAACCCTACGACAACAACGACAGCCACAATAAGGCCTGACTTTAAGCGTTTCATCATGGTGCCCTTCGAGGATGGTGGTGAGGCGAACGTCAGGTGCTGCAAGGACTACCCGGCAAGGAGTACGTGTCGCGTTCTCGCCGGTTCGCCAGCCGCTGTCTGCTGGATACGCCGGTGGTGGTGAGTACTGGGTGTACAGCGCCGCCTTGGCGCTCTGCTGGCAGTGGTGCTGGCAGTGGTGCTGGCAGGGTCGACCGCGGTCAAAGGCACGGCTGTACCGGTGCCGTATCCGCCGCCGCGTTGCCTCCTCTGAACAAGACGAACGTGAGGGGTACCAGCACCAGCAGCGCGCGAACTCGCATGAGCGGCCTCCGTGACACATCACAGATCTCATCGATTAATGCCCAGATGTATATAGCACGCGTGCAGCCGCAGCGCGACCGTCGTGCAGGTACGGGTCGCGGCCATGGCGGCGATGAAGGCGGCCCGGCAGGGCATTGCCACGTCGCACGAGCGTTTGCAGGCCACAACGACAAAGGCAACGACGTCGGCAACCGGCCGAACTCAACCAGCCGGGTCTTGTCCGGGTGCAGCTCCAACCCGAACTTGCCCATCCGTGGACCCAGTTCGGCCAGGAACCGCCGCGCATCTTTCTGACTTTCAAACCCCACGACGAGGAGAGTCGGCAGGGGAATCTCACCCCCTGCCGCTCGCAGAACCCGGTGTGAACCTCTCGACTCGCCGGGCTCCCATTGCCCACCCCGGGCGTAAAGCCTCGCCGCGATTCTTCCGTCGTTGCGCCTTTCAGTTGGCCAACCGTAATCGGACAACAAGTTTGACTGTCACATCCTCCTGATAGGAGGCCTTTGGGGACATGCGCGAGGGCAGCACACCGTGCGGTCGTGGCTGGCGATCCTGTTGGTGCTCCTCGGGGTGCCGCTGTTTGGCTTGGTCGTCCCGCTCGGACGATCCCGCTCGTCGGGAGCACCCGAGCACCGCGGCTAGCGATCGCGCAGGTGTCATTGCGGCCGCGATAGTTGGCGGGCCTGATGTTGATGGGCACACGTCTGTTCTCAGGTTGTCGGCAAGGAACCCCTGCTCACGTGCTCTAATCCAGGATTGGCGAACCTTTTCCGAATCCTGGACATCCATCCTGGATCGGCATGCGTATCCCCAGTGAGGCTGAATGGTGAGGAGATGGTGATGGCTACCTTCGACGGAAACCCGGTAAGCCTGTGCGACGCGTCGTGTTTGGCGATGCAACAGATGTCGCCGCTGCTGCTGGGGTCGGCTGCCGATTCAGTGTCGGAGTTCACCGACAGGTACGGCGGTGGGCTGCGGCTGCACCGCGAGGTGTCAAGCTCGCCCGGGTCCACCGTCTACCACTATCCTGACGGACCACTATCCTGACCGACCACGAGGCCCCGACCGGCGACAGCGGCAATGTTTTGTCTGTGTCGGGCTAGGTCAAGGTCGATGTTCCACGACCGAGATCGTGACATTTCCGCCGCGTCCCTGCACGGGCAAGCCCGCTTGCGACCTGCCGCGTCATCACCAAACCACACCACAGTCGAGGAGTGGCATCACGGGGTAAACGCGTGCGCCGCTAT
>Ga0075428_100004998_pt1 | contig 14733 bp, 12 predicted proteins | sample RhiMetdeltSRZDD2_FD_75291 | JGI IMG/M metagenome (GOLD analysis project Ga0075428, IMG submission 75291) | Populus rhizosphere microbial communities from Tennessee, USA - Rhizosphere MetaG P. deltoides SRZDD2 | ecosystem: Host-associated > Plants > Roots > Rhizosphere > Soil | place: USA...
GACAAGAAGCGCAAGCACACGATCGAAATCGTCGTCGATCGACTCAAGCCCACCAAAGAAGAACGCCAACGGCTCACCGACTCTCTGGAAACCGCCCTGAAACAAAGCAGCGGCATGGTCACCATCGTCGCCGAAGGCATCGCCGAGCGCACGCTGAATGAGCACGCCACCTGCACTACCTGCGGCATTTCCTACGGCGAGCTCGAGCCGCGCATGTTCTCGTTCAACTCCCCGTACGGCGCCTGCCCGGGCTGCGACGGTCTCGGCACGAAGATGGAGATCGATCCCGACCGTCTGGTGCCGAATCCCGAACTCAGCCTCGCCGATGGTGCCATCGCCAGCCACCGCAACGCCGCCGATTCGGGCTGGCTGGGTGCGCAGCTCCGAGCGCTCGCCAAGGCCTACCAGTTCGATCTCAGCACGCCATGGGGACAGCTCAACAAAAAAATCCGAAACGTCATCCTGTACGGCACCAAAGGCCGGGAGCTGGACATCCATTACCGCGATACCCGCTTCAGCGTGAAGTACAAGCGCGAGTGGGAAGGCATCATCCCCAGCCTCACGCGCCGCTACCGCGGCACGGCCAGCGAACACATGCGCGAGTTCATTTCGAGCTTCATGGGTCTGGCCGACTGCCCCGACTGTCATGGCGCGCGGTTGAAACCGGACACGCTGGCGGTCAAGGTGCACGGCAAGAACATTAACGAGATCACGAGGTATTCGGTTGCCCGGTCGCTGGAATGGTTGGACGACCTCAACCTCAACGAGAAAGAGCAGATCATTGGGGCCGCCATCCTCAAGGAAATCCGCCAGCGCTTGCAGTTCATGGCGGATGTGGGGCTCGAATACCTGACCCTGGATCGCTCGGCGGCCACGTTATCTGGTGGGGAAGCGCAACGCATCCGCCTCGCCACTCAGATCGGCTCGCGACTCATGGGCGTGCTCTACGTGCTCGATGAGCCCTCGATCGGACTCCACCATCGTGACAACGAACGTCTCATTAGCACGCTCACCAGCCTGCGCGATTTAGGCAACACGGTCATGGTGGTCGAGCACGATCTCGACACGATGCGCGCCGCCGATTTCATCGTGGACCTGGGACCGGGAGCGGGGAAGGAAGGCGGCAAAGTCGTCGCCGCCGGCTCGCCCCAGCAAATCCAAGCCAACAGCAAGTCGCTGACCGGGAAGTACCTCTCCGGCAAGCTCGAGATTGCCACGCCGAAGGAGCGCCGCAAGGGAAACGGCAAGAGCCTCACCATCAAAGAAGCCGAAGAAAACAACCTGAAGAAGATCAACGCCACGTTTCCGCTCGGTCTCTTCATTTGCGTGACCGGCGTAAGCGGCTCCGGCAAGAGCACGCTGGTGAACGAAATCCTGCACAAGGCGCTGGCGCGATCCATTTACGGTGCTTTGGACACCCCCGGCAAGCACTGCGGCATCGAGGGGCTCAAGCACCTCGACAAGGTGGTGAACATCGACCAGTCCCCGATCGGCCGCACCCCGCGCTCCAATCCGGCCACCTACACGAAAGTTTTTGACGAGATCCGTCACCTATTTACAGAGATGCCCGAATCCAAGGTGCGGGGCTACTTGCCCGGACGCTTTTCATTCAACGTGAAGGGCGGGCGCTGCGAAGCGTGCGCTGGTGACGGCGTGGTCAAAATCGAGATGCACTTCCTGCCCGACGTGTACGTGAAGTGCGACGTGTGTCACGGCAAGCGCTACAACCGCGAAACCCTCGAGATCACGTTCAAGGGCAAGACGGTCAGCGACGTGCTCGAGATGACGGTGGCCGAAGCGCACGTGTTCTTCGAGAGCATTCCCATGATCAAGCGACGCCTGGACGTCCTCATGGGTGTCGGCCTGGGCTACATTCAGCTTGGCCAGGCCGCCACGACGTTATCCGGGGGTGAGGCCCAGCGCATGAAGCTCTCCTCCGAGCTGGCCAAGGTCGCCACCGGCCGCACGCTTTACATTTTGGACGAACCAACCACCGGTCTTCACATCCACGACGTCGAGCAGCTTCTCAAAGTCCTCGGTAAACTGGTGGATCGCGGCAACACCGTCGTGGTGATCGAGCACAATCTCGATGTGGTCAAGACCGCGGATCATTTGATCGACCTCGGCCCCGAAGGGGGAGAAGCCGGCGGCTTCATTGTGGCCGAAGGCCCTCCCGAAGACGTGGTTAAGAATCCGAAATCACACACCGGCCGCGCTCTGTCTGCGCTCCTGGGCGTGGCGCCGAAGGAAAATGGACGAAATCTTCGTGCTGCCACCAAAGCGTGGACCGGAGTCTAAGGAGGATTTTCATGGAAGTGAACGTCAACGTCACCGCGCGCTCCGGAAACATAGCCCAGGCCGGAGGGCCGGCGGTTGCGGTCAATTTGTATTCGGGGGTGAAGCAGCCCGCGGGCGCGACCAAGGCGGTGGATCAAGCGATAAACGGCATGATCACGCGCGCGTTGAGCTCGGGTGATTTCAAGGGTGAGCTGGAAGAAGTGCACGTGCTTTATCCCACCGGCAAGGGGGCGCCGGAGCGCGTCATCCTGCTTGGGTTAGGGAAAAAGGAATCGTTTACCGCCGAAGCGGCACGGCGTGTAGGCGGCGTGCTGGTGAACACGTTGCGCAAGCTCAAGGTGAAGAGCGCGGCCACGGTGGTGCACGGCGGCGATTCGGGGAAGAACTTGAGCGGCCTCGCGCGCGGACTTACCGAAGGCATCCTCATGGGCGCCTATCGCTACGACAACTATCTCAGCGACGGCCGCAAGACCGACCGCGTCCTCCAGGAAGTGACGATCTACGAGAAGGACGCCGGCAAAATGCGTGCGATCAAGGTCGGCATGGATCACGGCCGTAGCGTCGCCGAATCGGTGAACGAGGCTCGCGAGCTGGGAAATACGCCCAGCAACATCTGCACCCCCACGCACATTGCCAAAACCGCGGAACGTTTCGGCAAGGAGCACGGCTTCAAGGTCACGGTCATGGATGCGAAGGAGTGCGAGCGCCTGGGCATGGGCTCCTTCCTCGGCGTGGCCAAGGGAAGCGACGAGCCGTGCAAGTTCATTGTCATGGAGTACAACGGCAAGACTCCCAAAGGCACGGTGTGCCTGGTCGGGAAGGGGATCACCTTCGACACCGGCGGCATCAGCATCAAGCCCGCCGATCAAATGGATCAAATGAAGTTCGACATGTGCGGGGCCGCGGCGGTGATCGCTTCGTTGCGATTCGCCGCGGAACGGAAACTCCCGTTGAAGGTGGTTGGCATTGTGGCCGCGACCGAGAACATGCCGGGCGGCCACGCCTACAAACCGGGCGACATTCTCGAATCCTCGGTCGGGGTAACCATCGAGGTGTTGAACACCGACGCCGAAGGGCGTTTGATTCTCGCCGATTCGCTGGCCTATGCACGGCGCTACAAGCCGGATGCGGTGGTCGACATCGCCACCTTAACCGGGGCGTGCGTGATTGCGCTGGGAAGCCATTGCGCCGGGCTCATGGGAAATGACGAGTGGCTGTTGGACCAGTTGAGCGATGCGGGTTATTCCTCGGGCGAGCGCGTATGGCCCCTGCCGTTGTGGACCGAGTATCGCGAGATGGTGAAGAGCGAGGTGGCCGACATCAAGAACACCGCCGGCCGGCCGGGCGGCGCGATTACCGCGGGTGCCTTCCTGGGCGCCTTCACCAACGGCTATCGCTGGTGCCATCTCGACATCGCGGGCACCATGCTCGTTGAGCGGGCGCGCGCCTATCAGCCTTTGGGCGGTACGGGCGCGGGTGTGCGTGTGCTGACCGAGTTCCTGAGTAACTGGAAGAAGCCTTCTGGTAAGGGCCCGCAACCGGGGCGGCGCACGTCGCTGGGTCCGGTGCGGGAGACGCCGGCCTCGAGAGAAGCGCGGAAGCCGCAGCGCACGCCGGCCAAGGTGCGCTCGATGAGCGGGCGCCGCTAACTATGTCCGGGGCCACCGGCAACGAAAAGAAAACCGCGCTTTACGACAAGCACGTGGCATTGGGTGCGCGCATGGTGCCCTTTGCCGGCTACATGATGCCCTTGTCGTACTCGGGACAAATCTCCGAGCACAAAGCGGTGCGAAACAAGGTCGGCATCTTCGATCTCTCTCACATGGGCGAGTTCATTATCTCCGGCCCGGGGGCGATTGAAGCCGTGGATCACCTGCTCACCAATCGCTTGGTGGGAGCGAAGCCGTTTCAGGCCGTGTATTCACCGATGTGTCTCGACAACGGCGGGATTGTCGACGACCTGATCGCGTACAACTTGCCCGATGGCGTGTATCTCGTCGTCAACGCGTCGAACATCGACAAGGACGCGCGCTGGATTCAAGAACATCTACCGGCGGGGGTGAACTTCGGGAACATTTCCGATCACACCTCGCTCATTGCCATTCAGGGTCCCGCCACGCTCGAGTTCCTGGCCCCTCTGATGGACCAGCCGATCGCCCACCTTCGCACCTACACCTCGGTGCGGGCGCAAGTGGCAGGTGTCGACGCGCTGGTGTCGCGCACCGGTTACACGGGCGAAGACGGTTATGAGCTGTATGTGGCCAACGCGCATGCACCGGAGCTGTGGGATCGATTGACGGAACTTGGCCAGAACATTGGGTTGACGCCGATTGGCCTCGCCGCGCGTGATACGCTGCGGTTCGAGATGGGATACTGCCTGTACGGCAACGACATCGACGAGACCACGACACCGTTGGAATCAGGGCTCACCTGGACGGTGAAGCTGGAGAAGGGCGACTTCGTGGGCCGGAACGCGCTGATCGAGCAGAATCACCGAGGTGTTCCTCGGCGCTTGGTTGGACTCCGACCCGATGGCGAGCGCTCGATTCCGCGGCACGGGAACCCTCTCCGCATCGGAGATCGTCAAGTCGGACATGTGACGAGCGGCACGTTTGCTCCGTCCTTGGGAATGGGATTGGGTATGGGCTACGTGGAGTCGGATCTGTCCCGACCCAGAACGCAGGTGACGATCGATGTGCGCGGTAAAGACGTGCTGGCCGCGGTGACCGTGCTTCCGTTTTACGCATACGGAAGCCGTCCGGGCCGAAGGAAAGCTTAAGGAGGACGCATGCATACGCCGGCAGAGCTCAAGTACACCGAAGAGCACGAGTGGGTGAAGCTGGAGGGGAAGGAAGCGCTGGTCGGGATCACCGATTACGCGCAGGGCGAGCTGGGGGACATCGTGTTCGTCGAGCTGCCGGCCGAAGGCAAGGCGGTGAAGCAGGGCGAGGTGTTCGGCACCATCGAGGCGGTGAAGACGGTCAGTGACTTGTATGCGCCGGTGAGCGGCAAGGTGATCGCAACCAACAAGTCCTTGACCGATCATCCCGAGGACATCAACAAGTCGCCCTACAAAGACGGGTGGATGATTCGCATTACTGTGGATAACCCCGGCGAAATGGAGAAGCTGCTGAACGCGGACGGATACAAGACCCACGTGGGCGCGGAGCACTAGGCGTGCAGCATCCGTTCATTCCGCGGGGGGAAGGCGAAGAGGCGCAGATGCTGGAGGCGATCGGCGTCTCCAGCTTCGAGACATTGCTGGCCCCGATTCCGCAGCATGTGCGGTTGGGGCGCTGGTTGGATTTGCCCGAACCGCAGAGCGAATATCAAATTGCCAGACAATTCGAAGCGCTTGCGGCACTGAATGATGTGCCTTCGCGGTTCACGTCGTTTCTAGGGGCGGGAGCGTACGATCATTTCGTTCCGGCGGCGGTGGATCATTTGTCGTTTCGGTCGGAGTTTTACACCGCCTACACCCCCTATCAGGCCGAGGTCGGGCAGGGGACGTTAACCACTATTTTCGAGTTCCAGTCCATGCTGGCCGAACTGACCGGGATGGACCTGGCGAATGCGTCATTGTATGACGGAGCTTCTGCGTTGGCCGAAGCGGCGTTGTTGGCCGCTTCAGTAACTGGCAAGTCGAAGATTGTGGTTGCCGGACCGTTGCACCCGAATTATTTACAAGTTCTAGAGACGTATTGCCGCGGCCAGGGGATCGAGGTTTTGTGCGACCCATCTGCCGACGGGGTGATCAATCGGGGTTGGGTGAGGGATTCATTGCCGGGCGCCGCCGCCGTAGTCGCGCAATCGCCGAACTTTTTTGGCCTGGTCGAGGATGTGTCGGGCGTGTTCGCGGATGCGCGGTCCCAGGACGCGAAGGCGATCCAGGTGTTTTTGCCGCATGCCTTGCCGTTGTACAAGACGCCGGCGGACATGGGTGCGGATCTGGCGGTAGGGGAAGGGTTGGCGCTGGGAAGTCCGCCGTCCTTTGGCGGCCCGGCCCTGGGGTTGTTTACCACGAAGTTGGAATACGCGCGGCACATTCCGGGGCGGCTGGTCGGGGAAACGGTGGACCGGAATGGGAAGCGTGCGTTCGTGATGACGTTGCGCACGCGCGAGCAGGACATTCGGCGCGAGAAGGCGACCTCGAATATTTGCACGAATCAAGCACTGTTGGCGCTGCGGGCCACGATCTACATGTCGATGCTGGGTCCACAGGGCATGCGCGACGTGGCGGAACAGTGCCTGGAGAAGGCGCACTACCTGGCCGAGCGGTTGGCGTCGGTGAAGGGATTTGCGCTTCCGTACAAAGGGACGTTCTTCCAGGAGTTCGTCGTGCAAACCCCAAGACCCGCCTGGGAAATGATCGCAGAGGCACGGGCACGCGGGGTGTTGCCCGGAGTGGATCTCGCGCGGTTTCCGGGCTTGCAAGCAGGTACCAATCGCATGCTTGTTTGCGTGACGGAAAAGCACACGCGCGCGGATCTGGATGGGCTCGTCGAGGTGATGGGGGAGGCGGCGCGTGGCTGAGAAACTGATTTTTGAGCGGTCGCGCCCGGGTACGCGAGGCGCCTTGATTGCGCCCTTGGATGTTCCGGGCAAAGGCGTGGACGCGCTCGTGCCGGCCGGTTTGCGGCGAGCGGTTGAGCCCGTTTTACCCGAGGTGAGCGAACCGGTCGTGGTACGGCACTTCACCAATCTTTCGGTGTTGAATCATCACGTAGACAAGGATTTCTATCCGTTGGGGTCGTGCACGATGAAGTACAACCCCAAGATCAACGACCGCATGGCGGCGTTGCCGGGATTCGCGTCTCTCCATCCGATGGCGCCCGAGGCGAGCATTCAGGGTGCGCTGGCGCTCATGTGGGAGCTCGAACGGGCATTGGCGGAGATAACGGGGTTGCCGGCGATTTCATTGCAACCCGCGGCGGGCGCGCAAGGCGAGCTGACTGCGATGCTGATCGCTCGCGCATATCACCGCTCGCGAGGGGATGAAGCGCGGGTTGAGGTGGTGATTCCCGATTCCGCGCATGGGACGAATCCGGCGTCGGTGGCGATGGCGGGGATGAAAGCGGTCGAGGTGAAGTCGAACGCGGAAGGCCGGCTTGATTTAGAAGCCTTACAGGCAGTGTTAGGCCCCCGAACCGCGGCCATGATGCTTACCAATCCCAACACGGTCGGCATCTTCGAGCGCCGTATCGATGAGATCGCGAAGCTGGTGCACGCGGCGGGCGGCCTCATGTATCTCGATGGTGCAAACATGAACGCGCTGGTGGGCCTGGTGCGCCCGGGCGACATGGGCTTCGACATGATGCACCTGAACCTGCACAAGACGTTCTCCACGCCGCATGGCGGGGGAGGTCCGGGAGCGGGTCCGGTGGCAGTGCGCAGCGACCTGGCTCCCTTCTTGCCTGCACCGACGCTGGTCCGGGATGGGGATTTGTACCGGCTCGAAGAGAATCGACTGATGTCGGTGGGGCGGATGCACGGGTTCGCTGGGAACTTCTTGGTTTTGGTGCGCGCGCTAGCATACATACGGTCTTTGGGGGCGTCAGGCCTTGCGGAAGTCAGCCATCAAGCGATCTTGAATGCGAACTATTTACTGGCCCGTTTAGCGCCGACCTACGCCGTGAAGTATCCGGGCCCCTGCATGCACGAATTTGTTTTGTCCGCGGTGAAGCAGAAGAAGCAAGGCGCGCGGGCGGCGGATATTTCCAAGCGCCTCCTCGATTACGGATTCCATGCCCCCACGACGTACTTCCCGTTGATCGTCGAAGAAGCGTTGATGATCGAGCCCACCGAATCGGAGCCCCTCGGCACGTTGGATCGTTTTGTGGAGGTCATGATCGAGATCGCAGAGGAGATCGAGCGCGATCCCGAAAACGTGCGGAACGCGCCGCACACCACTCCCGTCATCCGCCCCGACGAAGCCCGAGCGGCCCGTCAGCTCCGGGTGAAGTGGACACCCACCCGGAACGATGGCTGATCGCGACGAGTTTTTGGCCTGGTCGGTGCGCCCGGTGAGCCGGGCCAGACTGCTGGGTGCGCTTGCAATGGTGATCGTGGTGTCCACCGTTTCGGCAGTGTGGCTTTTGGCCGGCCCCTTCATGGGAATGATTGCCGTGTTGCTCCTGGCCGGCGGATGCGGGCCCTTCTTCGTGCGCACGTCCTATCGTTTGACGCCTTCTGAGGTTTCTGTGAATTCGCCGTTCCTACGCGTGCGGCGGCCGTGGTCGGCGTTTCAGCGGGCATATGTGGGACGGGATGGAGTGAGCCTGTCGCCCTTTTCCGGACGTCACATCCTGGAGCCCTATCGCAGCGTGATGTTGCGCTTTGGTTCTGTGGAGCGCGCTCTGGTGCTGGATTGGGTGCGGCGGTTCGGGCCCAAGGAGCCGGCGTGAAACCGGTCGCCGAAAAGCCGCCGTTGAGCGCCGAGGATCAAGCGCTGCTTCAAGGAATGGCAGGCTGGATCGGCCGGCGCGGTCTCACCGTTCCCGCGGTGTTGTTCCTGGAATCCGTAAAGCCGCTCCACTTCGTGGGCAGCCAGACGTTGTTTTTCTTCGAACCCATGGTGCACGCGTTTGTGAGCGGTAAGAATTACTCGCGTTTTGCCCATCTCATGGAAGACGGCGATACGCTGGAGCAATTTTTGGTGATGATCGAAGGGGCGGGAAGGAAGAAAGCATGACCGACAAGCCCTTGAAATCAGTACTCGCCACCGATTGCGGCAGCACCACCACCAAGGCGATCCTGATCGAGCTGGTGGGCGATTCGTACCGATTGATCGTGCGCGGCGAAGCGCCCACCACGGTGGAAGCCCCATTCGAGGACGTCACGCGCGGCGTGTTGAATGCGATCCGGGAAGTGGAAGAGGTCGCTGATCGCAAAATATTGGACGGCGAGCGCATCATCACACCGCAAGAGGGGAACGTGGGGGTGGATCTGTATTTGTCGACCTCCTCCGCCGGGGGCGGGTTGCAGATGATGGTGACCGGGGTCGTGAAATCGATGAGCGGCGAATCTGCGGAACGCGCGGCGTTGGGTGCGGGGGCGATCGTGATGGACGTCATTGCCTCGAACGACGGCCGCTTGCCCCACCAAAAGATTCAAAGAATTAGACAATTGCGTCCTGACATGATCCTTTTGTCGGGAGGCGTCGACGGCGGCACCACGCGGCACGTGGTTGAGCTGGCGGAAATGCTGGCCGCCGCGGATCCGAAAGCGCGGTTGGGGACTACGTTTCAGCTTCCGGTGATTTACGCGGGCAACAAGGATGCGCGGGACGAAGTAACAAAGATCCTCGGCGAGAAGACCGCGCTGACGGTAACCGACAACATCCGGCCGTCCATGGAGCAGGAGAACCTGATGCCCGCCCGCCACGTGATTCATGACCTGTTCATGGAGCACGTGATGGCGCAGGCGCCCGGATACAAGAAGCTCATGTCGTGGTCGCCGGTCCCCATCATGCCCACCCCAGCTGCGGTGGGGATGATCATCGAGACGATTGCTCGCGAACAAGGAATTGACGTACTGGGCGTCGACATTGGCGGCGCGACTACGGACGTGTTCAGCGTGTTCGGTCGCGTGTTCAATCGGACCGTGTCCGCGAACCTCGGCATGTCATATTCGATCAGCAATGTGTTGGCGGAAGCATCGGTGGAGAAAGTGCTCCGCTGGGTGCCGCTGGAGGTCGATGAGACCGATCTGCGCAATCGGATCAAGAACAAGATGATTCGCCCCACCACGATCCCGCAAACGCTCGAGGATCTGATGGTGGAGCAGGCCATGTGCCGGGAGGCGCTGCGGCTGGCTATGATCCAGCATGCGTCGTTGGCGGTGGGTCTCAAAGGCGTGCAGCAAACCCGCACGATCAGCGACACCTTCGAGCAGACGGCTTCGGGCGAGACGCTGGTCGATTTGCGGAACCTTGCCTTGATAGTCGGCTCGGGCGGTGTGTTGTCTCATGCCCCGCGCCGGCAGCAAGCCATGCTCATGATGACCGACGCGTTCCTCCCCGAGGGCGTGACCGAGATGGCCGTCGACTCGATCTTCATGATGCCGCAGCTCGGGGTGCTGTCGACCGTGCACGCGCAAGCGGCGGGTGAGGTATTTGAGAAGGATTGCCTGATTCGGTTGGGAACGGTGGTCGCACCATGGGGTGAAGGAAAACTCGGGCAAGTCGTATTCAAGGCCCGCATTGGTGACGTGACGCGCGAGGTGAAGCTCGGCGACATCGAGCTGGTGCCGCTGGCTTTGGGCGAGACCGCAAAAGCGGTGTTCGAGCCGGAGAAGAACTGGGATTTCGGCGCGGGGAAGGGTCGTCCGGTCGAGAAGACGGTGACCGGCGGCGTGGTGGGAGTGCTCCTGGACGCTCGCGGGCGTCGTCCCTTCGTACTCCCCGATGATCGCGCGAAGCGCGTTGCCGCGCTGAAACGCTGGAATGGGGCCATCAACATGTACCCCGAAGAATCTTTGGTGACGAGCTAACCCATGGCCCATTCCTATACCCCCGGACTTCGGGTGACCGGATTCGCCACGATGCAGAAGACGCGGCGGTTGCCCATGAAGGGCGAGGTGATCGTTGCGGTAGGGGCGCCGGTCAAAGCCGAAGATGTGGTTGCGCGCACGGCGCTTCCCGGCAACGTCAAAACCGTGAACGTGGCGAATTTGCTGGGACTGCCTCCCGCGGATGTGCCGGGCGCGATGCTGAAACCAGCCGGTTCATCGGTGGGTGAAAACGAGCCCATTGCCCAGTCGAAGTCGCTCTTCGGGTTGATGAAAGCCACCGCGAAGGCGAACACCACCGGCACGATCGAGCACATCTCCGAAGTTACCGGCCAGGTCACGATTCGCGAAGCGGCGATGCCCGTGGAAATGAGTGCCTACGTGGACGGCAACGTCGTTGAGGTGCTGCCCAACGAAGGCGTGGTCGTGGAGACCTACGGGGCGTTGATCCAGGGGATCTTCGGGGTGGGAGGGGAAAACGTTGGGCTTCTTTCTTTGGCGGTCTCGCGGCCCGAGGATGTGTGTGGCGCGGATGGACTAGGAGATATCAAGGGCAAAGTGGTCGTAGTCGGCGCGTTGGCCGACGTAGCGACGATCAAGAAAGCGCGGGAGAAGGGTGCGGTAGCAGTGGTCGCGGGCGGCATCAGCGATCACGACCTGAGGCAACTTCTTGGTGTGGATTTGGGCGTTGCGATCACGGGCAGCGAAGACCTGGGCATCACCGTGATCGTGACCGAAGGTTTCGGGCGGTTGCCCATCGCCAACCGGACGTTCGATCTCCTGGGCAAGCTGTCCGGGCATAAGGTGTCGGTGAACGGCGCTACGCAGATCCGTGCCGGTGTTTTAAGACCGGAGATCGTAGTGCCGCGTACGAATTCGGGCGAGCACGAAAAGCCCGATGCGTTCGGAGGCGGCCTCACCGAAGGCATGATCATTCGCATCATCCGTGAGCCGTACTTCGGCAAACTGGCCACGGTTACGGAGCTGCCGCCGCAACTCATGGCGTTGGAAACCGAGGCCAAGGTGCGCGTATTGCGCGCGCGGCTCGAGAGCGGAGAAGAGATCGTCGTACCGCGGGCCAACGTGGAAATGATCGAAGGATGAAGCTCTTCGATCCGAGCCGTTTTCCGATTTTCCTCATCATTGCCATCCTCGGCATCCTGACGGTGTGGCTTATCTGGCGCGCGCGCCGGGGCCAGAGTCTCTTCATTCGCAAGATTGCGGGACTGGAAGCGGTGGAGGAAGCGGTCGGCCGAGCCACGGAAATGGGGAAGCCGATCCTTTACGTCCCCGGCATCGACGACGCCAACAACATCCAGACCATCTACTCGATGATCATTCTCGGACACGTGGCGAAGATGGTGGCGCGCTACGAAACCCCCCTCATCGTTCCGATCTGCAAGGCCTTCGTCATGCCGCTGGCCGAAGAAACGACGCGCCAGGCCTACCTGGACGCAGGGCATCCCGATGCCTATAACCCCAACAACATCCGGTATCTATCCAACGAGCAGTTCGCCTTTGCGGCGGCGACGAACGGGATCATTCTCCGGGAGCGACCCGCCGCAAATCTCTACATGGGCTCGTTCTTCGCGGAAAGCCTGTTGCTGGCGGAAACGGGCTTTCAGACCGGGGCCATCCAAATCGCCGGTACGGCCAATATCCACCAATTGCCGTTTTTCGTGGTCGCGTGCGATTACACGCTGATCGGCGAGGAGTTCTTTGCTGCCACAGCGTATTTGTCCCGCGAGGAGCGTCTGGTCGGTACGTTGAAGGCGATCGACTACACGAAAGTTATCATCCTCGTGGTGCTGGTGGTGGGTACGCTCCTCGCCAGCTTTAACATCAACTTCCTTCACGAATTCCTGAACCTGGAATAGCCAATGCTGCGCCGCGAGATACCCATCTTTCTGGCCATGATTGTGGGTTGGTTCATGGTCGGGGAGTTCTTCTTCCCCTGGGCGGAGGCGGGCGGCACCGAGGTCCAGCAGATGGCGGTCATCATCACCGCCGCGAGCGTCGTCCTCGGCGTGGCCAACGTGATCCGCATCAATTTGCTCAAGGTGAGTCGGCGGGAGAAGGATTGGCAGTACGCGATGTTGCTCCTGGCTGGCATTGCCCTGATGGGCTTTCTGGGCACCGTCCTCCCGGTCGTGCACGCGGCCGTGCATGGGGGTGCATGGAAGCTCGGGGGCTTCGGTCTGGCCGGCATCACGTCGGGAACCTTGTTCGATCGCCTCTATAACCGCGTTTACGTGCCGTTGTCGGCCACGATGTACGGGCTTCTGGCGTTTTACATCGCTTCGGCGGCGTTTCGCGCGTTCCGAGTGCGCACACCGGAAGCGGCTTTGCTTGCCGTGGCCGCGATCATCGTCATGATCGGACGGGTTCCGATCGGCGAGAAAATCTGGGACGGCATTCCGTTGCTCACGGATTGGATCATGAACGTGCCGAATCTGGCGGCCAAGCGGGCGATTCTGATCGGCGCGGCTTTGGGTGGGATTGCGACAGGGTTGAAGATCCTGCTCGGGATTGAGCGGAACTTCCTGGGGAGCGACTAAGGCATGTCGCTTACCAAACGCATCGAGGCGTTGGACCGACGCTGGATCTTTCTGTTGATGCTGCTTGCGATGTCGTTTCCCTTGATCGTGCACATCACCTTGCCGCTGCGCGTGACCCCAGAAGGGCGAGGTTTTTACGAGAGCATCGAGAAGCTGCAGTCGGGCGACATCGTTTACCTCGCCTCCGATTACGATCCGGGCGGCAAGGCGGAGCTCGACCCCATGCTCTTGGCCGCGTTGGATCACTTGTTCCGCAAGAACGTGAAGATCGTCGGCGCCACGTTGTGGCCGGCCGGTTCGCCGCTTTTGGAGCGCGCCTACAACGCGGTGGCGCCTAAGTACAACAAGACCTACGGCGTGGATTACGTGCACCTCGGGTTCAAGGAAGGCAAAGAGAACGTGATGGTGCAGCTGGGGAAGTCTATTCGCGAAGTCTTCCCGACAGACTATTACGGTACCAAACTGGACAGCCTCCCCTTGATGCACAGCGGACTGAACGGAACGCCGATCGACAAGCTGAACGACACGAAACTCCTCGTAAACATCTCGATTGGATACCCCGGTACGAGGGAATGGGTGCAGCAGGTTCGCTCGCGGTTCAACTTGCCCATGGTATCCGGCTGCGCCGCCGTGAGCGCGCCGGAGTACTACCCGTACGTGCAATCAGGTCAGCTCGCCGGTTTGCTGGGTGGACTGGCGGGGGCGGCCGAGTACGAGCAGATGATTGACCGGCCGGGATGGGGAGTTACCGGCATGGCCGCACAATCGCTTGCGCATGTGACGATCGCGCTGCTGATTGTGCTGGGTAACGTTATGTATTTCTGGAACCGGCGGAAGGGAGCGTCGCGCTCATGAACGATCCGTGGGTATGGGTCGAAGCCATCATGACGCTGGCGATCCTGTCGTATTTGTATCGCGACAACCCGATCTACAAGGCCGCGGAGCACTTGTTCGTCGGTGTCGCCTCCGGCTATTACCTCAGCATTTATTTCCAGAACGTGCTCGTGCCGAATTTGTTCGTGCCGGTGTGGCGCGGTGTGTCAACCACGTTTGGTCCGGGGACGCCCGTGGTCAGCGATCTGGTGCGGATTTCCTCTTTGGTTCTCGCCATCTTCATGTTCATGCGGTTTTCGCCGAAAGGGGCATGGCTGTCGCGTTGGCCGTTGGGAGCGCTGGTGGGCGCCTACGCCGGTCTGGCCGTGATCGGGCTCGCGCAAGGGGATTTGATCCCTCAGATCGATTCGAACTTGCTGCCGGTGATCACTCCCGGCGCGTGGGCGACATTGTCCGGCGCGCAAGGCGTGGCGCAGGGAATGGCAGCCTTCTTGGGCTTGTTCAGCAACATCGTCTTGATCGTGGGTTTGCTGGC
>Ga0075428_100005003_pt1 | contig 14726 bp, 11 predicted proteins | sample RhiMetdeltSRZDD2_FD_75291 | JGI IMG/M metagenome (GOLD analysis project Ga0075428, IMG submission 75291) | Populus rhizosphere microbial communities from Tennessee, USA - Rhizosphere MetaG P. deltoides SRZDD2 | ecosystem: Host-associated > Plants > Roots > Rhizosphere > Soil | place: USA...
GTTCGTGCCGTTCGGATCGCTCGTCGTGGTCGAGACATTCGCGGTGTTGTCGATGCTGCTGCCATCCGGCGCATCCGCATCGATCGATACCACGAGCGTGAATGTCGCCGGATCGCTGACCGGCAGCGTCGTGATCGAGCAGGTGATCGTCGCGCCGGTCGTGCAGTTGAAGGCCGGACCGCCGTCCTGGGTCAACGAAACGAACGCGGTATTCGCAGGAAGCGTGTCGCCGAAAGAAACGCCGCTCGCATCCGACGGACCGTTGTTCGTGACGGTGATCGTGTACGTCGCATTCGTGCCGGCGACGACGCTCGGCGCGCCGCTCTTCACGATCGATACATCGGAGCTCGGCGTGACGGTCGTGGTCACGCTCGATGTGTTGTTGCCGGTATCCATATCGAAACTGTCGGTCGTGATGGTCGCTGTGTTGACGACCTCGGTCGTGTTGCCGATCTCGATCTCGAGCGTGTACTGCGACGTCACGCCGCTGCCGAGGGTGCCGAAGATGCACTGGACCGTTCCTGTCGAGTCGGGCATCGGCGTCCCGCAGACCGCGGTCGCACCGCTGTCGTGGGTGAGGGAAACGAACGTCGTGTTAGGCGGAATCGTGTCGAAGAGAACGACGCCGGTCGCGCTGTCGGGACCCGCATTCGCGACGACGATCGTGTAGGAGAGAGTGTCTCCCGCGGTCGCCGAGGCCGGTCCCGTTTTCACGACCGAGACATCGACGGACGACACGGTGAGCATCGTCGTCCAGCTTCCGTTCTCCCCATTCGGATCGCTCGTGTCGCTCGTAACAGTCGCCGTGTTCGAGAAGGACGTGAATGGAGGCGTGGCGGCAGGAATGTGTCCGGTGAGCGTGAACGTCGAGCTCGCGAGCGCGGGATAGGTCACTGCGCTGCAGGTGATGGTTCCGCCGGAGCCGATCGCCGGCGTCGTGCACGACATCGGCTCGCCGCCATCGAACGAGAGCGAGACGAAGGTCATCGTGCCCGGAAGCGTGTCCGCCCACACCGCGCCGCTGGCGTCGTCAGGGCCGCCGTTCGTGACCGTGAGCGTGTATTCGACATCCGTATCGGGTCCCGCGCTGCTCGGGCCATCCTTCACGATACTCAGGTCGGCTTGCGGCGGCGGAGGCGTCGAGGTCACCGCGACGCCGCTGTTGTTCTCGTCGTTCGGATCGAAGATCTGCGACGACACGGTCGCGATGTTCGTGAATGTCGTTCCCGGAGGCGTGCCCGGCGGAATGTGAAAGACGAACGTGAATTCCGCGGTGCTTCCCGCCGGCATCGACGCGGACGTGCACGTGACGATGCCGCCCGACTCGCCACAAACGAACGCCGGTCCCGAATCGTTCGTCGCGGAGACGAACGTCATTCCGGCGGGAATCGGATCGTTCAGCGTGACGGCGACCGCATCATCCGGTCCGACATTGAAGACCGTCAGGTCATACGCGACGTCCGTATCCTCGGCCGACTGCACAGGTCCGGACTTGAGAGCGGCGAGATCTGCTTCCTGCGCGACGACGGATGAAGCGAATGCGATGACGAACGTCGCTGCAAAAAGCGACCGGAAAAACGGCATGGTTGGACGACCTCTCTCGGCGCGACCTTGTACACGCGACACGCGCGGCTCACAAGCAAAAAGATGTGTCAGGGAACGTAACGTCGTGTCGGAATTCCCTCGTGCTGGCTGACCGAAAGCTCGGCGAGGAGTCGCGTCAGCCGGCGCCCTTCCGGCGTTGTCTGCTCCCAGGTCTCGCAAAGGATCGCGACATGCTGCGGATCGACTTCCGCCGAAACGGTGAATCCGTTCGTTGGCTGATCGCGACGAATGGTCTCCGTCTTTCGCCACACGCCGTTGACGAGCTCACAGCGGCGATAGAGCTCTCCTTTCTCGGGTTGGTACATGTACGCGGCCAGCGGCGGGATGCCGCGCGCATTCGCCTTTTGTTCGTCGAGCGCGCGGACGATGCGGTCGGCGATGAGCATGCGCAACGCATCGAACGATTCGCGCGACGACTGCACGATGCGCAGACCGGAGTGGTAGATGCTCTGCTCACCGAGCGCCTTTGCGAGACGCCACAGCGTGGATCGCACGATCGTGCATCCGAGGTCGAGGAGCGAGCCTTGCCAGTCGAGCGTGAGACGGCGCGTGTCGCCGGGCGCGAGGCGTCCTTCGTGCGCGATGAGCAATCCGCTCATTGCGACCTCGAGCGTCTTCACGCGCGTCTCGCCGAAACGCGCCGTGAGCGGGAGATCGAGCTTGATGCGGCCGTATCGACGGCGTTCCGCGGCCGCGCGATCGGCAAGACTAATGGACACGACCATGATCATAGGATGGGTAGGACGAATGAGACTTATAGGACTTGGCGCATAATTCGCGCGATCCCATGTCCTTCACCAAAAAGTATCTGCTCTGGCTTCTCGCGCCGCCGCTCGTGATCAGCGTGCTCCCGGCCCTGCTGTTTCTCTCGCAGGTCGTGCAGTTCTCGATGGCGCGCGCACTGGGACTGACTGCCCTTCTCGCGGTCACCTATGCCATCGGCTGCGTGGTCTTCACCCTCGGCGTGAAGCCGTATGCGGAAGCGGTAGAGGAAGCGCTCGACGGGCGCGGCGATTTGTCGATGGCGATGTCGGCCTGCCTCGATCGCACGAAGACGCTGTCGCTGATTCTCTGGGCCGGCGGAGGCATGGTCTTCGCGCTCATCGCCGCCGTTCTGTTCATGCCGTCGTTCCTCGGCTTCGCGTACTTCGCGGTGGCCGCCCTGATCGCCGCCTTCGTCTCGATCGTCTGGGGCTACGCGATGGGCAAACATCGCCTGATGGAAGCGACCGAAGGAAAGCGCGTGCACTACACAGGCAGCGAGCTTTCTCTCGGAAAAAAGATCGCAGTCGTTTTCATCGGATCGCTGACGATCTCCTCCGCGGCGCTGATCCTTCTCATCTCCTCGCGCGTGTCGACCACGCTCGAGATCCTCGCGATCACGTCCGCCGAGGATCGATTCCAGCGCGTGTTCGGCAACGCGAACATCGTCGCCAAAGTCGACGCGGGCGCGCTCGACACGCTGCGCATTTACATCCCCACGGAGTATTCGCTGCACGTCATCCCGCCGCAGGGAGAGGCGATCCATACGAAAGATCCGCTCGATCCCGAGGAAATCGCGGCGATCCGGCGCATCGGGACCGGCGACAGCCGCGCGTTCATCAGCTCGCACGTCAGCCGGTTCGCGCGATTGAAGGACGGCTCGATCCTCGTTCTCGCGATTCCGTGGACGCCGTACCGCAGCATCCCCTTCGAGATCACGCTCTACACATTGATCGTGGCGCTGCTGACGACGGGCGTATTCAGCGCCGCGACGGTCGCGCTCTCGCGCGACGTCACGCGTCCGCTGCGCGAGCTCCGCACGCTCGCGCGCGGGATGGCCGAGGGAAACTTCGACGTCGCGCCGCGCGTGTTCGCGGACGACGAAGTCGGCGAGCTCGCGGAGAGTTTCGGCGAAACCCGCGCGAATCTCCGCCGTCTCCTCGGCCGCGTCGGCGGAAGCGGCACGACGATCACCGAGGGCGTTCGCGTCATCACCGACGGCACGGGACTTCTCCTGGTGCGCTCGCGCGATCAAAGCGAGCTGACGGAGAACTCGTCGATGGCGCTCGAGAACGTGCGCGGCGGCATCGGCAGCGTTCTCGCCGCCGCGGAAACGGTGACCGACCTGACCCAGGATGCTTCGGCGCGCGCGCTCGAGCTGCAAGCTTCGGCGGAAGAGGTCGCGCGCAGCATGGACTATCTGTTCCAGTCGGTCGAGAAGACATCGGCATCGACGACGGAGATGAACGCGTCGATGAACGAGATGTCGAAGCGCACCGAGGTGCTGGCCGGGATCGGCGAAGAAGTGCTGTCGTTCGTCGCGGAAATGGACTCGACGGTGAGCGAGCTGCTTTCGGGCTCGCAATCGACGGCGGAGATCGCGCAGCAGGTGCGAGAAGACGCGCGCGCGGGCGGCGCGGCGGTCGATCGCACGGTCGACGGCATCAACGAGACGCACGAGCTGACCAAGAGCACCGCGAAAACGATCGACGATCTCCAGCGCAGCGTCGGCGAGATCAGCCAGATCCTGAACGTCATCGAGGAAGTCGCGAATCGCACGAACCTCCTCTCGCTCAACGCCGCAATCATCGCCGCGCAGGCGGGCGAGCAGGGCGCGGGATTCACCGTGGTCGCGGACGAGATCCGCGAGCTCGCAGAGCGCACGCGAGGATCGACGAAAGAGATCGGCACGATCATCAAGGCCGTGCAGAGCGGATCGCGGCAGGCCGTGCAGAAGATGCACGAAGGCGTCGCGAAGGTGACGGACAACGTGAAGCTCGCCCGCAACGCTGCGGCGACGCTGTCGAAGATCGTCGAAAGTGCGACGCGCTCGTTCGAGATGGCCACCCGCATCTCGCGCGCGTTAGGCGAGCAATCGCAGGCCAGCCGCCGCCTGCACGAGGTCACTTCGCGCATGTCCGATCACATCGCCGAGATCAACCGCGCCACGCGCGAGCAGGCGCGCGGCACGACACTGATGGCGCAGGAATCCGAGCGCGTGCGCGACATCGCCGCGCAGGTCAAGAACGCGACGGAAGAGCAGTCGCAGGCGGGACGCGGCATCACCGTCGCGCTGGAGAAGATCGCCGAAGATGCGCGGGCGATGCGCGACCTCCTCGAACGGCAACTGCAGGAAACCGACCGCATCGCCGACGCGTCGCGCACCATGCTCGACATCGCCACGAAGAACGACGCCATGGCGCACGAGTTCAACACGACCCTGCAGAACCTCGTGCGCAGCGGCCAGGAGTTCGAGAGCGAAGTGTCGCGGTTCCGCTACTCGGCGTCGGAGTGACGAGCGCAAGTCGGCCGACGCTCAGAACTCCCAGCCGACCGCTTCAAGAAATCCGGCGACATTCGTACACGGTACGCCGAAGTGCTTGCAGACGTTCGGCACCTTGGCGGCATTCGGCTTTTCCTGCTCCTCACTCACTACAACACCACCGCGTGCGTGAGCGCAGGCTATGAGAAACGGATCGGCAACAGGTTGTCCCTTGAGACGTTGCTTCTCACCTACCATGATTCGAAAGTGGCCCACGGTGAAAATCTGCGCAACGAATTGCGCTTCTTCCGCAGCTGGGACGACAAACATGGTCTTGTGATCTTCGATCCAGTCCCGATACCAATCTTCGGTCACCTGAAACTGAAGTTCGTTATAGACCTCACGAACCGACAAGACGGAGCCACCCGCCACCGCTTCGCTAAAGCGCTGCCAAAAGGTCGGGAATCGCTTCGGATAGTAGTGGCCGAGCACACGCATGCTATTCGTGTCGAACACGTACAGCATCTCAACCCACAGCTTTCCTCAACATGTATTCCTCGAACGTCGGAACGTTCTTGACGCTCACGTTGAGGTAGCCGGCAAGCTGATCGGCAGAGATGTGGCCCCGATAGTACTGAGAGAATGCGAGACGCGTGTAGCGGTCACTTAGGTAAGTACCAATCGTGTGGTAGTAATTGCCGCCGGCGCCTTTCTCTTTTCTGGCTTTCTGCGCCGCGTCGTATTCATCGTCCCACTGCTTCACCCTTGCTTCATAGCGCGCCTGCGTCACAAAGCCCAAATCAAGCATCCGCCGCAGAATGACGGCGCGGCTCACCTTGTAGCGCGCGGCGAGCTCCGACACGGCAGCATCGGAAACACCAGAACTTCTCAACACTGCGTCAATTTGACCGGACGGCACAAGAAATTCTGCTGCGAATGCATTGCAGAAAACCTCGATACGCCGCGCATCGCCTGAGAGTCGCGCAATGTAGCTATCGTTCTTTTTCGTAACGCCGCTTTCGTGAACGAGCAAATGCGCAACTTCGTGAAACAGCGTGAAAATCTGCCGGGCCAATGCCGTGCTGTTGTTGATGAGGATCAGAGGAAATTCAGCGGCGTATAAGGAAAAACCGGAAATATCGCGCTGTTTAAACGTATCTTTGAAAACGAAGATCCCCACTTCCTCGACAGCAGTTCTCCACGCTTTGAACGCGTCGTCAACATTTGTCCAAACCTCTGTTTGCGTCGATAGCGGCACTCCGAGGTAGTCTCGGACTACGGCAGCACTCTCGACGGCAGACGCGACGGACACCGCAACATCGCGCAAGATCAAGCGAGTCGAGGGATTCTTGCCAGCGGTGAGCTCATCGAGCTGGATTTGGAGCGCCTGAGCTTCACGAACTTTCAAGCGCGTATCCGCATCAAGCTCTTCGATCTCCGCACCGGGCAGAGTCCGGAATTCGTGTTCGGCGTCAACTTCTTCAGGTGGAGTGGGAAAAAAGAACAGCGCTACGGGACGCTTGAACACCTTGTATGCCAGTGTCTCGAGCTGAATGTAAGTCGGTGCAGTCTCGCCTAACTCCCAGCTCTCGATCACATCCACCGGCTTCCGCATGGCCGCGGCAACCTCCGCGACAGTCTGACCGGCGCGTTTTCGCGCCCAGACGAGAAGCTCGGGGTTGATACCGGGAATCTGTTGTGCCATTCGTTTTGCCGACCAGAACATCAACGGCGACGATCGATTTTAGCTGACCTTGCTCAGATCTACCGGCCGCCCATTCGCGAGAAGGAGGCGACGTCAAGCAGCACGCGTTGCAACATACCACCTCACCGTCGTTAACCTTCGCGCACTCCGCTCCGTAGATGAGTGCGCATGAGCACACTCGCCCTCCTTCTCGCCGGCACCATTACCCTCACGACCATCCCTCCCACGCCGCTCATCGAGCGGACAAAGTCGGGGCAGGCGCTGAATTTCGATCTGGTGATCACGAACAGCGGCGCGAGCGCGATCACGATCGAAGAGATCGAAGCCTCGGTTCTCAACGCGAAGGACGCGCTTGTTCTGCAGCGGCGACTGATGTCGAACGGAGCCTCGATCGAAACGATCCCCAATCGCAGGATCGAGCCGGGCGCGCGGCTCGTGGTCTTCAATCCGTTTTACGAATTCGAGCCCGACGTCGATTTGAAGAAGATCCGCTTCGACCTGACATTCGATGACCAGCAGCACGCGAGCATCGTCGTCCAGCCGCGCGTCCATGAAACGAAAGCAGATCTCATCCTGCCGTTGCGCGGCCGTGTGTTCGTGCACGACGGCCACGATTTCTACAGCCATCACCGCCGTCTCGACGTCACCGGCACGATGACGACCGCGTTAGGCGTGAACGAGAACATGACGCGCTATGCGTACGACTTCACAGTCGTCGACGAGCGCGGCGCGATGCACAAAGGCGACGGCGAGAACAACGAAGACTGGTTCGGCTTCGGCACGCCGATCCTCGCACCGGCGAACGGCATCGTCGTGAAAGCCGCAGCGACGCGCCCCGACGGCGCGAAATCAAAACCGGTCCCGCTGCAGATGGACGAAGTGCTGAAGGACATCACGCTGATCTTCGGAAACTTCGTGATCCTCGATCACGGCAACGGAGAGTTCAGCTTCCTCGCGCACATGCGCAATGGAAGCGTCACGGTGAAGCCGGGAGATCGCGTGAAGCAGGGCCAGAAGATCGGCGAGATGGGATGTTCGGGCGACGCGATGTTTCCGCATCTCCACTACCAACTGCAACGCGACGCATCCCTCGGTGAAGGCCTGCCGTCGTATTTCCGCGACTACAGGCGCTTCACCGGGGACGCATTCGTGCGCGTCACCCGCGGTCAGATCGACACGGGGGACATCGTCGAAACTACACGTTGACGACTTTGCGGACGATCTTCTCGACGTTGCCGACCATCTTCTCGACGTTGTCGACCTGATCCTCGACGACGTTGCGAAGCTGCTTCTGCAGCTTCTTGCCGCTCGTGGGAGCGAGCAGAAGCGCAGTCACCGCTCCGGTCGCAGCTCCGAGCAGGAATGCAATGGTCACTTCGCTCCAGGGGAAATTTCTCTCGAACATGTAGGGAACTCCTTTCAAGTGATACCGAACTTACGGTTCGATGGACGTATGACGTGATGACGTGGGTCACGGTTTCACGTGCGCGGCCAGAAACTGCCGGGCAGTCTCTGCAATTCCTTAGACCGCGCAAATCCAAACTGCGTCCTCTGCTGCAATCGGCGCACCCGGCTCGATGCGGCAGATCATCTGACCGCCGCGCTCGATCGCGAGAATGGTGCGGCCATCGATGGCGGCGCCGTCGACGCGCATGACGCGGCGATGCTCCTCGCGCACGCGGGCGTGGCGGCCGAGGAGACGGGCGGAGAGCATTTGCCCGGAGATGTCGGCGATGGAGAGTGCGTAGTCTGCGCCGGCGCGATGAATGTTGTCGAGATTGCGCGAGTGATTCACGCGCGCGATGATCGGCATGTCCGACGCGAGATCGCGGGCGATGACGGTCGCGAACAACGTCGAGTCGTCGCTGTCGAGCGCGAGGATCAATGCGCGCGCGGCGTCGATGTTCGCGCGCTCGAGCACGGACGAGTCGAGCACATCGCCGACGACATCGACGTTCGGCCCTGCATGACGCTCGATGACGCGCACTTCCTCACCGACGTCGGTGAGGAGCTCATGAACTTTGCGGCCCACTTCGCCGAAACCGGCGATGAGAAACGGACCGCTGTTGTGCAGCAGATGCGCGCCGGCGATCGCCGCTGCTTCATCGAGCGCGTCGGACGCGCCCACGAGCTCGAGCACCACGCCCGGCTCGAGGATCGTGTCGGGCGCGCAACGCGTGACGAGATGGCTCCGGTTCCAGATGCCGACGACGGCGACCGGCAGCCGCGCATCGCGCAGCGACTTGCCCGCGATGGGACTGGCCTGCGGAACGCGAAGCTCGCGGCGCTGGAGTCCATCGATCTTCTCGAGGCCGGGAAGCCGCGGGCTGAGCAGGTCGCTGGCATGGGCCGCGAGTGCGGCGGCGACGATGTGCCGCGGCGTGTACACCGCGGTCGCGCCGGCGAGCTCCATCGGCTTGCGATGCGACGGATCTTCGACGAACGCGTAGATGTCGCCGCGGAATCCCGCCTGCCGCGCGCGGAGAATCACGGCGGCGTTCTCCTGATCCGCGCCGTTCGCGACGAGCGCGCGCGCCACCGAGATGCGGCTCGCATCGAGCGCATCCTCTTCGGAGCGCGTGAACACCACGGCTTGCCCCTGCTCCATCACCGCGCGCGCGTCGCCCTCGTCGGTCTCGACGACGAGCGTCGCCACGTGGTTGTCCTTCAGCCGCTGCAGCAGCGTCTCGACGGTCGGACCGTAGCCGTAGACGATGACGTGATTCGCGAGCTTGTCGCTGGCCTTGCGCGGAACTTTCTCCTCGAAGCGCTCTTCGAGGAACGGCACGAGATAGATCGGAATGATCAGAAAGACGAGGAACACGCCGACGAACTGCACAGCGACGACGAGGATCACCATCAATGGATGCGACCACTTCGCATCCGCCCCGTAACCCGTGGTGCTCAGCGTCTCGCCCGCCCACTCGAACGACTGCCAGAACGAGCGCGGCTTTCCTTCCAGGCGCGCCATCCCGAACTGATAGAGCAGCGCGGTCACGATCACGAACACGATCAAACCGGCGACGAGCAGCACGAGACGGCGCGAGGAGCGAGACATCGGCATCGATAATAGCGCTGCCCGTGAACCTCCTCTGCACCGTCCGCAATTGTCGCGCGCCGCTCGCGCGCGAAGATCGACATTACCGCTGCGCGAACGGACATGCGTTCGACCTCGCGCGCAGCGGCTATCTCAATCTGCTGCAGCCGCAGGATCGACGCTCGAAGACTCCGGGCGACACGGCCGAGGCGGTCGCCGCGCGGCGAAGACTCTTCGATGCAGGGTATCTCGATGCACTCGTCGACGCGATCGTGCGCGCGCTTCCACTTCGCAAAGGCGGGGCATTGCTCGACGCCGGATGCGGGGAAGGTCATCACCTCGCCGCGTTTCGTCGTGCATACGACATCGATGCATACGGCGTCGACATCTCCGTACCGGCGATCGATCTCGCGGCGCGCCGTGATCGCGACGCGTTCTGGATCGTGGCGAATGCCGATCGCTTTCTGCCGTTCACCGATGCATCACTCGACGCGATCACGTCGATCACCGCGCGCATGAATCCGGAAGAATTTCGGCGCGTGCTCGTGCCGGACGGCAGATTGCTCGTCGCGATTCCGGGTGCGGACGATCTCATCGAGCTGCGCCAGTCGGTGTTAGGAGAGCGCATCGAGCGCGATCGCGTGGAGCGCACGATCGCGATGTTCGCGCCGCACTTCACGCTGGCCCGCCACGAGCACGCGCGCCACGTCGCACCGCTCGATCACGAGGCGCTCGTCGATGTCATGACCTCGACGTATCGCGGATTGCGCTCGCGCGAACGCGAGAGGTTGCAGACGATCGAGGCGATGCACGTGGCGTTCAGCAGAGACGTGCTCGTGTTTGGAGTGCGGTAGCGCCCAGCTACCGCTGTAGAAAGCGGTAGCTCGGCGCTACCGCACTCCAAACTACAATCGCAACATGCGACAGATGATCCTCCTCGCACTGATTCTGCTCTGCGCGTGTACGACGTCGCAGTCGATGATCGATACCCGCAACGCGGAGATGGTTGATCTCACCTGGCCGTTCGACGAGAAGACGCTCTACTGGCCGACCTCGCCCTCTTCGTTCGAGCACAAGGAGCTCGCGTATGGGCCGACGCCGGGCGGATACTTCTACTCGTCGTACACGCTCTGCACGCCCGAACACGGAGGCACGCATCTCGATGCGCCGATCCACTTCGCCGCCGGCAAGCGCACCGCCGACGAGATTCCGCTGCAGCAGCTGATCGCGCCCGCGGTCGTTCTCGACGTGAGCGACAAGGCCGCGGCGAACGGCGATTACCGCCTAACCGCGGCCGATGTTCGCGCGTGGGAATCGCAGCACGGCACGATCGGCGCGGGCACGATCGTGCTGCTGCACACGGGATGGGGAAAGCGTTGGCCGGATCGCAAGCAGTACTTCGGCGACGACACACCGGGCCAGGTCGACCATCTGCACTTCCCGTCGTACGGCGAAGACGCAGCGCGGCTGCTCGTCGGCCACCGGTACGTCGCCGCGATCGGCGTCGACACGCCGAGCATCGACTACGGGCAATCGAAAGACTTCATCGTTCATCAGGTCGCGAACGGCGCGGATGTCCCGGGATTCGAGAACATCGCCAACCTCGAGCGCGTGCCCGCGCGCGGCGCATGGGTGATCGCGCTGCCGATGAAGATCGCGAAGGGGTCGGGCGGACCGCTGCGGATCGTGGCGCTGGTGCCGCGGTAGCAGTTCGCAGTTTGCAGTTTGCAGTTTGCAGAGATGCAGCAGGCAGGAGATTCGGACTCCTGCCCACTGCTTACTGCGAACTGCCTACTCGAAGTTGATCGGCCGCACGTAGTGGCACGTGTAGCCGTTCGGGTTTTTCTGCAGGTAGTCCTGGTGATACTCCTCGGCGGTCCAGAACGTCTTCGCCGGGACGATCTCCGTCACGACGGGACGCTTCCAGGCGCCGGACTTGTCGACCTTCGCCTTCACGCGCTCCGCGATCTGGCGCTGCTCGTCGTCCTGATAGAAGATCGCCGAGCGATACGAGCTCCCGATGTCGTTGCCCTGGCGATTCTTCGTCGTCGGGTCGTGCATCTTGAAGAAGAACTCGAGAATCTCTTCGTACGAGATCTTCTTCGGGTCGTACGTGATCTCCACCGCCTCGGCGTGGCCTTCGTGATTCCGGTACGTCGCGTTCGCAACATCGCCGCCGGTGTAGCCGACATTCGTCTCCACCACGCCGGGCAGCTTGCGAATCAGATCCTCGACGCCCCAGAAGCATCCGCCGGCGAGCGTGGCCTTCTTCAGCGCCTTCGCATCGGCCGCCGGGCTGCTGCCTTTCTTCTCGAAGAGCGACGCGTACTGGCCGTAGCCTTCGGCCTCGAGGCGATCCGCGGGGATGAAGCGCAGCGACGCGGAGTTCATGCAGTAGCGCTGACCCGTCGGCGCCGGGCCGTCATCGAACACATGGCCGAGGTGAGAGTCGGCGTGCTTCGAGCGGACCTCGGTGCGGACCATGAAGAACTTCCGGTCGCTCTTTTCCTTGATGTTCTCCGGCGCGAGCGGCTTGGTGAAGCTCGGCCAGCCGGTGCCGGAGTCGAACTTGTCGAGCGACGAGAACAGCGGCTCGCCGCTGACGACATCGACGTAGATGCCCGGCTCGTGATTGTCCCAGTACTCGTTGCGGAACGCCGGCTCGGTGCCGTCGTGCTGCGTGACTTCGTACTGGATTGGCGTGAGCTTCTTCTTCAGCTCGCCTTCGGCGGGCTTGTTGTACTGCTGGGCGGTCATGGATGCTCCCTTCTTTGCAGCAGGCAGCGGCGCAGACTGCGATTGCGCGCAGCCGATGAGGAGAACCAGAACGGTCGTGATGAATTTGAAACGGGATTGAGACACCGCGTACCTCCTGCGTATCGAACGATTCGAATGCGTTCGATTATTCGATGCCGAAGGTCCCCAGAGGTTTCAGTCGCGCAAAACGTCAGCGGCGACGGCGTCCGCGATCCCACTCGTCGAACTCGTCGCGACGGCCGAGCTCGTACCCATGCTGAAAGCCATAGCCGTAGTAGCGCTCGCGGTCGCGCGCATCGCGGCTCCAGCGCTCGTCGCGCTCGCGTTCGAAGTCGTGTCGCGGTCCGAAGCGATCCTCGAAGCGATCCGGATTCCAGCGATACGCGAATCGCGTGTCGCGCGCGGCGTGGCGATACGCATCGGACTGCCAGGGCGAGCTCGTGCAAGAGAGCTACCCGCCGATGCGAAGGCGAACGAACACGAGCGTCGTGCGCACGTCCTTGCCGTAGAACGGCTCGAGCCGCTGCGGATACGCATAGACCGTGTAGGTCGCGCCGGCACCTGCGCGCATCGACGATGCACGCAGCACATCGAACGTGTAGCCGAGGGTGGCGGCGTCGATGCGAAACGTCGGAACGGCGATCGGTGGACGCTCGATCACGGGTCCGTGGCGATGCGGGAAGAGCTCGTCCTTGTCGCCGCGCTCGACGCGCAGCGAAACGGAATGACGATTCGCGAAGCGCACGAGCGATTCGGCGAGCCATGAATTCAGCGTGTTGTCGTGGGATTCCTTGTAGATCTGCCCACACAGAATCGTGCTCGCCCATCCGCCGCGCGTATAGCTGATCGAGGCCGTGCGGCGCTGCTGATCTCCGGGCTCGAGCTTCTCCGGCTTGCTGATGTACGCCGCGGACACTTGCGCGGTGAGGCTCGGCGCGGGAGTCCATGTTAGGCGGCCCGACCAGGAATCGGGCGCGCCGCCGTCGAAGTCCCATCGCTCCTCGTCGGGCTCGCGTCCATGAAAGGCGCTTCCCTCCACGCGCCAGGCGCCGATCGTCACGCCGCCGGTGACGACACTCGACGCGATGTGCGTCGAATCCTGATAGTGATGGCCTAACACCGCCTGAGGAAGCTCCGCGGCGGACGCGCGATGAGGAAACGCGACCGGACCTAACGCAGGATCGCCGACCGGCGCGACGTAGACATGAACGAGACTGCGCGATCCGATGCGACGCGCATACGCGGCCGCAACCTCCATGAAGAAATCGTGCGGATGCTGTCCGTCGATAATCGGCCGTCCGAAGGCCGTTTCTCCGGTCTGAAACAGCAGCGGATATTTCCGATCGGTGATCGTCGCCGGCTCGAGGCTGAGCATCGTGCGCAGCATCAGCGTGCCGCCGGCGAATGGCCGCGATGCGCTGCCCATGATCCAGTTCGTCGAGAACGTTTTCGGCTCGTCCGCGCGACGGCCGCTCTGCTCGATGCGATTCACGAACGCGACGCCGTGCAGCATGACGTGCCAGTCGCGCCACTGGCGCATCAGCATCGGCACCGACGACGCGCCCGGATTCGCGCTCGTTCCGGATGCGAACGACATCAGTACAGATGCGCTGTCCTGCGCAGACAACGGCAAGGACAGCAGGAGCAGCAGCATCGCGGATTTCACGGAAGAAGCCTCGCACATCGACCTGTTGCATCGCCCGATCGTCCGTGAAGACTCTCGCTCACATCGTCGCGATCGCCCTGATGCTCACCGCCGCCTCGCACTCCGCGAGCGCGCACGGCTTCCACGACATCGGAATCGAGATGTCTGCGCCGGCGTACGTGACCGTCGACGAGACGTTCACCTATGTCCTCAGCGTCCGCAACGGAGGTCTCGGCGATCCCGCGTACGGAATCGTCGTCACGCAGGATCTTCCGTCGCAGGTCACGTTCGTGAGCGCGACCAGCGGCCCGTTTCAATGCTCGCTGTCGAAGAAGCGGCTCACCTGCGCCGCCGAAGAGATTCCGTTCGCCGTCACGACGATCGAGGTCAAAGTGACGGCGCCGTCGCTTCCCGCATCACTCGTCTCGTCGGTCACCGTCGATTCGGTCGGGACGACCGATACGAGCGCAAGCAACAACACGCATTCCGCGACCACGACCGCATTCGATCCGATCGCCTGCACGGCTGCGACGCCGCAGCTCGTGCGTCCGGCGCTGAACGCGAGAGTCTCCTCGCCGGTCACGTTCGAATGGACGGCGGGACCGGCGCAGTATCTCGTGTACGTCGCGCAGGGAGGCGTGCCGCTGCGGCTGGCCGCGACGACGAGCGAGAAGAGCGTGACGCTCGATGTCGCTTCGGGTCCCGCGCAGTGGTACGTCGAAGCGATGAGCGA
>Ga0075428_100005004_pt1 | contig 14724 bp, 13 predicted proteins | sample RhiMetdeltSRZDD2_FD_75291 | JGI IMG/M metagenome (GOLD analysis project Ga0075428, IMG submission 75291) | Populus rhizosphere microbial communities from Tennessee, USA - Rhizosphere MetaG P. deltoides SRZDD2 | ecosystem: Host-associated > Plants > Roots > Rhizosphere > Soil | place: USA...
CTGCACGTCGGCGATCCGGCCGAGGGCGACGAGATCGAGATGGGCCCGGTGATCTCGAAGGACCAGCAGGACCGCGTGGTCGGCTTCCTCGAGCGCGCCAAGGAGTCGAAGGCGACGATCCTCACGGGCGGCGACTCGAACGGCGACCGTGGTTTCTTCGTCAAGCCGACGATCGTTACTGGGATCGAGCAGGACAACGAGATCATCCAGCGCGAGGTCTTCGGCCCCGTGGTGAGCGTCCAGAAGTTCGCGGACGACAACCAGGCGATCGCGTGGGCCAACGACGTCCGCTACGGCCTTGCCGCCTCGGTGTGGACGCGAGACGTCGGCCGAGCGCTGAACGCGGCACGGAAGCTCCAGTTCGGCACTGTCTGGATCAACGACCACATTCCGCTCGTCTCCGAGATGCCGCACGGCGGCTACAAGGAGTCGGGCTACGGCAAGGATCTCTCGGTCTACTCGCTCGAGGACTACACGCAGATCAAGCATGTGATGGCAAAGATCGACTGACCTGATGGCCGTCGAGGAGCGCGTAGAGCCGTCGGCGACGGCGGGGGGCGAGACGTCCGCACCGGACGTCCGCCTCGACAGCGTCACGAAGCGCTTCGACGAGGTCGTCGCGGTCGACGCCCTCACGCTCGAGGTGCCGCGCGGGAGCTTCTTCGCGCTCCTTGGTCCCTCGGGCTGCGGGAAGACGACGACGCTCCGCATGATCGGCGGCTTCGAGGAGCCGAGCGACGGCACGATCTACCTCGGCGACCGCGACGTCACCGATCTCCCGCCGTACAGGCGTGACGTCAACACCGTCTTCCAGAGCTACGCGCTCTTCCCGCACCTGAACGTGTTCGAGAACGTCGCCTTCGGCCTCCGCCGCCGCGGCGTCGGCAAGTCCGACGTCCGGGAGCGCGTCATGGAGATGATCGACCTGGTGCAGCTCTCGGGAATGGAGCGGCGCAAGCCGCGCCAGTGCTCGGGCGGTCAGCAGCAGCGCGTCGCTCTCGCGCGGGCGCTCGTCAACAAGCCACAGGTTCTCCTGCTCGACGAGCCGCTCGGCGCCCTCGACCTGAAGCTCCGCAAGGAGATGCAGCTCTTCATCAAGGGCCTCCAGCAGGAGGTCGGCATCACGTTCATCCACGTGACGCACGACCAGGAGGAGGCGATGACGATGGCCGACTCGATCGCCGTCATGAGTGACGGGCACATCGAGCAGCTCGGCTCGCCGGACGACCTCTACGAGCGGCCGTCGACGCCCTTCGTCGCACGGTTCCTCGGCGCCTCCAACCTCCTGGAAGGCGTCTCGAACGGAGACGGCTCCGTGCGTCTCGACGACGGCACCGTCGTCCGCGCTCCTGGAGCTCAAGGCAGGCAGGGGCCCGTGGCCGTCGGGATCCGCCCGGAGAAGATCCGGATCGGCCGTACCGACGAGAACGCGCTCAGCGGCGAGGTGGAGGAGCGCGCGTACATCGGCGTCTCCACCCAGTACATCGTGAGCACGCCCCATGGCCAGATCTCGGTCTACGTCCAGAACAGCGACGCCGGCGCTGCGGCTGTCCATCCCGGTGACCAGGTGACCCTTTCATGGAGCCCCGACTCCACGTTCGTGGTCGATTCCGAGAAGGAGAGGAGCGAATGACCGACTCCCGGTTGAACGACCCGATCACCCGACGCCTGTTTCTGAAGCGCGCTGCCGTCGGCGCCAGCGCTCTCAGCCTCCCGTCTCTGATTGCGGCCTGCGGTGGCGGCGGCGGGATCGCAGCCCAGACGGGCTCGGGTGGCTCTTCGACGGAGGTCAATCAGCAGCTCGCCGACACGCTCGTGTTCGCGAACTGGCCGCTCTACATCGACCAGAAGGGGAAGAAGCGGCCGACCCTGGACGAGTTCACCGCCCAAACCGGGGTGACCGTGCGCTACATCGAAGAGGTCAACGACAACGAGGAGTGGTTCGGCAAGTACCAGGCCCAGCTCGCGCAGGGTCAGGACATCGGCCGCGACCTCACGGTCCTCACCGACTGGATGGCCGCGCGCATGGTGCGCCTCGGGTACGTCCAGAAGAAGGACAAGAGCGCGATCCCGAACGAGACCAACCTCGTTCCGACGCTGCAGCATCCCACCTGGGACCCGAACCGCGACTACAGCATTCCCTGGCAATCCGGCTTCACCGGCATCGGTTACAACTCGAAGGAGACCGAGCCCATCACCACGATCGAACAGCTGCTCACCGATCCGAAGCTAAAGGGCAAGGTCACGTGCCTCACGGAGATGCCCGACTGCATGGGCCTCGTCATGCAATCCAACGGCGATGACCCGACCAAGGTCGAGCCAGCTGCCTTCGACAAGGCGATCGGCACGCTCCAGGACGCGGTCGACTCCGGACAGATCCGGCGCTTTACCGGCAATGACTACGGCGACGACCTCTCGTCCGGCAACGTGGCCGCAGCGATGGTCTGGTCCGGAGACATCGTTCAGCTCCAGCTCGACAACCCGAACCTCGAGTTCGTCATCCCGGACGCCGGCGGGATGATCTTCACGGACAACATGCTCATCCCGACCGGCGGCGACGTCTTCACGGCCTCGACCTATATGAACTTCGTCTACGACCCGAAGATCGCGGCGGAGATCGAAGACTGGGTCAACTACATCAGCCCGGTCGTGGGCGCGAAGGAAGAGCTTCTCAAGATCGACCCCGACGTTGCAAAGAACCCGCTCATCTTCCCCTCCGACGAGATGATGTCGCAGGTGAAGGCGTTCGATCCGGAAGCAGCCGACAACCCGGACTACAAGGAAAAGTTCCAGGCAGTCACCGGGGCATAGGGGGTCGGCCCTGCTCCACCGCAATCGCTGGGCCACGCCGTACCTGCTCCTTCTACCGGGGATCCTCTGGCTGGCCCTGTTCTTTCTCCTGCCCATGTACTACCTGGCGAAGACGTCACTGAACTCGGGCGACATCTTCAACGGCTTCACCTTCACGTGGGCGTGGGAGAACTACAGCGATGCCTTCACGCTCTACCGAGCACACTTCATCCGCTCGCTCGAGTACGCGGGACTCGCAACGATCTTCGCGTTCCTGATCAGCTATCCGCTCGCCTACTGGATCGCCTTCCGCGGCGGGCGGTGGAAGAACCTGCTGCTCCTCCTGATCATCGCGCCCTTCTTCGTCACGTACCTGATCAGGACGCTCGCCTGGAAGACGATCCTCTCCGACGACGGCATCGTTGTCTCCACCCTCCAGCACCTGCACCTGATCTCCTCGGACGGCCGGCTGCTCGCGACGACGACGGCTGTGATCGCGGGCATCACCTACAACTACCTGCCTTTCATGGCGCTCCCGATATACGTCAGCCTGGAGCAGATCGACCAGCGGCTGATCGAAGCGGCCGAAGACCTCTACGCGAACCGGGCGAAGGCGTTCTTCAAGGTGACGTTCCCGCTCTCCTTGCCGGGCGTCTTCGCGGGCACGCTCCTGACGTTCATTCCCGCCGCGGGTGACTTCATCAACGCGCAGCTGCTCGGCACGCCCAAGCAGCTGATGATCGGAAACGTGATCCAGTCGAAGTTCAAGGTCTCGGCGGACTATCCGCAAGCAGCGGCGCTCTCGTTCGTCCTCATGGCCTCCATCCTCGTCTTGATCGTCATCTACGCCCGAAGCGTGGGGACCGAGCGCGTGACGACGGGAACGGCATGACGACCGCGGTCGAGACAGTCGCCGCCCCGCGGCACAGGCCCGGCGTGCTCAGCCGCGCGTGGGCGCTCGTGCGAAGGCACACGCTCACCTTCTTCGCAGTGCTCGCCTTCGCCTACCTGCTCGTCCCGATCGTGGTCGTCGTCGTGTTCTCGTTCAACGACCCGATCGGTCGCTTCAACTTCGCCTGGCAGGGCTTCACGCTCGACAACTGGCTCCATCCATTCGACTACCCGGGGCTCAGCGGTGCCGTGCGGCTCTCGATCGAGATCGCGCTCCTCTCGAGCGCCTTTGCGACGGTGATCGGGACGCTGATGGCGATGGCGCTCGTCCGCCAACGGTTTCTCGGGCAGGGCGCGACGAACCTCCTCATCTTCCTGCCGATGGCAACACCGGAGATCGTGATGGGCTCCTCCCTCCTCACGCTCTTCCTCAACCAGGGGCCGTTCGGGATTTTCGGCTTCAGGCTTGGCTTCGTCACGATCCTGATCGCGCACATCATGTTCAACATCAGCTTCGTGGTCGTGACCGTGCGCGCCCGCCTAGCGGGCAAGGATCAGCATCTCGAAGAGGCGGCGGCGGATCTCTACGCCAGTCCGTTGACGACGTTCTTCAAGGTCACTCTTCCCCTCATCTGGCCGGGGATCCTCGCCGGGTTCTTCCTCGCCTTTGCGCTTTCCGTGGACGACTTCGTCATCACGTACCTGGTCGCGGGCGCCGACCAGACCTTCCCGCTCTTCGTGTGGGGCGCCGCCCGAGTGGCCGTGCCGCCGCAGATCAACGTCATCGGCTCAGCCATATTCTTCATCGCGGTCGCGGTCATGCTCGCGAACGTCCTGTGGCAGTGGCGCCGTCAACCGAAAGGAGCAGTGTGAGCACCCCCGTCACATCGATGTCCCCCGCCGAGCTGCAGAAGGCCGCCCGGGAACACCTCTGGCTGCATTTCACGCGCATGTCGAGCTACACAGGCGAGGACATCCCGATCATCGTGCGCGGGGACGGCTGCTACCTCGAGGACATCAACGGCAAGCGCTATCTCGACGCGCTCGCGGGCCTGTTCGCCGTCAACATCGGCTACGGCTTCGGCGACGAGATCGGAGAGGCCGCTGCCGCGCAGCTGCGTGAGCTCCCCTTCTACACGAACTGGAGCTATGCGCACCCGCGCGCGATCGAGCTCGCAGCTGAGGTCGCATCTGTTGCGCCAGGCGACCTGAACCGCGTCTTCTTCGTGTCGGGCGGCTCCGAGGCGGTCGAGTCGGCCTGGAAGCTCGCGCGCCAGTACTACTCGGCGCGCGGCGACAACGTGCGGGCGCAGGTGGCGGAGCGCATGGCAGCGGGCGAGCGCATCGAGCAGCGGATCCCGAGCCAGCGCCGCTGGAAGGCGGTCGCACGCCGGATCGCATACCACGGGACGACGATGGGCGCCCTGTCGATCAACGGCATCGCCTCGCTCAGGGTCCCGTTCGAGCCTCTCGTGCCGGACGTGATCCACGTGCACAACACCAATCGCTATCACCGTCCTCCGGAGGAGACCGAGGCCGAGTTCACCGCATTCCTGCTCGAGGATCTCGAGGAAGCGATCCTGCAGGCCGGCCCCGAGACCGTCGCCATGGTCATCTTCGAGCCGGTGCAGAACGCAGGCGGCTCCTACACGCCTCCCGAGGGCTACTGGAAGGGCGTGCGCGAGGTCTGCGACCGCTACGAGATCCTCCTCTGCGCCGACGAGGTCATCACCGGCTTCGGCCGCGTCGGGGCGTGGTTCGGCTCCGAGCGCTACGACATCCGCCCCGACATCATCACGTCGGCCAAGGGCCTCTCCTCGGCACACGCCGCGATCGGCGCGGTCATCGCACGCGACTCGGTCATGGAGCCGTTCCTCGAGGGCCACGAGATGTACGCCCACGGGATCACGTTCGGCGGCCATCCGGTCATGGCGGCGATCGCGCTCAAGAACATCGAGATCATGCGCCGCGAGCGCATCATCGAGCACGTGGCCGAAAAGCAGGACTACTTTCACCAGGCGCTGTCCCAGCTCCTCGACCTGCCGATCGTCGGCGACCTGCGCGGGACCGGGTTCTTCTACGCGCTCGAGCTGGTCAAGGACAAGGAAACGCGCGAGACCTTCAGCGACGAGGAGTGCGAGACACTCCTGCGCGGGTTCCTCTCACCCCGGCTTTTCGAGGCCGGCCTCATCTGCCGCGCCGACGACCGTGGCGACCCGGTGATACAGATCTCGCCGCCGCTCGTGGCCGACACGGCCGAGATCGACGAGATCGTCTCCATCCTCGGCGAGGTGCTCGCCGAAGCCTCGCAACGCATGAACGGCTAGCCCTTAGGCGGCGCTGGCGTACGAGAACGGGGCGTACTCGGCTTGCTTGCCCGAGTGGTCGTAGGACACGGCTCCGTTGACCCGGAAGACCGTCGACGCGGCGCACCAGCCCTCGTTGAAGACGAGCCCGGTGGGGAGCCCGACCGACGCTTGCACCTCGGCGCCTGACACTGGGTTCTTGATCGACGTCATCTGGAGCTCGGCGCGGTCGCCGATCTTGTAGCTCGAATTCTCCGCGTCCACGCTCAACTCGACGGGAAGGGCTTCGACTTCCAGGAGCTCGTACGTGTTGATGAAGATGCCCCACGGTCCGCCTTCCCCGCCGCGGAGGAGGTTCTCGAGCGCCTCGCGCTGTCGCTCGTCGGCTCGCTCGTCGTAGAAGGCGATCGCTTTGCCTCCCCCTTCGTGAATCGCCTTGGGCCAGTCGGCGAAGAGGCCGAGCGTGAGTCCGTCGAGCTGGACGTCCCCGTAACGGCCCTTCTCGATGTTCCAGACCCAGCCGCCTTCGCAGTCGCCCGAGGTGGGCGGCGCGTTGAAGTTGCACGGGCACCCGTAGTCGCAGTTACAACCGACGAGGACGGTTCCTGTCAGCTCCCACTCAGCCATGCAAGTCTCCTTTCACACCGCGACGGCGATTCCGGCCGCGACCAATCCTACTCCCCCGATCTTGCCCAGGAGGGGGCCGTGGGGAAGGAGCTTCTCGGCCGCTACGACCGCGGCGATCGCCACCACCCAGACGAGCCCCATACCGCCGGCGACGACGAGCACGGCCATGAGCGCGATGCAACAGCCCAGGCAGTACGCGCCGTGGTGTGCGCCGAGGCGGAACGCCCCGCCCGGGCCCGGGCGCCAGTGCTGGACGAGAAAGTCCACCGGCGACCGGCACTTCTTCAGACACGCCTGCTTGAGCGGCGACAACTGGTAGAGCCCTGCCGCGATCAGGACGGCCGCCGTCGCTGTCGGATGGTCCACCCCGAGGACGCGATCGAGTGCATAGGCGGGGACCCCGACGAGAGCCCAGACGCCGAGATAACCCGCTGCGAGAAGCCCCGGAGCGGTCGGGGTCGAGGCCCCGCGCGCGTACAGGAGCGCGAACGGCGCCACCGACGGCAGCATCATCGCCGCCATCATCACCGTCCACGAGCCGACGTAGGCGCCGACGCTCGGCACCATGTCCATGTCGTCGCCGCTCGAGGCGATCACGAAGATCCACGCCGCGGTGGTTACGAGGACGAGGCCCGCTCCGGCGATCCAGAACGGGACCACGGCCGCGCGCTCGTCCCGTCCGCCAAGTGTCGACCAGCCTGCCACGCCTAGCTTTCCTTGACCCTCCGTCGCTCCTTCTCGTACACGGGGTGCGCGACGACCTCGCCTCGCACCTGCTCGTCCCCGATCTGAACGTCGATCGAGCGCCCGACCTCGATGAGATCCTTGCGCATTTTCGCAAGTCCCAGCGTCTTGCCATCGAGGTACGGGGACTCAACGGCCTGCGTGACGAGCCCGACCTCTTCTCCGCCCACGAAGATGTCTCCGCCCGAGGCCTCGTCGCCGCCGCTCTCGAGGACGACGCTCGTGAGCCGAAGCTGTGTCGCATCCTTGTCCCGCTCGAGCGCCTCGCGGCCCTGGAAGTCGCCCTTCCCGAAGTCGACCGACCAGCCGAGCCCGCACTCGAAGGGCGAGACGGTGGGGTCGTACTCGATCCCGCCGATGATGAAGCCGCCCTCGATCCGGAAGAGGTCGAGCGCGACCATCCCGATCACCTTCATGCCCTGGGGCTCGGTGTGCGCGACGAGCGCATCCCAGAGCTCGTGCGCGCGGTCGCGGTCGACCCAAAGCTCGTACCCGAGTTCCGCCGTGTAGCCGAGCCGGGTCATGAAGATCGGGATGCCCGCGATCTCGACGTCCTCGCGGAAGGTGTAGTACGGGAAGGCGTCGTTGGAGAGGTCCTGGTTGGCGAGGCCCTGCAGCATCTCGCGGCTCTTCGGCCCTTGGAGGCAGAGGTGTGGCATCGCGTCGGTGAGCTCGCGGACGGTGATGGCCTCCGGCGCCTTCTCGCTGAAGATCTCGTAGTCGCGGTCGTTCGCGCCGCAGAAGCGGATCTTGTCCGGCGAGCGCATCATCGACGTACAGTCGTCGATCATCTTCCCGTCGTCGTCCGTGAGCGCGCCGTAGGCGATGTGCCCGGGAGTCAGCTTGGAGACGTCGCGCGTGACCATCGAATTGACGAAGTCCTGCGCGCCTTCGCCCTCGATGTCGACCTTGCGGAGCATCGTGAAGTCCATGAGACCCGCGGTCTCGCGCACGGCGCGGTACTCCTCCTGCGTGTCGGTCACGACCGTCGGCGCCCAGTAGCCGAACAGGTCCATCCACTCGTCCGTCATGGTCTTCAGGCGGGGATAGAACGCGGTCTCCTTGCTCAACGGAAGCTCCTTTTCGTGGGAAGACGGGTGTAGCCTAGGAAAACGATGGCCGTCGAGTCCACGCGACCTGTCCTCGAGACGCTTGGAGAGCCAAGGGCGGAGGCCCGCGTCGGCCCCGCAGACGCGAAGGCGTACGAGCTCGCCACTGGCGAATACGTCCAGATCGAGGACTTGCAGGGCTGCCAGGTCTCCGACTTTCTCGCCTTTCATCGCGGCCGCCCGGGAGTCGGCCTCTCGACGACCGTGACCCGCGCGCTCGTCGACGGCCTCTTCCCGTTGCCGGGCCAGTGCTTCTACGACGGCGATGGCAACGCGCTTCTGGAGCTCGTCGAGGACACGGTCGGCCGGCACGACACCTTCGGGATCGCTTGTAACCGCGAGACCTACGAGGCGCTCGGCTATCCCGACCACGTGAACTGCACGGACAACTTCAACCGCGAGCTCGCCGCCTTCGGTTACGCGCCGCGCCGCTTCTGGGAGCCCGTCAATTTCTTCTACAACACGAAGGTCGGGCCGGACGGGCGCATCATCGAGATCGAGCCCGCGCTTTCGCAGGCCGGGGACTACGTCCTCATGCGCGCGCTCACGGATCTCGTCGTCGCCTCCTCGGCGTGCCCGGACGACATCACGCCGACGAACGGCGGCAACCCCACGGACATCATGGTTCGGATTTATCCCGCCTAGTCGTCTGGCTCCCAGGCGAACTCGATGACATAGCCGTCGGGGTCCTTGCACTTGACACTCACGTACTCGGGCTCGTCGGCGAACTCGGCGATTTCGATCCCGTCGCCGGCGAGACGGTCGCGGAAGGCGCGCACCTCCTCGGCGTCGGCCGCGCTCGTGAAGCCGAAGTGGAGGAAGCTCGGCAGCTCGATCGGCTCGTCGGTCTCGCCGAGCGCGAGTGTCACGCCGCCGGGCCCTTCGATCAGGAGGACGCCGTCCTCGGCGACCCAGGCCGTGTGGGGGTCGAAGCCGAAGTACGTCTCGTAGAAGCCGCGGGAGCGCTCCTGGTTCGAGACCGCGAGCGCGATGTGGGCCATTACGCGAACGCCAGAGATTCGTACACGAGCTCGGAGAGCTCGCGGAGCTCGATCTCGCCCTGGTGCCCTGAGGTCTTGATCGCGTCCTCGTACATGGTCACGTCCTTCGGGCAGGCGACGACGAAGTAGTCGATCCCGCCGAGCTCGACCGCCTCGTCGATCCTGAGCTCGCTCGGGCGCGGGGAGTCCTCGCCCTTCAGCTCCTTCATCCAGATCCGTCCGCCGCCCGCGCCGCAGCAGAGCGAGTTGTCGCGGTTCCGCGGCATCTCGACGAGCTCGGCGCCGAGCGCCTCCAGCACCTGGCGCGGCGGGTCGTAGACGCCGTTGTAGCGGCCGAGCGTGCACGGGTCGTGGTAGGTGACGCGATAGCCGAGACCCTTCTTCACCTGCAGGCGCCCGCTCTCGATCAGCTCGAGGAGGAGCTGCGAATGGTGCATGACGTCCCAATCGCCGCCGAACTGAGGGTACTCGTTCTTGAGCGTGTTGAAGCTGTGCGGGTCCGAGGTGAGGATCCGGTCGAAGCTGCAGCCGGAGATCGTGGCGACGTTCTCCTCGGCGAGGTCCGCGTAGAGGCCCTCTTCGCCGACCCGGCGCACGTCGTTGCCTGCGGTGCGCTCGCCGTCGTAGAGGATCCCGTAATCGACGCCCGCCCGCCTGAGGATGCGCGCGAGCGACTGGCTCACCTTCTGGTTTCGCGGGTCGAAGGACGCGTAGTCGCCCACGAACCAGAGGACCTCGGCCGGATCCTTGCGCACGTCCTTGACCTTGAAGTCGAGATCCCTGGTCCAGCGACCACGCTTGCGGCTGGTCTCGCCGAAGGAGTTCCCGCACGTGTAGATCGTCTCCAGGGTCTGCTGGAGCTGTCCGTCCATGTCGCCCTTCTCGACAAGGGCGCGGCGCATCTGGTTGATGATCGGGACGTGCTCGATCCCGACGGGGCAGATCTCGACGCAGGCCATGCACTGCATGCACGACCAGAGCGTCTCCGACTTGATGGTGCCGAGAATCTGCGCGTGCTCGGGGAACTCGGGGGCGATGCCGAGCGCGGCGCGGTTCCCCATCGAGCCCTCGGCCACCTCGCGCAGGTCGAGCACGAGGTCACGGGGTGAGAGCGGATAACCGGTCGCCGTCGCAGGACAGGCGGCGTGGCACTTGCCGCACTTCGTGCAGGCGTCGAGGTCGAGCAAGTGCTTGGGCGAGAGGGCGTCGATGAACGCATAGCCGACGTCCGCGGCCTTCGCGCCGGAGGGGATCGGCGGGAGGCGGTTGCCCGCCCGGTCGTCCTTGACCGCCACCCCCGCCGGGCCGGCGAGCATGTGGACAGCCTTCGTGAAGGGGATCGACGAGACCCAGAAGAGCGCGACGACCCCGTGCACCCACCAGTCGACGGCGCGCGCGTCCGCCGCCGTCCCGTCCTCGAAGCCGAGGGCACGGAATGCGTGCCCGATCGCGTAGCCCACGGGTGCCCACACCTCGAAGCTCGGGTTGTCCGCGGCGATGCGAAACGACTCGAGCAGGAACCCGGTCAGCGCGAGGAAGAAGAGGCTTCCGAGGAAGAGCCAATCGCCCAGGCGATAGCGGCTCGGCTGGTTTCGGAGAGGCTCGGCAGGCTCGACGGGCCGCCAGTAGCGGAGGCGAAACGGCTTCAGGATCCCGCGCTTGACCGCGAAGTAGGCAAGCCCGACGACGAGAGCGGCGCCGAAGACGTCGAGGAAGAGCGAGTAGACCTTGTAGAACCACCCGTGCCAGAAGTCGAAGCCCAGGACCGGCTCGGCGAAGTCGTCCTGAAAGGCGAGGATGGCCGTGCCCGCGAAGAGCACCATGAAGCCGTAGAAGACGAAGAGGTGGCCGACACCTGCGAGTGGGTCGCGCCGTTTGATCCACGCGTGGGTGACGACCACCTTGCCCGCCCGGATGAGGCGCTCGCGCGGGTTCTCGATCTTCCGAGGGCCGCGCCCGCGCCGGTACTTGAGGACGAGGCGCGCGACTCCGTAGACGAAGATCGCGACCGAGATGACGATCAGCGAGTACCAGAGGACGATCTGCCACGTCTCGAGACCGGCGAACGTGTCCCGAGTCGCGGTCACGCTAGTAGAGCTTCTCGAGCTCTTCCGCGACCTCGAAGAGGTCTGCTACCGCGCCGTAGTGGGCGACGTTGAAGATCGCCGCCTCGGGGTCGGTGTTGACGGCGATGATCGTGCCGCTCGTCTTCATGCCCGCGAGGTGCTGCACCGCGCCCGAGATGCCGAGGGCGAGATACACCTTCGGCTTCACGGTCTTGCCCGACTGGCCGACCTGCCGCGAGTTCGGCATCCACCCCTGGTCGACGAGCGGGCGGGAGACGGACAGGGTCGCGCCCATCTTCTCCGCGAGGCCCTCGAACTGCACGAGGTTCTCCTTCTCGCCGACGCCGCGTCCGACCGAAAGCAGGAAGTCCGCCGCGGTGATGTCCACGTCGCCGCTCGCAGCGACCTCCTGAAAGTCGACGTGCCGGGCGCGCGAGCCCGAGATGCTCGCCTCGAGTTCCGCTTCGACGGCGCCGCCGGCACCTTCGACCGGCGGCCAGGCGGTCGGTCGGATCATCAGGAGCACCGTTTTCCCTTCAGGGAATTCGACCTCAGCGTGGACTTTGGACCCGTAGAAAGCTCTTTCGACGACCAAACCGGAGGCTTGGGCGTCGATTGAGAAGACGTCGGAGGCGAAGCCGATGCCGAGCTTAGCCGCGAGGGCTGGGGCGTAGCCCATACCGTTCACAGTGAACCCGACCAGGACGACGTCGGGGCTGCGGTCGGAGATGAGCTGCTCGACCGCCTGACAGTAGACGTCGTTCTCGAACTCCTCCTGCTCGACCCTGACGCCCACGATCTCCTTGACGCCTTCGACATCCACCTGGTCGGCGACCGCCGCAGGGTCCTTGGCGATGACCGCGACCGACACCTCCTCGCCGAGCTCCTTCGCGGCGGAGACGAGCTCGAGCGTGATGGGGCGGACCTGCCCCCGCAGGTGCTCGGCGACGACGAGGACGCTCACGCGAGCTTCTCCTGCACGATCTCCTGGATGCGCTGCGCAACCTCGGCCGCGCCGCCGTTCAGCATCTCTGCGCCTTCGCCCTTCGGGGGGACGAACATCTTGCGGACATAGGCGGCCGGCTCGCCGAGCTCGCCCGCCTGCCGCACGTCGATCTCCTTCTCCTCCGCCTGCTTGATCGCTCGAAGCGTTGCGTAGCGCGGCTCGTTGATCCCGGTCTGGATGGTGAGGACGGCCGGCGTGTCCACCTCGACCACGTCCACGAGCCCGCCTTCGAGCTCGCGGTTCACCGTCGCCTTGCCGTCGCCGAGCTCGATCTTCGTCACGACCGCGACCGACGGCAGGTCGAGGAGCCCGGCAAGGGCTACGCCGGTCGCAGCCTGGACGGAGTCGCTCGACTGCACGCCTGCGAAGACGAGGTCGGCGCTCTCGCCCTGGACGACCTCTGCGAGAGCGCGGGCGACCTGGATCGGGTCGAGCCGCCCTTCCGCCTCGACGCGGATGCCGCGGTCGGCGCCCATGGCGAGGCAGCGCCGCATGGCGTCCTCCGCGTCCTCGTCCCCGACCGACACGACGACGACCTCGCCGGAACCTGCGGCCTCGACGAGGCGGAGCGCCTCCTCGGTCGCGTAGGTGTCCCACTCGTTCAGCGCGAAGTCGAGATAGTCGGGATCGACTTCCCGCTCGTCTTCGGTGAACTCGACTTCGTCGCCGAGGACGGCGACCTGCTTGACCGCGACGACGATTTTCAGGCGAGCACTCCCTCGCGCTCGATGACGTGGCGCTCGCGTTTGAACGGCAGCGGCACGTCGGGATTCTCGGAGTCGATCTCGCGGGCCAGCCTGTGCCCGTCGAAGATGCAGTCGGCCACGAGCCGCGGGGCGACGCAGTCGCCGATCCGGTAGAAGCCCGTGATGCCCTCCGACTCGAGCGCGTCGATGCCGACCGAGTCCTTGAGCTCGCGGTAGAGCGCCTCGTCGGACCGCCGCTGCGTCACGAGGACGACGGAGTCGATGCCCCACTCGGTCAGGTGCTCCTCGTCGTAGACGTGCGCGGAGGTGACCTTGCCCTCCGCCATCTCCGTCGGGATCTGGTACGTGACGATCTCGACTTTCAGCTTGTGCAGCTTCCGGTGCATGTTCGGAGCTTCGAGCGTGAAGTGCATGTAGGGCGCAATATGGCCGAGGTGCGTCATGAGGGTGACTTGCTTGCCGTCCTCCGCGAGCTTCTCGGCGAGCGAGACGCCCGTGAAGTAGCCGTCGTTGTCAACGATCAGCACCTTGTCGCCCACGGCCTTGCCCTCGACCATGATCTGCTCCGGAGTCGCGCACCACGCCTGCGAGGCGTCCGCGCCCGGGATCGTGTCGTGGGTGCAGCCGTTGAGGCCGTCGGTCGCCCAGTAGCCCCCGGTCGCGACGACGACGATCTCGGCGCCGTAGTTCTTGACGCCGTCCGCGTCGAGCCGCGTATTCGGGATGAACTCGACGTTCTTCAGCTTGTCGATCTGGATCTTGCGGTAGTTGACGACGCGGCCCCATTCGCCGAGCCCGGGGAACTGCGGGATCCAGCGCATGATTCCGCCCATGTCGTCCTGTCCCTCGACGAGGTGGACGCGGCGCATGCCGCGCTCGCCGAGGACACGCGCGCACTCCATCCCGGCCGGGCCTGCGCCGACGACGAGGACGTCGTTGTCGGCGTTCGCGGCTTGCTCGAACTTCTCGGGGTGCCAGCCGCGCCGGTACTCCTCGCCCGCGGTCGCGTTCTGGGTGCAGATGACCGGCGGGCCGCCGATCTCCCAGCGCGAGATGCAGATGTTGCAGCCGATGCACTCGCGGATGTCGTCGAGCCTGCCCTCGTCGATCTTCTTCGGAAGGAAGGGATCGGAGATCGAGGGCCGGCAGGTGGCGATGATGTCGAGGGCGCCGTCGTTGATCGCCTCGACCATGAGGTCCGGGCTCGTGAAGCGTCCGACGCCGAGCACCGGCTTCTTCGAGACGCCCTTCACGGCCTTCTGCCAGGGGAGCATGCGGCCGGACTCGTAGAAGCGGGACGGGGTCGCGTCCTCGCCCCACTCGGAGATGCCGGAGACGTTGATGTCCCAGACGTCCACGATCTCGTCGACGAGCTCCACGAAGGGCAGGCAGTCGCGCTCGAGCTGCGTGCCGGCCTCGCCCATGAACATGTCGGTGGACATGCGGACGGCGATCGCGCAGTCGTCGCCGACGGCCT
>Ga0075428_100005005_pt1 | contig 14723 bp, 13 predicted proteins | sample RhiMetdeltSRZDD2_FD_75291 | JGI IMG/M metagenome (GOLD analysis project Ga0075428, IMG submission 75291) | Populus rhizosphere microbial communities from Tennessee, USA - Rhizosphere MetaG P. deltoides SRZDD2 | ecosystem: Host-associated > Plants > Roots > Rhizosphere > Soil | place: USA...
CAGCGCAGACGGGCGTCGCTCGCTTGCCGTGGGAGTTGGTCGGCACCTCCGGCGAACGGGACCTCGCCACCAGCGGCGTTACGGTGCGGTGTCTGCAGCTCAGCGACGGCTCACTGCCCGACACCGATCACGACCGAGGTGCGCTGGCCTACGTCGCCCGCGCGTACTGAGCGTGTGATCGAATATTGACTAACAGCGTCGGTCAACGTCGACCACTTAGACAGGGAGCGGAAGTGGCACAACCGACTGACCAGGCGCACGCCGCCGACGGCTTCGACGATGCGGTGGACCAGCTGCGCGCCGACTACGACAGGACGCCATACACCTCGGTGTCGTTCCCGCCGTCGGCGCCGGGTCAACTGGCTGCGGTGGCCCATTTGTTCGGGTTGGCGACGCCCGAGCTATCCACTGCGCGTGTGCTCGAAATCGGTTGTGCCACTGGAGGCAACCTGATTCCGTTTGCCGCTGCGCATCCGGAGGCGCGCGTCGTCGGCGTCGATCTTTCGCAGGTGCAGATTGATCTCGCGCATACACGGGTACAGGATCTGGCCTTGAACAATGTCGATTTTGTCGCCGGTGACATCGCGCGAATGGACCTCACGGCGTTGGGCCAATTCGACTTCATCATTGCCCACGGCGTATTCAGCTGGGTGCCACCCGAGGTGCAAGAAGCGCTCTTGTCGGCGCTGCGCAGGCTGCTGGTCCCCGAGGGGGTGGCCTACCTGAGCTACAACGTGTACCCGGGGTGGAAGTCCAAGGAAGTTCTTCGCGACGCCATGCAGTTGGCCAGTGGCGGTAGCGCGAGCCCTGAGGACAAAGTGCGCGATGCGCGCGGAATCGTCGACTTCCTCGAGGAGGTGGTCCCCGCAGACGGCGTGCTCGCCCGAGTACTGGCCGAATTCCGGGCCGACTCAGAGGGTTACGGTGACGCCTACCTGTTGCACGACGAACTCGAGACGTTCAACTCGCCCTGCTATTTCTACGAAATGCTGGCGCGTGCCCGCGCACATGGTCTGGCGTTTCTCGCGGAAGCCCGCCCCGAGGCAATGTTCCCCGGCAACTACGGCCCCAAAGTCGAAGAGCACTTGCGTGAGAAATGTGGCGGCGTCCAAGTGCTGGTGGAGCAATACATCGATTTCGTAGTCAACCGCACATTCCGCGAATCGCTGTTGATCCATGCCGAACGAGAGCCGCAGATTCGATACCACCCGGACCCCAACCGATTTCGCGATGTGCATATCGCCGCCTGGGTGCCTCCCGCCGACGAGCCGACTCGCCTCGACAGCTCACGTCAGGAGTACCGAGAGGCCGACGGCGCGACCCTGTTCACCAACGATCCGGGCATCAAGGCCGCGCTTGACGCGCTCAGTGCCCGATGGCCGTGGACGCTGTCACGACACGAGCTGGTCGATGCGGTGCACGCCCGGCTTGTTGACGCGGGCCTCACGCCCAGCGACAACCTCCCAGACATCATCGACAATCTGATGGGCGTGCTGATCCTGCAGGGGCAGGCGCGATACCGGCTGCATCCGGTGTCGCCGGAGCCGGTGTCTGCACCGCTGCGGCTCGACGAGACGGCCAGGCGGATGGTGGAGCTGACTGCGACTGACGGCCAGGCGTCGACCTTCAATCTCTGGAATGAGACGCACATGTTGTCGCCCCTGGAGCGCCACCTCCTCCCACTGCTCGACGGCACTCGTGACCGCAGTGCACTCGTCGACGCCCTCCTCGCTATTCACCGTGAGAACCCGTTTCCGATCGAGCTCGACGGCAGTCAGGTGTCTGACGAGGCCGAGATGCGCGACGCAGTAACCGATTACATCGACGCGCTGCCGCGGCACCTCGCGGACATGAAGCTGCTGCGCGTCAGCTGACCGGCTCGTCACTCGTCGCGGGCAGTAACGGCAGAACACCCTGGCTCGCCGCGGCAGCGATAAGAAGAACCGCGGCCGCCGTGAGCGACGCCGCAAGCCCGAACTGGGAGGCCACTAGCCCCCACACGAATGCCCCGAGAGCCTGAAAACCGATCAGCACCACCAGGTACATGGCGAATCCTCGGGCCCGAACCCACTGCGGCAAGGCGAGCTGCGCAGCGACGGTAAGCGTCGTGAGTGTCGCAATCCACGCCACACCGGCCATCAGCAGCAGAACCACGCCCACTGCGAGCGGCAGGTACGCCGCCGCAAGCAATCCCGCGGCATCGATCAACGCCGCAAGCACCAGCAACGTGTTGGCCGAAAACGTCCTGTTCAGCCGGGACATCACCAGAGCACCGAGCACCGCCCCCACTCCCACCGTTCCCAGTACGGAACCGTAGCCGATCGCGCGGAGATGCCAATGTTGCGAGGCGGCGATGGGCAGTAACGCCCACAGCGCCGACACCGGAAATGCAAACAATGCCGCCCGCAACAGAATTCGGCGAACGACCCTGCTATCCCTGGCATAGCGGATGCCGGTGACGATCGACTGGCTCAGCCGCTCCTGGGTGACGACCGGCGTCGACGGCGGCCGCTTCCACGCCATCAGCGCGGCGACGACCGCCGCGAACGACACCGCGTTGATCGCGAACACCGCTTCTGGACCCGCCGCGGCCACCAGCACACCGGCGATCGGCGGTCCGATCGCCCGCGCGGCATCGATCGTGACACCACTGAGCGATGCTGCCGCCGGGAACTGCTCGCGTGGCACCAGCTCCGGTTGAATCGCTTGCCACGCCGGTGTCGTCATCGCGACCGCGCAGCCGGTCGCGAACAAGAGCGACAGCAACGACAGCGGATTGAGAAGACCGGCGACCGCAATCGCGGTCAATACCGCCGCGGCAACCGCGGCGTATATCTGCAGCGCGATCAGCAGGCTCCGGCGGTCGACGCGATCGGCCAGTGCGCCTGCGAAGATCGCGAGGATCAGGGTCGGCGACAAAGTGGCCGTCTGGACGAGCGCAACAGTCGTCGCGCTCGCATGTTGTTCCACCAGAAACCACTGCGCCCCAACGGTTTGCATCCAGGTACCGACGTTGGAGGTGAGCGCGGCGAGGAACAGACCTCGGAACGCCGGGATCCGCAGCGGCGCCCACGGCGACGATGCCGACACTGCCGGGCGAATGTCGTCAGATGCCATCGTCGCTCCCTGAGGATCTATCTCTGACCGAAATGCTATTGGCTGATATGGCTCTTTAGGACTCACTTCAGCAAGGCGCTGATAGCGTTTCTGTCCAACCGCTTTGAGCGTCGGAGGGGGCCTCATGGAGCGCGATCACGAGTTCACCGTGAACCTAACCGATGAGGACACGTACACGGTCGAGCTGCTCGAAGCGGTGCAGATCGAACGGCGGGACGACGCCACCATCGGCCGCTGGCCCCCCTTCAACCTGAACGCGAAGGGCGACACCGAGGACGAGGTCTATCAAGAGTTGCTTGGCGGCCTGCAGCAGCAGATCGCCAGCGGCCCTGGTTCGCCGGAGTTCGAACCGTTCGCGGCTTATGTGCGGGAACACGGCACACGGTTGTCCGACGAGGAAGCCGCCGCGCGAGAGTTGGCGCAGCTGCGCGAGATGACGGTCCGCTGGCGTGTCACGGACGACGAGCAGTACATGGTCCGGCTGTTCCAGGACGTCGAGATACAGCGGGACGGCGATACGGTCACCGCGCGCCTTCGGGCTGGAAGGCAGCGGCCCGGAGCTCGGTGCGGCCCTGCAGGCGCTGAACAGCGCCATCGGCGAGGCTTGCGGCGAGCACGACGCACCCGGACCCCGTTTCGACGAGCTGACGAGCTGGGCGCGATCGAATGGTGAGCCGATGCCGGCCGACGTCCTGGCACAGGAGGCGAAGGATAAGCAGGCCTACTTGGCCGCCCGTGGCAAGCTCGCCGCCATCACACCGGACGAGATCACCGCCGAGAGCTCGACCGGCGTTCCATTGCTGGTCGACTTCTGGGCCGAGTGGTGCGGGCCGTGCCGCATGGTGACACCGGTGCTGGCCGGGCTTGCCGAACAGTGGGCCGGACGGATCGTCGTCCGCAAGATCGACGTCGACCAGTTCGACGGCATCTGGGAGCGGTTCAATTTCCGCGGTATCCCGGCCATGATCATGTTCAAGGACGGCAAGGAAATCCACCGCGTGATCGGCTTCGGCGGCAAGGCGCAGCTGGTGGCCGAGGTCGAGCCGCACCTCGCTTGATGTCGGACGCCGCAGGGATCGCCGGAGGTAGGTTCCGGGTATCGACCTTAGCGGCAGGACTGCACTACTCACCGGCGCGACGGGAGGCCTGGGAAGGGCGATCGCCACGGCGCTCGCGGCACGCGGAGCGCGGCTCATTTGAGCTCCCGCAAGGCCGAGGAGTTGGTGAAGGTCGCCAGATCGCTGCCGGGCGGCGGGCACACCACGTTGGTGTCTGACCTCGCCGAGGACGGCGCTGCCCTCGCATTGCTCGACCAGGCCGGCGATATCGATATGCTCGTCGCCAACGCAGCGTTACCGGCGTCGGGCCAGCTGGAGGGCTTTAGTCAAGACCAGATCGGCAGGGCGCTTCGTGTCAACCTCGAGGCGCCCGTTCGATTGACCCGAGAGCTGCTGCCGCGCTGGCAGGAACGCGGTAGCGGGCACTTCGTCTTCATCTCGTCGATCTCGGGCTTCGCCTCCACCCCACGTGCGTCCCTCTATGCGGCCACCAAGTTCGGCCTGCGCGGCTTCGCGCTCAACCTACGAGAAGACTTGCGCGGCAGCGGCATTGGCGTTTCGGTGATCACGCCCGGGGCGATCCGCGATGCCGGCATGTTCGCCGACAGTGGCGCCCCACCCCGCCCGGCCTCGGTACGGGAACCCACAGCAGGTCGGCAATGCCGTCGTGCGGGCGATCGAGCACGACAAGTCGGAGATCTCCGTGGCTCCGCTTCGTCAGCGGGCCCTCGCCCGCTTCGCGATGATGGCGCCCGAGATCTCCGGTCGCCTCGCGGGTGCCACTGCACTGAAGGCGGCGGACGCGATTGCCGAGGGTCAGACCGACAAGCGATAGCGGTACGGCGTCAGGCGATGATTCGCGTCAGGTATGGCGCCATGCCGTTGGTACGCACCGGTGAAACCGTGACGGCGGGGTCGGTGGCCTCGATCATCTGACCGTTGCCGACAAACAGCGCGACACTTTGGGCGCCTCCGGGGCCGTAGAAGATCAAGTCGCCGGGCAGCGCCTGCGATGGCAGCACCTTCTGGCCGACCTTGTACTGCTCGCCAGACGACCGCGGCATCTTGATCCCGGCGCCGGCGAATGCGTAAACCACCAGACCGGACGCATCGAATCCGACCCTGGTGACTCGCGGTTCGGCGGCCGGGGTGGCGACAGGGTTGAGGTTGAGACCGGGGTTGGTCGACAGCGGATCGGCGACAACGCCGGCGTCCGCGGTGCCGGCCGGAGTGTCCACCGAGGCAGTGCCGACGCTGGGTCCCGCAATGTTGCCGCCGCCGTACGCAAAGGGCACGCCGCGTTGCGACAGCGCACGCTGAATGACCAAATTGATCGCTTGCTGGTTTCTCGCGTCAGCGGTCGCCAGGCCCGGCGTCGCGACCAACAACGCCAGACCGACCATCACGGCGCAGATGCGTTTCATTCGAACTTCCTTCATCTCGTGGCCGGTCCGCCACAACTACTCCTGTGCGGTTTCCGGGCACCCTTGACCGCGCGACCTATGGAATTAACATCCGTCACTATATTCACTTCTGCAACAGGTCGGTGCGCATCGGCCGGCGTCTCCCCTGGTCGGCTTCGGATCTTTGCTATACCGTGACCGCGGCGCTCACGATTTGTGATCGACCGAATCCCCCACGGCTGGTTGCGGTTTCACGCACTACCGTGGACTTCATGGCCTCGTTCCACGATCAGGACCTCACCGGAGCACGATTCGACCGTGTCAGTCTTCGCGATGCTCAGATGAATTCGGTGGATCTGAGCGGGATACAGATACGCGGTGCGGCGTTCAACGGTTGCCGCATGCGTGGCGTCGAACTCGTCGACGTCGAGATCAATGGCGAACTGCAGAACGTCATCGTCAACGGCGTCGACATCGTGCCACTTGTCGACGCTGAACTGAACCGCCGGATGCCGCAGCGGGCGAAGATGCGTCCTGACGACAGCGACGGTTTCCGTGAGGCATGGGCGATCCTGGAGCAACTGTGGAAGTCCACCGTGGCGCGGGCGATGACGTTCCCCCCGGCAGCGCTTCACGACAACGTCGACGACGAGTGGTCGTTCATCGAGACGCTGCGGCATCTCAACTTCGCCGCCGCGGCATGGGTGGGCCGGATGGTGCTCGGCAACACCTCGCCCTGGCACCCGTTGGACCTGCCGTGGGATCAAGCACCTGGCTGGGACGGCGTTCCGTGGAACCGCGAGGCGCAACCCTCGCTCGACGAGGTGCTCGCTGTCCGACGCACACGCCAGGCGATGGTCCGGCAGGTCCTAGAAACAGTGACCGACGACCACCTGGTCACCTACGTCACTCGCTCCGAGCCGGGCTGGCCCCGAATGGAGAACTTCCCGCTGAAGGAGTGCCTGCTCATCGTCCTCAACGAAGAGTGGCAACACCGGCTGTACGCCGAACGTGACCTTGATGCGCTGGAGACGGCAGGCTGACGCCGTCTACTTTGGTCCCGGCAGCCGCAGTGTCAGGCGCGCCCCGCCCAACGGACTGGCTTCCAGCGCGGCGGTACCGCCGTGAAGCTCGGCCTGCTGGGCCACCAGCGCCAGGCCAAGGCCAGAGCCCGACCGGGCCGCCGTCGTGCCGCGTGAGAAACGCTCGAAAACTGCGGCGCGCTCCCCTTCCGGTACACCGTCGCCGTTGTCGTCAACGATGATCTCGACGCCGTCGCTGGAACTTTCTGCGCTGAGCCGGATTTCGGTGGCTCCTCCGTGTTTGACCGCGTTCGTGATCGCGTTGTCGATCACCAGCCGCAGGCCCGCGGGCAGCCCCACCATCAGTACGGTGGTCGAAGACGCAAGCGACACATGCAGATTGGGGTAGTTACGTATCGCGTCGTGCGCTGCGCGATCCAGCAGATCGGTGATGTCGACCGGGACGAAATCGTCGACAGTGGTCAGTTCGCCCTGAGCGAGCCGTTCGAGCGCGGTGAGCGTCGCCTCGATTCGGGTCTGCGTCCGAATGATGTCGCCCACCACTTCTTTTCGTTGCTCGTCGCGCAGATTGAGCGTGGACAGCACCTCGAGGTTGGTGCGCATCGCAGTCAACGGCGTGCGCAATTCATGAGAGGCGACCGCGGCGAAGTCGCGGGCAGATTCCAGCGCGGCCCTTGTCCGCTGCTGTTCGTCGCCGATCCGGGCCAGCATTCCCTCGACCGCCTCGGCGATTTCGACCGCCTCCTGCACGCCGCGCACCTGAACCTCATCGGGTTTCGACTGAGCGTTGATGGCCCGTGCCCGCTGGGCCAGTAGCCGGAACGGATTGATCATGATCAACCACATCACCCAGCCCACCAGAACAGTGCCCACGATGACGCCGCCGCAGATCAGCAATACGCGCCGGTGAAGTTCGTCGATGCGGTTCTGTGTTTCTGCCAACGGCGCGCCGACCGCGACCGAGGCCACCCCGGCGGAAAACGTCCGGACCCGATACTCGACACCGTTGATCGTGGTGTTGGCGTAGCCGTTGTCGAACTGCGGCAGCACGATGTCGCTCGGCACGGAGACGGCGGTGCCCCCGATGCGGGCGGTGCGCACCAGGCCTCCGTTGGGGGCGGGCTGGTTGGTGGGCGCATTCTGTGCGGTGAGCAGCAAGCTGCTGATGTCACCCAGACTGCTCACCGAGTCGAGGCGACGGTCTAACTGGCTGTACTGGTCGTTGGTCACCCCGAACCACACCCACGCGCCGAGGGTGATGACCAGTGCGACCACGGAAAGCGCCGCGACGATGACGATGATGCGCAACGAGAGCACACGTGTCGGCAGCTGGTTGAGCCGTTGACCGAGGTGCACTAGGACGCTCGCCGCGCGGGACCATACATGCCTGCCATCTTGCCGGATGTTAGCGGTTGCTGATTACCGCATCGCAGGCGAAAGTCGCGCCGTATGGTCGGGATGTAAACGACCCACCTGTGGGCCGTCGTCGAAGCTGGCTTGAAGAGGAGCATTGACCCATGGCCATCATCGAAGCGGACGCCGCGCCGCAGACACCGTTTGAGCCCGAGGTCGCCGCCACCCAGCGATACTTCGATAGTCCGCGGTTCGACGGGATCACTCGGCTCTATTCGGCCCGCCAAGTCGTAGAGCAGCGCGGCACGATCCCCACCGACCACACCGTCGCACGCGAGGCGGCGGAAGCCTTCTATCCCCGCCTCCGCGAACTGTTCGCCCAGAAAAAGAGCATCACCACCTTCGGCCCCTATTCGCCGGGGCAGGCCGTCGCGATGAAGCGGATGGGCATCGAGGGCATCTACCTCGGCGGCTGGGCCACCTCGGCGAAGGGCTCGATCAGTGAAGATCCGGGACCCGACCTCGCCAGCTATCCGCTGAGCCAGGTGCCCGACGAGGCCGCAGGCCTGGTGCGCGCTCTTTTGACCGCCGACCGCAACCAGCAGTACCTGCGCCTGCAGATGACCGACGAGCAGCGCGCCACCACACCTGCGACGGACTTCCGGCCATTCATCATCGCCGACGCCGACACCGGCCACGGCGGAGATCCTCACGTGCGCAACCTGATCCGCAGGTTCGTCGAGGCCGGCGTGCCCGGCTACCACATCGAGGACCAGCGGCCGGGCACCAAGAAGTGCGGTCATCAGGGCGGCAAGGTTCTGGTGCCGTCGGACGAACAGATCAAGCGGCTCAACACCGCGCGGTTCCAGCTCGACACCATGAAAGTGCCCGGCATCATCGTCGCTCGCACCGACGCCGAGGCAGCGAACCTGATCGACAGCCGCGCCGACGAGCGTGACCAGCCCTTCCTGCTCGGGGTCACCAACCTGAAGATTCCGTCGTATAAGTCCTGCTATCTGGCGATGATGCGGCGCTTCTACGAGCAGGGCGTCACCGAACTGAACGGTCATCTCCTCTACGCGCTTCCCGACGGCGAGTACGCCGTCGCCGAGGCCTGGTTGGAGCGCCACGGCATTGCGGGCGCGGTCGCCGAGGCGGCCTCGGCTTACCAGGACAGCGCCGATCATTCGATCGATGCGATCTTCGACAAGGTCGAGTCGCAGTTCGTCGACGCGTGGCAGATCGACGCAGGGTTGATGACGTACGGCGAGGCGGTGGCGGAGCTGCTCGAATTCCGTGAGAGCGAGGGTGAACAGCTCGACATGAGCGTCGCCGAGTGGCGGAAATTCGCCCAGCGCGCCCCGATGTACACCGCCCGCGAGAAGGCGAGGGAGGTCGGCGCCGCCGTCGGATGGGACTGTGAGCTGGCCAAGACGCCGGAAGGCTACTACCAGGTCCGAGGCGGCATCCCGTACGCGATCGCGAAGTCGCTGGCGGCCGCCCCGTTCGCCGACATCCTCTGGATGGAGACGAAGACCGCCGATCTCGCGGACGCTCGCGAATTCGCCGAGGCGATTCATGCCGAGTTCCCCGACCAGATGCTGGCCTACAACCTCTCGCCGTCATTCAACTGGGACACCACCGGCATGACGGACGACGAGATGCGGGCCTTCCCCGAAGAGCTGGGAAAAATGGGGTTCGTCTTCAACTTCATCACCTACGGCGGACACCAGGTCGATGGCGTTGCTTCCGAGGAGTTCGCCACCGCACTGCGACAGGACGGCATGCTCGCGCTGGCTCGCCTGCAGCGCAAGATGCGCCTGGTCGAATCGCCTTATCGGACGCCGCAAACCCTGGTGGGTGGACCGCGCAGCGATGCCGCATTGGCGGCGTCCTCGGGTCGCACGGCGACCACCAAATCTATGGGCAAGGGCTCGACGCAGCACCAGCACCTCGTGCAGACCGAGGTGCCGAAGAAGCTTCTCGAAGAGTGGCTGGCGATGTGGAGCGAGCATTACCAACTCGATGAGACGCTTCGCGTGCAATTGCGCCCGACACGCCCCGGCTCGGATGTGCTCGAGCTGGGCATCTACGGCGAAAGGGGCGACGGCGACGCCGAGAAACTCGCCAACGTGATCGTCGATCCGATCAAGGACCGGCATGGCCGAAGCATCCTCACGGTGCGCGATCAGAACACCTTCGCCGAGAAGCTGCGGCAGAAGCGGCTGATGAGCATCGTCCATTTGTGGCTGATCCACCGCTTCAAGGCCGAGGTCGTTTACTACGTCACGCCGACCGAGGACAACATCTATCAGACCGAGAAGATGAAGTCGCACGGCATCTTCAGTGACGTGTATCAGGAGGTCGGCGAGATCATCGTGGCCGACGTGAACCAACCGCGCATCGACGAGCTACTTGCTTCCGATCGCGAAGCACTGAAGCGGTTGATCCGTAAGGAGGATTAGCGGCCGGATCGGACTCGCTGCCAGAGTCGGCGCGCGACATCGATCGGTGCCAGCGCAGCTTGCCACGCCTTCCCCTGCCATGGAGATCCGACGCCGACGAAGGTGACGACCGCACCGTCGGCATCTCCGCTCTTGCCGGCTATCAGATCGATGGTTGCGTGCGCAACGATGATCCGACCGTCCTTGCATAGGGCTGGAACTTTGAACAGATCCTTGTTGAGGCGGCCACTCTTCATCGCCTGATCGAATCCCCACCAGTGCACGGGCCGAAGTGCGGGCGGGATCACGACATTGAGACTTCGTCCGACCGCATCGTCTGCTGAATAGCCCACGACTTCGGTGACGGCATCACCCCACTGACGGATGATGCCCTTGCGATCGACGGTCACGGCCGCGCGCACACTATCGCGGGTCGCCTCGGAAGCGTCCATATCGGTAATACGGGGCATACCGACGGCGAGTTCACCGATGCGGTCCGTTCGGTTGGCTACCGTTCCGGTATGGGTGTGTGGGATCGCGTTGCCGCGGCGGTCACACACCGCCGCTCCTGGATGATCGCGCTGCTGATCGCCGTTGGCGCCGGAGTCTGCATAGCGATTGTGGGCCCGAACACCGGAGCCGATAAGCCTCCGTTGCAACTCCCACCTTCTGCTGAATCAGCAAGGGCTGCAATATTATTGAAGGAGTTTCCCGGCGCAGACCAGCAACCGGCGATTCTGGTGGCATCCCGCCGCGACGGCGCACGGCTGGCTCCGGCCGATTTGGGTGCCGTCGAAGAGGCTCGGCAGCGCGTGCTGTCGCGCGCCGCCGCCAGCGCCGGCCCACCGCTGACGGCTTCACAGGACGGTCGTGCGGCGGTCGCACCCGTACCGCTTGCAGCGGGTATTTCCGGATTTGCGCTTCGGGACGCGATCACCGCGCTACGCACGTCCGCGACAGCTGGCGCCCCAACCGATCTCACGGTGCAAGTGACCGGTGGCCCAGCTTTCATCGCCGACATCACCAACGCAATGAGCGACGCCAACATCACGCTTCTGGCGGTGACCGCGGCGGTGGTGGCGGTGCTGCTGATCGTCACCTATCGCTCCCCAATCCTGTGGCTTGTCCCACTGGCGGTGATCGGGTTGGCCGATGGGCTGTCCACCTCGGTGGGAACCGTCGTATCCCGTTTGACTGACTTGCCTTTCGACGGCGCCACATCGGGAATCACCAGCGTGCTTGTCTTCGGCGCGGGCACCAACTACGCGCTGTTGCTGATCTCCCGCTACCGCGAGGAGCTGAGCCACGTCGGCGAGCACAGCCTCGCGCTACGCGCCGCGGTCACTCGCGCGGGACCGGCCATCGTGGCGAGCAACGCCACCGTGGTGCTCGCACTGCTCGCTCTCGTTTTCGCCGTCGCCCCGGCGACCCGCAGCCTCGGTGTGCACGCCGCCTGTGGACTCCTGGTCGCGGTGGTTTTCGTGTTGTTCGTGCTGCCGCCGCTGTTGCGGATGTTTGGTCGCAGACTGTTTTGGCCGTTCATTCCCCGTCGTGGCGACCGGACGGCCGTCAGCACCGGCGTGTGGCACCGTATCGCCGAGTGGGTCACCGGTCACGCCGGCCGCGTTGCGGTGTCGACCGTGGCGCTGCTCGCGCTGCTGGGCATTGGCCTCCTCGGCACGCCGATCGGGTTGTCACAGATCGACCAATTCCGGGTGAGGGCCGAATCGGTGACCGGCTACGAAACTCTTGCGGCGCACTTCCCCCGCGGTCTGACCGATCCCACCGTCGTGGTTGGCGCCACCGCCCATGCTGCCGACATTGCGTCGGTGATCACGACGACGCCCGGCGTGGTCACGGCAACCGATGCGGGGACCTCGGCGTCGGGACTGACCCAGTGGAAAGTGGTGCTCGACGCCCCGCCCGCCTCGCCGGATGCATTCAAAAGGGTTGCCGCGCTGCGTCAATCGGTGAAGTCGGTCGATCCGACAGCGCTGGTCGGCGGTTCTGACGCCCAAGCGCTTGACTCTCGGGACGCGGCCGTGCGCGACAGGCAGGTGCTCATCCCGGCGATTCTCGCCGTCGTCCTGATTGTGCTGTACGTGCTGCTGCGTGCCGTGATTGCCCCGCTGGTATTGGTGGCGGTGATGGTGCTCAGTGCACTATCGGCGCTCGGCGTCGGCGGCTGGGCCAGCGTGCACCTGCTGGGGATGCCCGCCCTGGACTACACCACCCCGCTGTTCGCGTTCTTGTTCCTCGTCGCCCTCGGCGTGGACTACACGATCTTTCTTGTCACCCGGGCGCGCGAAGAAGCCACCGCACACGGCACCCGCGACGGCGTTGTGCGGGCGGTGTCCGCCACTGGCCCCGTGATCACGAGTGCGGGCATTGTGATGGCCGCCGTTTTCTGTGTACTTGCTGTGCTTCCGCTGATAGTGCTCACTCAGCTCGGAGTTATTGTCGGCCTGGGCATTTTGCTGGACACGTTCGTTGTCCGCACGGTCTTGATCCCGGCACTGTTCACGGTGATCGGACCGCGGATCTGGTGGCCAGCAAAAGTCGATCACACGTTTCGGTGAACCATTCGACGCCGTATCGCGTGACACAAGTATGACCGCTCGACGGTCGGGGGTGGAAACGGAATCCGATGCGATGTGGGTGCCGGCCCTTGCACGAGGCCTGATCCGCGAGGACGTGCTGCGCTCGATGCGATGTTGCGACGGCTACACCGACCTGCTCGGGTCCAGCGCCCCGGGCCGGCGCAGCTTGGCGCAACGGGCGATGAACAGCTCCATGGTGGCCGCGATCTACCAGCACATCTGGCGGCCGATCATGGCCGCGGCGATGAGTCTGCACGGGATGTCCATTTCGGCGGAGCGCGAAAGGGCCACCGCCGCACTGCATCTCGGCGGCCAGCAGCGGGTGCTCGACGTCGCCTGCGGTCCGGGCAATTTCACCAGCTTCTTCGCGGGCCGGCTCGCCGGAGACGGGTTCGTCATCGGACTGGACAGCTCGGAGCCGATGATGGAGCGTGCCGCCCGCGACAACAGCTGTCCCCGTGCGGTCTACATGCGCGGGGATGCACTCGACCTCCCCTTCAACAGCTACGCGTTCGACGTGGTGAGCTGCTTCGCCGCGCTGCATCTCGTGTCGGAGCCGCTACGGCTGCTCCACGAGATGGTCCGCGTGCTCACGCCCGGTGGCCGGATCGCGGTGATGACAACCTACGGGCGCGAGTCCGTCCTTGCGCGCAAGGCACTCGAACTCGGCGCCACCATGTGCGGGGTAAGGGTCTTCGACCGCACCACAGTCCCAACGTTTTTCGCGGCTGCCGGCCTTGTCGACATCGAGCAACAGTTGCGCGGGGTCTCCCAATTCGTGGTCGCGCGCCGACCGAAGCAGGTCACCGAGTTCGGGCGGTGGCGCGCAGGATAAGATCGCCGGATGTTCCGGATCGATGGGCTCAACGGCGAAAGCATCGTGGTCGACGGCAACTGGGTCGAAAGCTCAGGAGTGGATCCTCGCGCGGTCGAAACCCGGCGGATCAGTACTCCGGGACAGACATCAAGGAGATCAGCCGTCGGCCAAAGCTTTTCAGCGTCGTTCAGTAAGGATATGTGTGCAGGGCCAGGCTGAAAAAAAGGTAGGCCATGCACAGCAGCGAGTTCAGTAGGAGCAGAACTAGGCCGGCGACGATAAGCCACCGCACGAGTCGACGCTGACTGCGCTTCAGCTTGGCGAGACGCTGCTCGTGCTGTATCTCGGTCGCGGCGATCGCGAAACTTACATCCGTCAGTTCGTCATCTCGTGCGCATGCCCCCGCCGCGATCTGTCGAAGGCGCGTCGCGGGAATTGCGACACCGACTCCACAGAAGCGCCGACTCAACCGTCGCGCTTGTCTGCGGGTCAGCGCCCGATCTCGCTTCAGGAGGGGATGCGACGGGCTTGTCACGAGCGATAATTTTAGTCCGCCGGTTCCGGCGGGGTAGCGGTTCGGCCTGAGGTCGTGCCATCCGATGTCTAACCGGCCGTATTCCACCCGGCCCATCCATCCGTGGCGACCTCGGCCCTGGCCTAGATGCTACGGATCGATGTCGAGGCTACGGTGACGTGGCCGTGCCGCCCGACGTGGAGCCGTCCGAGGTGGAGCCATCCGACGTAGTTCCGCTCGGCTCCGAGGTGGGGTCGCTCGTGGACGACGTGCCCGATGATGGGTCGGCGGTGGCCGGGTCCGTCGGCGAGAAGGACGTCGGCGGCTCTGTCGTCGGTGACGACGTCGATGACTCTGTCGTCGGTGACGACGTC
>Ga0075428_100005006_pt1 | contig 14721 bp, 14 predicted proteins | sample RhiMetdeltSRZDD2_FD_75291 | JGI IMG/M metagenome (GOLD analysis project Ga0075428, IMG submission 75291) | Populus rhizosphere microbial communities from Tennessee, USA - Rhizosphere MetaG P. deltoides SRZDD2 | ecosystem: Host-associated > Plants > Roots > Rhizosphere > Soil | place: USA...
AAATAGAGCTGGTATCCGGCCAGCATTATGAACAGTGGCACGAGCATTGGCAGCGCAATCGCGGGCTTCGCGAGCCGCGTCACGCTGGCGGGCTGATGCAGCGTGGTCCACCACTCGACCGAGTAATGGATGATCGGCACGTTGACGACGCCCACGATGGCGAGCACCGCGCTCGCGCGGTCGCCCCGATCGCGGTCGTCGAAGGACGCGCGGAGCGCCATGTACCCCAGGTACAGGAACAGCAGGATCAGCTCCGAGGTGAGCCGCGCATCCCACACCCACCACGTGCCCCACATCGGCTTGCCCCAGATAGAGCCCGTCGCGAGTGCGAGGAACGTAAACGAGGCTCCAACCGGTGCGCACGCGGCGGCGGTAGCGTGCGCGAGCTTGATGCGCCACACGATCCCAATGGCGGCCGCAAGCGCCATCACCACGTAGATAAAAAGCGACATCCATGCCGCGGGCGCATGCACGTAGAGGATGCGGAACCCGTCACCCTGCTGGTAATCGGCCGGCGCCCGGACCAGGCCCCAGTACGCGCCGGCCAGGATCAGGATCAGCGCCGCCCAGCCAAGCCAGGGCGCCAGCCGCTCCAGAATGCGGAACGCATGCGGGGGCGAGCCAAGCTTGTGTATCCAGGTCCACATTGCGTCGTTTCGTCTCGGCCGACCTCAACCCTCGATGCTGATCCGCATTGCCGCGGACATGGCGAGCGGCCCCAGGCTAAAGGCCAGGAAGAACATCGCTGCCAGCAACTGAAGCGGTCCGGTCGCCGACTGCCCCGCGAGCGCCTGCTCGATTGCGCGGGCCCCGAAGACGAGCAGCGGCATCGCGAGCGGCAACACCAGCAGGGACAGCAGCACGCTGCCACGGCGTACCCCGACGGTCAGCGCGGCGCCGATGCCCCCGAGCACGCTCAGGATCGCAGTGCCAAGCGCAAGCGACATCACCACCGCTGGCCACACCGAACTGGGCAGGCCCAGAGCGGTTGCGACCGCCGGCGACACCAGCACAAGCGGCAGGCCGGTCAGCACCCAGTGTGCCACGACCTTGGCCAGGAGCAGCCAGGCCAGGGGCTGCCCGGAGAGAACCCATTGCTCCATCGTGCCGTCTTCGACATCCGAGCGGAACACAGATTCCAAGGCGAGCAGCGAGGATAGCAGGGCCGCCACCCACAGGACGCCGCCGCCCACGGTGCGCAGCACGGCGAGCTCCGGCGTCGTGGCAAGCGGAAATAGCGTCGTGACGACAAGATAGAAGATCAACGGCTGCGCCACCTCGTCCCAACGACGCCAGGCAAGCGTGAGCTCCCGGCGCATCACCAGCCGCATGGCCGCGATCAACGCCGCGGGTTCGGTCACGCAAGCTCCAGTCGACGCACCCGCGGGTCGGCATCGAGCAGGCGCTGATGCGCGGCGACGACCGCCAGGCCGCGGCGTGCCAGGTGATCCCCGATCATGGACTCGACGAGCGCAAGCCCGGCAGCGTCGAGGTTGGTCGCGGGCTCATCCAGGATCCAGACCACGGCGGGCCACAGCCAGAGCCGCGCGAGACTCAGGCGCCTGCGCTGACCGGCGGACATCACGCGCACCGGCAGGTCGGCACAGTCGAAGATGCCGACCCGCTCGAGCACACCATCGATCTCTGACGGCGTGACCGGGCGTCGAACGCCGACGAGGTATCGCAGGTTCTCCCGCGCCGTCAGATCGGGCTTGAGAGCGTTGGTATGCCCGAGGTAGGCGAGCTCAACTGCGTAGTCGGGTCCCAGCCGCGTCACCGCGCGTCCCCGCCAGAGCGCCTCCCCGGTCTCAGGCGTCATGAAGCCGCACAACACCCGGAGCAGGGTGGTCTTCCCGATGCCGTTCGGACCGGTGACCTTGCAGCACTCGCCCGACGACACCGTGAACGACAGGTCCCGGAGAACATGACGGTCGCCTCGCCAGGCGTTGATCGCGCGCGCTTCGAGGGCCGTCGCGGCGATCGTCACGCCGCAGCGTCCTGCGGGGCCAGCAGCACGAGCTCTGTGCCCTCGTCCACGCGCTCGCCCGCCTTGACTCGGACCTCGCTCACGATCGCGTCCCACGGCGCGACGAGCGAATGCTCCATCTTCATGGCTTCGAGCACGACGAGCACCGTGCCGCGCGCGACGCGGGCGCCCAGGGTCGTGCGAACTTCGAGCACGTGCCCGGGCATTGGCGCCCGGAGGTGCCCTTCGTGCTCAACGGAGGAATGCGGGTCGCGCCCCGGCGTCTCGACGAATTCGAAGGTACGGCAGAGCCGACGCAGGCGCAGACGGCCGGCCTCGTGCTCCACCGTCGCGGTCAAGGGTCGGCCATCGATCGATCCGCTGAGCTGACCGTCCCCGTGCGTGCCGACCGCGATGCGGTGGGTGGCGCCCTCGAGCTCGACGCGATACCGGCCGTCTTCCCGCACCACGCTCATCCAGCGCGCGTCGCTCCCGCTCGCAAGCGGCACGCGGATCACCGGCGCCTGGTTGAGCCGGAATCCGTCGCGCGTGTCCCAGGGTGACGGGGGCGAGGATCCGTCCGCCGCTGGATCCGTCAGGCTGGCCACCGCCGCGAGCAGCCAGGCGTCGCGCGTCTCGTGGGCCGGAGTCAGGCCTTCAGGCGTGAGCTCGCGCTCTAGCAGGCGGGTGTCGACGTCGCCAGCAAGCACACGCGGATGCCCGACGATTTCCCACAGGAAGCGCGTATTGCTGCGCACGCCTTCCACATCGGTCTGTTCGAGCGCGGCACGCAGTCCCGCGAAGGCGGTGTCTCGATCCGCGGCCCAGACGATGATCTTGGCCAGCATCGGATCGTAGTGGACGCTGACCTCGTCGCCCGCCTCGAAGCCGCTGTCGACGCGCACGCCAAACCCGGGCGGAGGCAGCCGGAACCGCTTCAGCCGACCGGTCGAGGGCAGAAATCCGCGCTCCGGGTCCTCGGCGTACAGACGGGCCTCGACCGCGTGTCCCCGCCGACGGATCTGCTGCTGTGTGAGGGGCAGCGCCTCTCCGGCGGCGACACGGAACTGCCACTCGACGAGGTCGATACCCGTGATCATCTCGGTGACGGGATGCTCGACCTGCAGCCGCGTGTTCATCTCGAGGAAATAGAAGCCACGCCCGTCGTACAGGAACTCGACTGTGCCTGCACCGCGGTAATCGACGGCGCGCGCGGCGGCGACTGCGGCCTCGCCCATCGCCGCGCGCGTCTGCTCTTCGATCCCTGGCGCCGGTGCTTCCTCGATCACCTTCTGGTGACGCCGCTGCAGGGAACAGTCGCGCTCGAAGAGATGCACGGCGTTGCCGTGCGCGTCCGCAAACACCTGGATCTCGACGTGCCGACCCTTCTCGACGAAGCGCTCGAGCAGCACCCGATCGTCGCCGAACGACTTCGCGGCCTCGCGGCGGGCGCCGGCCAGTGCCTCGGCGAACTCGGACGCGACACGTACGATCCGCATTCCCTTGCCTCCGCCACCCGCCGTGGGCTTGATGAGCAGCGGAAAGCCCATGCGTCCAGCCTCGGCCTGCAGGTGCGCGGGTACCTGCTCCGCGCCGTCGTAGCCCGGCAGCACGGGGACACCGGCGGCGGCCATCAGGCGCCGCGCCTCGCTCTTCGAGCCCATCCTGAGGATCGACGACTCCGGCGGCCCGACGAACACGATGCCGGCGCCGGCGCAGGCGCGCGCGAAGGTCGCGTTCTCCGACAGGAACCCGTAACCGGGATGGATGCACTCCGCGCCGCTCGAGCGCGCCGCAGCGATGATGGCCTCGATGTTCAGGTAGCTCGCGCGCGCAGGCGCGGGCCCGATGGCGACGGCCTCGTCCGCCAGCCGCACGTGGAGCGAATTGCGGTCCGCCTCGGAGTACACCGCGATCGTGCGCATGCCGAGGCGGCGTGCGGTGCGTATCACGCGGCAGGCGATCTCACCGCGGTTGGCGATCAGGACGCTGTCGAGCACCGTCGCGCCTCACATCCGGAAGATGCCGTACCGGGACTCGCCCGGATCCGGTCTGACGGTCGCCGCGGCGAGCGCGAGCGCGAGCACTGCGCGCGTGTCGGTGGGATCGATCACGCCGTCGTCCCACAGCCGGGCGCTCGCATAGCTCGGGTTTCCCTGGTGGTCGTACTGGCCACGGATCTCGTCGCGGAACGCCTGCTCCTCGGCCGCCGGCCAGTCTTCGCCGCGCCGCTGCATCCCCTCGCGCCTGACGATGGCGAGCACGGTCGACGCCTGCTCACCGCCCATCACCGAGATGCGCGCGTTGGGCCAGGTCCAGAGAAATCGCGGACCGTACGAGCGGCCGCACATCGCGTAATTGCCGGCGCCGAACGAGCCACCAATGATCACGGTGAATTTCGGCACCGTCGAGCAGGCGACCGCGGTGACCATCTTCGCGCCGTCGCGCGCGATGCCGCTCGACTCGTACTTGCGCCCCACCATGAAGCCGGTGATGTTCTGCAGGAAGACCAGCGGTATGCGCCGGCGATTGCACAGCTCGATGAAGTGCGCGCCCTTGAGCGCGGACTCGGAGAAGAGCACGCCGTTGTTCGCAATCACGCCGACCGGGTAGCCGCCGATGCTCGCGTAGCCGCAGACCAGCGTCGTGCCGTAGAGGGCCTTGAACTCGTCCAGCTCCGACCTGTCGACCAGGCGCGCGACGATCTGGCGGACGTCGTACGGATGACGCGTGTCGCGCGGCACGATGCCGTACAGCTCCTCTGCGTCGTAGAGCGGTTCTCGCGCGGGCGCCGGCGGCGGCCGGGCACCCGAGTGATTGAGATTGGCGACCAGGCGACGCGCCATCCACAGCGCATGCGAGTCGTTGTCCGCGAGGTAATCGACCACACCCGACTGCCGGGCGTGGACGTCGCCGCCGCCCAGTGACTCCGCATCCACGCGCTCGCCAGTGGCCGCCTGCACGAGCGGCGGGCCGCCGAGAAAAATCGTGCCCTGCTCGCGCACGATGATCGATTCGTCGCACATCGCGGGCACGTAGGCCCCGCCTGCGGTGCATGAGCCCATGACCACTGCGATCTGCGGGATCCCGAGCCCGGACATCTGGGCCTGGTTGTAGAAGATGCGCCCGAAGTGATCGCGGTCGGGAAAGACCTCGTCCTGCCGAGGGAGAAAGGCGCCGCCGGAGTCGACCAGGTAGATGCAGGGCAGCCGGTTCTCGAGCGCGATCTCCTGCGCACGCAGGTGCTTCTTGACCGTGATCGGGTAATAGGTACCCCCCTTCACTGTCGCGTCGTTGGCGACGATCACGCACTCGATGCCGCCAACGCGGCCGATCCCGGCAACGACACCGCCCGCCGGCAGCCAGTCGTCGTAGAGTTGGTGGCCCGCCAGCTGCCCGATCTCGAGAAAGGGCGCGCCGGGATCGAGCAGCCGGTCGACGCGGTCGCGGACGAACATCTTGCCGCGCCCCTCGTGCTGCGCGCGCGCTGCGGCGGAGCCGCCCTGCTCCACCCGTGCGATCAGCGCGCGGAGCTTTTCGGCAAGCCCGCGGTTGACCTCGGCGTTGGCGGCGAACTCCGCGGCGCCGCGGTCGATCGTCGATTCGATGACGCTCATGGGGTGATGAACACTCGCGCTCTCAGCCGGCGGACCCCGCGCGCCGAGTGGCGAGGATTCGCTCGGCCTGGCGCATGTGCGGCATGTCGAGCATCCGGCCTTCGAGCTGCACTGCGCCGCGGCCGGGTGCGGCGCGGAAGGCTTCGAGCACGCGCTCCGCCCAGCGGATCTCCTCCGGTGTCGGCGTGTAGGCCTTGTGGATGGGCGCGATCTGCGCGGGGTGGATCGCGATCTGACCGGCAAACCCGAGCCGGCGCGCCTCGCGCGACCGTCGCTCGATCGCGGCCGGATCGCGGAACTCGATGTCGATCGTGTCGTACGCCGGCACGCCCGCGGCGCCCGCCGCCAGCAGGCAGAGCGATCGTGCGAGCAGGAACGGCGGCTCGTACGCTCCGTCTGCCGCGCGATTGGCCTCGGCGCCGATGTCCGCCGCGAGATCCTCCGCACCCCAGGTGAGGCCCGCAACACGCGCGGGCAGTCGTCCCCAGCTGCCGAGGCTGAGCACCGCGCGGGCCTTCTCGGTGACGATGGGCAGCATCGCGATCGAGCCGGGCGCAATTCCATGCGCAACCTCGAGCGCCTCGAGCCAATGGTCGACCCGCCACAGGTCGTCGACCGATTCGGGCTTGGGGAGCAGGATGCCGTCCGGCCGTGCCGCGATCACCGCGGTGAGATCCGCGAGAGAGTCGCTGGTGGCGACCGGGTTGATGCGCACCCACTGCGGCACGGATCGCGGTGCGCTCGCCAGGTGACGCGCGACCTCGAGGCGCGCCGCGGGACGACGATCGGCTGTGACCGCGTCCTCCAGGTCGAGGATCACGGCGTCGGTGCCGCTCGCGGCGGCCTTCGCAAAGCGTTCCGGGCGGTCGCCCGGAACGAACAGCAGGGAGCGCATCAGTCGGTCGCCTTGCGTTTCTTTATCAGGGCGCTGCGCTTGCACACGCCGACTTCCTCGTTGCGCTGGTTGAAGCAGCGGTGGATGAACACCACGATGCCCGCGTCGGGGCGGGAACGGCTCTCGCGCATTTCGTGCACAGTCGTTTCGGCGCGCAGAGTATCGCCCGGGAACACCGGGCGCGGAAACCGCACCTCGTCCCAGCCGAGGTTGGCGATGGTGGTGCCGAGGGTGGTGTCGCCGACGGAGATACCCACCATCAGCGCGAGGGTGAACGCGCTGTTGACGATGCGGGTGCCGAACTCGGTGCCCTTCATGTACTCCTCGTCGAGGTGCAGCGCGGCGGGGTTGTGGGTCATCGCGCTGAAGATCAGGTTGTCGGTCTCAGTGACCGTGCGCCGCAGCACGTGCTCGATCCGCATCCCGACCGAGAACTCCTCGTAGTACAGTCCCCCCATCGGCATTGCAGCGCTCCTCGTTCAGGCGGTCGCAGCAAAGAGTTCGCGACCGATCAGCACGCGACGGATCTCGCTCGTGCCGGCGCCGATTTCGTAGAGCTTTGCATCGCGCAGCAGGCGCCCTGCCGGAAAATCGTTGATGTAGCCGTTGCCGCCCAGCGCCTGGATCGTCTGCAACGCCATCTGAGTCGCCTGCTCGGAGGCGAGCAGGATCGCCGCCGCCGCGTCCATGCGGGTCGTGCGACCGTCATCGCAGGCGCGCGCAACGGAATACACGTAGGCGCGGCAGGCGTTCGTCATCGTGTACATGTCCGCCAGCTTACCCTGCATGAGCTGGAAGCCGCCGATCGGCTCGCCGAATTGCTTGCGGTCGTGCACATAGGGCAGCACCAGGTCCAGGCCCGCACGCATCAGGCCCAGCGGGCCGCCGGCAAGCACGACCCGCTCGTAGTCGAGGCCGCTCATCAGGATCCGCGCGCCACCGCCGACGTCGCCAAGCACGTTCTCCGCCGGCACTTCGCAGTCGTCGAAGACCAGCTCGCAGGTATCGGAGCCTCGCATGCCGAGCTTGTCGAGCTTCTGCGCGGTCGAGAAACCCTTGAACCCCCGCTCCACGATCATCGCAGTGACGCCGCGGTTGCCGAGCGACGGGTCGACCTTGACGTAGACGACCAGCACGTCGGCCGTGGGGCCGTTTGTGATCCACATCTTCCGGCCGTTGAGGATGTAGCGGTCTCCGCGGATATCGGCGCGCGTCCGCATGCTCATGACATCTGACCCTGAGCCGGGTTCGCTCATGGCGAGCGCGCCCAGGTGCTCACCTGAGATCAGCTTGGGCAGGTACTTCCGCTTCTGCGGTTCATTCCCCCAGCGTCGCAGCTGGTTGACGCAGAGATTGGAGTGCGCTCCATAAGAGAGACCCACCGAGCCGGAGGCGCGGCTGAGCTCCTCCACCGCCACGACGTGCGCCAGGTACCCGAGCCCTGCCCCGCCGTACTCGGGTTCCACGGTAATGCCGAGCAGCCCGAGCTGTCCGAGGCGCGGCCACAGATCGCGCGGAAAGGCGTTGTCTCGATCGATCTCATCGGCGCGGGGCGCCACCTCGGTGGCGGCGAACTCGCGCACCGTTTCGCGCAGCAGGTCGATGTCCTCACCGAGGCCAAAATCGAAGTCCAGCACGGTTCATCCCTCCGGCACTTGCGTATCCGCCATGCTGCGCGCATATTGTCCGACAATCCGATGATCAGTCAACCCAAGACCCGCGCGGCCAGGCCGGCTTCGAGACCCGCAGCAAGAAACCGCCACGACCCGGTGCTGTTCGAGCGCCTGGCGCATCAACCCGCGTACCGGCAGGTCTCCACCGCCATCGAGGACAAGATCCTCCGCCGCACGCTGCGACCGGGCGACATGCTGCCCACCGAGAGCGAGCTCGCTCGCCAGTTCGGTGTCAATCGCTCGACGGTGCGTGAGGCGCTACGCCGGCTCGAGTCCTCGGGGCTCGTCGATCGCGCCAACGGCGGCAAGCGGCTGCTCGTCATCCGGCCGGGATCCGCCGAAACCGCCTCGCGCGTCAGCCGCGCGCTGGCGCTCGACGAGGTCACGTTTATCGAGCTCTGGGAAGCGATGCTCGCGATCGCGCCGCGCACCGCCGCACTGGCGGCCGAGCGCGTGGGCGAAGATGGCGCGGCGCGGCTGGACGAGGTCGTCACACGCGTCGAGGGGGCACGCAATGCGGATGTCGCGGTCGCAGTGGTGGTCGAGTTCTTCGGTCTCGTCGCTGAGTTGGCGGAAAATCGCGTTCTCGTCATGTCGACGCAGCCCCTCACCCGCCTGCTCGCGCCCTCGCTGCGGCGGATGATCGACCGCGTGCCGCAGGCGCAATCCCGCATCGTAGTTGCCGAGCGCTGTATCGCGGAGGCCGTGCGCCACCGCAAGTCAGCAGAGGCGGAGACCTGGATGACCCGCCACGTTCAGGACTTCCGCCGGGGCTATGAGCTCGCCGGCATGGCGCTCGACACGAGGGTGGCGGTTCCCGCCTGACTTCCGGCTGCCTGCCTGGTCCGATCGGCCACGGCGATTCGCGCAACCCCGTACCGCCTTCGGCTGCGTATACAGGTTCGAGTCCCGTCACACGAGGTGATTCGAACCATGGACCGAGCCCGCTCATCCACGCGCGCGCGACGCCTCGCGGCGCTGGGCTTCGCCTTCGGCACGGTCCTCGCCGTCACTGAGACGCGGGCCCGCGCCTGTGTTGCGCAGGTCGAAGTACATGACCGCGCACAGGATCGCGTGCTGCCGGTCCATCGGAAGTTCGGACGCACGTGGATCGCGGGCGAGCCGGGGCACGAATACGACCTGCGGATCCGGAACTGCGCGGACGTGCGCGTGCTCGCCGTCATCAGCGTCGACGGCGTCAACGTGATCAGCGGACAATCCGCCTCCCCTTCGCAGTCCGGTTACGTGCTGGAACCCGGTGAAGACCTGACCGTCGAAGGTTGGCGCAAGAGCATGGAGCGCACCGCGGCCTTCGTCTTCACCGATCCGGCGGACTCCTACGCGGCCCGGAGCGGACGGTCGACCGATATCGGTGTGATCGGTGTAGCGCTATTCCGCGAAGCCGCACCGAAGGTCGTCGCCCGCGAGCGGAATGACGCCCTTTTTGCACTGCCCTCCGCTGGGTCGGAGTCCGCAGCGGAGACGGCGCCCGCTGACAAGGCCGCCGACTCAGTTCTGAGCCAACGCTCCCCCACGCTCGGCACCGGCCACGGACGGAGCGAATATTCGCCGGCGCAGTGGACGGACTTTCGGCGTGCCAGCGCGGATGCGGACGAAACCATCAGCATCCGCTACGAAACGCACGCCGCCCTGGTCGCTCGCGGAGTGATTCCGCGCAGTCGCTATTTCGGCGAAGAGCCCGAGCCCTTTCCCGCGCGTGTCGGCTTTGTTCCGGACCCTTGAGACAAACGGCCCATGCCCGGAATTGTCGGTGCTGCGCCTGCGCTCCATACTGCACGGCGCATGCAGGCGCGCGATTCCGGCGACGACGAGACGGACGAGGCGCTGATGCTGGCTTGGCAAGCCGGTGACGCGAGCGCGTTCGACCTGGTCTACGAGCGCCACCGCGGTGGTGTGTTCCGCTACCTGCTCCGGCATTGCCGCGATCGCGCGACAGCCGAGGAACTGCACCAGGACGTCTGGCTCAAGCTCATTGCCGCCCGCGCGAGTTTCGACGCCGCCGCGCGGTTCAGCACCTGGCTCTATGCCGTGGCCCGGAATCGAATGATCGACCATTGGCGGATGAGCCGCGGACACCGCCACGTCTCGTTTGACGATGATGGAGAGGGCGATGCCATCGGCGAAACGATCGAGGACTCTAACCCGGCCATGAACCCGCAAGGGGCAGCGAACGCGCTGCAGGAATGCGCCCTGCTGGTCGCAGCACTCGGGACACTTCCGGCCGCGCAGCGTGACGCGTTCCTGCTGCACGTCGAGGGCGGCCTCGGGGTCGGCGAGATCGCGGCGCTGACTGCGGCTCCCGCCGAAACGATCAAGAGCCGCCTTCGTTACGCGTACCGGCGGTTACGGGCGGCGCTTGGAGACCCGGCATGAACGAAGAGATGCCGGGCACTGGCTCCGTGGACCAGGAGGTGAATCGCCGCTGGCGCGAGCAGTCGTCCGAGCAGCCGTCGGGCCTCTTGGACGACCGGATACGAGCCGCAGCGCGCCAGGCGATCGCAAACCGTGATGCGCAGGGCGGCGCTGCGCGACGCAGTTCACGCTGGACCCGATTTGTCCCGTTGACGGCCGCGGCCTCGGTTGCATTGCTTGCGGTGGGTCTTGTCCGCCTTATCCCGCGCGAGGAGTACCAGGCCTCGCCGGGACCCGACGTCGCGCGCCAAGGAGAAGCCCGTGTGCCCGCGTCCAGGGCGCCCGCGGAAGCTGAACTGCCGGCGGACCAGGCGACGGAGCCCTCGTCTGTTCCCCCGCTGCTGCCCGCAGGACGTCCGGATGCCGAAGCACGCAACGGCGAATCCATGGCGCGTCGGGACCGCGCGCACCTGACCGAGTTGTTGCGCGCACCGGCGCTCGAGCAGGAATCGGGTCGAGCGGATGAGCCCGTGACTCACACCGACACCTCGGACAGGAATCTCACTCCGCAGACGACCGCGCAGCCGTCCGAGGCGTTCGGAGTGGCGCCGCGCTCCAATGTGACCGCCCCCGCCGCCGCCAGTGCGGCAATTTCGGAGGGCGTGCGGCGCAGCTCTACGGATGCGCTGGCGCCTGCGATCCCCGCGGCGCTCGCCGCGCAGGTCAGGGGCGATGCTGCGCACCGCACAGGCGCCGACCCGGCATCGATTCGCATCATCGCGGTCGAGTCGACTGCGTGGCCGGACGCCGCGCTTGGTTGCGATCCGCGGCGCGAGCACGCACAGGAAGCCCTCGTGCCCGGGTACGTGGTGACGGTGGAAGCGCCGGGTACAACCCTGCGCTATCACACCGATGATCGCGACCGCATCGCGGTCTGCGGCGACGAATGAAGTGGTGCCCGGGGCCGGAGTCGAACCGGCATGGGGTTGCCCCCGAGGGATTTTCGTACTCGCTACGGCTTTCGCCGCTACGCCCGTTCCGGGCGTATTTGGAGTCTGGACTTTACCTTTGCCGTAGCGCCGGTGCGGCTAGCGCGCGGCGCCTTAGGCAGGGGCCGTCAAGTCTCTACACTTTCCCCGCGCCGGTTCGCGCGCGCATGCGCGAGCACGCATCGGCCGAAGCTTAGTTCGGTATTGCAGCCACCATGACGTGCTGCTGTTCCACCGACTTTGACCCCATTCACCGGGCCGTTTCCAAACCCGGTGCTCAATTTCTCAAGTCCCTTGCGTCTACCAGTTCCGCCACCCGGGCACGAGTGCAGGCGAATTCTACACGCTGTGCCGGACACCATCCGCGCAGCGTCGGTCCCCTCCTACGCTCGTATCCGGTCTTGTCGATGTGACGGGCCACGACGAGGACCCTACGCTGGATCGTATGACTGCCAACACCGTAATCGCACTGTTTCGAAACCGGCGCGACGCGGAGTGCGCGTTCGACGTCGCACTCGCACAGGGGATCGAGGCAGCCAACATCAATCTCGTCATGTCGGACGAGACGCGGACCCGGGATTTCCCGGCCGACCGCCCAGCTGGCACCGCGCTCGCCGACAAGGCCGCGCAGGGCGCGCCCGACGAATCGGGAAGCGGCGTGCTCGGCGGACCCGTGGGTGGAACGGTCGGAACCATCGCACCGGTCGTCGCCGCGGTCGGCGTCGCCACGTTGCTGCCCGGGCTTGGGCTCGTCCTGGCCGGGCCGATCGCGGCGGCCGTGACGGCTGCGGGTGCGGTCGCTGTTGCTGGCGGACTGATAGGCGCCGCTGCGAACTGGGGCATTCCGAAAAACCGGATCGAGGAACTCGAAACGAGTATCCGCGGCGGCGGAATCCTGCTCGGCGTTTCGCCGCGCACGACCGAGGAGGCAAGCGAGATCCAGCGGTTATGGCGTGCGTGCGGAGCAGCGCGCGTCGAGCCTGCCTGATCTGCAGTCAGCTCCACTGAGAGGTGGCCCCGTGTATACGAGCAAGACCAATCCTGGGATCCGAACCAGTGTTGCGGCGGTGGTCATCGCCGGTCATGCCGCAGTCATCTATGCGGTCGCGGTCACGCTGGGCGTCGTCGAGGCCCCACCGATCGTCGAACCGATCAAGGCGGTCCTCATCGACGCGCCGCCGGTCGAGCCGGAGCCCTACGTACCGCCCGAGACTCCCCCGGTAGCGCAGCAGCCCGTGGTCGAGGTTCCGCTCCCCGAGATCCCGCCCCTGACCACTCCGGTGGAAACGATCACCGTTCCGCCGGTGGCCGAGGTGCCGAGCGCCGAGCCGTCGACGGAACCGGCGATCATGGAGGCGAAATCGCTGTCGGTGACGCGGCGCGTGGAGCCCGTGTACCCGCCCGCCTCGCGTCGGCTCGATGAGCACGGTGTCGTACACCTGCGCGTCCTGGTGGACGAGCGCGGCCGGCCGCGCGAAGTGCAGATCGCGCAGTCGAGCGGCTTCGATCGCCTGGACCAGGCCGCCGTGACCGCCGTCAGGCGTTGGCAGTTCTCGCCTGCCATTCAGGAGTCGCGCGCGGTCACCGCATGGACGCAAGTCAACGTGATGTTCCAGCTGAATCGCTAGTAGCCCGCCTGCGCGCACGCCCGATCGTGGGCGTGCTTCCCGGCCTGGCGAAGCGCTTCAACGAGACCAAGCTCGTCAGCCAGTCCGCGGCGCTTGCGTTCTACGCGCTGCTCTCCCTCGCGCCGCTGCTCCTGATCCTGCTCTGGATCACGGCAGCGGCGCTGCCCAGCGCGCGCGCGGCACTCCTCGACCAGGTCCGGTCGCTGCTCGGCCACGACTTCGGCGCCGTCGCCGATGCGATCCTGACGAGCGCGGTCTCGAAGCCGACCATCGGATCGATCGCGGGGCTGTGGAGCGTCGCATTGCTGCTGTTTGGCGCGACTGCAGTGTTCGGGCAGTTGCAGACCGTGCTGAACGATATCTTCCGGACGAGCGCGCAGCGATTGCCCGGCATCCTGGCATGGCTGCGCAAACGCATCTTCTCGTTCGGCATGGTGCTGGCGCTCGGGTTCCTGCTTCTGGTCTCGATGACGGTCAATACAGCGCTGCAGCTCACCCTGGCCCGGTTCGAATGGCTGCTGCCGGCGGCCGTGTCGATCTTCACCTGGCTGATCTACACGCTGGCCTTCGCACTGATGTTTCACTATCTCCCGGATCGGCGCGTGGGCTGGCGTTGCGCCCTGGTCGGCGGCGTGTTCACGGCATCGTTATTCGCGCTGGGACGCTCGGTCATCGCCTGGTACCTCGAGCGGTCGAACCCCGGCGCGGCCTATGGCGCGATGGGCGCGCTGGTGCTGACCCTCATCTGGGTCTACTACGCCGGCCTCATTGTGTTCGTGGGTGCCCTGGTCACGGCGCTCATCGACGAGCGCGGTTCGAAGAAACCGCGACAACAGCATCTTGAATCGCGGTACCGACTGCCGCTACCGTGAATCATGCCGAAGCGCGCGCTGGAAAAGTACGCGGCGAAGCGCCAGTTCAGGCGCACTCCGGAACCCCCGCCGTCAGCGGCCGGCACCCGCCGCGGCCCGCTGCTGTTCGTCGTGCAGAAGCATGCCGCGCGTCGCCTGCACTACGACTTCCGCCTCGAGCTCGACGGTGTGCTCAAGTCCTGGGCTGTGCCGAAGGGTCCGTCGCTGGACCCGGCCGACAAGCGGCTTGCGGTCGAGGTGGAGGATCATCCCTACGATTATGCGTCTTTCGAAGGGAACATCCCCGAAAAGCAATATGGCGCGGGCAACGTCATCGTCTGGGATTGCGGCGTCTATTCACCAGACGAGGATGGTCAGCAAGCATTCAGCGACCGACGCACAGCCGAGCAGCAGCTGAGAGCCGGGCTCGAGCAGGGCAAGCTCAGCATCCTGCTGCGAGGCGAGAAGCTCAAGGGCTCGTTTGCGCTGGTCCGCACCTCGCAGGCCAACCAGTGGCTGCTGCTCAAGCACAAGGATCGTTACGCGCAACCGAACGACGTGCTGGCGAGCGCGCGCTCGGTGCTGACCGACAGGACCGTCGACGACGCCCCGACAAAAGATGGCCCGCAGGTCGATGCGGCGATCCTCGGGCCACACGGGCCGCCGGAGGCCATGCCGGCTCGCCTCGCGCCGATGCTGGCCGAGATCGGCGGGCGTCCGCGGACCGAT
>Ga0075428_100005008_pt1 | contig 14720 bp, 12 predicted proteins | sample RhiMetdeltSRZDD2_FD_75291 | JGI IMG/M metagenome (GOLD analysis project Ga0075428, IMG submission 75291) | Populus rhizosphere microbial communities from Tennessee, USA - Rhizosphere MetaG P. deltoides SRZDD2 | ecosystem: Host-associated > Plants > Roots > Rhizosphere > Soil | place: USA...
CTGTGGGGGAACTGGGCGCGACTGGTATACGCTGTGCCTGTCCTGCCAAGGCCAAGGCATGGTCGAGACCGCGCGCACGGTCCACGTGCATCTTCCACCGCGGGTGCGGGAGGGCACGATTGTGGAGGTGCCGTTACACCAGCTGGGGATTCACAATGTCTTTGTGCGTGTGCACATCCGGATATCGACAGGTGGGAATGTCCGATAGGCAGAATCGGGGAGGTTGATACCGGGAAGAGTTATTATCGGCACCGCTGAGGGGTGCTGTGGCGGGATTTCGAGCAGTTATGCCCCCTGGCCATCAGCTTGGGGGCTATCTAAAAAGTCCTCGACTGTGGCTCAAGCCATTGCACCGCACTATACGGCGATGGCCACGCAGGTGCGCCACGCAGTCATCCACTCTATCGACGTAATGCCCTGGCTTCTCACCCACATACTCCAGTGGCTGTGGGTGATGGCCCGTGCCATGGTTCATCACCTATACTGTCGGCCTAGGTTGCATCACACGTTCGAATGGTTCACCAGCCACGAGACGCTGAAGTTGGTCATAAGTGAGCAGGGACGGGTCCGGCCACTCCGGATGGGCCATCTGCACCACCAGGAGCAGTTCATCAGGGCTCAACAGGTCAAAATCAAGCCATATCGTCCTTGGCTCCGGACCCACCGGAAGCCGCGCCAGCAACGTTGCCGCAAACTGGTCTCTGGGGCTGGATCGTGCCGCAGCGAGGGCTTTGCTGATGGCCAGATCGATGGCCACGTGTTCAAGGGACGCCAGGCGTTTGTGGATATCACGGCAGGGCAAGGCGCATCTCCTGGACAAGCTTTTCCATGGTCGCCAGTCGCGTCATTACGTCATCGAGCTCAACCCCACGCAGCGACAATTCCAAAATCGTCCTCGCCGCTGCCACGCGGCTACTGGTCGAAGCATCACGATCAGTCATAATGGTGCCCAACGTCTCTACTGCGGTCGTGGCCAGCCGCTGGATCACGGTGGTGGCATGCTCCACCAGGGCGCGCTTGCTCTCCCTATACTGCCGCTGAAACTCCGGTTGCTTCATCCACCGGCCAGCGGTGGCTTCACTGATGCCCGCCGTCGCGGCTGCTTTCGCGATCGTTGGCTGCGTCAGGAGTGCACTGAGAAAGCGTTCTTTTTGCCGTGACTTTTCGGCCATATACCCTCACCCGCCCTCATCACCCATCACACCACCTAGGCTTCTCAAGCAACACGGCCCTCTTCCATTATGGGTCGTGCGCGCGCTAGTCGTAAAGAGGTGGACGTGAACTAGCCCTCTCCCTGGACATCTATCCTATACTGCCATCCCCACCACGCTACTGATGTGCATCAGGTGTGTCTCCTCTCTATGGACAACGTATGGCCCACAACAGCGGCGCAGCGTGGGCAGTCGCTCGCCAGTCGAGAGATGCGAGAGGTCGTGTCCACCGCTACAGGCATGAGGCGTGTGCCGTCTTGGGTAACGGTGTGCCTGCCCAATCCTGCCCGCGCGTCGTCTCCACCACGACCGGTACAGCATCATGCAGTATCTCGGTCATCGCGGCTCCCATGTGTCGCTGCAACCATGCGGCCGTCTGCTCTGCCGCCTCTAGAGGACATTCCGCTACCACTTCATCATGGACCACGGCCGTAAGGCGCGCGTCTGGAACTTCGTCCCGATGCACAAAGAGCCGGGCAAGTGCCCACTTTAGCACATCAGCCCCAGTGCCTTGGACAGGGGAGTTCAGCGCCTCAGTGAATTTCGATACGCTGAGCCGCCGTCGTCCAGCGAGGGTGCGGGTATCCTGAGTGTGTGTGTCGCGCAATGCGGCACCCGTAGCGTTATGCCAGTGCCGCAATCCTGGATAGGTGTCGAAGAACCGCCGCCGGTATTGCTCGGCTTCTTGGAGTGTGAGCGCCACGCGGTACTGTTGTCTGGCGTAGGTTTGGAGTCTGGTCGCACCCATACCGTAGAGCAACCCGAAGTTCAGTGCCTTGGCGAGTTGCCGATTCTCGCCAGTGACCTGTGCAGGGGTGACACCGAGGAGGTGCGCGGCGGTGATGGTGTGCAGATCCTGTCCGTCACGATACGCCGCCAGCATTGCCGTATCTTGCGCCATCACGGCAGCAATACGGAGTTCGATCTGGGAATAGTCCGCCTTGACAAGGCAATACCCTGGCTCTGCGGCAATACAGCTCCGATACGTCTGTGTACGCGGCAAGTTTTGGATGTTGGGTTTGGTGCAACTCATGCGGCCAGCTCGGGAGCCGAGTTGTAGGTAGTCGGCATGGACGCGGTTGGTGACAAGATGGAGCGCTTGGTCCAACCATGTTGTGCCGTAGGTGCCCGCACGCTTTACAGCTTCACGATACTCCAGGAGCACTGGGATAAGGGGGTCTGCGTCTGCCAGCGCGGTGAGGGTCTCTGAGTCTGTGGCGGTAATGGCATGCCCACGATGCTGCAATACGTCGAGCACCTGCTGTGGACTTTGCCAGTTCATGGCTTCAGGAAAGAGGTGCCATGAACCATTGCGACTCTGGGCGAGGAGCGCACAGAGATGGGCGTCTAGGGCTTGAGCGTGGTGTTCCTCGTGCTTGGCACGATCACGCCAGCGTTGGGCGTCGAGAGGTACGCCAGCCAGTTCCAACCAGGCGAGGGCTGGAACACAGCAGCACTCGATAGCCGCCACCTGCTCTAATTCAGCCACCGCGAGTGCTTGCCGGAGTACCGGAACAAGTTGGAGTGTTAGATGAGCATCCTTGGCCGCGTAGCAGAGCTGTGCGGGTGTCAACGTGCCTGTCCAGTCGCTTGTTTGGAGTGCTTTGTCTATCTCGATGTGCAGATAGCGCTGCACCACGGCGGCTATGCCACACTGCTTCAGCATGCCTTCTGTTGTCCCAGCACCGAGGAGTTGCGCACCCAGCATCGTGTCAAACACGGGAGACGCGGGCCAGGGCAGTCCTGATGCGCGTAGGAACTTGAGATCAAACTTGGCGTTGTGGAAGGCCAGCAGATGTGAGGCTGTGAACACGGGGGCGAGTTGTTGCACGGGACAGGTGCCAGCATCGACCACAATCACGCGGTCGGGTAACGCGAACTGGATAAGCCGCACGTGGTCTTTGAGCGGGTCAAGGCCCGTCGTCTCGGTATCAACGGCCAGGAGCGGAGCGGCACAGAGCGCTGGTAACACCACGTCGAGCTGGGCACTGGTCGTGATGTACTCCGGGAGTGGTCCATCAGCGGTTGTGCCTACCTCGACGCCGTGCCACTCCGAAGAGACACCGAAAGTAGCGTCAGACACTCCGTAGGATTTCCCTAACTCATTGTGCAATAGTCGAGTAGCGTCTGACGCTACTGTATCGAACATAGCGTCAGACGGCGATGTAGTAGCGTCAGTAGCGTCAAGGAGCGTCAGTTCCTCTTCTGGTGTGCTGACGCTACTTGCGGGGGACTCTTCAATAGCGTCAGCGCTAACAGGTTGATTTTGTTCGTCTGTGACGCTACTGACGCTACTGACGCTATTTTCGGTGTACTTTCGGAATGTCACCTGGCGCGTCGTCCCGTTGCTCTCGCTCTCGAACTGTACGCCGATGTCCAGCAAATTGCTTTTCACCTCGTTGAGACGCCGCATGAGTATGTGCGCCGCCTTTGGCCAGGACTTGGCCTTGGTATCGATGCGGTGCGCCGTGGCGGTCTCCTCTAGCGTGGTCAGGAGTTCCGCTGCGGTGCCAGATAAGAACTCGTACCCGTCTGTCTTTGCGGCGATAGCGTCCATACCGCCCAGCAACGCGATGACGGCAGCGGCAACGGGATGATTCTCGATGGCTACCATGTTCTGGGCGCCAATACACTCCATGTAGGCACGGAGAAACGCTGCTCCTCCAAAGCCAAGGGCTTCTGCCACAGCGTAACCCCAGCGGCAGAAATCGGCCATGCGTGGTAACGCCGGCAATCGCACGGTGGGATAGCGGCGCATGGCCTGCGACAAGGCGTCAAACATCGCGCCAACGAGTCGCGGTCGTGCGGCTTCGAATGCTTCCCAGAACTCCCGCTCTTCTTTGCGCTGCCTTGACGCCATCGGTTCTAGGTGTAGCGGTATGGTGCGATCTAATAAGTCTGGGCGCGTGACACCGGGCTGAATGCCGTTGAGGACAACACACCGCCGAAACGAGAGCACCAGCTCTTCGTCATCGGTGTAGAGCTTGCGTTTACTAATACCACCGCCGGTACTGGCGCGGCAGAGCATGTCCGACTGCCAGGGTTGAATGCCGTCGAGGTTATCGAAGGCCGGTAGATAGTTGCGAGCGAGCAGCAACGCGAGTTCGTTGGGCTCATTGGGCAGCGAGAGCAGCGCTTCCTGTGCCGGGTCCACCAGGCGACGCAGGACACGGCAGAAGGTGCTTTTGGCAACACCTTTTTGCCCGGAAATCACGGGAATTGGGTGCGGGATGTCTGGGACAAGGCACGTGACGAGGTAAACTTGCACCAGCAACCCGGCGTGCGCACTCATCGGCGGGAGGAAGTCGAGCACCTGCGCCAGTAGCCCCCCAGGCTGCGGTAGAACTTGCGTCGCAGTGTTACTGCCACGGCGAAACATATCGGGTCGTTGCACCAGAGCCCAGCCACGCGCTGTGATGGCTATGGCGCGCCATTCCACGTCCGCTAGATCATACACAACGGCGTCGTCCTGCTGGGCGATGCGCCAGGCGAGCTGCCGTTGTGGGCCATCGTACACCGCACGCGCCTCAAGGAGCGCGAGTGTTTGACTCAGCGCTTCCGCGTTGGGTGTTTTGCCGGTTGCGGTGTACATGCCGCGAACCAGCCAGCGCTTGAAGCTGCGGTCGCGGACGCGCAAGGTTTCGCAGTGGCCATTAACCGGTACGACAGCCCACGGATCGCTATGCTCATCATGAAAGAAGGTCGCGTCGGCAGCAACCTCGATGAGCAACTCTGCTTGCGTCTTCTTGGGCGCGTCGGTTTTGTCCTGGCATACGTGTTCACGCGCGTATGCTTCGGCCTCGTACCTGCTCGTACCTCGCAGGCTCATGATGGCCTCGACAACGCCACCGCCTTGCTGGCATGAGTGGCAGTACCAGGCGCCCTTGCTGATGTCGATCGCCACACAGGTACCGGAGCCGCTTTGGTGCACGGGCTCATGCCCGGTGCGGAACCCTGTCGGCGTGGCGCGGAGGGTATTGCCTGCAGTGGCAAACACCTGTGAGAGGAAGTCCGCCACGGGTCACCTCCTGGCCTGGCAGGTGCACAGCCAAAGCGCCATGCTGCACTCCTCGCAGGAGAGGGCCGGGCTCATGTGCGGGTCAAGGAGTACGTCCCAGACGAGACGCAAACCAGGGAGCAGGGCTGCTGACGCAGAGGACGCAGGCGCACGAAGGACTGTAGTCTGGACGGCGCAAACACCGGAGGTTGCTGCAGTCACTGGCTGCCTCCTCTCCGGTGGTGTGGCCCGCAGTAGGCGCAGCTCGGGCAGAGACTCTGCGGTATACCGGGCGGGGCAGCTGTGGTATAATCTAGAGCAGAAACGGCGCCATCGTTGTTCGCGAAGCCCGTTCTATGTTCCGCATGGCCGCTCGCCTTCCTCGCGAGCGGTCGGTGTGTTTTTACCATCACCTGCCCTCCTCTACCGTGGCGACTGCCTCTTTGACGGTACAACCCGGTAATGCCTGCATAAACGCGTCCAGCTCTTGAGCTGGCACTAGCACACGCTTTTTCCACCGCCTATGGGGTAGTTCCCCCCGCGCAATCCGGTGCCGCACCGCTTTCTGCGTCATGCCGAGCATTTCTGCCGCCTCTGACACTTTCAAGTACTTTTTGGTCATTGCCCGAGTCTCCCCAGGAAAGGTTTTTCATGCACTTTTGTGGTAAAGTTAGTGCGAACATCATTGGGGGGCTCGTTTGTTCGCGTGAGGGGGTGCCGGCAATGACTTTTGAGGATTTTGATCGGAAGGTGCGGCTGCAAATACAGGCCCGAACCCCGGTCATCTTTCCAGATGACTGGGCAATCCAGGTAGCAGAGATGTTTTATAAGGAGGATCTAGAAGACATCCGTGCAGACACAACCCCGCAATGTGCTGCCTTGGCTATCAGGATTGCTCTTCAGTATCGGCAAGAGCAAACAGACACCGGACAGCCCACGACACCACCTCGGAGAGAGCGAGTGGTCAGTAATGCAGAGGTACCCATTAACGCACTCGTGGTTCAATATCGCGAAGAACGGTTCAACCGCAGTGATGCCCCGTTCCCCACGGTCGAAGCGGCACAGGCATGTCTGGCAGGCCTGAGTGCTGGAGATACCCTACTGTCTTTCAGTCGGGATATGGCTTCAGCAACAAAGACGACGCCCGCAAGCGTGGCTATGACGGTGCTAGCGGGTCAGCCGCTCGTGCACTCTGCGGGCAATATAGGCAAAGTGACCTACTCCGTGGCTATGCACCGCAGCGGGACAGCGCCGCTACAGTGGCCCACGATAGAGGCGCTAACCGGACATCTCTTAGCACATACCTTTGAGGGTTGGCGTGCACCGCTTCGCCAGGAATGGGGGCACACACCTCGGCAGCATGTCCGGACGGAGGAGGATGAGGAGCACGACAGGGCATTGCATGCCTTTGTTAATGCGCAAAAGCGGGAATGGGGATGGTTCCAGGGCAGAATGCCAAACGGGTTTTGGCCATTGACGTGGCAGGCATGGAATAAGCAGTGTACGCATCTGGGACGTCTGGATTGGCAGTACAATTCCAATGACGCCCTAAGGAGGGCACACGACCGATTACCAGACGATCGCAGTTGACACAGAGCCTTGACGTAGGCGGCTTTGTACATATCAGCAGACGCGAGCGAAGGAGCAGTTTTATGGCCCAGTTCGCTGTTTATAAAATCCCCCTGGTACTCACCCGTCAATCGGAAGGTGGCTATACCGTAACCAGCCCTATCTTGCCAGAGCTGGTCACCGAGGGCGATACCCTAGAAGAAGCACTGGCGCATGTACAAGATGCAGTCCAGGCTGTGGTAGAACTCTACAAGGACTTGGACAAGCCTCTTCCCGCGAGCCTTCGTCAGCCCTCAGAGACTGATACTATCCAGTTCGATCACCCTGTAGCTGTCCCACAATGATCTACCGTGAGGTCGCCAGGAAACTGCGGCGCTTGGAGTGCCAGGAACTGCCACGCCGGGGTGGAGGGTCACACCGGAAATGGTACAACCCGGCAACGAACCAGGGCACGACGATTCCAGACTGGGGACCGAAGGATCTCAAGGTGGGTACACTGCATGCTGTGGTGGATCAGCTTGGCCTCACGTGGAAGGACTTCGAGGAAGCGTAACCACATCTCTCTCCCTTCACCTGTTGCTCTCCATATGACACGCTTCACGTCCAGCAGGTATGCCATTTCAACCCATGCAGGACTGTTGTGAAAATTGATGGGACTCTGATGGGAAAATGGGGGGAATCCAGGAGAATCCAGGGGCAAGGTTAAAGATGAGTTGCGATAAACAAATCAGGGGATTAGAAGCATTTTCAAGATGTTGCCAATCCCCTTCAGAACGGATTTTAAGTCCGTTGTGTCTACCATTCCACCACCCCGGCAGAGATGAGAAATCAATAACTTAGGGAATGCCTCGTGGTCACATAATGCCTTCTGGGACACTGTTGGGACACTCGACCTTCCGTTTCGTGTTTTGCTGGTGTCTCTCCAACCATGGAGAGAGACACCGATGGCAACTATCGAGCGACGTAACGGCACCTATCGTGTGAAAGTCCGACGCAAAGGCGCTCCGCCTCTCACAGCGACGTTTACCCATTTAGTAGAAGCCAAGAAATGGGCACAAGTAACTGAAAGCGCTGTCCTTGAAGGTCGTCATTTTTCAGCGACAGAAGCCAAAAGGCACACACTCGCTGATCTTGTTGATCGCTATATCGCTGAAGTGCTGCCCCACAAACGCCCTTCGACTGTTCCTGACCAAGTACGACAATTACGCTGGTGGAAGACCCAGCTCGGACACTCCCTTGTTGCTGATGTCACTCCAGCCATTATCGTCCGATATCGTAACACGCTGAGCCATGGACGTGCAAATGCCACCGTGAATCGTTACCTGGCAGTCCTTAGCCACGCTTTCACAGTGGCTGTCAAGGAATGGCAATGGTGTGCAGACAACCCGGTACGCAAGGTGAGTAAACCGAAAGAACCACGTGGACGAGTCCGTTTCCTCTCCGACGACGAACGCGAGCGTTTGCTGGTGGCATGTCAGACAAGCCGAAATAAGCACCTCTACGCTATCACTGTGTTAGCCTTAGCGACTGGTGCACGAAGGGGGGAACTGCTCAATCTCCGCTGGTCAGATGTGGATGTGAAGCGCGGTACGCTGACCTTCCACCAGACCAAGAATGGCGAGCGGCGGGCAGTACCACTGACGGGGTATGCCTTGGAGGTCCTTACACAGCATGCTAAGGTTCGATGCCTCGATACACCCTATGTGTTTCCAGATAGAACAGGCACCAAACCTATAGGTATTCGTGAAGCCTTTGAATGGGCTGTGAAACGCGCTGGGATTGCGGATTTTCGCTTCCATGATTGTCGTCACACCGCCGCATCCTACCTGGCAATGAGTGGAGGCAGTCTCGCCGAAATTGCCGAAGTCCTGGGTCACAAAACCGTGTGCTTCCGACAAGCCCGCGTGAATCTCGATTTTCAATTGCCTACAGTCATCCTTATGAAAGGCACCCCATGACTTGGAGGCAATCATGAAACTCAACACCCCATTGCATGCCAACCACCAACTCGATCAATTGGCTGGACAGTTTGAGCATTGGCGCCAGACTCGCACCCACGCACGCGATCGCATTCCACCAGCGTTATGGGAGCAAGCAGTGGCTTTAGCCAGAGTCATCCCCCACAGCCGCGTGGCCCAGCATTTGAGGTTGTCAGCCAATGACCTTAAAAAACAAATGGCCATGGCGCATCCAGCGACACCGCCACAAGCCCCCTTACCCCTGAGCTTTGTCGAAGTGTCGACCACACCACAGTGGCCAATGCCCCTGATGGCTACCCAAGTGGAGCTGCACCGTGCCGACGGTGCTCGGCTGTGTATCCACAACCCTGAGTCGACGTTGCCGCTCACAGCCTTGGTGCGTGCTTTTCTGGAGGCACCCTCATGCTGCAGCTGACACCCCAAAGCCGCATCTTTGTGGCTACCCAGCCCGTCGATTTCCGCAAGGGTATCGATGGGCTTGCTGCGGTGTGCCGCCAAGCCTTGGGCGATAACCCGCTTGAGGGCGCCGTCTATGTCTTTCGCAATCGGGCGGGCACGGCGCTTAAACTCTTGCTCTATGACGGCCAGGGGTACTGGATCATGATGAAGCGACTCTCGCAGGGGCGCTTCCGCTGGTGGCCCACCAGCGCAGACGCACGGGTACCCTTGTCAGCGCGCGAGTTGATCATTCTGCTCTGGAACGGCAATCCCGAGCGAGCTCAGATGGCCTGCGACTGGCGGCGTGTAGCCTAAGGCGAGGCCCGGCTGCGGGCATAGGCCCAGGGCAGCCACGCCGCCGGGTCCGCAAAGACCTCGCCCCGGTACTCTTGCAGTGCCGCCAAGTACTCCACCGCATTGACACCCGCATAGAGGCATGTGGCGATCAGGCTGGTCAGCACGCTGGCGATGTAGGCGCTATGGGTGCTTTTGTAAAACAGCGAGTTTTTCCGCTGCCGAATGAAGAGCTTCAAGACCCGTTCGGCAAGATTGTTGTCAAGAGGCGCGCCAGGTACAGATAAAAAGCGCGTCAGGGTTTCCCAATGGCTCTGCATATAGACAATCGCTTTGCCCAGTGCGCTGTTGGGCTCCACCAGATGATCGTCCATCTGCATGGCGAGCCAACGCTTGAGCCTGTCCATCAGCGGTTGGCTCTGCGCTTGGTGATACGCCAGGCGCGCCTCAGGGCTCAGTTGCGTCTTGCGCGCCTGCTCATCGTGATCGAATACCTGGCTGAGCACCTCGAGCACTACCTGGCATTCGTGCGGAAACACCTCTGCCAAGTCGCTGAACTTGCGCCGACCGTGGGCCAGGCAGTGACACCGGATCACCGTCGCGTCATTGGCCACCTCATTGCTCGACAGTGCGTCCGACATCGCCAGCGGTTTTTCAAGACCCACCTCCCGTTTGTCCAGCAGCCCCTGGAGGTTTTCGCCCGCATGACGGCGGCTTGAGTAATACAAAATGGCAAGGTGCTCCCCCACCTTCACTGCCAGAGCCGTGGTGTGCATCCCGGTGCGTTCTGTGGGTGTTGACAACCCTTGGGCCGCGGCCGCGGAGATCAGCTTCATGTTTTCCTGCATCAATGACAAAATCCGTACCGCTGTGTCGTCTTGAAAGATCAGCTCACCCTGGGCTGCCACGTGCTCCATCTGCGCAAAGACTCTGTAGGCGCAGTCACCCACTTTCTCAATTTGGTCCCATTGCGTCGCATCGGACACCGGCACCCCGAGCATAGCTTGATAGCCTTCCACACGGTAAAACGGCAGGCCCAAATAATAGCGGCTCACGGCCAACACGGCCCGCGCCCGAGGACTATACTTCTCCGCGCCAGCGTCAACCGGCAGTGGAGCCGTGAACACCTCACCACATGCCGAACAGCGCAGCTTCTCCAGCTCATAGCGGATGGCCGAGAGTAAGGCATTCCCGTCAATACGGATCTCCACGCCAGGGGGTAACGCATACAGTCGACCTTGGCCGCACACCGGGCAACGCTCACCGACCCGGAGTGCCTCATGACGACATACCACCCGCGCAGCGCCCCCATACGCCTCAGCGCTGCGGCGTCCTTGGCCGGGGCGATGGCCACCACGCCGCGATGCCTCTCCGCCCACGTCTTCTCGGCCCCTCGTCACGGCACGCGTTTTCTCTGCCGTAGCCGCCTCGGTTCCCTCTGTGGACTCTGCACCCCCGCCCTCATCGCCTGCTCCCACCACCGGCGAGGTCGCGGAGGCCGGCGCTATGGGCGCTTTCCCAAACACCAGCGTGCGGAGCCGACGCAGACTCATCTTGGCTTCCTGCAAGGCAAAGACGAGCCAAAAATACCACAGGAGTACCTGGTCCAATATCCACCGATCGTCGGCGGTCAAGGCATTGCCGTTGAGCCGTTGGCGCAACGCCTCGCCGTCTTCGTGGCTCAGGGTGATCGCGTCGGGGCGCTTCATCACGCACAAGATCCTTCCGCTCGACAACACCCGTATGGGTGCGAGAGAGATGAGGAGGTTTGATGTATCGGATTACGTCATGGATGTCAAGCATGGCTCTGACGCTGTTGGGTAAGGTAAAGCGTGCGGGAAAGGAGCCTTGCCTCCCTTGATTGACGACCAGGGAGCCCACGGCTCTGCCTCTGGGGTACGGTGATCCCGCGGCGTTGGAGCGTGACTGAGGCGCATGAATCAACACCGTCCATGCTGGTGAGGGTTCCCCCGCTCGACGGCCTCAGTCCCCTAGAGGCAGGCGCATACCTACCGCAGGCTCCTACACGGGTGCTGATAGCTCATGAGCGCTCCTCCTCTCCGGAGATCCCTCGCTCGACGAGGTCTCTGTCTTGCTCTTACTCTGGGATATGCTCGTGCGTTGGGCCAACTTCTTGTGATGCACAAGGTACGGATGCGAGAAACCCTCGGGGTACAGTTCGATGAGGGGCGATGGACGCTTCTGGTGCGGGCGCTCGCAGAACGTATCGACGTCTCGCGCCTGTGAGAGGAGGAAGTGCAAAAAGCTGACGCCTCGGTATCGGCAGGTTTGACAGAGACTCAGCAAGACCAGGTAATCACGGAGCCCCTGCTCGCGCAGCATCCCGGGCGTGTGCTCTCGGTAGTACGCAAATTGCTTGATGGCATGCTCGGCATTGTTATTATTCCACGGTACGCCATCGTAATGGAGGAACGTAAACAGCTTGTCCTGATATTTGAGCAGTCGCGCCCGTAGCGCCTCCGCCGCTTCGGAGTGGAACGACTGTGCCGTGAGCGACCGAAAGAAGTGCGTCGTCTCGTTGTGGTGCTTGACGAGGTATTTCTGCTGCAACCCGTGCTGGTCAATGGTGTCAATGACCGCACGTAACATGCCACCGAAGGGGTGTGTAATCGCCTTCAGTTCGTCATCATAGGGGTGCGCCAACAACTCTTGATTGATGTCCCGCATGAGGTGGATCAAGCATTTCTGTTGCGGACACCCCAGCGCATCGTAGGCCGCGTAGAAGTCCGACACTACCACCCCGTGAAAATCTTTCAGGAGCTCGCGCAGAAAGTCGCCTTCTCTGGAGGGTCTATACATGTACACGACGGCTTCGAGGTTCGTGAATACCCAGACATACCCTTTCCCCCGCTGCAATTTCACCTCAGTTTCGTCGATATGCAGGAGCTGCCCGGAGAGTATGTGCTGCAGCAGTTGTTGGGAGGCCGTCGCATAATAGTGTGCCATCAGCGCTTTGAGCAGATGCATTTCGTACCGGAAAATGCGGATGCCAAAAAACTCCTCCGCCATTTTCGGAATCGTTTCGAGGCTGACGCGGTAGGCGACGTGCTGGAACATGGCCCAGCTTTTCAGGCCATGGCCGTGCCTATCCAAGCGCTCATGTTCGTCAGGGACAAACTCGGCACCACATGTCCGGCATTGATGCACGGAGGTGCGGCTTGCAAGGATTCTGCGTTTGATCCCGCTCGGAGTCAGCACCAGATCAAAGGCCCTCTTGACGCGGGGTTTCGGCGTCTGCACGGGTTTTTTGACCCCGTGCATGAGATCCGTACTCTGGCACGTGGGGCATTGTGCAGCCACAATCACGAGGTCGTGGGACGCTCTCAGCGACCGATTCGGACTCTTCTTTTTGCCCGTCTTGCGCTTCCGGAGCGTTTTGCTGGTGCGGACATAGACCCGTTCCCGCTGGTAGTCGAAGTAGGCACAATTATTGATGTACTCGTAGTCGGGGTGCACGAAAGGGACCTTGCCCCAGGTATGGAAGTTGGAGAGCTTTTCAAGGTCCTGCAGGAAAGTGATGGGAGGGCTGTTGGGCTCGTCGGGTCGGGGGAGCGGTGCCGCACTGGCGCGGGTGATGATGGTTTCGAGTACCTCTGTCACCTGTTGCAGGCCCGCACAATCCTCCAGGTTGTACGTCAGGAGCTTCTGCTTCCACTCCGCACCATGGGTCGCCTCCCACTGCATCCTCCACGCAATACTCTGCAGCCCTGAGGCTTCGGGGTCCGTCCAGGAACAGCCGAGATAATGCCCAATGTCTTTGAGCCCATTCGAGTAGGTCGGGAAATAGACCTGGGTGTAGATCAGTCCCAGGATGTTGACCATCGCGTTGAGGATCGTGTCCACCAGCTGCGGATGCTTGGTGACTTTCCGCATGCGGGTGAGGAAGGCGCGCTCGTAGCCCCCATAACAAAACACTATGACGTTCGCGTGCCGTGTCACTGCAGCCACAAATTGCTCGAAGATGTCTAACTCCTGGCCTGGGTGGTCCGCCCAGAAGGAGGAGGCTGTTTCGACGCCATGTGCCACCGTGATGAGACCAATAAGGTAGACGAACCCGGCTTCCGGATTACTCTCAATATCCAGATAGATCCGTACGGGACTGTGCGGCAGCTGCGGGGTCCCGTGAACGTAAATGCGCTGGTCCCGAATGGCTAACGCTTGCAGGGCATGATGATGCCGCTGCGTGGGTGGCGTCGCGCGCTTGCCTTGGCGCCGAGGCCGAAACGTGTGGGCCAGCTGCGTGACCGTGAAGATCCCCTTCTTGCTATACTGTTTGATCTCCTTCTCCGACATGCCTCGCAGCAGACTGAGATGATCCTCGCGCATGGCTTGGTCGTGACAACGTTGGCGAAACTCACAGACCTGGCAGTGCGCGTTGAGGATGAGCGGTGGTGGCGTCGTTGCCGTGGCCATCTCCTGCACATCGCGCAAACACTGAGCTGCCCTCCGCAGCTCAGACGACAGGCGCACCTTCGTGGCTTGGCAGGCTTGGCCATGCCAGATAATCCCACTGTCCGGGAGCCTTCCCTGCAACCGGGAGAGGAGTAAACCGTAGAGTTCGAGCAAAAACCGCTGCTCTCCCCGGATCTGACGCCCCTCAGCAAACAGCATCGGGATATAGTGAAACGCTCCCAAGGTCGAGACACCCGGCACTTGCTTGAGTCCGTCGAGGGTAAGACAGAAGGGGCCATCTTCCACACGCGCTTCCAGGACGAAGAGCGGCCCCTGTCGCAACACGGCGGTGGTCAGGAGCAGCCCTCGTACGACACGGTCTTGGTGGTGTTGCGCGAGCATTTTGGCCATAGCCGTGTGTCGTACTTCGTCTCTCGACCGCGTGAGGAACATCGCGTAATCCGACAACTGACCGTGCTCGCCTGCCCATTGCAGATAGCCTTTGTACTTACAAAAGACATAACTTTCGAGGATGTCTTGGGTGATCTTTGTACTCATATACACTCCCCCCCTCCCTGTAATGAGCGAAGGTGTCATCAGTAGTCATATGACGTGATCAGTGAGAAGACTATCACGACGCGAACAGGACTAAGGAGGGGTACTGCAGGATGAACAAGAGCAAAGCGAGAGGGTGCGAAGGCAGGCATACCAACATCAGCGGGGTGTGGCACCCATGCAGATAGGGAGAACGCCCGAGTGCCAGCTATGACCGCTTTGCTCATGCTGGTCGGATGTCAAGCACGGTCGTCGGAGGGAAAC
>Ga0075428_100005011_pt1 | contig 14718 bp, 11 predicted proteins | sample RhiMetdeltSRZDD2_FD_75291 | JGI IMG/M metagenome (GOLD analysis project Ga0075428, IMG submission 75291) | Populus rhizosphere microbial communities from Tennessee, USA - Rhizosphere MetaG P. deltoides SRZDD2 | ecosystem: Host-associated > Plants > Roots > Rhizosphere > Soil | place: USA...
TACAACTGGAAGTCCATGAATTCCAGTGCGGTGCCGAGCCATCCGGACACGGCGGCGCGCACCAGGTCGGCCATGCTGCGCTGGGCGGTGGACGGCAGCTCGGCGGTCCGAGGTTCGGGGGTGGTAGTCATCGTTCTTCCTCTTCGTTGGGTTGCATTCGTTGGTTTGCAGATCTGAATGTCAAAGTTGGAGCAGTACTTTGGCCGAGGCAGAGGCGTCGCGGGCCAGGGTGAAGGCGTCTACGGCCTCAGCGGCCGGGATGACATGGGAGATCACCGATTCGAGGCGATCAGAGGCGGCGAGCATCGCGATCGCGTCGTCGATTTCCGTGGCGAAGCGAAACGCCCCCAGCAGGCGTAGTTCCTTACCGAGCATCGGCGCCAGGTTGACGGAAATCTCGGTATTCGGCAGGGTGCCCACTTGCACGACCGTCCCGGCGCGTCGGGCGGCACGCACCGCCTGTGTCAACGACACCCCGACGCCGGAGCACTCGAAAACGACGTCGAATGACTCGTCGGCGATGCTGTCGCGGCCGACCAGGACCGGTTCGGTTGCACCCAGCGCTGCGGCTCGGGCCAACGGTTCCGGCCGCAAGTCGCTCACCCCGATCTCGGTCGCGCCGCGATCGAGGGCAGCGGCTACGACGAGTAGGCCGATGGGGCCGGCACCGATCACCAACACACGCCTACCGGTGAGATCGCCTGCCAGCCCGACCGCGTGCAATGCCACCGCCAGCGGCTCGGCCAGCGCCGCGCGCCGCAGCGGCAATCCCTCGGGCAGCTTTCGGACCATGTGGTCCTCGACGATCAGCAGTTCGGCCGCGCCGCCCTGGCGATGCGGGAAAGTGGCGGCACTGCCGAGATAGTCACCGCCAGGGCACAGATGCGGACGGTCAGCCAGACCCGGCACGGGTTGCCCGTAGCGGGCCGGGTGCACGGTCACCGGAGCGCCGGACGGAAGGCGCCCCGACGGGTCGAGATCCACCACCGCCGACAGTTCATGGCCGGGCGTGAACGGCTCGCGAACAACGTTCTCGCCGTTGGCTCCGTAAAAGTAGTAGTGCAGGTCTGAACCGCAGATGCCCACGTAGCTGACGCGCAGCCGCACCTGTCCGTCGGCCGGTACCGGCGCGGCGCAGTCCTCCCAGCGGATGTCCTCTTTGCCGTGAATCGCAAGCGCTTTCATGACACTTTCCTGTCGTTGTCAACCTCGATGGCCTCGCGCGCGGCCGCACGCACTCCGTTGCGCGCTATTACCTCAACCAAATCCGCGACTCGGTCTGTGAATGCCGCATGCGCGGTGAGGGAATCGGGAAGAAACCCGTTGCGCAGCACCGCCATTGCGTGCTCTCGCGGTCCGCCCGCACCTTGGGTCACCTCGGCAAGCCGCTGCCGCGCGGGTTCGCGGATCTCAGCGGCGTTTGGGCCGGGATCGAAGCCCGTCGGTGGGGCCGCTGCACAGATCCATCCCGCAACCGTCAGCGCCAACAGATGTGGAACCCGGCCGGCGCGCAACGCGATCTGGGCGGGCTCAGGAATGCGCTGCAGGAGCTTGACCGAACCGTCGGTGCCCACTTGTGACGTCCGATGACCCAGTGCGGCGTTGGCCCAGCGGTGCGACAGAGACTCGAGGTAGGAGTCGGGATCGAACCCCTCCGGTAGTGCGATAGTCGGCAAGTACTCGCGTGCGATACAGGTCCGGACGGCGTCCTGGACGAAATCCTGGGCCCAGGCGTCGGCGATGGTGGCCCGACCATCCAAGACGCCCAGGTACGCGATCAGCGAATGTGACCCGTTGAGCAGCCGCAGCTTGACCAGCTCGTAGGCCTCCACCTCGTCGCTCATGATCGCCCCCGCCTGATCCCACGCCGGCCGCCCGGCGGCGAAGTCGTCCTCCAGGACCCACATGCTGAAGTCTTCGGTGGGCACCGGGGCGTGGTCGGCTACGCCGATCAGCTCTGCGACGTCTGCGTTCGTCTGGGCAGTGGTCGCCGGCACGATGCGATCCACCATCGAATTGGGGAAGCTGACGTGATTTTCAAGGAAGTTCAGCGCGTCGTCAGAGGCCGCACTGGCGCGCAGAAACTCGGTGAGCGCTGCGCGGGTGGAGTGCCCGTTGGACTGTAGGTTGTCGCACGACAGCACCGTTATCGGAGCCCCGCTCGCCGACCGGACCGACAGGCCGCGCGCAATGAGTCCGATGGTGCTGCGGGGATGAGCGGGGTCGGCGATATCGGCGCGTACATCGTCGCGGTCGACGTCGAGCGTGCCGGTGCGGGGCGAACGGCAGTAGCCGACCTCACTGACGGTCAGCGTCAGAATTCGCTGTGACGGGTCCGCGACGGCCGCCACGAACGCGGTGCGGTCGTCGGCGAGAACGCCCAGACCGCGATGCACATCGACAATGCCGACCTGGCGACCGCGGTCGGACAGTTCCAAGATCGCGTATCGCCCGTCCTGGGCACGCATCGCCGAGACCACGTCGTGGGACCGATTGGCGAATCCGTAGATGCCCCAGTCGCCGGGTTCGGCGGCCAACGCGTTTGCGGTGTAGACCGCGGCATGAGCGCGGTGGAAGTTGCCCAATCCCAGATGGACGATGCCCGTCGCAGCCCCAGCTGACGCACCGATCATGGCACCATCCGGAGTGGTCCGGCGGGACAGTCGTCGCATTGGTGCGCTCCTGAGTATGTCGGCCGTAGCGATCGCGGTAGGTGTTCCGTATTATGAACCGCATGTATCGTAGTGTGAACCACACTCGCATGTCGGCCGCAGTGTGTCAAGGCTCACTACCGCGGGTGTGCCAAGCTCTGGCTATGGGAGGCAGCGACTGTGGATAGCAAGGCTGCTCCCCCGGTCGGGAGTGTCGACAAGGCGCTCGCCCTCATCGAACTGCTCGCCGAGGCCGGCCCGGACGGGCTGGCGTTACGTGATGTGGTCGAGGCGAGCGGACTGAACAAGGCGTCCGCGCATCGCACCCTGCAGGCCCTGCAACACCGCGGCTTCGCCGAACAGGACGCCAATCAGCGCTATCGGCTGGGCTCACGTCCGGCGCTCTTGGTCGAGCAGTTTCTTCGCGAGGAAAACCTGCCGACCCTTTTCCGCCCCGCGCTGCTGGCCATCTGTCAGGAGTCCCAAGAATTGGTACACCTGGGCATCCTCGAAGGCCCGACCGTTCTCTATCTGGACAAGGTCGAACCTGACCGCACAATCCGCGTGTGGTCCCGGGTGGGCCGCCAGGTCAGCGTGCTGACCACCGCGCTCGGGCGCGCGCTGATCGCCGCCGAAGGAGCCACCACCCAACTGTCGGCGTACACCGCCAATGCCGACCCCAAGGTTGCCAAGCGGTTCGAACGGGCAGTTGCCGAGGCACGGTTGCACGGATTCGCGACCGAACGCGAGGAAAACGAAGCCGGAATCTGCTGTGTGGGTGTGGCGCTGCGGCGCTCAACCGGACGCCCCGTCGCGGTGAGCGTCACCGGGCCGAGCAATCGGATGGGCGCCGACCGGCTCGACAAGCTCGGACGTCGATTGCGCGACGTTCTGCAGCTGTCGGCCCCGCCGGGATTCTCGGTGGCACCGACCGGCTAGCCCATATGCGCGGCGGCCCGCCAACTCGCTGAAATACACTGCGAGACAAGGGCATTGACGCTCGTTGTTTGTGGGCGAAGGGGGACTTGAACCCCCACGTCCCGAAGGACACTGGCACCTGAAGCCAGCGCGTCTGCCATTCCGCCACTCGCCCCAACAACCGGGGGAGCCTATCACGCGAGGCACCCCGCTCCTCAACCGTACCGATCGGGGCTCACGCCATGTCAATCCGCTGTCAGCCGATCACGATCAGGCAGCTGACCTGGCCCGTTTCGATTCTCAGAATTCTGTTGGTCCCGCAGCCCTGCGCTGGGCCGATACCATGCAGGTAAGCCAAGTGGCCAGGCGACACGCTGGCGCGTTGGCGCCTGAGCAGGACCGACGGACAACGACGAGTGAGGCGGGCGGTGACATGGGTCTCGTAGACCGCTTCGAGCGCAAACTCGAATCCACCGTCGGTGACGCCTTCGCCCGGGTTTTCGGCGGATCGATTGTGCCGCAAGAAGTCGAGGCGATGCTTCGCCGGGAAGCCGACACCGGTGCCCGCGAGGTGCTCGGCGACCGCATTTTGGCGCCAAACGACTACGTCATTACCCTCAGTGTGCCTGACTATCAGAAGGTGAGCGCCGACCCGGACCTCACATCAACGACTTTTGCCAAGCACTTGGAGGGATACATCCATGAGCAGGGGTGGCAAACGTATGGTGATGTGGTCGTCAGATTCGAGGCGTCACCGAACCTGCACACCGGACAGTTTCGGGCGCGTGGTGCGGTCAATCCTGATACGACCACCGGCGAGCCCGCCGCACCTCGAGAACTCTCGTCCAACGCAGAACCAGGAGTACCACCGATGAGCGACAATCCGAGCTATCGCGGCGGCGGCCAGGGACAGGGTCGGCCCGCCGACGAGTATTACGACGACCGCTACGGCCGTCCGCAAGATGAGCGCGGCCAGGATCCGCGCGGTCAGTACCCCCCACAAGAGCAGCAGGGCGGCGGCTACCCGCCGCAGGCTGAGCAGGGCTACCCGCCGCGCCAGGGTTATCCCGACCAGGCTGGCTACCCGGATCAGGGCGGCTACCCCGACCAGGGCTACCCGCCGCCGTCATACGAACAGCGTCCGCCCGCCGGCTACGGCCCACCGGCCGGTGGCGGCTATCAGGACCAGGGTTACCGGCAGGCGCCCGGCGGCTACCCTCCGCCGCAAGGCGGACAGCAGGGCTATGGCGCTCCCGCCGGCGACTACGACTACGGTCGCCAGCCCGCACCCGGCCGTCCCGATGAGGGCTACGGCCGTGCCGAGCCGCGTCCGGCCTACCCCGACCAGGGCGGCTACCCCGATCAGGGCGGCTACCCGGATCAGGGCGGCTACGGCGGGCAGGCGTACGGCCGCCAGGACTACGCGCAGCCGGACTACGGCCGCTACGGCGAGGCACCGGCCGGCGCCGGGTACGCCGAACCGGGCTACGGCGAGCCCGCCGGCGGCGGCTACGACTACGGTCAGCCCACCGGGCAGGGTTATGGCGGCGGCTACGCCGAGGGCGGCTACCCGGCCGGCGGCACCAGCGTCACCCTGCAGCTCGACGACGGCAGCGGGCGCACTTACCAGTTGCGTGAGGGTGCCAACGTGATCGGCCGCGGCCAGGACGCGCAGTTCCGGCTGCCTGACACCGGGGTGTCCCGCCGGCATCTGGAGATCCGCTGGGACGGTCAGGTCGCGCTGTTGTCGGACCTCAATTCCACCAACGGCACGACGGTGAACAACGCGCCGGTGCAGGAGTGGCAGTTGGCCGACGGCGACGTGATCCGGCTCGGCCACTCCGAGATCATCGTCCGCGTTCACTGAGGTCTAGGCCCGGTTCTGGTCGACGTCCGCCGGGGGAAGCTGAAGCTTCACCCGCACGCCGATCGCCGTCCAAGTATCGTGACGTTGCCGAAGCTTGAGTTGATTGCGTTGCCGGCGCGACGAGAACGGGACGGGGACGGAGAGGACGTCAGATGCAGGGGTTAGTACTGCAGCTGACGCGCGTCGGTTTCCTGTTGCTGCTGTGGTTGTTCATCTGGTCGGTGCTCCGGATCCTGCGGACCGATATCTACGCGCCGACGGGGGCGGTGATGGTGCGACGGGGGCTGGCGCTGCGCGGCTCGCTGCTGCCCAACCGTGGGCGCCGCCATGTGGCGCGTCAGCTTGTGGTGACTGAAGGTGCGCTCACCGGCACCCGCATCACGTTGGGCACGCAGCCCGTGCTGATCGGCCGGGCCGACGACTCGACGCTGGTGCTCACCGACGACTACGCCTCGACGCGGCACGCCAGGCTTTCTCCACGAGGTTCGGAATGGTATGTCGAGGACCTAGGATCGACCAACGGCACATACCTTGACAGGGCGAAGGTGACGACGGCGGTAAAGGTTCCGATGGGCACGCCGGTTCGAATCGGCAAAACGGTAATCGAGTTGCGCCCGTGACACTGGTACTTCGATACGCCGCCCGCAGCGACCGTGGTTTGGTCCGCGCCAACAACGAGGACTCGGTGTACGCCGGCGCGCGCCTGCTTGCGCTGGCCGACGGGATGGGTGGCCACGCCGCGGGTGAGGTGGCCTCGCAGCTGGTGATCGCCGCGCTGGCCCACCTCGACGACGACGAGCCGGGGGGCGATCTGCTCTCCAAGCTCGACGCCGCCGTTCGCGAGGGCAACTCGGCGATCGCCGCGCACGTCGAAGCCGACCCCGAGCTCGAGGGCATGGGCACGACGCTGACCGCAATTCTGTTCGCGGGCAACAGGCTTGGGCTCGTGCACATCGGCGACTCGCGAGGCTATCTGCTTCGCGACGGCGAACTCGCCCAGATCACGAAGGACGACACGTTCGTCCAGACGCTCGTCGACGAAGGCCGGATCACCGCGGAGGAGGCGCACAGCCACCCGCAGCGTTCGCTGATCATGCGGGCTTTGACGGGGCATGAGGTGGAGCCGACGCTGATCATGCGGGAGGCGCGGGCCGGTGACCGGTATCTGCTGTGTTCCGACGGTTTGTCGGATCCGGTCAGCCACGAGACGATCCTCGAGGCGTTGCAGATTTCCGACGTCGCCGAAAGTGCGGACCGGCTAATCGAATTGGCGTTGCGCGGTGGCGGGCCGGACAACGTCACCGTGGTGGTAGCCGACGTCATCGACTACGACTACGGCCAGACTCAGCCCATCCTCGCCGGCGCGGTGTCCGGTGACGACGATCAGGTCGCGCCGCCCGACACCGCGGCAGGTCGCGCGTCGGCGTTCAATCCACGCCGCAACGAGGCCAAACGCGTTGTGCCGCAACCGGAAGAGCCGCAGCGCAAACCGCGGTCGCGGCGGCGCATGCTGATCGCGGCGGTGCTGCTGGTCCTGGTCGTGCTGGCCGGCTTGGCCGTCGGCCGTGAAATTGTGCGCAGCAACTATTACGTCACCGAGCACGACGGCACCGTGTCGATCATGCGGGGTGTTCAGGGTTCCTTTCTGGGTTTAGCTCTTCAGGAGCCCTACCTGTTGGGCTGTCTCAACGCGCGAAATGAGTTGTCGCTCATCAGCGCCGGGCAATCCAAGAACAATTCGGGCTGCCGCATGCTCGGCGTCGATGACATGCGCCCGTCGGAGCGCGCGCAGGTGGTTGCGGGCCTTCCCTCGGGCACGCTCGATGACGCCATCGCCCAGATCGAAGAGCTAGCCCGTAGTTCGGTGCTCCCGGTGTGCGCCACGCGCACCCCGACTACGACCACGACATCGCCGACACCGCATCTGCCGCAAACGCCGGTCAATCCCGGCATTCCCGAGACGGGCGGTGATACCCCGGCGCCGGAGACCCCGACGACCGTGACCGCGTCGGCGCCCGCACCACCACCGGGTCCGCCTCCGCCAGGGGCGCCGCCGCCGAGCGCGCCGCCGCCGTCGCCGACCCCCTCGCCGCAGCCCACCGTGACCGCGCTGCCTCCCCCGCCACCAGAACCGGGAACGAACTGCCGGGAAGTGTCATGACCACCCGAAGACGAGCGCGAGTAAGGATCGCAGCGAGGCTCAGGTCGATGGCGCGAACCGCAAGCTCCCGCGCGAAGCGAGGACCGGTGGGCCCACGCCCGAAGGGCAGGGGACGAGCGGGAGTCGAGGCATGACCACCCAGCCGCAGTCGCCTGTCACCGTCATGCCGCCGCTGCCGAATCGTCGCAACGCGGAACTGTTTCTGCTCGGCTTCGCCGCGCTGCTCACCACGGTGGCGCTGCTGCTCGTCGAGGCCAACCAAGAACAGGGCCTACATTGGGATCTGGCCCAGTACGCCGTCGCCTACCTCGCGCTGTTCACCGGTGCGCACCTGGCGATCAGACGGTTCACCCCGTACGCCGATCCGCTGCTGCTGCCGGTGGTCGCGCTGTTGAACGGCCTCGGTCTGGTCATGATTCATCGCCTGGACCTGGCGGCGGGCACGCCGATGTCGAAAGGCTTGGGCGGCACCGCCAATCAACAGATGTTGTGGACGCTGGTCGGCGTGATCGGTTTTTCGCTGGTGGTGATCTTCCTGCGCGACCACCGCATGTTGGCCCGCTACGGCTACGTCTGCGGTCTGACGGGATTGGTCCTGCTCGTGATTCCCGCGGTGCTACCGCGGTCGATGTCCGAGCAGAACGGCGCGAAGATCTGGATCCGGCTGCCGGGCTTCTCAATTCAGCCCGCCGAGTTCTCCAAAATCCTGCTGCTCATTTTCTTCGCCGCGGTGTTGGTGGCCAAGCGCAGCGTGTTCACCAGTGCCGGCAAGCACTTCCTCGGCATGGACCTGCCGCGGCCGCGTGATCTGGCTCCGCTACTGGCGGCCTGGATCGCCTCCGTCGCTGTGATGGTCTTCGAGAAGGACCTCGGCACCTCGCTGCTGCTGTACGCGTCGTTCCTGGTGCTGGTGTATGTGGCCACCGACCGGTTCAGCTGGGTGGTCATCGGGCTGGCGCTGTTCGCGGCGGGAAGCGTTGCGGCGTATTACGTTTTCGACCACGTCAAGGTCCGTGTCGAAACCTGGCTCGACCCGTTCGCCGATCCCGACGGCGCCGGGTATCAGATGGTGCAGTCGCTGTTCAGCTTCGCCACCGGCGGCATCTTCGGCACCGGTCTCGGCAATGGTCAGCCCGGCACCGTGCCCGCCGCGTCGACCGACTTCATCATCGCCGCGATCGGTGAGGAGCTCGGGCTGGTCGGCTTGGCCGCAGTGCTGATGCTGTACACAATCGTGATCATCCGCGGCCTGCGGACCGCGATCGCGGTGCGGGACAGCTTCGGCAAGCTGCTGGCCGCCGGCCTGGCTTCGACGCTGGCGATCCAGTTGTTCATCGTGGTAGGCGGTGTCACCAGGCTGATCCCGCTGACCGGACTCACCACCCCGTGGATGTCGTACGGCGGTTCGTCACTGCTGGCCAACTATGTCCTGCTGGCGATTCTGGTGCGCATCTCGCACGCCGCCCGCCGCCCGATCGTCACCCGGCCGCACTCGCAACCGATCGCGGCCGCGGGTACCGAGGTGATCGAGAAGGTATGAACACCTCACTGCGCCGCATCGCCGTGACAATCATGGTGCTGATCGTGCTGCTGTTGGCCAATGCCACAGTGACACAAGTGTTTACAGCCGATGGTTTGCGCGCCGACCCGCGTAACCAGCGGGTGCTGCTCGACGAGTACTCCCGTCAACGCGGTCAGATCTCCGCCGGTGGGCAGCTGCTCGCCTACTCGGTATCGACCGACGGCCGGTTCCGTTTCCTTCGCGTCTACCCCAACCCGCTGGCCTACGCCCCCGTCACCGGCTTCTACTCGCTGAGCTATTCGAGCACCGGCCTGGAGCGGGCCGAGGACACCATCCTCAACGGCTCCGATCAGCGGCTGTTCGGTCGGCGGCTGGCCGACTTCTTCACCGGCCGCGATCCCCGCGGTGGCAACGTCGCGACCACCATCAATCCGCAGGTGCAACAAGCGGCCTGGGATGCGATGGAGGACGGCTGCAACGGTCCGTGCAAGGGCGCGGTGGTGGCGCTGGAGCCGTCGACCGGCAAGGTCCTCGCGATGGTCTCGTCCCCGTCGTACGACCCGAACCTGCTTGCCACTCATGACATTCAGGCACAGTCGGCCGCGTGGCAGAGGCTACGCGACAACCCTGACTCGCCGCTGCTGAACCGTGCCATCTCGGAAACCTATCCGCCGGGGTCCACCTTCAAGGTCATCACCACGGCTGCCGCGCTGCAGTCCGGCGCCACCGTCAACACCCAGCTGACCGCTGCGTCCCGAGTCACGTTGCCGGACAGCACCGCAACGTTGGAGAACTATGGCGGTGCGTCGTGCGGCGCCGGTCCGACCGCGTCTCTGCGCGACGCCTTCGCGAAATCCTGCAATACCGCCTTCGTCCAGCTCGGCCTCAACACCGGCGCGGACGCGCTGCGGTCCACCGCGCTGGCGTTCGGTCTGGACAGCCCTCCGCCGACGATTCCGCTTCAGGTGTCCGAGTCCACCGTCGGCCCGATCACCGACGCCGCCGCCCTGGGTATGTCGAGCATCGGGCAGAAAGATGTTGCATTGACGCCGCTGCAGAACGCGCTGGTCGCCGCGACCATCGCGAATAAAGGGGTGACCATGCAGCCGTACCTTGTCGATAGTCTGAAGGGACCCGACCTCGCGAACATCAGCACGACGGCTCCGCGCGAGGAGCGCCGGGCGGTGTCCGAGCAGGTCGCGAATACACTTACGGATTTGATGGTCGCCGCCGAGCAGGTGACGCAGCAGAAGGGAGCCATCGCCGGCGTGCAGATCGCATCGAAGACCGGCACGGCGGAGCACGGTACTGATCCGCGCAATACCCCGCCGCACGCCTGGTACATCGCCTTCGCGCCGGCATCGGCCCCCAAGGTTGCGGTCGCTGTCGTCGTGGAAAACGGTGGTGACCGGCTGTCTGCCACCGGCGGTGCCGTGGCCGCGCCGATCGGGCGCGCCACGATCGCGGCGGCGCTGCGGGAGGGATCATGAGCTTCCCGAAGACGAGCGCGAGTGAGGATCGCAGCGAGGAACGAGCGAGGACCGGTGGGCCCACGCCCGCAGGGCAGGGGACGAGCGGGAGTCGAGGCATTGATTCCCGAAGGCGACCGCGAGTGAGGATCGCAGCGCGGGACGCGCGAGGACCGGTGGGCCCACGCCCGCAGGGCAGGGGACGAGCGGGAGGCGAGCAATGAGCCCCCGCGTGGGAGTGACACTGTCCGGCCGCTACCGGCTGCAGCGGCTGATCGCCACCGGCGGCATGGGCCAGGTGTGGGAGGGCATCGACTCCCGCTTGGGCCGTCGCGTCGCCATCAAGGTGCTCAAGGCGGAGTACTCCACCGACGCAGAGTTCGTCGAACGGTTCCGGGCGGAGGCCCGTACGGTCGCCATGCTCAACCACCCCGGCATCGCAGGCGTGTACGACTACGGCGAAACCGAGATGGACGGTGAGGGCCGCACCGCGTACCTGGTGATGGAACTTGTCAACGGTGAACCGCTGAACTCCGTGCTGAAGCGCACGGGCCGGCTGTCGTTACGGCACGCGCTCGACATGCTCGAGCAGACAGGCCGCGCCCTGCAGGTCGCGCACACCGCCGGCTTGGTGCACCGCGACGTCAAACCCGGCAACATTCTCATCACGCCGACAGGGCAGGTGAAGCTCACCGACTTCGGCATCGCCAAGGCCGTCGACGCCGCGCCGGTCACCCAGACCGGCATGGTGATGGGCACCGCCCAGTACATCGCACCCGAGCAGGCGCTCGGCCACGACGCCACCGCGGCAAGCGACGTGTACTCGCTGGGAGTTGTTGGCTACGAATCGGTTTCGGGCAAGCGGCCGTTCACCGGCGACGGCGCACTGACGGTCGCGATGAAGCACATCAAGGAGACGCCGCCGCCGCTGCCGGCCGATCTTCCGCCCAACGTTCGCGAACTCATCGAGATCACGCTGGTGAAGAATCCGGGCATGCGGTATCGCTCCGGCGGCGCGTTCGCCGACGCGGTGGCCGCGGTGCGGTCCGGCCGTCGTCCACCGAGGCCGAATCAAGCGCCGTCCATCGGCCGGGCAACACCAGCGGCCGTGCCATCCGCCGCCCAGGCACGAGCCGCCGCCGACCTCACTGGCCGGGCTCCCGCGACAGCGGCCCGGGCACGGCCTGCGACAGGCAGCCACCGCACTCCCCCGCCTCGGCGCACGTTCTCGTCCGGGCAGCGCGCGCTGCTGTGGGCGGCGGGCGTGCTCGGCGCGCTGGCCATCGTCATCGCCATATTGATCGTCCTCAACGCGCAGGACCGCAAAGACCAACAGTCACCTTCACCGACGGTGACGAATACGATCACCGAGACGACCCCGTTCCAGTCGCCGTCGGCGATGCCCGGTTGGACCGATGAGGGCACCTTCCGTCATGGTGGACTAGAGATCGACGCGATCGCCCCAGAACAGACATGGAAATGACAACCCCGCAGCACCTGTCCGACCGATATGAACTCGGCGAAATCCTCGGCTTTGGTGGCATGTCCGAGGTTCATTTGGCGCGCGATCTGCGGCTGCACCGCGACGTGGCGATCAAGGTGCTGCGCGCCGACCTGGCCCGTGATCCCAGCTTCTATCTGCGGTTCCGCCGCGAGGCGCAGAACGCCGCCGCGCTGAACCATCCGGCGATCGTCGCGGTCTACGACACCGGCGAGGCGGAAACTGCGACCGGGCCGCTGCCGTACATCGTGATGGAGTACGTCGACGGGGTGACGTTGCGCGACATCGTGCACAATGAGGGCCCGATGCCGGCCACGCGCGCGCTCGAGGTGATCGCCGACGCGTGCCAGGCCCTGAACTTCAGCCACCAGCACGGCATCATCCACCGCGACGTCAAACCCGCCAACATCATGATCAGCAAGAACGGCGCGGTGAAAGTGATGGACTTCGGCATCGCCCGCGCACTGGCCGATGCCAACAGCGTCACGCAGACCGCTGCGGTGATCGGCACCGCACAGTACCTGTCGCCCGAGCAGGCCCGCGGCGAGAAGGTCGACGCACGCTCCGACGTGTACTCGCTGGGTTGCGTGCTGTACGAAATCCTTACGGGCGAGCCACCTTTCATCGGAGACTCGCCGGTCGCCGTGGCCTATCAGCATGTGCGTGAGGATCCAACGCCGCCGTCGCAGCGGCACAACGACATCTCGCCGGAACTCGACGCCGTGGTGCTCAAGGCGCTGGCCAAGAACCCCGACAACCGGTACCAGACCGCCGCGGAGATGCGTTCCGACCTCGTGCGGGTGCACAGCGGCGAGGCACCGGAGGCACCGAAGGTGCTCACCGACGCCGAACGCACCTCGCTGATGTCATCGTCGCGGCCCCCTTCTGACCGGACGGAGCCCATCGATCAGGTCGGCCGCCCGCAGGCTGCGTACGACGACAAGGACGAGCGCAGCGGCTCGGTGGGTCGTTGGCTCATCGCGGTGGCCGTGCTGGCGGTTTTGACCGTCGTGGTGACCGTCGCGATCAATATGTTCGGCGGCAGTACCCGCGATGTTCAGGTGCCTGACGTGAAGGGCAAGCTGGAGAACGACGCGATCGCGATATTGCAGAATGCCGGCTTCAAGACGACGACCGAGCGGAATCCGGACTCGACGATCCCCCCGAATAAGGTCATCGGTACCGACCCGAGCGCAGGCACGTCTGTCGGCGCAGGCGACGAGATCACCCTGAACGTGTCAACGGGCCCCGAGCAGCGCGAGGTCGTGGACTGCAAGGGTGTGAGCTACGCGGACTGCGTGCAGAAGCTCAGCAATGCGGGCTTCGGCAAGTTCAGGGCGTCGCCGTCACCGTCCACACCAGAGATGAAGGACAAGGTGCTGGCCACCATCCCGCCGGCCAACCAGACATCCGCGATCACAAACGAGATCACGATCGTGGTCGGCTCTGGGCCTGAGAGCAAGCCGGTCCCCGACGTGAAGAACCAGACGGTCGAATCGGCGCAGTCTGTGCTCAGTGCGTCCGGCTTTACAAAGCCTGTCGTGGTCGAGGTTGACAGTCCGTCGCCAAAGGGAACGGTCATGGGCACGCTTCCCCCGGCGGGCGACATCGTCCCGCTGGACAGCGTGATCCAGGTCCAAGTGTCTATGGGCAACCAGTTCGTGATGCCCGACGTGCGCGGCGGATTCTGGACGGACGTCGAGCCGAACCTGCGCAACGCTTACGGCTGGACCGGCCCGCTGATCCGGGGGCCCGACGTGCAGAACAGCGGACAGCGGACCAACGCGGTGGTTACTCAGAGCCCGGCGGCGGGCACGCCGGTCAAGTTCAGCGACCCGATCACGCTGGCGTTCGCGTCGTAGCGGCCTGCACGGCGTTGGCCACCTCGTCCTCCAACTGACGCACGAGGGTTTCGTCCGGCGCGGCACCGCAGAAGCCGAGCCAGTTGGCGAGCATCCGATGCCCGCCTTCGGTGAGGATCGACTCGGGGTGGAACTGCACGCCGTGGATCGGCAGCTCGGCATGGCGCACACCCATGATCACCCCGCCCTCGGTGCGCGCGATCACCTCGAGCTCGGCGGGCACGGTGTCGGGCAGGATCGTCAGCGAGTGGTACCGGGTGGCGGTGAACGGGTCCGGAAGGCCTTGCAGCACACCGGCATTCGAGTGGAATACGGTGCTGGTCTTGCCGTGCAGCAGCTCAGGTGCGCGGTCGACGGTGCCGCCGAACGCGACGCCGATGGCCTGGTGTCCGAGGCACACGCCAAGCAGCGGGGTCTTCGCCGCGGCGCACGCGTTGACGAGGGGGATGGATGCGCCGGCCCGCTCCGGCGTGCCGGGGCCGGGGGAGAGCAGCACGCCGTCGAACTGCTCTGCGGCCTTGGCGATGTCGGCGTCGGTGGCCAGACGGTCGTCGTCGTTGCGCCAGACATGCGCGTGTACGCCGAGCTGGCCCAGGTACTGGACCAGGTTGAACACGAAGCTGTCGTAGTTGTCGACGACCAAGACCTGCATCAGCCCAGGCTACTGGCGCCCGCGACTCAATAACCGAGGGGACCGGCTGGCTTTGCGAATTTCATCCGCACGGGCTCGGTGTGGCCGACGAGGTCCACCTGCGGCCGCGGTTCTT